>OLGD01000212.1_pt1 | contig 119619 bp, 124 predicted proteins | sample 1605311 | NCBI WGS metagenome assembly OLGD01 (sample SAMEA3888917, study PRJEB22519) | human gut metagenome | biome: human gut; feature: human-associated habitat; material: faeces | place: Denmark | collected 2010 | reverse complement strand
GAAGTAAAAGTTGGACAAAGTCGGAAGTAAAAGTTGGACAAAGTCGGAAGTAAAAGTTGGACAAAGTCGGAAGTAAAAGTTGGACAAAGTCGGAAGTAAAATATAGGCCAATACCAATCAAGATACGATGCCTTTAGAGTATCTAAAAAGAGTTGTAGATCCTTACCTAAATGAACGCCTCAAATCATCGGGAGCTGTACTGATTGAGGGTGCTAAGTGGTGCGGAAAAACTAGTACTGCTAGAAACATCTCTGAAAGCAATCTATTCATGCAGGACCCAGATAGAAGAGAGAGTTATTTTGGTCTCGCATATACAAAACCATCAACTCTTTTAGAAGGTAAAACACCCAGATTAATTGATGAGTGGCAGACGGCTCCGATATTATGGGATGCTGTGAGATTCGCCGTTGATGAACGCGGCTTGCCTGGGCAGTTCATATTAACTGGGTCTGCTGTCCCACGGGATGATGAGATTCTTCACACAGGCACAGGTCGGATATCTAGGATTCTTATGCGGCCGATGAGTCTGTTTGAATCTCAAGAATCAAATGGTGCAGTATCCCTTGCAGAATTATTTAATGGAAAATCTGACGTTGCTGCACATTCTGAACTTACCCTAGAAGATTTGTCTTTTGCCCTTGCAAGAGGCGGGTGGCCCAACAGCCTAAGAAAAGAAGAAAAGGCATCGTTGAGAGATTCTTATGATTATGTGGAATCTGTGATCAATATTGATACAAGCAGAGTAGACGGAGTAAAAAGAAATCCCAAAACTGTCCGAGATATCATGAAGTCTCTATCTAGAAATATATCCTCAGCTGCTAACATATCTACCATATGTGATGATATTGCCGGGGACGATGACCGTGTATCCGAGAAGACCGTCGCATCATATATCAATGCACTCAGACGTATCTTTGTGGTAGAAGACGTCCCGGCATGGAGCCCTTCACTTCGTTCTAAAACAACAATAAGAACATCTCCAAAAAGACATTTTGTGGATCCATCTATAGCTACGGCGATTCTGAGAATATCTCCTCATGGATTACTGGAAGATTTCAATACATTTGGACTGCTTTTTGAATCATTGTGCACCAGGGATCTCAGAGTGTATTCTCAGGTCTTAGACGGCGAGGTCTTTCACTACCGTGATAAAAGCGGCCTTGAAATCGACATTGTGGTCTGCCTTGCAGACGGCAGGTGGGGCGCGATAGAAGTCAAATTAGGATCTAAGGAGATTGAAAAAGGAGCTGCAAATCTGATCAAGGCAAAAGAAAAAATAAACACAGATAAGATGAAAGAGCCGTCTTTCCTGATGGTTCTCACCGCCACAGAATACGCATACAAAAGAGATGACGGGGTGCTCATAGTTCCCATAGGCTGTCTGAGAGACTGATGTTTACTAAAATAATATATAATTTTTTAAAATAAATAATTAAATTATTGCATGACATATAGAACTAAATTGAGCTACACAAGTATCGTCATATTTGAGAAGACTATTAATACAAAACAACTAAAGAATCATTAAGCAAACATGTTTCTTTAGACAAAAAGCAAAGTATGAAAACTAGACAATTTCAAAAGCAGCAACAGAAAAACATCTGATCAATAAAAACACAAGAAGTGTGAAAAACTGGTGCAAGGGAAGGGATTTGAACCCCTGAACCACTAAGGATAAGACCCTGAATCTTACGCCGTTGGCCAAGCTTGGCTACCCTTGCAGTATTTTCTCTCAATATACAACCTCCTTATAAAGATTGCTTATTTCGATAACGATATATGCCCCTAAATCGTTGTTATGAATATTCTTGAGCGTATTGTCTCCAGATGCAGAATCTTAAGTAACCTTAGCGAAAAGGAGAGCTTTGAGCATGGAACAGCATCAAGTAATGATTAACAAAGACAAATGTGTCGGCTGCGGCATGTGCGCTAAAGTATGCGTCGCACATAACATAGCGATAAACAATAAAAAAGCTGAAACAATACTGGATGACTGCATAAAGTGCGGACAATGTACTGCAGTCTGCCCAAGAGAGGCCATTTCGATAAGCGGTTACGATGAGAAGCAGATCGGTAAGAAAGAAGACATCCACCTAAACCCGGATGATGTTTTGGATGTTATTCGCTTCCGGAGATCAATCAGACAATTTAAACAGAAAGAAGTCCCCAGAGAAATAATTGAACAGATTTTAGAAGCTGGCAGGCTTACTCATACAGCAAAAAACCTGCAGGATGTGTCATTTGTAGTACTTGATCAGGAAAAGGACCGCATTGAGAAGATGGCAGTCAGCTTATTTAGAAAAATGAAACCATTCGCCGACTTATTCAGCCCGGTAGCAAAAAATAACAAAATAGACGATCACTTTTTCTTTTTCAACGCACCGGTAGCAATTGTGATTTTAGCAAAAGACAAAACAAACGGCATTCTCGCTGCACAGAACATGGAATTTGCAGCGGAAGCACACGGCCTCGGCGTATTGTTCAGCGGATACTTCACAATGGCTGCCAACCACTCACGCAGGATTAAGAATGCAATAAAAGTGCCAAAAGGAAAAAGTATAGCAATGACGTTGGTAATTGGCTATCCAGATGTGAAATTCTTCCGTTCGGTACAGCGTGAAAAATTGGACGTCGCGTATATGTAAAGAACTTAAGAACAGCAAATCAATAAAAATCATACAATTATTAAACTAGTTGGAAAGTAATTTGATTACATGCTACCTAAGGACATGTGTAAGATATGACAGACAGCGAACTACCCAATACAGAGTGTTGCGAAATGAATAATCTCGATAATGTTTCCCTTGACGACCCGCAGCTTTACTTCAACCGCGAACTCAGCTGGCTGAAGTTTAACAGAAGAATACTGGAAGAAGCGGAAGACCAGACTCAGCCGCTGTTAGAAAGAGTGAAATTTCTAGCCATCTGCGGAAACAACATGGATGAATTCTTCATGTCCCGCATGTCCACGCTGAGACACCAGGCAGAGAGCGGAGCTCTGAATATCTCTTCAGGAGCATCGACACCGCTGGAGCAGATCGGCGCCATAAGAGAAGAGGTGTGCCGTTTAACCAAGGGATACTGCGACGTCTGGGAACAGCTGAAGTTCCAGCTGGCAGAGAACGGCATATATATTCACAAGGTAGCGGAATTAAGCGAAGAAAGAAGAAAGAAACTGAGAGAGTTCTTTGAAAACAACATCTACCCGATACTTACACCATTATCATTCGATTCCAATCATCCGTTTCCCTTCATTTCAGGCGGATCGATAAATCTGGCAATTCTCGTTAAAGACAAGACGGGAAACAGCAAGTTTGCAAGAGTAAAAGTCCCGGGAAGAAACTTAATCGAGAGATTCATCAGAATAGAAGATGAAGCAGAAAAGTCAGCAGAATTTCACTTAGTCATGCTGGAAGACCTGATAAGCTCCAATCTGGATATGCTGTTCCCGGGAGTAAGCGTAGAAAAGGTCTACCAGTTCAGAGTGCTGAGAGACGCAGAGTTCGAAATAGAGGTTGATGAAACAACGGACATTCTGACAGCAGTAGAGGAAGGATTGGAATCAAGATTCGTCGGAGAACCGGTAAGACTTGAAGTCTCAGAAAACACGCCGGACAAGATCGTCGAGCTGTTATCCTGGAACCTGAAGCTGCCGCCGTACATGATCTACAGATCAGAGGCGCCGCTGGCACTCAACGACTTCTGGCAGATTCACGGCATCAGAAGAGCAGAGCTGATGGATACTCCTTTCCAGCCCTACACGCCGAGAGCACTGTCAGACTTATCAACAATAGTAGCTAAAGCCACTTACAAGGACATCATGCTCTACCACCCGTACGACAGTTTCCAGCCTTTCGTAGATTTGGTAAGAAAAGCAGCGGAAGATCCTAATGTAATGGCTATCAAGATTACATTCTACAGAGTAGATTCTCATTCGCCTTTGATTGATGCTTTAATGGAAGCGCGCAGGAACGGCAAGGCTGTGGCAGTAGTTTTAGAGTTAAAAGCAAAATTCGACGAAACGAACAACATCTCCTGGGCCAGACGCTTGGAGCAGGCGGGAGTGCATGTCGTTTATGGTCCTGTGGGCCTGAAGATCCACGCAAAACTGTGCATGATCGTTTACAAGACAAGAAACGGCATCAAGCGCATCTGCCATTTATCTTCAGGAAACTACAACACTCAGACGGCAAAGATCTACGGCGACATCGGCTATATTACCTGTGATCCGGACATAGCTTCAGACGTCTCCAAGCTGTTCAACAGCCTCACCGGCTACTGCGTCAATGAAGGCTACAAGAAACTTCTCGTGTCTCCAGACTACCTGAGGGCAGGGATAATGGAAAGAATCGAGAGGGAAATTAAAAGACAGAAGGAGCACGGCGACGGTTACCTGGGATTCAAGCTCAATGCATTGGTGGATAGAGGAATCATCAGAGCGTTATACCGAGCATCGATGGCCGGAGTTAAAATTGACCTTAACGTCAGAGGGATGTGCTGCCTCAGACCCGGCATTCAGGGAATCAGCGAGAATATCAGGGTCATCTCGATAGTGTCAAGATTTTTAGAACACGCCAGAATTTACTACTTCAGAAACGGCGGAGACGAAGAGGTGCTGTTAGGTTCGTCAGACATGATGCCGAGAAACTTAGACAGAAGAGTGGAAGAGTTATTCCCGATTCAGGATGACAATCTCAGAAAAGCAGCGATAGACATTCTCAATATTCATCTGGCAGATAACGTAAAAGCAAGAGAACTGCGGTCTGACGGGGAATGGGTAAGACTCTGTCCCCAAGAAGGTCAGGAAAGAATTGACTCACAGGAATGGCTGATTGAGCACAGAGGCATCTGGCATGGAGAGAACTGACAGCCTTTCAGACTTGGCAGTCCAGACCCTGATGGAACCTGCTGAGACTCTCCTTAGGTTAAGCTCCCTGAAGAGCTTCGGAGAAGAGGACATTCACGATATCAGAGTAGCGTCAAGACGACTGCGGACGGGAATACCTATCTTCAGCGCCTGCTTCGACAATAAAGAATCTTCAAAATGGATCAAAGCTCTCAAGTCTCTTACCGACGCTTTAGGAAACGCCAGGGACCATGATGTTTTCATTAAGTATCTCGGTAAATATGATAATCAGATTCTGACAGACATCATCGAAAGGCTGAAAGACGGCAGAGAAAAGTCTTACAGCCTGGCGAGAAAAAAGATCTCGAAGACTTACAAGAGCGGAATACTGGAAGACATCGTTTCCAATCTTAAAGAGATAGACTGCAGTGAAGAGAACTGTTATGCTCTCGGCTTGGCAAACATCTGCGTCAGATATTCAGCGGTGGAAAACTCCAGTCAGAATTTAGAAGATGCTTACAATAAAGCAGGGCATCATAAAATGAGGATAGCAGTCAAGAAGTTCCGCTACTGCCTGGAAGTTTTCAGTCCATTGTTTGATGACAATTTATCAGAAGAAATCTCATCGCTGAAAGAACTGCAGGACTCCCTGGGAAAAATGCATGACTGCGATGTATTCTTAGAGAAGATTCCGGAAATCATCAGAGAAGCAATATTTGCAGGCACAGATACAGATAAAATTCTCGATCTGAACGATCTGCTGCTTGGAGACTGCAGAAAGTCAAGAAGAGAGCTGTTTGAAGAGACAAAAATACTCTGGAAGAAGTTAAACGACGCTCATTACAAAGAGCGTCTGACGGCAAGGTTTGAAGAGAACCTGTCTGCAGAAGAATTGTCCAGTCAGAAAGTAATGATTGTTTCCGATATTCACGGCAGTTATGATTCGCTGGTCAAAGCGGTAAACGACGCCATCTGCAGAGGAGCAGGGGGAATTCTCTGCTTGGGAGACATCTCAGGAAAAGGAGACACGGACAGATGTCTGCGGCTGCTCCAGCAGAATAACGCGGTATGCATTCACGGCAACTATGATCTGGCAACAGCAGAAATATACTGGTCGTCGGAGTTTTTCAAGTCGAAGTATGATCTTAAGGAGTCGATGAAAAACATCTCGCTGAGCAGCATCAATGAGATTCTGACTTTTCCTTCCAGGCTGAGAATAAAAGCAGCTGGCAAAAGGATTCTCATGGTGCACGACAGCACGGAAGGAGGAAAAGAGCGCCTGGGACCGAAGACTCCAGCAAGCAGGCTTGCTTACTTGGCCGACGCAGCTCAGGCAGACATTGTGCTGATGGGACACTCCCATTTACCCTTTGTACGCAGCGTCAATAATGTTTTATTTATCAATCCTGGAAGCATCGGCAACATCAAAGACGCTGATGCCAGGCCTTCTTACGCGATGTTAGACTTAAGCAGCGGAGAAGCAGAGATCATAAAGTTGGACGAGGACCTCTCAGAAGTCTCGGCGAAATGCAGGCTGGAAGACATACACACAGAAGAAAGGAAAAGCAGCACAGAAAGGTCTGAAGGAATAGATGACGTTTTCAGACTGGCAGAGAACTTAGACGTCAATATCAGGCATGCAGTAACAGTAGCAAGACTGTCGTCCAACATCTTCTGCAACACCTGCGGACTGCACAAGCTGTATGAAGATGATCTTATCCTTCTGCAGTATGCAGCAATGCTGCATGACTCGGGCTGGCTGATGGGCAAGAAGGATCATGAAAAGAATTCTTACAAGATAATCATGGATCTCGGCCTGCCGGTGAACTATAATGAGAGGAATGTCATCGCCTGTGCTGCAAGATACCACAGAGGAGACCTGCCGGACTTAAATGACAGGGAGATACAAGACGTATCTAACATCGATTTAGACAGAATTTTAAAGCTTGCCAGTATCCTGAGGATTGCCGACGATATTGCAAATCAGACAGATGCAGAGATTACCGACTGTCCGATAATCAACGGGAAGCTGGAAATCTTCCTCGCACAGAAAACAGACGAGATCGTTCTGAAGAAGAATGACCTCTTCGAGAGGGTGTTCAAACACAAGGTGGAAGTGCTGTGACCGAAAGCCGCAACGTAGCATTCATCGACTTAGGAACAAATTCCATCAGGCTTCTGATAGGGAGCATCGAAGAGCCCTGCACTTTCACGTTATTAAGGAAAGAAAAAGAAATCGTTCGATTAGGAGAGAGAGAATTCGGCGAGAATATTCTCAGAGAAGAGGCAATAGAGCGTGCAGTGCTGGTCTGCAGGCAGTTTTCGCAGTTAGCTAAGACATACAATGCAGCAGAGATCATGGTAGTAGCGACATCAGCGACCAGAGAAGCAAGAAATCAGGAAGAACTGATAAACCGCGTGAGAGAAGAAACCGGCCTGGAAATCAGCGTCATTTCAGGAAGGGAGGAAGCCAGGCTTACTTACTTAGGAGTAAGGTCAAGTCCTGACTTTGAAAATAAGCCTGCACTTCTGATCGACATCGGCGGAGGCAGTACGGAGATAGCTGTCGGAGACAAGGAAGACTACAGCGGACTGTGGAGCTTTCAGATCGGCGCCATGAGGCTGAGCTACAAATTCCAGAAGGATAACGGCGTTGTAAGCGAAGCTGCCTACAACAAAATGAAGAAGTATGCCAGAACAAGCATCGGCGCCTCAGCCAGCTCGATAAAGAAGAAAAAGTGGGATCTCGTCATAGGAGGCTCGGGGACTATTCTCAATTTAGCAGATATGAGCTTCAGAGCCTACGGCGGAAAGGAGGGAACGATCAAATACTCCAATCTGAAGAAAATGTCGGCAACCCTGCGCAGTCTGCCGCTGGAAGAAAGAAAAAAGGTCCCCGGCATAAATCCTGAAAGGGCTGACATCATTGTCGGCGGAGTGGCAATTCTCGAAACGATCATGGAAGAATTCAGCCTTACCGAGCTTAAAGTCACAGATAAGGGAGTCAAAGACGGAATGGTCGCCGACTATCTTCTGGAAATGAAAGAATGCTCTCAGAACGGGATGTCTGTAAGGGAAGCAAGCATACAGAAGTTAGGAAAATCCTGCGGCATTGATGAAAAACATGCCAATGCAGTTGTCAAGCTTGCCTTGGAACTTTTTGACACTTCAAAGGAGTGCGGGCTGCATAAGCTGACGGATGACGAAAGAGAGCTTCTGCAGTATGCCGCTTATCTTCATGACATCGGAGAATTCATATCATTCAACAACAGAAGGGAGCATTCTTATTACATCATCATGAACGCTGATCTGCTGGGATTCAATAATAGAGAAATTACGATCATAGCAGAAACGGTGCTGCATCAAAACAAGAAGCTGCAGAGTTCTGTTAACCCTCAAACTGTTTTTATCCTCTCGGCCCTGCTCAAACTGGCTGAAAGTCTGGACCGCAGCCGCAATACAGTCATTAAATCAGCTTCTCTGCAGAAAGACGGCAAGAGCTCGGCAGTTCTGAAATGCATAGCAGACGGAGATGCAACATTAGAAAAATGGGGCCTGGAAAACTGCAGAAAAACATTTCAAAAAGCCTTTAATAGGGACCTAAGAATTAAAATAAAACAGGCAGAAAAGCAATAAGCAATATATATCCGAATAAAGGAATCAGAATAAAGTTAATGAATTTAATCATACTTATTAAAAAGCATATCGTAAAGTATAAATAGTAGTGAGTTAACTAAGCTATTATAAATAGGTTACCCACAGGGATGCGTATGAAGTTTTTAGGTACAGTTTCAAAGATCAATTATGATGGCAAACTCATTGTGAGAGGATCTTTTGCACCGCATCCTCACGACCGTATTGTGGATAACCGCAATAAACCTGTTGGCCAGGTAGGAAGAGTCTTCGGACCTGTTGATTCGCCCTACATACTGGTCAGACCAAACGGCAAAGGAGGCATGCTTTCCCTGATCGGGAAGCAGGTCTACATTGAGGAGGTCACATACAATGCCAAAGGTAAGAGAAGGGACCGAAGAAATTGAAAAGTGTGAAGCGTGCGGAAGCCGCCACTTGGTACGCGATTATGAGCGTGGAGAGCTTGTCTGCGAAGACTGCGGCATGGTGCTCGACGATCAGTTCATAGACCAGGGTCCCGAATGGAGAGCGTTTGACGTAGAACAGGGAGAAAAGCGTGCCAGAACCGGTGCGCCTATGACTTATACCATACACGATAAGGGTCTGTCCACAGAAATCTCCTGGAAGAACAAGGACAGCTATGGTAAGAGTATTCCTACCAGAAATCGTGCCCAGCTCTACCGTCTGAGAAAATGGCAGAGGAGAATAAGGGTTTCAAATGCCACAGAGAGAAATCTGGCATTTGCTCTGAGCGAACTTGACAGGATGGCGTCTGCAATGGGTCTTCCCAGAAATGTGAGGGAGACTGCGGCAATGGTTTATCGTAAGGCAGTCAACAAGAACCTCATCAGGGGAAGAAGCATTGAGGGAGTCGTAGCTGCTTCGCTGTATGCAGCATGCAGACAGTGCAATGTCCCGAGAACTCTGGATGAAGTTGCAACCTCGTCACGTGTCGGCAGAAAGGAAATCGGCAGAACCTACAGGTTCATGACCAGAGAACTCAAGCTCAAACTGATGCCTACAAAACCGCAGGACTACGTACAGAGATTCTGCTCTGAACTGAAGTTAAGCGGCGAAGTGCAGACAAAAGCGGCAGAGATTCTCAAAGATGCAGCTAAAAAAGAGCTTACTTCAGGAAGAGGACCTACCGGAGTGGCTGCAGCAGCTATTTACATCTCATCAATTCTGTGCAATGAGCGCAGGACGCAGAGAGAAGTTGCAGATATCGCCGGCGTTACTGAAGTGACGATCAGAAATCGTTACAAAGAACTCACTGAAAAGCTCGGAATCGAGATTCAGCTTTAAACGTCAAATAAGCCAGGTGCATGAAAGCATCATGTTGCCTGGTAAATACAATATTTTTATTACACGTCTGACCTGGTTATGATAATATTGTCCTTTTATTGATCAGACCTGTTTCAACAAGTATAAAAGGAAAAAGAGTGTTAATAGACGATGTAGGAGTTACCGCCCTCTTGCGAGGACGGGGTTCGTAACGTGAACCACTCGGGGTGACTGGCTTAGTGCCAGTCTAGTATAGCAACGATGTAATCATTGATTACCATACACGTCCAGATACTAATACGTGGGAAACAATTCACCCGAATTACCTCCTGCGGATCAGATCCAGACACGGTAGGGTCTGTCGCCAAACTTCTCCTACCGAGTCTGGCTTTGCCTAGCCGCAAAAGAGACCGATGAGTCCCTTTTATTAGTTTCTCTCTTTTTAAAACAGCCATAAATACAATAATTGACAGATACTTGGTCCACGGAATAGAGTTTCGAAGTTTGGTTTTTTATGCAGCGTTTTTGTTTTAGTTATTGAATTGAGTGTTTTTTACTCGATATTCAAAAAAATTAGATTATATTATGTCCAGACTAGCATGCACAGAGAAGATAATCTTGTCAGGCATAGAGTATCTTTATATTCTTTATTTCATATTAGCGCACGGGAAGGCCTTGCAGAGTTTATATTCACTTATTGAAAAAATTCTAAGTTACAATGGTTTTGACTCATACAGATTGGATGAGTATATCATTGCAAACAGAGAAGGCAGCGAAGCCGCTCTGTGTCTGCAGACGACCTTTGACATGGCATCCCTGAACAGATTTATTTCAAAGTTCAGCAGCTTCAAGGGAAAGAAGATTCTCGTTGTGATGAACGGCGTATCGGAAGAGGCTGCGTATGATATTGACCCAGATGTCATAATCTGGGACAAAAACAGCTTAGAGGATGAGATCAAAAGAGCAAATATCGAAGACTCGCTGAATGAAAAGAACTGCAGCATTTTTGATGAGATAACTGCTACAGACTTTCCTCCGCTGATTTCCGAAGAAGTGATTGATGAAGTTGAGAAAGTTTCTCTGGGCGATATTATTCTAAAGCTCAACTACACAGAGGAAAAAGTAGACGAAGACTATCCTGGCTGCACTTTAAAATCGATACGTCTTGTTCCTTATTACGTTTTCAAGTATGCAATCAAATCAGACGAGTTTCAGAGCAGGAGTATGGACATTGCGGTGAATGCAGTATCAATGCGGCCTGAAGTCTGGGGAAAAGTAGATGTCATTTACTCACTGGAAATCGAACACAGCAAGATGCAGCCTTCAATTACTATAAGCGACAGCGAACAGATTGCTCTGCAGGAGATTATCGAAGCTAACAGCTCGGTGAGAGAATACATTTTTGAAGATAAGAGCACCACTCTCAAAGAGCGCCGTAAGATCGCACCTAAAGAAGATGAGATCGAAATAGAGTATCAGAACACGTACTACGTTCCAGTCTGGTACATTAAAAACGAAGGCAGTGAGATTTACGTGAACGGATACAATAAGAAGATAGTGGACTTCTGCAAGTCCCCTATAGATCGTTCACCGGTTCATACGTAAGCAGCAAACCGTTTCCAAGAATTTTGTGATCTACCAGCTTAAGATTTACCGGCTGGGTGAAGCCGTTGCCGTCTGCAGGAGTAGGAGCAGTTCTGCCGCCGATGATCATGCTGCCGACGAATACGCAGTATCGATCAACAAGTTTATTTTCAAAGAACGAAGCGATTGTTTCTCCCCCTCCTTCAATCATCAGGGTGCGGATTCCGCGCTCGTATAGTTTTTCCATTAAGTCAGATAAGTTAACTCTGTCTTTTCCGGCTCTCAGAACTTCAGCACCTTCCCAGGTTTTGGTGCAGTCTTCGCAGGTTACAATTAAAGTTTCAGCAAGGTCGTCGAGAACTCTTGAAGTCTCAGGCAGGCGTCCTCTGCCGTCTAAGACGATTCTTAAAGGATTTTCTTCAGGCGTGAGGCCTTTGACTGTAAGATGCGGATCATCTGACAGAACTGTACCTATGCCAACGAGAATAGCATCAGAGTTCTTTCTCATTTCTTTGACACGCGCCAGATCTTCCGGCGAGGATATTCTCATCTGCTTCCTCAGCACAGAGGCTATTTTTCCGTCTGCAGTCATGGCGCAGTTAACAGTTACGAAAGGCCGCATGCTTGTTTCCCCAGTTACTTTTTTGGCTCGACTTCAACTAAGAAGCATCCGCCGTCGTCAGAGATGTTGCATTGTACATCTACAAATTTCGGAATCAGCTCCATCAGCGTGTGGAGGTGATTTGAAATTTTTCTGACTTTAAATCGGGAAGTTCCCTCTGCCAGGGCCATGTATGGAAACAGCTGGTCGGCCGCGTGCACGTCGATTGTGCCTTTTGAGTTAACTTCCTGCCTCATAGCATCAATTCCCATGGAGGCGACTTTTTCTGAAGATAGCCCCCTTCTGCCTAAGGCGTCAATTCCAAAGACCGTGTTTTCATACTCAGTATATAAGAACAGGCCGGCTCCGTCAGAAATGCCGTTGCTGCTCTGGATGACATCTGCTCCAGACATGGCTTTCAGCCTCTCGCCGATTTTATACGGCAGATTCTGAATGTAGCATATGCCCCCTTCATTAAGCAGTTCTCCACGGTAACTCAAGTCAATGGAAGTAAGAAGTCCCGGGGACAGGGAAATATCCACCATTCCTCCACCCTGCGGATGAAATCCCCTTGCAAAATCATTCAGTGTGATCGCATAGCCCATTCGTTCCAGAAATGGAAAAATAACGTATTCACAGTAATCAATGGAAGGAGAATAATACACGTTTGTACCGCCATAAATCCTGAGGTGCAGATGCTGTTTCTTCAGAGCAGCTAACATGCATGCCTGAAGAACAAGCGGTATGCTGCCCGCCGTGCCGATATCAATTGTGCAATCCTGAAGTTCCGACTCACCGGGAGAATATCTTAATTCCTCAGATCCAGTAGTTGCTCCTTCCAATTTTCCCCCGCAGATGGAAGCTATCGCTGAAACTGCAGCCACGTGCTGCGGCCTCAGGCCTTTCTTACTGCGGTTGGCTCGGATATTCGTGACTGTTATTTCCTCATCCAGCAGAGCAGAAAAGGCCATAGAGGTACGGACAATTTGTCCGCCTCCCTCTCCCATTGATCCATCTACGGTTAACATTTGTGAACAGGGATATAGAAAAGATAGTATTACAACCCTTTCAATAGATTATCTGAGATACAATTTCAATCAAAGGGTGCAGCCACCAAGTAGATAGGTTGATTTAATAAGAACAGCGGAAATGAATTCAACACTATATTTCTACATAACCTATACAAAGAGTAAATGATTAGGTTTGACGTTCTAGATCATATAGAAAAGAAATAAAAATCAAGGAGAATGACAATGAAAGATATTTTACAAAGGGAATTGGACGGAGAATTGATTCATACTGACGATCCAGAATACAAAAAGATCATAGATACGATTTGGAAAACAATGAAGCTTGCCAGCAAATTGAATACATCTCTGCTTGACGTAGAAGACAACCGAAAAATTCTAATCGAGATATTCGGCAAAGAATACGATGAAAGCACTGTCATTTTGCCGCCGTTTTACATCGATTACGGAAAAAATGTAACGCTTGGCAAAAACGTCTGGATTCAACAAGGTTGCACTTTTATGGACCGCGGCGGCATAACCATCGGTAATAATGTGTTCATTGCGCCTAAAGTAAACCTCGTAACACTGAATCACTCATTCGATCCTGCGAATCGCAGCGCAACCATCTCGAAGCCCATTGTGATTGAAGACGGTGTTTGGATTGGGATCGGCGCCACTGTGTTGCAAGGCGTGACGATTGGAAAAAATTCGATAGTAGGTGCAAACTCCGTAGTTACACGTGACGTTCCACCTAATACTGTCGTAGCAGGTAATCCTGCAAAATTCGTCAAAAAGATAGATAAATAATATTATTCAAGGTCATCTGTGAAGTGAACAAATATAAATCAGGCATCTAAAAATCTTAAATATACTTTGAACGAATATGAGAAACGCCCGATTCTATGACTTCACGTCCGCGGTTTGTGTAAGTTACAATCGGGGTCAGGGGAGTAAAAATCTGCCTGGCCGGCTAGTCATATAAGGCCCATCTCCTGCCGTAATGGCCAAACCAAGAGTGGGCATTGACAGGAAGACTCAGCCTTAACGGCTGGGTCTTTCAACGCTTAATTCCTTGTATTTTTATTAAATGGGACTTTATCGAGCATTATATATATGCGATTGAGACCAACAGTGCGAGCGCCGGCTCGCACCACTACAGTCAAACAATGACATGGCGTCATAATTCAAACAAAAGAGGGAATTATACAAGTTATTATTTTTACATCTGTTAGTTTATAATTGATTAATTACAAACACAAAGTATGTTAGCATTTTGATTATTTTAGATATGCCACATCCATATGTCTCATTATTCAAATCTAGCAGATAGATTGAGCACCAATATAGGACTGCCAGCAAGAGCATAAAATGAATATTATACAACAATTTTATAATTTAAATATGGAAATGAAACTGCAGTAGTAAATGCGTGAATTACACTATTTAAGCATCTTTTCCAATGCTTTGACATCAAGTGTGTGTAATCTGCCTAAGCGGCAGACTAAATCATCACATACGACTTTTATGAATCGGATTGATACGTAAGAAGGTCTGCTTAATCCTGCCTCTTTCCATTTTTTAAGTTCATAATCGTCTCTGTATGTACGAGGATTCTGAGACGAGACTTTGAGAGATAATATGAAGCATTCGGTCTGTGAATAGATTACAACAGGGCGATTTTTGCTCAAATTTGGCTGATCTTCGTACATTACATTAGCAAGCCAGACTTCCCACTTTTTAACATTCATCGTGGTCATCATCCCATTCAGGATATGGGTCGGTTGGAAGGACTAACTTTCCTTGTTCATTGCGATATCCTTCAATCGGGATTTTAGATGCAATTTCATCAAGATGATCATTGAAAGAATCCAGATAATCATCTTTCACATCATCCTTTATAATATCTTTAGGAATCTTGTTTGTTCTTGTTTCACTGTATGACTGAAACCATGCACTGCCTTTTTTATGTGTCAGAGCTCTCAGTCCTAAAGCTGAGTAACTGCAATACTTTTCTAAGACATCTAGAAGAAGATCTCTTTCCTCATCCGAGTAGATGTTATCATCATATTCTCCTGCAGTTTCAGCTATTCTTTCCCTACCACAAGGGCTAAATGCTCGGTATACTGAAGGTATGACTGGACCATGTGGCCATGCTTGTATATCTTCTTCAAAAAGAGATTTGTTTAGTTTTGCAAGGCTCCACGCCTGTGCGAAATAAACTAATTTATTGAGTTTGAGATTAGTCATGCAGCCTTCTTCATCTGCATTTGTCATCTCAATGAAAAAATTTGCAACGTCTAAAGCATTCATATCTTCACCTCTTTTGTCATCTTATCTTTGGTATTTATGATATTGTCTAAAGTTCTATTAGCCTTGACCTAGAGGGCATTGTTGTAATACAGATCTCATGTTAGCGTTTGATAAAGATATGAATAATTGAGAATTGGATGCGTGTAATGTTTCTGAAATGTTATATATGGAGTATCATCATATTATGATGCCCGATTCTATGATTTCACGTCCGCGGTTTGTGTAAGTTACAATCGGGGTCAGGGGAGTAAAAATCTGCCTGGCCGGCTAGTCATATAAGACGCATATCTTCGCCGTAATGGTTTTAATGGGAGTGGGCATTGACAGGAAGACTCAGCCTTAACGGCTGGTCTTTCAACGCTTAATTTTCAATAAATTCGACAGAGTTTTCACTAATCAATAAAATATATACAAATAGGTGCGAGCACCGGGATTCGAACCCGGGCTTCAAGCTTGGGAAGCTTAAGTCATAACCGCTAGACTATGCTCGCATTAAACTTATTAAAAAAAGAGAGATGGATTACTTTACCATCTCTAACTGACTTATGATATTCCAAATGAGCGTGCGACCGTGTAATGGAATGTTGGGGTCATTTGCCAGTTCATCTAATATAAAGATCGCGCTCGCGGCCTTAACGTCCAAAGCTTCGTCCTGCTTAAGAAGTTTATCCTTAGCGTCGTTTGCCCCGCGTCTAATGTTACGCGGCACAGATGTATCGTCTGCCAATTGATCAAGCACATCGATAATCTGCTTTAAATTCGAATTGTCTGCCATAATTACACCCCACTTAAAGTATTTTGAAAAGGTTTTGATTAAAGATCATCCTCTTCGAAGAATGATTCTCCGCTCCTCTTGAAAGTAGTGACCACCATCGATGTGTTGGTCTCTTTTACTCCCGGTATCCCGTCAGTTTCAATCAGGAAGGACTTTAACTCCTTATATGTGTTAAAGCGGACCATCGCCATAATATCCGTTTCGCCTGTGAGAATGTAAACGTCATCAACAGAACGGTTCTTAGATATTGCTTCAGCTATAAGATCTACATCTTTGGTCTCTACTTTTACACTGATCATTGCTGTGACCTGGTCATCCCCATAGTATGAGGAGATTATTGAGTCATAATCTGATCCTTCTTTACTACTGCGCATACAGGCACCCCTGAGTCCTTGGCTACACGGGTCTCATGCGTTTTCGAACTCTTCTTGAAGATCGATAATTACCTGCTCTAAAACTTCTTCAAGTGAAGAGCTGCGGTATTCCCGGAGACCGCCAATGTCACTTTGGACTCTGGCTATGTAGTCATTGTTATCCTTTATAAATTCAACGTTGCAAAGGCTCTCTTCCACCATACCACCTCTCAACAAAATCTTAGTTTAGGTGGTGCAAACAAGATATTATATATATCTCTTTTGTCAAAAATCAACAAACGTAAATATCTTAATTCAGCAAAATGCTTAATCTAATGGCGTATTTTCCATACTGATCATATGGATGCTCAGATCATCAGCGGAAAGGAAATCTCAGAACAGATTCGTGAAGAGTTGAGAGGAAAAGTCGCATACTTGAAGGAACGTAATATCACTCCAGGCCTGGGAGTCGTGCTTGTCGGAGACGACCCTGCATCGAAGATATATGTAAATAACAAAATCAAAGCCTGCGAAGATCTGGGGCTGAAATCCAAAGCTGTAATTCTCCCGGCAGAAGTGACGGAAGAAGAGCTGCTGAAAAAAGTAGACGAGCTCAATGCAGATCCGGAAATCCATGCGTTTCTGGTACAGCTCCCGCTGCCGAAGCATATCGACGAGAATAAAGTGATCAACCGCATCGATCCCCACAAGGATGCAGATGCATTTCACCCGTTCAATGTGGGAAGAATGCTTATCGGAGACCCCATATTCATGCCTGCCACCCCCCACGGAATCCAGGAGATGCTGGTAAGATCTGGAAACGACCCGGCGGGAAAGCATGTCGTGATTATAGGCCGCAGCAATATTGTCGGGAAGCCTGTCGCCGCAATTCTCATGCAGAAAGGAAAGGGCGCCAATGCTACCGTTACGGTCTGCCACTCAAGAACAAACAATCTTCAGGAGATCGTGAAAACCGGAGATATTGTAGTGGCGGCCATCGGCTCTCCTAAATTCATCACTAAGGACATGATAAAAAAGGGAGCGGTTGTAATAGACGTTGGAACTAACAGGGTAGAGGATGCCGCAGCAAAGAAAGGATACAGGCTGGTGGGAGATGTTGACTTTGAAAACGTAAAGGAAGTGGCATCTGCAATCACACCGGTTCCCGGCGGAGTCGGACCGATGACTATCGTCATGCTGATGAAAAATGCCATCTCCGCAGCATATAAAGCAAATAACTTGGAGATGTGAAAGGGAAAGTATTAATCAATCAGCAACATTAAGGCGTGTTGGTATGTTACGCGAATGTCCAGAACACGGCTATTTCAGAGGCGATTTCTGCCAGGTATGCGGAGAAGAAGGAAAGTACCTGATGAACGATGAGGAACTGAGCCGCATCAGCAAAGCTATGGCCGGCTCGCTCCGCCACTTCCCTGAAAAATTCGGACTGGAAATGGATGAACAGGGGTTCGTATATATCCGTGATTTTATAGATGCAATGAAAAATAGCCATCCGAGGTACCGCTGGCTCAGGCCCCACCATGTCGTTGCACTGATTGAAACCGATGAGAAGGGGAGATATCAGATAGTCAACGGAAAAATGCGCGCAACATACGGTCACACGATTGATTTGGATCTGAAGCATCCTACCGACAATATTCCTGAAGAGCTATACTATCCGACAACTCCTGAAGAAGAAGACATCATTCTGGAGACAGGGCTCAAACCTTCAGATCGTAAGATGGTGCATCTCTCAAGAACGTACGACGACGCTTTAACAGCAGGAAGAGTGCGTACCGATACTCCAGTCATATTAAGGGTGAACACAGCTGAAATGATCAGCGCGGGACTAGAAATCCAGCATGCTGCCAAAACTGTGTTTCTTACCAGAGAAGTACCGCCGGAATATCTGACGGTTGTCAGCGATGAGTAAGAGTACAGCAAAACACGTAATAGCATACTACTGGGACAATTTTGACCCGGTAGTACTGCTCTATGATTCTGAAAGCAATTTTATTGAAAGGCTTGATCTGACATACATTGATTTTTCAGCCTCGAAAGAAAAGACCTGCATAGGAAGAATGGAAAATGGGGAATACATTCCATGCCCGCAGCAGGTTAAGCTTACTAAGAGCTCAACATGCCTGAAATGCAGTTCTCCAGCAATACCGGTGTTGGAATGTGTTTTTGAGCCCAGATGTGCAGGTGAGAGATGCAACAGCCCTACCTTCTGCACCAGACCTCACGTTGTCTATCTGGCGCTTTACAACAATCTGATAAAGGTAGGAATGACTTCAGAAAAGAGATTCAAGCAGCGCATAATGGAACAGGGAGCTGATGCAGCCTCGGTAATTTTTGCCTGTGAAAACAGGCTGGAAGCGAGAAAGCTTGAAAAAGAAGTCTCGGCGAGATTTAAAATTCCCCAGGATATTAAGCCAGGCATACTGATGAAACAGTGGGTCAGCGCACCCTCCATGCAGCAGATGCAGAATGTATACAGCACATATCTGCAGAAGATAAACTCTTGGCGCAGGCCGCTGGATAATGATCTGGCTGTCTTTGACAATTATCCGATAACAGCAAGACCAAAATCACCGCCGAAGATCGTCCGTCCGGAAGGAGGACACAGCGGCGAAGTGATGGGGATAAAAGGCAGATTTTTAGTTTACAGCACATCAAAAGGAGCAAGAGCCTTAGACCTCTCCGACTTAGTAGGAAGAATGATTTTTTTAAGCATAAATGATGATTCCAAATAGAGAGAAAGATTATATACCCAGTAACCGTTTTTACCCCGCTCAACTGAAGTTGATTCTGTGGTGGGATGCACAGAAACTCTAGAGAAAGCGTCTCGCCTCCGAGCGGAGGTTAAATGTATTTAAAACAGATCGAGTTGGAAAACTTTAAGTCATTTGGAAAAAAGCTTACTGTTCCACTTCTTGAAGGGTATACCGCAGTCACTGGCCCTAACGGATCCGGCAAATCAAACATATCTGATTCAATATTGTTCGTTTTAGGTCCCAAAAGCTCCAAGGCCATCAGAGCTGGCAAGCTTTCAGACTTAATATTCAACGGCGGAAACAATAAGAATCCTGCCAAATACTGCAAAGTTTCACTTGTTTTTGATAATACAGACCGCACCATCCCCATAGACGAAGACATCGTGCGCCTGACCAGAATGATTAAGATGTCTGCCGACGGCGAAGGATACACTTCATATTTTTATGTTAATGACAGAAAATCATCCCTGTCTGAATTTGATATGCTGCTCTCCAATGCACGCATAAGCGCCGACGGATATAATCTGGTGCAGCAGGGAGACGTTACCAGAATTGTAACTATGTCCAATGTTGAAAGGAGAAAAATCTTGGATAACATTTCAGGCATAGCAAAGTTTGATGAAGAGCTGAATAAAGCCAGCGAAGAAAGGGAAGAAGCCAATGCCAACATCGAACGCATCAGCATCATTCTCAATGAGATTTTAGCTCAGATGAAGCAGCTGGAGAAAGAAAAGGAAAATGCGCTCAGGTACATGGAGCTGGAAGAGAAACTCACATTTTCCAAAGCCAAGCTGGCCAGGCGCAGAAAGGAAAACACCCTGGTAGAGATAAGAAGCCTCCGCGATCAGATCGAGACATTCAATAAGCAGATAGAAGACGGCAAGCTGAGGAAATCAGAAATTTCCGGCAAGATCGGCGAGATTGAAGAAGCCGTAGTTCAGATCGAAGAAGAACTTGAATCAAAAGGCGGAGAAGAGTTTAAGGAACTGCAGAAGAAAATCGACATTTTGAAAATCCAGGTTGCCAGGATGGAAGATAAAGTCGCAACGTCTGCGCAGACCGTGGCAGAGCTTGAAGAGTCTCTGGTTGAAATCGGAGAAGAACATGAAGAGATGAGCCGGGAAGTCTCAGAGCTGAAGATCAAACTGGAAGGGAATAAAAAGGAATATTCTGCAGAAGAAGAAAAACTGGCTAAATCCAGAAAAGAGCTGGAAGAAACACAGACTAAGATTTCAGCCTGTGATGTCCAGCTTGCCGACTTAGACAGAGAGATCAGCGAGAAAGAAGCCTCCGTCAGAGAGTCTGATAAAGTCTTGAACTCCATGAAAATGGAAATGGAGAGACTGATCAGCAGAGAGAACCGCTTTGACTCTGATACTGCAGAAGCAGCGGAAAGGGTAAGCTCCTTAGACTTTGAAGTCAAAGAGATTGACTGGAAAATCAAAGAGATCAGGGACAGCGAAAAGACTTCTGAAAAAGACTTCAGAGAACTGCAGGAAAGACTGATGGCCAAGCGCAGCGCGGAAACAAGACTGATGAGAGAATCAGACGAGCTGGAGCAGGCTGTGAAGAGCTTAACCAGAGAGCTGACTCGCATCAAGGCCGAAGAAGAAGCTGCAGGGGACATGGCAAGAGGATACAACAGAGCTGTACGCGCCATCCTGGATGCCAGAGACTCTTTGAGTATAAGGGGCATTCATGGTACGATCGCAGAGCTCGCTGAAGTGGACCCCGCATACCAGACTGCACTGAACATCGCCGCAGGAAACAGAATGCAGGCCATAATTGTTGATGACGACCAGACAGCTGCAGAATGCATACAGTACCTCAAAAACAACAGATCTGGAAGAGCAACATTTCTGCCTCTGACAAAAATGCTTGACGGCCGCCCGAGAGGAAAGGCGATCATGGCTGCCAAGGACGCTGTCGGATTTGCCATCGACTTAGTCAGGTTTGACGAGCAGTACCGCGCCGCATTCTGGTATGTTTTAGGCGACACGGTGGTCGTAGATACTTTGGATCAAGCAAGAAAGCTGATGGGGGGTGTAAGACTGGTAACAGCAGGCGGAGAACTGCTGGAAGCCTCCGGTGCAATGGTCGGAGGGAATGTAGAGCAGTCCAGCCTCAAATTCGGATCGTCTTCGAAAGGAAAGAAAGAAGAGATATCCCAGCAGCTGGAGAAGGCTTTGCTGGCATCAGAAAATTTATCAGTCGAAATGAAAGATCTGCGCGATGAGATTCTGGATCTTGAAAGACAGCTGCATACGATAACCGGAACCGACAAGTCTTCATCGATTACCTTGGAAACATTAGAAAAACAGCGCAGACAGCTGAAAGAAAAATATGAACAAGGTGTAGAACAGAAGAAAGAAAAGGAGATTGAGAAGCAGAAGGTCTCGGCCGAGATTTCTGAGTTGTCGGGAAAGATTGAATCACACGAAATTACGCTTAACGGCATGAAAGAATCGTTGGAAGCCGCACGGGCAAAGATGGAGGAGATTGCGCCCAGAGAACTGTCTGACAGGCTTAAATTCCTTCAAGCTCAGACATCAGACCTGGCGGTGAACATGGCTTCTCTGAAGGCAGAAATCGATACGCTTACAGCGACAATAAAGATGACAGAACGCAGGCTGAACGATCTTGAAGAAGAGAAGCTGCAGACCGTCAATAAGATAGAAACTGTCAAAGCCGAAGGAAAGACCGCTGCAGAAGAGGCAGAGAAAGCTAAGGTGGAACTCACCGCTCTCAGGCTGATTGAAGAATCAATGGGGAATGAAATCAACGGCCTGCGCAAGAAAAGAGACGACCTGTTTAAGCAGAAAGTCAGACTCGGATCTGAAAAAGACAAGATTTCAGCAGACATCGAGACTGCTGAAGGCATGATAATCAACATCAACACCAGAATAGGACAGTGCCAGGACAGCATCAGAGAGCTGGAAGAGGAACTGCAGACCTACAACGTTGATTTGACTGACGAAGTTCTGCCGTCCATTGAATCCCTTAAAGAGATAATACGGCAATGTGAAAGAGCAATGAACGCCATGGGGGCTGTCAACCTCAGAGCCCTGGAAGATTATTCAGACAGGAAAAAGCGCCACGACGAACTTGATGATGAAATCAAAAGGCTCAGCGCTCAGCGCGATGACCTCCTAAAACTGGAGATGGAGCTCGGCGGCAAAAAGAAAGTGGCGCTGATGAAAGTTTACGAAGGTGTGAATGTAAACTTCAAACAGGCTTATTCAGAACTGTCTCAGGGAGGAGATGCGGACTTAATTTTAGAAAATCCTGAGAGTCCTTTTGAAGGCGGCCTCAGCATAAAGGTCAAGCCGAAGCAGGGAAAAGTTCTCAGGCTTGATGCACTCAGCGGCGGAGAAAAATCGCTGACAGCATTAGCATTCATATTTGCAATTCAAGAGTACCAGCCTTCTCCATTCTACCTGCTAGATGAGGTAGACATGTTCTTAGACGGAATAAATGCTGACATGGTAGCGAAAAGAGTGCAGAAGTCATCCAAGACTGCTCAGTTTGTACAGATTTCGCTGAGAAAGATTACTCTCACCAAAGCTGATCATATCATCGGCGTAACAAAACAGGGCGGAGGAATCTCAAACGTAATTGTAAGACCTAACATCTCGGGGATTGAAGATTTCCAGAAGGAGTTCGGAATCGCAGATGAGAAAGAGGAGGGTAGCACATGAAATTCACCGGCACAGATGGTGTCTTGCAGCATCTTTTATTTCACAAAGCAATGATTGATGAAGATAACGGTTCAGAAAAAATTGACAATTATTTAAGAATCCTTGAAAGCGCTTCAGAGTCAACCAGCAACGATCCGCTTGACAGATCCATTGAAACAGTATTTGATTTAGTGCTGAACAACGATATGGACCCGTGGGATATCGACCTGATGCGCTTTACCCAGCTCTACACGGAGAAAGTGAAAGACAGTGAAGTGAATTTCGTACTGGCTGGGAAATTAATGCTCATGGCCTGGTCGATTCTGAGGATGCAGAGCGAAAGGATCCTCATTAACTCTGAAGAAAGGGAAGATGAACCGATTGACGAGTTTTATGATGATTTCAGCAGCGAGAGGGAACTGCTCTGTATGCCTGATGAAGTATCACTTTATGAGGTTGTCAGGCGCAAAGGGTCCCGCGCTGTAACGCTGGTGGAACTCTTAGAAGCTTTTGAAGAAGCCAGAAGAGAAGAAGAGCAGAATCTTTCTAGAATAAGAGTCAAAGATGTCAAACCAAAAGACGAGAAGTTCGATACAAAGGCGCATAATGATGATATGGAACGTGATGTCGAGACTGTCTGGGCCCGGATTATGAAATGCGGTCCCGGAGAGATTGACATTGAAGATATTTGGGAAGGAGGCAGAGAAGACCTTGTTACCATCTTCATGTCAGTATTATTCTTAGCAAGGGATGGTAAAATTGACCTCTGGCAGGAAGAAGCTCCGCATGGAAGAGTAAGACTCCAGGTCAGAATTGAAAAGGATATCGCTACAATCGAAGACATTTCCTCAGAAGTTGCTGAGGAAATAATTATAGAAAACAAAGATTCGGTGGTGTGAGATGGAATTAGATCCAGTAAGGATAATCGAAGCTGTGTTGTTCTCATCCCCCCAGCCAGTTAAGATATCAGATATGGAGACACAGACTCAGCTGCCGTCGGCTACCATCCGCAAAGCGCTGAAAGACTTAATGTCAGAGTATATGAAGAAAGAAACGGCTCTGAGAATCGCCAAAGTAGGAAGCGGCTACGCTCTGCTGCTGAAAGATGAATATGCACCTTTCTGCAGAGCTTTTGCTCCTAAGGAGATTCCAGACAATATTCTGCGCACGGCTACCTGGATAGCTTACCACCAGCCAGTGATGCAGAGCGATCTGGCTCATGCTCTGGGAAGCAAGACCTATTCAGATGTCAAAGAGCTTCACAGCCTGGGTCTGATCGCCATGAAGAAGAAGGGACACAGCTACGTGCTGAGCACAACCAAGAAGTTCCCAGAGTATTTCGGCATAAACGGCTCCAGCCCTACTGCAATCAAGAAGTACTTGGAAGAAAGAGCAAAAGGAAATTAAGCTCTTGATTACCATCTGAGATATTATATGAAAGTCAGATTTTCAGACCGTATTAATACGGAAAGTTTAAATCAAGAATCCACAATGCCACTAGGAAGTGAGTAATCATGGTTATGCCCCTGGCTTTACTGGAGAAATCAATGAACCACCGCATATCCCTACTACTCAAGGATGGAAGGATCCTTGAGGGAAAGTTAGCGGGTTATGACGATTATATGAACATGGTACTTGAGGAGACAGAAGAACGCACAGCAGAACAGACCCGCCGTCTTGGTACTGTAGTTCTTCGCGGCAATAATGTTGTAAGAATCTCTCCGATGTAAACCTAAGATTATAATGAACGCACTGATCTTAGCAGGTGGACTCGGAACAAGGCTGCGTCCACTCACAAATTATATTCCCAAGCCGCTTATCCCTTTAGCAGGAAAGCCGCTTGTGATGCATATTATTGACTCTCTACCAGATGAAGTTGACACTGTCATTCTGGCAGTATCATATATGCGCGACAAGCTGGAAGAATACTTCAAGGAAAACGATGTGGGAAAAAAGATTATTTTAGTCAGTGAAGAAGAGCCTCTGGGAACCGGAGGCGCGATTAAGAATGTTTCTAGATATCTTGATGACACATTCATTGTCATGAACGGCGACGTTGTGTGTTCGCTGGATGTCAGCGATATGATGAAGTTTCACAGACTGCACGGCGGAATAGGCAGTATGTCCCTTTGGACTGTAGAAGATCCTTCTGCATTCGGTGTTGTCGGCTGCAGAGATGCCAGAATAGAAACTTTTCAGGAGAAGCCGAAAAGAGAAGAGGCGCTGTCCAACCTGATTAATGCTGGCACATATATTTTTGAAAAAGAGATTTTTGATTATATTCCAGACGGAGTCGTTTCTGTAGAGAAGCAGGTATTTCCCAACATACTGGACAAAGGCATGTACGGCTATGAGTTCAGCGGATACTGGATAGACTGCGGAACCAGAGCGAACTACATCGCGGCTCAGAAGCTTCTTTTAAACAACGGATATGCAGAAGTTTCCGCGGATGCCATATTAGAAGACGATGTGAAGCTTACCGGACAGAACTTGATCAAAAGAGCGCATCTCAGGAACTGCAATGTCGGTCCCAACGTGTACATAGAAGACGATGTGCTTATATCGTCAAATGTAACTGTTTCAAACAGCATGCTGCTGCGCGGATCGCTGATTGAAGAAGGGTCTGTAATAACAAACTCAGTGATCAGTCAAGGCTGCATCGTGACAAAAAATTCCGTTGTAACTGATACAATATCAGCAAAAGATTGATTTTTATATACTATACATATAATGTAAGATTGTTATATGCAGCCCTATAAAGTATAATCTAAACAGATATAGGGAAGTTCAAATATCTTACATTGCTATAAAACAATATTGAATTGGATTCATAAGGTGTACTTGTTATGAGTGAACGCTTATTTGGGACGAATGGTGTAAGAGGGGTAATTAATCAAGATTTATCAGCGCAGCTCGCAATGGATCTGGGAAAGGCCATTGGAACATACATGAAGGGCAATGTTGCAATCGGTAATGATCCCAGAACATCTGCAGATATGATAAGAAGCGCAGTTGCGGCCGGAATTATGTCTTCCGGAGCTAATGTAATTGATCTAGGTATGGTTCCCACCCCCGTAGTGCAGCATTACGTAAAATCCAACGATATTGCTGGCGGAATTATGATCACTGCGTCTCACAATCCTCCAGAATTCAATGGTATCAAATGCATAGATGCAGACGGAACTGAGATGCCGAGGAACAAGGAAGAAGCAATTGAAAAGAATTATTATAAAAAATCATTTTCAAACATGCCCTGGGATCAGGTCGGCTCCATGTATCCAAGATCAGGAGCCATTGACTCGTATCTTTCTTCGATCATAAGCCTAGTTGATGTCCAGGCAATAAAAAACGCCGGGCTGAAAGTCGTGCTTGACTGTGCCAACGGAGCTTCAACTGTATCCTCACCGAGACTTTTGAATGATCTGGGAGTCAGAGCGATTACTTTGAACGGCAATCCTATGGGAACATTTCCAGGACATCCTTCAGAACCTACGGAAGATCATCTGAAGGATCTGATTGCAACAGTAAAAGAAACCGGTGCCGATCTGGGAATAGCGCACGACGGCGATGCAGATAGGACTATATTCATCGATAACAAAGGCCACTACCTTTACGGAGACAAAAGTCTGGCAGTTGTAGCTTCGGAAATGGTCAAAGAAAACAACGGCGGCACCGTAGTGACTCCGGTTTCATCTTCCAACTGCGTAGAAGATGTTGTGACAGCAGAAGGAGGAAAGATTGTTTACACCAAAGTAGGAGCGCCTATCGTCTCAAGAAAAATGATAGAAGTTGGTGCAGTCTTCGGGGGAGAAGAAAACGGCGGATTGATCTTTCCTCAGCATCAATACTGCAGAGACGGAGCTATGACTGCTGCTAAAATGCTTGAGATTGTATCAAAGAAGGGACCTCTGTCAGACCTTGTAGAAAAACTTCCTAAATACAGTCAGGATAAACGCAAAATTGTGTGCCCCAATGACCTTAAGGATTCTGTTCTTTCCTATTTAGTAAAGCAGTATGAACGCGAAGAAGTCAACACTATAGACGGTGTCAAGATCTGCTACTCTGACGGATGGACGCTTGTAAGACCTTCTGGAACAGAGCCATTGTTCAGGATATACTCTGAAGCAAAGACTGAGCTGGAAGCAAAGGAAAGATCCAACGAATGCGAGAAGGTTTTATCAGAAGCAATGAAAAAATACTTAAAGTAAATCAAAACAGGGGCAGTGCTTTCAGCCTGTACCTATTTTGTAATTTTTTTGAAAATAATATTTGATTTGAATGATGGTAAATAAGTTACAATTATAAATGAATCAAGAAAAAGGTTAGGGGTGCCTTGTGCACTTATTCATTTACAATTAAGAGGTTTTGCAGGGTATGGAAAACCCTATGTACTATGGATATTAGCTAGCACTACAACACAAAGGAACAAATGCATCCCCTTAGGTGAATTGAATGGGTTAGTAGCAATTGGATATAGCATCCAAACTACATATAATCTATCATTACAAAAATATACAATTATTGCCGCACAACTGTCACTTTTGGTGATTGAAGTTAAGAAAATCCAGCTCGTTAAAAATCAGCTGTCGGACATATCCTCCACATGATTGCTTATGCAAGAACCGCTGAGGATAAGCATATTTACTAACAGTAATGACCAGCAAAACTGTTTTAAAAAAAACTTCTTGAAAGATAAGATAGAAAAATAATGTGGGGCTGAAGCCCCCATTTGTTTACACTTTTATGATTTTGCGTTTTCCCATTGCGACCATGTAAAGAACTTCGTCGCCGGGTTGAAGGTCTGCAAATTCAGGATCAGCAGGCAGTGAGAATTGTTCGTATGTTTCAAGATCCATCACATTCAATTCGTCACCAGCAAGATTCAGAATCTGTCCCTTTCTCTTGTCGATCATTGGCACCTGGATTTTGTGTTTCACTGGGTGCACAACGCTTCTCTTTTTTCCATCATACAAGCCTACAGCTTCAATACGGGCTTTAGCTTCGCCGTGTTTTCCAGGTTTGGATGTATCAATGGAAATAATCTTACAGGGTTCCTCGTCAATAAGCATGTAACGTCCTACTTTGAGTTCCCTTACTTCAGCCTGAGTCCACATAGTAATCTAAAAAAGGGAAAACACCAGCTATTTATATAACTTGCTGGTCGAAAGCGCAATATTAGCTGAAATTTTATTTCGCCTTTCTATTTTTGTTATTATTACGCTTTTTAGGCTTGCGGTTTTGTCTCACAGGCTCCTTTCTCGGCGGCGGCTCAGGATATTTTTCCTGAATTTCTTCAACTCTTTTACAGAGATCTTCATAGAGCTGATCTCCGATAAACTCACCTTTGAAGTAATCGATTTTAGCAGCCAGCGACAGTTTGTTAGACATTGCTCTGGCAATCTTTCCCCTCTGCCAGTATGCGGCTCTGTGAATCAAAGGGTGTTGGAAGATTATGCCGTGCTTTGGCGGCCTCTTTCCCTGTTTCAAATGGGCAAAGAGAGCCTTTTCTGCACCAAGAAGCTGGACGGTTCCTGCAGGCATTGTAGTAAGTCTTTTCAAACCGCCGGCCAGAGATATTAATCTGGCTGCAAGGCTGTGCCCTACAACTGCAGAAAGATTAGGCGCCGCTTCTTCCATTCTGTCTTTGATATAGTTTTCCAGCTCTTCTTTCTCCTCATACAGAGAGTGAAGAGATGATGCAAAGTGCCTTATAGATTCCAGATCAACCGTTTCCAGTTCTGAACCGACCGTTTCCAGATGGAGATCTAGAGAATTCAGAATGTCATCCCTGGACGCCTTTTCAGAGATCATGCGGGCATAGCTTTCATCCGCTGCATAATCTGAAAGTTCCGGGAAATAGAGCCCGTACCACTCATGCAGCCTTTCACTGATGAGATTGATGGTATCAATTACATCATCAAGAGCCCTCACAGCCTGCACTATGACTCTGTCCGGCGACAAAGGCTCTCTGATCCTCATCTTTCCCAGCTCGATCATCACTTTCTGCATAAGCTGGGGAGAATAACCGAAATCTTCAGGATGAATAAAAGAAGAATCGCAGAACTCAGGCCTGCCTAATGAAGACATTCTTGCTTCAGCCACATGAATGTGTTTTCCGGCCAGCTGCTCTTCTTCAGGTAGAATTTCACCGCGCTGGACGATTGCAAGCTTCTGTGCGATGGTGTTTGGATTCTTTTCAAACAGGATGCTGCGGACTACTTTGTCTTTGTCAACTAAGAATACTCCAAACCACTTTGTTACAATTATCATCGGTAAACACCATCATTTGCTCATAGCAAGTACCCTTTCAATCTCATCTTCTGGAAGACCCGGCACTTCACCGCATTTCAATTGTAAAGTGGCAATGTATTCAAGGGTTTCCATTCTGAGGAATGCATCCATCAGATTTTTACCGACCACCAAGGCGCCGTGGTTCTGCATTATGCATGCCTTATTTGATCCCATGGCCGAGATCAATTTTTCAGCCAGTCCGTCTGAGCCCGGCGTGTCGTATGGAATCATTGGAACGTCTTTCCCTAAAATCATTAAAGATTCGGGAGTGAGATTTGTAAGGAGATTTTTTGCCTGTATGGCTAAAACAGTGCAGGATACTGGATGACAATGAATGACAGCATTCGCATCAGGCCTGGAACGGTAGATTCCCAAATGGAAAGGGGTCTCAATTGAAGGTTTCCCCTTTCCGACGATTTCTCCTGATGAAATGTCTATTTCAATCATATCTTCTGCGGACAGCATTCCTTTGCAGACACCGGAGGGGGTGATCAGCATGGACCCTTCAGAACGGACGCTCATATTTCCTCCGCTGGCGATTGTCAAACGCTTTTCATACAGCAGTCTGCCGATGTCTGCTAGATCCTGAGAAAGCTGGTTTTTCCTTATAATGTCCTGAAACATAATTACACCTCAGATATCTGCCTTGCGGAGACAGTTTATTTCACTTGGAGCTAAGACTCCCATTTCAGTAATGAAACCTTTGACGTACTTAGCTTCAGACATATCGAAAGAAGGGTTGAGGGCGCTGCAACCTTCAGGAGCAATCCTGGTACCATCAATTTCTGTAACTTCTTCCTCGCTGCGGTCTTCAATCACGATTTCTTTTCCGCTGGCTATGCTGAAATCAAATGTAGATACAGGAGCTGCAACATAGAATGGAATACCCATCTCATGAGCTAAGACAGCTTTGTCATATGTTCCGATCTTATTTGCAAAGTCCCCGTTTGCAGCAATCCTGTCAGCCCCGACAATGATCATGTCAACGCCTTTCCTCATCACTGCACCGGATGCTCCATCGGCAATGATTTTGTGCGGGATTCCTTCGTTCAAAAGCTCCCAGGCAGTCAATTTCATACCCTGCAGCCTGGGACGGGTTTCAGAAGTGTATACGAAGATATTCTTACCTTGGCTCTTGGCAACTCTCATAGGCGCCAGAGCAGTACCTATATCAACTGTTGCCAGAGCACCGGCATTGCAGTGAGTCATGATTACACATCCGTCGGAGATTAATTCAGCACCATATTCCCCGATCTTACGGCACTTATCGACTATTTTATCAGCGTAATTATTAGCTGCATCGACCAGATTCTCCTTATTCTCAGCAGCTTCCAGCATTCTGTCAACCGCATAGAAAAGATCAAAGGCAGTGGGGCGCGTGGATTTCAGATCGGCTGCAGCCTTAGTCAGATCTGCTCCCTGCAGATATGCTAAAGCCATTCCGTAAGCTGCAGAAGCGCCGATGGCAGGTGCACCGCGGACAGTCATGTTACGAATAGCCTCAGCAACGTCTAGATAATCTCTGAATTCTATAATTTCAAATTTATGGGGTAAAATTCTCTGATCGATCATTTTCACACAGTTGTTATCAAACCACACTGCTCTAATGTCGATGCTTCCGTTATCCGTAAGAACGTTCATTTTGAAACCGTTTGGAGATAGCGGCCCCCTGCAAATAATGGTTACGCTGAGATTGCTACCACAAAACAGCATCATTCACATAACTTATACATGGAGATATAGTTCTCAAAAAAACAAGATTAGTGAAAAAAATAAAAAGTTTTGAAATGGTTTAATCCGACACTCCTACAGCACTGGATTTTGACTTATTGATAAAAATGTACCCGAGTGCGTATATCAGAGCGATGACTAGAGATACAACTCCCATAAACAGGAACATGCCACCGTAGGAACCCATGTATGCCAGCACGGGAATGATGATCAGCGTTGCTGAGAACTGACCCAGATAGAATGCGGTTGAGTATCCGCCCATGATTTTGCCTGAAGTCTGAGGAGTTGTCTGAGTTGCGAGAGCAGTAGACACTGCCGGAGACACTAATCCCATACCCACACCATAAAGGCAGACGGCTATTGCAGCACATATTAACGAAGAAGGCAGATAAAGAACTGCAAAGGCGGCACCCAGCAGTGCAAATGAAACTGCAATGATCACATATCTATCTAAATGCAGAGAGACGGTTCTGTAGCAGAGACTAGTCAGAGTATTGCATACTCCTCCGATACCTAAGAAAAGGCCGCACATCACTGAAGCAGATCCCATCTCTGAAAAGTAATAGGGGAGCTTTGTAGGGAGCATGAAACACATGATCATGCCGAGAAAAATTGTGATATATGATACGGCAATCAGTTTTTTATTTGCTGCTACCGGCGGAATTTCTATGCCGTCTGCATTTTCATGAGCCTGCTTGGAAGGTTCTCTCAGAGATACCAGAGCAAGTGCAAGAATCAGGAAACCAAGACCATAGATCAAAAATGGATCTCTCCAGCTGAAATCTGCTAAAGCTCCGCCGGCCGATTCGAGAACCAGCACGCCTAACCCCATAGCAGCAGACTGATAACCCAATGCTTTGACACGCATTGAACCTGTATAATATTCAGACAACAACGCGGTGCAGCAACTTGCAATTCCTGCAATACCAATGCCGACGAAGAAACGCCCTGCAAGAATGACATATATGTTGTCCATGAAATATGCAGAAACGCCGGCTAATCCGAAAATGAAAAGTGAGACAAAAAGGACTTTGACTTTTCCCACTTTATCAGATAATGCCCCAATTGCTAAACCTACTATAGCAATCGCTAATGAAGGAAATGTAATAATCAGCGAGATAAGAGATTCAGAAGCATCGGGAAACGCCACGCTTATAGAAGGCAATGCGGGTGCTACAGCCGCCCCTCCCATCAGCATAAGCATCGATGCCAACAGAATGGTTATCATCGAAAGCTTGGTAGGTTTAAAATCTTCTTTGGACATGAAACTAACCATGTCTCACATATAAATTGTAAGTGGATATATCAAACTTATCTTTCAAATTCTAAAACATGCAGAATGCAGATAATAATATTTTACTAAAAAAAGGTAAAGGGAAGGGGTTTGAGGAATCAATAACCTGTTTAGAGGTCGTAGTTCTTGGGGTTGAATGCAGGAACATCCTTGTACTCTTTGAGAGCCCAGTCGACGAATTTGCCTTCCTCGTCTGGCAGAGAGTTCAGATCTGTGATCATCTTGTTGAGTGTGTCTTTTTCCTGCTTATTGAGTTTCAGTTTTCCCTTGTCGTTGGATTCCTTGATTAATTCAGCAGCTTTGAGACCAGCAGCTTTTGCCCTCAGATAGTAGTTGTCTCCAACCTCTACGATGGCCTGTCCGATCTTGTAAGCGTTGTCGTATGCAAGGATGAATCCTTCTGGGGATCTGAATCTGTCAGAAGCAACATAGATGTCCCTGAGGACTTTGTCCTGCTTCATCTGCTTGGAAGCGTTCATTAAGGCAGCTTCGTATCCGATTACACCAAGCCAGCACTGAACGGATGATCCACCGAATTCTGGGTGGTATTCAACGGACTCATTTGACCACAGGTCGCAGGTCTGAGCGATTAAGTTACCCATCAGATCAGCGTGGGCATCCTGAGCGCCTTTTCCTTCCTGAGCGGACGGACATCCAGAAATTGCTTTGAGGATAGGTCCTTCATAACCGCAGTCTTTGTCTGGTCCAGTTGCACCGCATTCAAGAGCAACGAGTGTTCTTGCAGAAGCGATTGCACGGGTAACTGCAGAGAATGTTCTTGGAACATCTTTGTCTAAATATCCGCCAGCCATGAACATAGATGTGTTTGCACCGGCACAGTTTGTGTCTCCACCAGCTACGACTTTCTTCCTCTTTGCGAGGTCGACAATCTGGGACCACAGCCATTCCATATCGATTGATCCGAGGTAACCGATACCGAAGAGCCATCCTCTGATATCTTGACGTACAACAGCGTAGTCTGAGATTTCTTTTCCACCGACAGATTCGATGGAAACAATATCTGCACCTGCATCTGCTGCTACTTCAAAGGACTCTAACATCTTTTCTGGGTAGTTGTGGGTCTTGTCCTGTCCAAACCTCATTCCCTGCTCGTGCAGACGTGGATCAGCACAGGTGTGCCTTACAGCGCAAGCGATTCCGTACTGGTCGTGGAATTTCTGAATGACAGCTTTCTGACCAGCGACGACAGGTTTTGCGAATTTTTCTGGGTCGTTACCCATCTGGAAGATCCATTCATTTTCCAGCTGAACAGCTGGGAAACCAAGGGTAACTGCTCTGTTCATAATGTCTGTTGCGATGTAGTCAACGTACTCTTTTGTAAGAGATTCGGGACTCTTCTCGCTGCCTGGTCTAGGAGCAAAGTTAATTTCAGGAATAACTGATCCCTGACCTACTTTCAATCCAAGACCGTAGGATATGGGTTTTTTTGCTTCTCCGAAAATTAAGTCATCTGCGGAGTCGTATGCCATTTTTGTGAATTTTGTAGTAGCCATCTTAAATCACCTCATTCATGCCTTTCCGTTAATAATCTCATCCCAGTTGGATCTGATCTTCTTCCAGTCCCATCCGTCGAGTGCCTTGTTTGCAAGACCTGGACCTTCTGCAGCTTTTGCACTGTAGATACCCATGTCGTAGGACTCTACGTATTCTCTGTTAACTGCACCACCTGCGCAGATAAATGGAACTTCCATTCCGTGCTCTTTGAGCCTGTTGGCGATCCTTGGGAAAGCAGACATGGTTGTGGTCATGAGTGCGGTTCCGGTTAGAACGTTTGGTTTCTGCTTTACTACTTCGTCAACTACGGTATCAACAAGTACATCTTTTCCGAGATCGATGATTCCAAATCCGTTGGACTTGAGAAGAACTGCTGCGATGTTCTTTCCAATATCGTGTGGATCTCCCTCGGCTGCGTGCATCATTACTACGCCCTTGTACTTCCTCTCGCCACCAAGAGCTGCTTCTGCAACTTTTGTTCCACGGGTCATTGCATCAGATGCAACCATTACGTGTGGCAGGTAGTAAATACCGCGTCCATACAACTCAGCTACAATATCCATTCCTGCTAGAAGACCATTCTCGATGATTTCCTCAGGTGTTAAGGTCTTGAGTGCTTCTTTGACGTGCTCCTCAATTACCTTAAACTTCAAGTTCATAACATCTTCTGCAATCTGTCTGAGTAATGGGTTCTCGGGCATGAATTGCTCAGCAATGTCTTCCGGCTTTTCGCTAGACTCTACGACGATATCGTATCTCGTCAGAATCTTGTCAGCGCTTATGCTATCGAAGTCTGCCATTTGTTCAACTCCTATTGTTTAGATAGAGATTCAAAACTCCCCCTGAATTCTGAATCTTTGATGAAAAAGTTGTTTTGCGCATATATTAAATTATCGTGAAGATGTAGTCGTTTTTCAACTATTATATACAATAAAATATATTTTTATAAATTCAAGACTGGATAGTGATCATTTTAGACATTTGATAATTATAAAAAATAGGAGAGCCAGAGAATAATTCTTAGGATGTAACTATCGCTAAGGTCCTTATTCTCTGTTTTTAGGCTCTTGCTGCGTAATACAATGAAATCCGCCGTAACCGTAGACTACATCTTTAGCAGGAATAGATGTTATTTTACGGTTAGGAAAATACTTTCCGATTATCTCCACGGCAATAGAGTCTGCGGGATCATCAAATGCAGGAACTAACACTGCATTATTTCCTATGTAGAAATTAGCATAGCTTGCCGGAAGATTTCTTTCTTCTTCATCTAACGGTATAGGTACAGGCATAGGCAGCGCAACAACATCAAAGACCTTCTGAGATTTTAGAATCTCAAAATTGGTTTTCAAGACCTGTGAATCAGGTGAGTCTCCTTCCGCATATGAGCACAGAACTGTATGATCATTAACAAAACGGGCAAAGTCATCAACGTGGCCATCGGTGTCGTCTCCGTCAATTCCAGACTTTAGCCAGACTACCTGATCCACGCCAAGATACCTGCAGAGGTACTGTTCAATATCCTCTTTCTTCAAATGTGGGTTCCTATTGGGATTTAAGAGGCACTGCTCAGTAGTCAGCACCACACCTTTACCGTTGACGTCAATAGATCCGCCCTCCAGCACAATGCAGGGTCTGAATACTTTTACACCAGTCGTCTGAACAACGTTTTCTCCTGTAATATTATCATACATGAGGTCGTCATATTTTGCTCCCCATGCATTGAAATCCCATTTTATTGCCGCTTTTTTTCCCTCGTTGTTTACGATGAAAGTTGGACCGTAGTCTCTTATCCATACATCAGAACTTTCAATCTGGAAGAATTTGACATTGCTCATGTCTGCATTTGTTTTCTCTATAATGCTGCGGGCTCTTTCTTCCATTTCAGCATTATCGACCAGAATCTTAACGGTCTCTCCGGGACTCAGAGCTTCTACCATCAGACTGTATGTTCTCTCTACAGACTCAATGATGTCTTCCGGGAAAGTCAAAGGATTCTTCGGCCATGAGAGCCATGTAGCTTCATGTTCTTCCCACTCAGCTGGCATATGAAAATTACAAGATTTAGGATCTTCAGTCATTTGATTCCTCTTACAAATTAAATCATAACATTCAGGACGCCTGTTGTAGAAAAATCTCCATCCGTCTCGGATATTATGCCCATGATCTAAATCCACAGATGCAGATACTATTTCTTCTTCTGATGAAGCCCTGACCAGTGTTCTACCAAAGGCATCGATGATGAAACTGCCTCCCCAGAAGGTCATTGAATTTTCGACTCCGACACGGTTGCATGCAGCTACAATGACGCCGTTTGCGATGGCATGGCCCCTCATTACATTTTCCCATGCATCCTGCCAGCTGCCTTCGGCCTCTTCTATGCCTTCAGCAGTACCTATTGCAGTAGGGTAAAAAATCATGTCAGCACCCAGAAGGGCATTGCACCTTGCAGCTTCCGGAAACCATTGATCATAGCAGATCAGCGTACCAATGTTTCCTTTGCTGGTTTTCATAACATTAAAACCCGTATTGCCTTTTTCAAAATAACTCTGCTCATAGAATTTTTCGTCATGCGGTATGTGTATCTTGCGATATTTTCCTATTTGTTTCCCAACAGGATTAAATGTAACAGAAGTATTGAAGAAGTGATCACCATACTTTTCAAAAATAGAACCTCCGATTAAGATTATATTGTTGTCCAACGCTGCAGAAGATAAGATGCTGCAGATCTTGCCAGGAATTGTATCGTGAGGAATATTATCTCTCAAGGTGCAGTCTGATAAATCATATTGAGGAAAATATTGCGTAGAGAAAAGTTCCGGTAAGCATACGATATCAGCGCCACCGCTTGCAGCCTCATGTATCATAGATACGGCTTTTTTGAGATTAGACGAAACGTTTTTCGCCATCTTCATTTGGACTAAGGAGATCTTAACTTCATTCTGTGACATGTTATATTCCATGAGGAGCATTGAACATCATATAGTTAACTCTGACGCGGTGCCTCTGAATACATCTGCAGGAATATTTCAATAAAAAATAGATTAATTATAAAATAATAAAAAATAGATGCCAACGAGTAGATTTTGACTGCTGCATAAGAATGTAGACTTTCAGAAGAGCGGTACGTCTTACAATATGTATGAGAATATGATAGCCCATATTGGACCGACTAACATACAGAAGATTATGAACCACTGTGTATCGCTCAAGTAATCACATCCGATTTGGTGGGTCTGCCCGAATTCGAATCGACCGCTCTTCAGAATAACGTAGTGCGGTATTTATGTTTTTTCAGATTGATTTCACAGAAATAAAGACTGCGCTGAGGATAAAGAATATTCTGCTGTAAAAACTCACAACGAGAAAAATACAAAAAGTGGGCTCAGCCGGATTTGAACCGGCGACCTCCTCCATGTCAAGGAGACGTCATAACCACTAGACCATGAGCCCTGATCTGAGTCGCCAATATACTCTTCTTATCTATATCTTTTTCTATCACATTTGATGCGATGGCCGGTTTCCAGAGGCATTGCATAAGATAAAGACACAAAGTTTATTCATTCGTCTGGTGATGCAGTGCAGATGTCTGAATTGGTCCTGTTCACAAAACCCGACTGTCAAAAATGCGACTATATCAAAAAAAGGCTGCCGGAAGATGTGAAAATAAGAATTGTTGATATGACTACAGCCGAAGGTATGGCCGAAGCTGCATATTATGAGATATTGGATAAGAACCTTCCAATTCTGGTAGCAGATGAAGGAGTGGTTGAAGGCGCCATTAACATTCTGTCCTGTATTAACTCCAGCAAGGATTGAGAGCTGATGATCTGTCTTGGAATAGAAGGAACCGCCCACACATGCGGCGTGGGAATAGTTGACGAAAACGCAAATGTGCTAGCTAACGAGGTGGATATGTATCGTGCAGCTCAGGGAGGAATACATCCCAGAGAAGCTGCAAACCATCACGCCACTGTAGTTCCAGGACTTATCACTAAAGCCGTTGAAACAGCAGGGATATCCTTCAAAGACATAGACATCGTATGTTTCTCTCAGGGCCCGGGATTAGGACCGTGCCTTAGAACGGCTGCAACAGCTGCCAGGGCACTTTCTGTGACTCTTAACAAACCGATAATAGGTGTAAACCACTGCATCTCGCATCTTGAGATAGGAGTTGCAAAAACCGAAGCTCAGGATCCTGTTTTATTATATGCCTCGGGAGGGAACACGCAGGTCATTTCATTCGCCAACGGCAAATACAGGATTTTCGGAGAGACTCTGGACATCGGAATAGGCAATATGTTTGACAAACTGGGAAGAGAGCTGGGTCTCGGGTACTATGCCGGTCCCAAAGTAGAACAGCTGGCGCTTGACGGTGACAAACTGCTTGACTTGCCATACTCAGTAAAAGGCATGGACATGTCTTTTTCTGGGATAATGACTGCCGCGTTAGCACACCGTAACAAAGGTGAACGTCTCGAAGATATTTGCTTTTCAGTTCAAGAGACTTGCTTTGCAATGCTAAGCGAAGTCACAGAGAGAGCAATGGCACACATAGAAAAAGACGAAGTGCTTTTAGGCGGCGGGGTTGTAAGAAACAAACGCATTAGAGAGATGGTTGAAAAGATGGCTTCAGAAAGAGGCGCCAAAATGTTTGTTCCCGATCCAAAGCTCTGTACCGATAACGGAGCGATGATTGCGTGGACAGGAATGTTAATGCATCGTTCCGGTGTCAAAATGAGCATTGCGGATACAATAGTCAACCAGCGTTTCAGAACCGATGAAGTTACCGTTACGTGGAGGTAGGCTCTTCACTTTTAGCCTTTTTCTGCTCTCCGATCTTTGCATCCAAGAGTTCTAAAAACTTTTTATCTTCGCCGATGGGAATGGTTGCTCCTGCAGCAATGCGGTGGCCTCCTCCAAAGCCGTTTACCTGTGCAGATGTTTCACGTAAAGCCTCTGCCAGATCGACTCCGAGATCTAAGAGAGGAAAAGTTCCCCGGGAAGAGAGCTTCATTTTGGTTTTGTCATCAGACTCGGACAGGGCAATTGTGGCTTTATCTGCATCTCCGAAATACTGCATTGTTATGCCACACAATATTCCAGATAATCCAGATTTAGTATTGTAGAAATACTGAATATTATTGAGCTTAGTTATTCCGCTCTTAGACAGCTCATTCAATGAAGAAATCAACTCAGACCCGTATTCATTTCTAAGCTCCATAGCAGAATCCATTGCAGACTGATCTCCCAGCGCTAAAGCCACACCCATACCTTCCTGGCCTGTTCTGCCACAGGCATTCAGCAGTGAAGACATCATCTCAGCTTCCATATTCACAGACTTGAAATAATATCTATCACGGACGATTTCTTCCATCGTCTCCAATGGAGTTCCCTGAGAAATGAGCTTTAATGCTATCAATGAAGAGAGTTTCATTTTCAGTTCGTCATTCAGAGACATATAATCTGAATTAATGGGAATACCTGCATCGAGCAGGAACGCTCTAACTGCATCTCTGTCACCGCTCAGGCCGATGAGATAAGGTTCGGTCGAAGAAGCAATAGCATCCACTAGATTCCCTGATGGCACTAGTGAGCCGGGAATCGCTTCGATGATTCCGCGCTTCAGGCCTTCTTCAAACAGCCAGATATTGACACCGCTTAATCCTTTGATGGTTTGTCTGTCTCCGGCGATACCTCCAAAAGCAATCGGCAGCAGATCCCAGTTCTTTTCATCAGTGTTGACGGCCAGTAGCATGCATACGGAAGCTCCGCAGGCTGAAGTCATACCATCGATATCAGAAAGATGAGGATTTACATGAATTACCTTTTCAGAATCTCTGAGAGGTTTGTGATGATCTAAAACTACTACCCTGCAGTTGAGCTTCTCCAGGGCATCCAGATTGGATGATCCCATATCAGACAAAATTAGAAGATCTGCATCGTCAGACTCTGCCACTACCTCGTCGGTAAGACCTTTAATCATTGAAATCTGGAACGTCTTTCCAGCACGATTCAATAATGCACAAAGTATAGCTGCAGAGGATATGCCATCAGCATCATAATGTGAAATAACGCGGATGTTTGAAGCTTTGTCAATCTCCTCTTTGGCAAGAAAAATAGATGAAAGGAGTTTGGAAGGTATTTGGACACTCTGGTCCATTTCCCTCACTCAATGAGTAATTCAGCGTCGGCGATAGAATACTGCCAGTCAGCTGGGAGTACGCCAGTGCGCTTGTAGTATTTGACTAAGCGTCTGATTTTAGACTCTGTAATCTGCATACCTCTCTTATTTGCAACATCTTTCTTGTTTGCATTGAGGTGATTCTGCAGGTTGATTGCAGTACGCATTAGTGCCACCAAATCATCTGGAAGATTAGGTGCAAGATCATTTTCTTTGAGAATCTGTGTAACTGTCTTGCCTGTTACTAATTTTACATCAGGTACTGCGTACTGGTCCCTAAGTGTGAGTCCGATACGTGCGGAAAGTACACCGTCTTTTCCCATTTTTACGATTAAGTCTTCAACTTCATTTTTACTGAGGGGGACCCACTCTGGATTCTCGCTGATCATTGGACGGCTTGATCCTGATTTTCCCCTTCTTCTGGCGTGCATACGTGCCATATTAATCCTCCGAATTATGAATCATTAAAGTTTGGTGGCGATAGAGATGATCCATTATAGATCAGATATTTAAGAGATTCGTATTAGCCGCTGTTTTGTTGTATATAAGCAACAGACTTTTATTCATCACCCAGTGCAGCTCTGGCCCAGGCAATCTGTTCCTCATATTCACATTTTGGAAATCCCAGATCAGGGGGCAGGGAAGAGAATTCTTTCCAGGCCATTTCCCCGTTACCTTCGTACTTCTCGACTCTTCCGGCAAACATAATGCATTCTTTATCTACTTGGCGTGAAACAAGCGGTATGAATATCAGTCCAGATTCTTCCTCAAATTCCCTGATTACGCCTTCCTCAAAGCTTTCTCCACTTTCCACCTTGCCGCCCGGCATTTCCCAGCCGCTGCGCTTTGGATTGTAGACCATGAGAAATTTTCCTTCTCTGAGTGCAATTCCATAGGTCGTTCTCAAATTGATTCCACCGCAATCATTGCATGATCCTTTTCAAAGGGGTCCAAAGTCTGTAATTCAACTACCTTTAAACCGGCAGCAGCCAGTTCATCGCATGCTGCCACATAGATCTTTCTGGGATCTTTGGAAACATCCTCTGACCGGGATTTGATGACCAGCATTCCGCACTTAGCAGAAAATGTCTTGAAATTTTTGATGAAAATAGCAGCCTGCCCTTTCTGAGCTATGTCTTGATAGACGATATCAGGCGATGATACAATAAACGAATATTCCTCCGGCCTTGTAGCGTCTGCCAGAATTGGAATCATATTTGTCCGGGATTCGCAGACCGTGACTAAATCCCTGAAAGATCTAGGTGAGAATTCTACACAAGAGACTGTTCCATTAATGACCACGTCTGCTATATGGCTGGATGTCGTGCCGGAGGCAGCGCCCAGGTAGAGAACTTTGGAGTCTTTATGAAACGGGAAAAAAGAGCCCCCCTTTAGGATGTAAGCAGACAGTTTACTGCGGTTCGGCACCCACTCACGATATTCAATATTCCCGTCTTCAACCAGCTTTTCGCCGTAGACTTTCCTGCCGGGTGTAGAATTAACTGTGTAGATCTTGTCTCCGTCTTCAAAGACTCCGCTGAATCTGCTCTCACATATCATCAGCAGGAGGATATGAAATGAGGATAAATAATCTCATACGCAGCTGTGCTTTCCTTCACCCATATCCAGACATCCGCTTGAGATTTCAAGGCGCTTGCCGTGGATAGGAAACTTAATCGGCATTTCAAGATACAGTGTTTCACCGTCAAAGGCCGCTCTTGAACCATCTACGTCTACTGAATGAGATAGTATGAAACATTGGGAATTGTCTCCGATTGATATGCAGAAACCAGCATCTGTAGCCTCCAGAGATATATCGCCAAGGTCCACTCCGGGCAGTTTTATCTGAATTTTATACCTTTCCCGCTCCTGGACGGTGTCGACCTCATATTCTTCCATCATAGCAGTTACGTTGTTCAATGATTGATATATCGCTTTCCCGCTGCATTTGATTATTTATGCCATGGATGCATTGCGCTTATTGATGCTTAAAGCACTAGAAGAGATCGCACATAGAGTCTGGAGAGCAGTTAAAGATCTCCCAGAAGAGTTCGATCGTGGAAAAACTCTTTACATGGGTGCGGACGGGTCTCCAACATCCGCAATTGATAAAACTGCAGAGGATGCCATACTGGAAGCTGTAGAAGATATGGGTTTGAAGGTTAATGTTCTGAGCGAAGAGGCCGGCTTTATCGACCGCGGATATTCAGAAACTTTAGTTGTGGATCCCGTAGACGGGACTCACAATGCTACTCTCGGACTTCCTTTTTATACAGTATCTCTGGCAGTAGGAAAAAATTCATTGCAAGGCATCACACAGGCTGTTGTTAAAAATTTAGTAACTGGTGATGTGTACACCGCAGAAAAAGGAGAAGGGTCTAAATTAAACAACAAACCAATTCACGTTAAAAAATTCAACACCCAGTTCCCATCTTTATTGTGCTATGTGGGACACTACGTGCCGCAGGACACTTTCGACAAGGTAGTTAAGTGTGCACCCATTAGATCGCTCGGGTGTGCATCGGTAGAGATGTGCATGGTTGCAAACGGATACTTCGATGCTCATTACTATAATACTAACCAATATTCGAAGAACATTCGTGTAGTAGATATTGCAGCAAGCGCTCTCATATTGAGAGAAGCTGGCGGAGAAATTGTAGATTTAGATGATGAAATATTAGATATGCCATTTGACCTCGACACGAGAAGCGGTTTCATAGCATACAACGATGAGAAAGTAAAGGAGATATTACTTTGAGATTAGGACTTACTGCTAATTCTGAAATTCCCGATGCTATCAGAGTAGGGCGCCGGGTTTACAACTTGCTGAAAGACGAAAATGTTGTACTTGAATCGGGTATTGCAAAACTGTTTGGAAAAGAAGGCAAACCAATAGAAGATATGGACATTGACGTCTTGATTACAGTCGGCGGAGACGGTACAATCCTTCGTTCTCTGCAGAGAACAGAAGCTCCTATTTTTGGAATAAACGCTGGTGTGCTTGGATTTCTTACTGAGATACCGGAAAACGAGATTGAATATGGACTGAAACGCCTCTTAGAAGGCAACTACATGATTGATGAACGTGCCAAGCTCAAAGCTGTAGTAAATGGAGAAAGAATGTATGACGCCATGAATGAAGCGGTGGTCCACACTGCAAATGTTGCTAAAATACGCCACTTCAATGTGTATGTGGATGATGTTCTGGCTATGGATGTCAGGGCTGACGGAATCATCGTCGCAACACCGACTGGATCCACCTGCTATGCAATGGCTGTCGGATGTCCTATAGTTGATCCGAGAGTAAATGCCATAACAATTGCACCCATGGCTCCATTCAAATTTGCTGCTAGGCCGATTATTGTACCGCTTGACAGCCATGTAAGAGTTGAAGTTTACAAACCAAAACCATGCGTGTGCGTGATTGATGGTCAGCAGGAAAAAGACATGGAAGGCGACGAGCTTACAATGTTTTCCAGATCGGAGTCGACGGCCAAGTTCGTATCGTTTGGAAGTACATTCTACGGTCGCATGCACGAAAAGATTATGTGTTTTCCATGAGCAAGAAACAAATCTGGGCGATAGATGTCGGGCTCATTAAAGCATTCAATGAATCCGCCAAGGCCTCTTCGCCCAACGAATTTGCTTCAGCGATGAGGGCAGAAGATGGCGTCCTGACAGAACTTGTATTCCTTCCAGGCAGCATCGGCAGCTTTACTTCCGCTACAGTCCCCCTCCATATGCTGCCGATCGATTTCAGCCTGGTAGGCACAGTGCATTCACATCCTGGATATTCTAACAGGCCTTCAAACGAAGACCTTCATCTTTTTGGCAGCTTTGGAAAGGTTCACATAATCACCTGCATGCCTTACGATATCACAAGCTGGAGATCATACGACAAAGACGGAAACGAAATAAAACTGGAAATCGTGGATCTGTAAATCACAGAATACGGCTTCCAGGTGCAATCCTTCCGGAAACGAGCGCTCCCGGTCCGATAATTGCATTTTCAAAGATAATTGACCCAGCGTTTATCATCGAGTTTATACCTGTGCTTACAGAATCACCAATGACCGCACCCATTTTGCGGCGCTGGGAATCTATGCATGAATCTTCAAAATGAAGTTTGATGTTTTTTCCGTCAAATCTGAGGTTTGCTATTTTCGTTCCAGACCCAAGATTGCAGTTTTCACCGATTATGCTGTCTCCGACATAGTTGTGGTGCGGAATATGAGTGTCTGACATGATTATTGAATTCTTTACTTCCACTGCTGCCCCTATTCTGACGTTGGAAGATAAACAGGTATACGGTCTCAGATAACAATTCGGACCGATATCGCAGCCAGATGAAACATATATTGGACCTTCGAGATATGAACCAGAACGCACCAGCGCGCCTTTTTCAATCACAACATTTCCTTTGATGACTGCGCCGGGCTCTACAGTGCCTTCGATGCGCGGAGTCATTGCAGACATTAAACGTTCATTGGCATCCAGCAGATCCTGCGGCGTCCCTATGTCTATCCACATTCCAGACAGCTTTACTATGTGCACCTCTTTTTCTTCAGCAGCCATCATGATTGAGTCAGTAATTTCATACTCTCCCCTGCAGGACAGATGCGTCTGATGAATATACTTAAAAATTTCTGGAGTGAAAACAAACAGTCCAGAATTGACAAAATTTGAAAGAGGCACGTCTGATTTTTCTTTTATACCCGTTAATATGTTGTTGCTCTCTGAAACGGAACCAAATGAAGAGGCATCTGAAACTTCTACGACACCCATCACCTCGCTTTTGGTGTCATTGTAGCACTCAATCAATTTTGATATATCTTCCTTTGAAGTCAGTACGTCTCCGTTGATGCAGATAAACGGTTCATTCATGCACCCTTCAGCACACAATACGGCGCTTGCCGTTCCTTTCAATTCTTTCTGCTCGAGATAAGATAGATTGGCACCGAAGTCTGAACCGTTACCATAGAAGTCTCTTATTTTCATGGACTTCCAGCCAGTCAAAATGCAGATGTCCCTGATCCCGTTTTCCATGAGTGCTTGGATTGTATGGGATAAAAAAGGCTTACCTCCAACAAAGAGAAGCGGTTTCGGCGTGTTTGAAGTGAGCGGCTTTAATCTTTTTCCGAGTCCAGCAGCTAAGATTAATGCTTTCAAGATATGCACCTCACTACAATATTGTCTGCAATTTTTTTAAGCCGCTGCATTTCATTTTCATCCCTTGATTCAGCTACAACCCTCAGTTTCGGCTCAGTACCAGACAGTCTGATGATGAACCAGCCGTCAGGAAACTCTGCTCTGTAACCATCGATAGTTATCAGCCTTTCGCAGTCCAGCGATTCCATTTCTGCCTTAAGTCTGCTGGAAACGCTGTTTCTTAGTGCTGCTTTAAAATATGAAGAACTTCGCGCCACTGGATATGCAGGCAGTTCCGCGAGATACTCAGAAAGATTTCTTTCTGAAGCAATCTGAGAAAGCAACGCTCCGGCAAATATGCCATCCGGGCAGTAGAATTCCTTAGGGAATATGTAGGTTCCAGATGGTTCTCCACCGAATTCAATACCGTCCTTTTTGAGAATTTCTGAGATGAAGACATCCCCGACTCTGCATCTGGTCACATTTTTTACAAGATCGTCTATTACCATTGACGCGTCGACTGGTACTGCAATGGACTTTACCCCAAGCCAGGATGCAAAAAGAATTACCAGCCTGTCGCCGCTGATAAAATTACCACGCTCGTCCAGAGCAACCATCCGATCCCCGTCGCCGTCATGTGCGATTCCCAGATCTGCATTTTTTCTAATAACTAAATTTCTCAGATCCTGAAGCTGGTCCTCTGTGGGCTCTGAAGATCTTCCGGGAAAATAACCATCCGGCTGCGCATTTATGGAAACAATATCACATCCCAGAGTCCTTAAGGCCAGCGGACTGACTACTGAGGTAGCTCCGCATCCGCAGTCCACTACGGCGGTAGCTGTTGACCCGCCTAGAGACTGGCATATGCTTTCAATATGATTATCCACGGCTCCCTCCCAGACATGAAATTTTCCCACTTTATTCCAAGATTTGGTTTTCCATTCAGAGGATATACCCTGTTCAACTTCATCCATCTGGAAAGTGTCAAAGGCTGAGCCGTCCGGATTCCATAACTTGACTCCGTTATATTCGGGAGGATTGTGGGAAGCGGTGATCATCACACCGCAGCTGAATTCTTCAGATGCTTTCGCCAGCGTTGGAGTTGGGATCATGCCAGCATCGTACGAATCCGCACCTGCTGATGTTTCTCCAGCAATTAGCGAGTGCAAAAACATAACACCACTGGTCCTCGGATCTCTTCCATGGACTACTTCTCCGTAAGCGCCTCCTACTGAATTTCCAATCTTAACTGCCAAATCAGGAGTAAAGCTAGACCCCACTACCCCCCTGATTCCCGACGATCCAAACAGCGACATGACTTAGAAAATAGTGGAATCAAGGGGGATTAATATTTTATGAGTGATCTGCCCGTAAACATAAAGAGATTATAGATTAATTTCAATACTATAATTATATATAGTTACGTAGATATACAACTTAAATATACTACATCTGGCTATTCAATATTTAGGAAACTTCTAAAGATATTGATGAGAATTTTGTAAACTTTAACGTAGCAAATGTGATGAAGATATTAATAATTTAAAGTCCCATGATACCTAAAATAGTTGGTGTTAAAACCTACTGGCTTAGCCAGATTTATCAGCAAATATTATATACTTTGCAACTATATTACCAACTGGCATACAGCCAGGAATGGAGGGATAAATTTGGTGATGGAGCAGATTAGTGTTTCAAAAGCTAAAGAGATTGCAAAAAAGAAGGGTCTCAAACCAGGCAGGGTTAAGGGAACCGATGGCATTCAGTTTACAAAGGGATCCAATGACCGCCTAGACATCATTCAGTGGGATGAATTCGAAAAAACCCTCAACGCAAGAGGATTGGCTATTTTCGAGAGCGGCGGATGGATGAAAATAATGAAGAAGGCCTAAATAGGCCACATCTTCATCTTTGTTAATTTTTTAGACTTTTAATGAAAATATTTTTGAATAAAACATATATCACCCGTTATGGATGTTTCTCCAGATCACCCGCGGTATAAATCTCTAGTAATCAGAGAAAAGATGTCTGAACTTTCTGACCAGGGAATCGTAGCAAGAACCGGTCTGATAGCACACGGCAGAGGAGAGGCTTTTGACTATTTGATTGGTGAAAAGACTACACTGGCAGCCAAAAATGCTGAAGAAACAATCGCGGCATATCTTCTGGAAGCAAAAAATCCAGTAATCACCATGAATGGCAACGCTTCAGCTCTGTGTGCCGAGGAACTGCTGAGACTGGCTTCTGATGTCGGCGCCAAAATAGAAGTGAATATATTTCACTGGAGCCTGGAGCGCTTGGAAAAACTAGTCTCATATCTTGAAACATTTGGGAAGTTTGAGATTTTAGGAAGAAACCAGGATGCAGTGCTGGAGAACATAGCCTCAGACAGAGCTAAGTGCTGCAAAGATGGAATATATTCTGCTGACGTTGTTTTAATTCCCTTAGAAGACGGAGACCGCGCAAAGGCGCTGAAGATTGCAGGGAAAATCGTCCTTGCAATAGATCTCAACCCGCTTTCCCGTACCGCCACAGAATCTGATGTAGCAGCAGTTGATGAAATAACCCGGGCGGTGCCTAACATAAGGCAGGCAGTTAAGGATTTAAAAAATGATCAGAAAAGAAGAAAAGAATTGATTTCTGCATTCTCCAATAAATCCAATTTAAATGAATCAATTGACTGCATAAAAGACAATTTATCAAAACAGCAGAACTGACCATCAGAATCTATTTAAACCATCTTACCCAATTCAAACTAGGATTCAATGAATGAACTGTTAGAAAGGGGAGTCAGAAGACTAGAGTGGGCAAAGGATCATATGCCTGTTCTGGCCGACATCAGAAAACGCATGGTAGATGAGCAGGCCCTCAAAGGGTTGAAAATCGGCATGGCTCTCCATGTCGAAGCTAAAACAGGAATGCTGGCATTGACGCTTGCAGAAGCAGGGGCTGAAATCAGACTTGCTAGTTGCAATCCGCTTTCCACTGATGATTCCGTATCCGTTGCTCTCAGAGATCATTTCAACTTAGAAACTTATGCTAAAAAAGGAGAGAACAATGATGAGTACTACAAAAACCTCAATACTGTTCTAGACCTGAAGCCTGATTTTGTTATTGATGACGGAGCAGACTTGATAACAATGCTCCATACCTCCAGAAGAGACGTTCTGGGAAATGTCAAAGGCGGAAATGAAGAAACCACTACTGGAGTAGTGCGCCTCAGATCAATGGCTAAAGCAGGAAAATTGGAATTTCCTGTAATTTCTGTCAATGACGCCCACATGAAATTTATGTTCGACAACCGTTACGGAACTGGACAGTCTACTTTCGACGGTTTCATGAATGCCACCAACCTGCTGGTTGCCGGAAAGAACTTCGTAGTTGCTGGATACGGATGGTGCGGCAGGGGCATTGCAATGCGCGCTAAAGGACTGGGAGCTAATGTCACAGTCACAGAAATTGATCCTACACGGGCCATAGAAGCAAGAATGGATGGATTTGAAGTAAAACCGATGATTGAAGCTGTCAAAACTGCAGATATTGTGATCACTGCCACAGGAAACAAGGATATTATCCGCGAAGAACACTTCAAAGCTATGAAAGACGGCTGCGTAATGGGAAATTCAGGCCATTTTGATAACGAAATAAGAAAGGATGTGCTGTCAAAAGTGGCAAGCCCGCCTGTTAAAGTTAGGGAGTTCGTTGATCAGTATAACTTCTCAGACGGAAAGAAAGTCTATCTGATAGCAGACGGCCGCCTGATGAATCTGTCTGCAGGACAGGGTCATCCGGTTGAGATTATGGATATGAGTTTTTCAATTCAGGCGCTGTCCATTGAGCATCTTGTCAAAAACTATGCATCCATGAGTGCCGGAGTTCATAATGTACCGACTGATATAGACAGATCAGTTGCAGAGATTAAACTCAGAACCATGGGAATCCAGATAGACAGTCTTACAGATGAGCAGAAAACATATCTTGAAGGCTGGCAGGAGGGCACATGAGCCCTTTCCTGTGCGTCTATGGACATATATGCCTTGACCAGATTGTTTCACTTGAAAGACTTCCCGAACCTAACACTTCAATAAATATAACTGAAATCAAAAGATATTTCGGCGGAACCGGATCGAATCTGGCTACAATATCTTCCTCTCTGGGAGTACCGACTGCACTCTGTGCGTATGTCGGACCAGATTTTCCTGAGGAATTCAGATCATTTCTGGAATCAAAAAAAGTAGATATGAGCGACGTAGAGGTAATGGAGGACTATGAGAGCCCTACGGTTATGGTAGTTTCTGACAAGAAACAGAACCAGATCGCATATGTATATCAGGGCCCTATGGGAGATATGGAAAAATTTCCGGTGAAATTAAATTCTGCAAGAAATTCAGAAATCGTACATTTCGGGACCGGGAGTCCAGTATATTATCTCAAAGCAATGCACGCCTTAGATGGCAGTAAAAAAACCGCCTTGGATCCGGCGCAGGAAATTCATCACATCTGGAATGCAGAGAAGTTCCAAGAAGCGCTGCCGTATGCCGACATTTTTTTCTGTAATGAGAATGAATTAAAAACCGCGCTCAGATACTGCGGACTCAAATATACTGAAGATCTGCTGGATTTTGTAGGCATGGTTGTTAACACCAGAGGTTCTGAAGGTACGGTTATCTGCACAAAGAAAGAAACTATCCGTGTGCCTGTGATAAAAACCAAAGTTACCGACCCTACCGGAGCAGGAGATGCATTCAGAGGTGGATTCTACGCAGGAATTTATAGAAAAAAAAGCATCGAAGAATCTGCCGCCTGCGGAAACGCTGCCGCGTCATACATTCTGCAGTCCAACGGCGCAGTATCTAACATACCCTCATGGGAAGCAGTGGAGAAAAAGTCAATAGAAATCCTAAATTCAGTGAAAAAGTAAAGAATATTGGGAATATTAGATATATCCAAAAGTATAGAGCATTAAAAACTTTAAGTATGGTACATACAGTATAGGGAATCGAAGGGTGAAAAGTTGGCAGTGGGATTTGTACTGATTAGCACGGCTCCATCTAAGGAACACGAAGTGTATGATGAACTCCTGAAGGTAGAGGAAGCTACAGAGCTTTATCCGCTATTCGGAGAATATGACCTACTGACAAAGATTGAAGCTCCGGATTTCAACCTCCTAGGACAAGTTGTGGTTGATAGAATAAGGCCTATTCCGGGAGTGATCGATACTAAGACTCTTACATGTATCAACTTCTGAAATTGTGGTGACAATAATGGACGCGATTGGATTTCTCACTGTAATGCTTTTGACGCTGGGATTCTTCCTTATCCTAGCAGGTATATTCACAGCCTACTTTGGAAGCGGCAAAAGCAGGATTATTGGAATTGTATTGTTAGTTGTTGGTATACTCATCGGTTTAATCTGGGGAGGCATGGATTATCTCTATCCAGACATCTTGAATATCAACATGGTGGACATCATTTGGGTAGCATTCATAAACATCATTGCTGCGGTTATTGGTGCCCTGATTGCCATAGGAGTATTCCTTCTAGCAATTATGAAATCTTAAGGGATTTTAAACCACTTCCCACAATCTTTTTAATTTGCAAGGGGTTGTGCTCATCATGCCCCGCGTTCTTATTATATTAGGAAGCAAGAGCGACTTACCGGTTGCAGAAAAAGCAACTAAGATTTTGAAATCGTTTGATATTGACTTTGATGTAGCAGTAGCATCAGCACACCGTACGCCGGAACGCGTTGCAGATTTGGCCAAAAACAGCGGTGCCGAAGTATTCATAGCAATTGCCGGATTGTCAGCTGCACTGCCCGGTGTTGTGGCGGCGGCAACGCTGAAGCCTGTTATCGGCGTACCTGTCAGCGGAAAACTAAATCTAGATTCTATATTGTCCATTGTTCAGATGCCCGGTGGAATACCTGTAGCCTGTGTAGGACTTGACAGGGGAGACAACGCTGCTCTTCTGGCCGCTGAAATCTTAGCCGTTAAAGATGAGAAGATTCAGGCTAAACTTGCAGAACACCGCAGTAAGATGGCAGAAGATGTGGCAAAAGATTCTGAAGAGGTATCAAAAAATGTTCAATGCTGATGCGTTTATAAACGAAACCATTGAAAATCTGAAGCAGGAAATTCAAGGAAATGCCATCATTGCCTGCTCCGGCGGTGTGGATAGTACAGTAGCTGCAGTTCTTGTATCCCGTGCTATCGGAGACCGCCTGCTCACAATATATGTTAACACTGGATTCATGCGCAAGGGGGAAGACGAAGAGGTCCGGAAAATGCTCACAGACCTCGATGTCAATTTCCAGATCATCGATGCAAGCGAAGAGTTCTATACAGCTCTGAAAGGAGTATCAGACCCGGAAATGAAAAGAAAAATAATCGGTGAAAAATTTATCAGGATTTTTGAGAGGAACGCCAAGGAATTTAATGCAGAGTATCTGGTCCAAGGTACAATCGCTCCAGACTGGATAGAAAGCGGGGACGGTGTAAGAGATACAATCAAAAGTCATCACAATGTAGGCGGACTGCCGAAAGACATGAACTTGAAAATCATAGAACCGATGTACGATTTATACAAAGATGAAGTCCGCGAAGTCGCCAGAGCACTGAATATAAAAGTGTCTGAAAGGCAGCCTTTCCCGGGACCGGCGCTGGCAATCAGAGTTATCGGCGAAGCAAACCGTGAAGATGTGGCTATTGTTAGAGACGCCTGCGCTATCGTTGAAGAAGAGCTAGAAAAAGCATCTGCAGAAGGCAAAATGGTCAGACCCTGGCAGTATTTTGCTGTGCTCCTTCCCTGCCAGTCTGTAGGGGTTCAGGGAGACAACAGAGCATATGGAAAAACCATTGCCATCCGTGCAGTTGAATCAATTGACGGAATGAGCGCTGCCTACTCCAGAATACCATATGAAATCTTAGACAAAATTTCAATGCGCATTACCCGAGAGATGAAACAAAACATCAACCGTGTAGTTTACGACATTACAAATAAACCTCCAGCAACTATCGAATGGGAATGAATGAGGGTTAAACATGAAGCAGGACATGATTCTGATCTTAGATCTAGGAAATGAAAATAATCCGATGACTGCAAGAGAAATCCGCGCACTCGGAGTTTACAGTGAAATTCATCCACATGACATTACTGAGCAGCAACTCGCAGCACTGCCAAATGTCAAAGGCATCGTACTGAACGGCGGACCGAACGGAGTTGTCGATGGTACAGAAATCAAAGCTTCAGAGGCAGTCCTCAAAAGTAACCTTCCTCTTCTCAAAATAGACTATGAAGGAAATGACCCGTGGCCAGCTGATGAATCTGAATACCGTCGGATGCTTTCTGATTTTATATTCAATCAATGCAAAGCCACAGCAAATTGGAACATGGAGAATTTCATTTCAGACCAGGTTGAGCTTATTAAGCAGCAAGTGGGCGATAAAAAAGTTCTGCTGGCCTTGTCCGGGGGAGTTGATTCGTCAGTCGTTGCTGCTCTGCTGATAAAGGCAATCGGAAATCAACTGACCTGCATACATGTCAATCATGGACTGCTAAGAAAAGGCGAGGCGGAGCAGGTTGTTGAAGTCTTCCAGAAACAGATGAAATCCAATCTGATATACATCGATGCATCTGAAAGATTCCTGAGCAAACTCGAAGGAGTATCAGACCCGGAAATGAAAAGAAAAATAATCGGTGCAGAGTTTATCAGAGTTTTCGAAGAAGAAGCCAGAAAACTTAACGGAATTGAGTTTCTAGCACAGGGAACAATTTATCCAGATATTATTGAAAGCGGCACCAAGACTTCAAAGGCTGTCAAAGCACATCATAATGTGGGCGGACTGCCTGAAGATCTTAAATTTGAATTGGTAGAACCGCTGAAAATGCTGTTCAAAGATGAGGTCCGCGCCTGCGGGGTAGAACTGGGCCTCCCTGACAGTATGGTATACCGCCAGCCGTTTCCCGGTCCGGGTCTGGGAGTCCGCTGCCTTGGTGCAATAACTAAAGACCGTCTGGAAGCAGTGAGGGAATCTGATGCTATTCTGAGAGAAGAGTTTGCAAAAGCAGGTCTGGAAGGAAAGGTCTGGCAGTACTTTACTGTTGTACCAAATTTTAAGTCTGTAGGTGTACGCAACAATGCCCGCAGCTTTGAATATCCCGTGATAATCCGCGCTGTCAATACCGTGGATGCCATGACAGCAACTGTAGAACCTTTGGAATTTGCATTGCTACAGAAAATCACTGCCAGAATTGTAAACGAAGTTCCAGGAGTTAATAGAGTATTATACGATCTGACCCCTAAGCCAGTTGCAACGATTGAATGGGAATGAAACTAAGCCTGCAGTTTATTCTGCAGGTCATTTTCTTCTCCATTCTCTATTTTATTTCAAATGTGTTTTATTTAAAACTCATGAATTGCAGCATTGAAGCTATTCGGATCATGTTAAATATACAAAAATAATTAGGATTTTTATGCGTGTCTACGTAGTGGACAATGGTGGTCAGTGGACCCACCGCGAATGGCGTGTATTAAAGTATCTGGGTGTAGAGACTAAGATCGTTCCAAACAACACTCCATCCAAGGATCTGGACGTAGACGCTTTAGTATTATCAGGCGGATCGCCGCATGTTTCTGTGGAATCAGACAAGATGGGATTGAATTCAGAATACATTGATTCTTTGAATATTCCAATATTGGGAATATGTGCAGGATTTCAGTTCATGTGCAGCCATTTAGGTGCTGAGCTACGCCCGGCAGAAATTCCTGAGTTTGGACAAGCCACATTAATAATTGATGAAGATAACGAACTGCTTTCCAATCTTCCCAGATCGTTTACAGTGTGGGAAAGCCACAATGACGAAGTGACGAATATTCCTGAAGAAATAAGTGTGCTTGCCCATACTGAAAACTGCGCGATAGAAGCAATTAAAGTCAAAGATAAACCGCTGTATGGAGTTCAGTTCCACCCAGAAGTTGAGAATACAGAGCACGGCGTAGATATTTTCAAAAACTTCCTTTCAATAGTTGAAGCATGGAAAAAGTAAGCACTTGACTCTGATTATCATCATATTTTCTAAACAATATTTATTTCATAATTAATTTAAATTATGACATTTCATTCCATCCAGTTAGTTAATAGGAGGTATAATCCATCTAATAATAAGCAAGGAAATAGTTTTATATTGATATTGCAGGTAAAAGCTCGGATTATGCATCCAACAAGGTGAAATCAATGAAAGCCGCGTTACTAAGAGCTCAAGATGAACTTCAGATATGCGAAGTTTCAAAACCACAGTGTCCAGACGGCGGTATCTTAGTAAAGATGGATGCATGTGCAATATGCCCGACTGATGTAAAAATGCTCAGAAGAGGTCAGAGGGATCTTATTTATCCAAGAATATTAGGCCATGAAGTGGCAGGTACGGTTGCAGAGGATAAGAGCGGCAAATATTCTGCCGGAGACCGCGTTCAGATATGGCCTGGTGTAGCCTGCGGAGAATGTGTTGCGTGCTCAAAAGGCATGGACAACATGTGCAAAAATCAAGGAATAATTGGATTTAATTTCGACGGCGGTTTTGCAGAATATTTAGCAGTGCCCAGTGGAAATGTAACTAGAAATGGAGTTAATCTTATTCCAGATAATGTTTCATTTGAAGAGGCATCACTGACAGAACCTTTAGCGTGTTGCATACATGCACAAGAACGCTGTTCGCTGGAAGCTGGAGAAAATGTTCTGATATTCGGTGCAGGCACAATGGGACAGTTATGCTCTGAATCTTCGATAGGAAGAGGATGCCAGGCAATAGTTGTAGAACCTTCACCTGAAAGAAAGAACATTAATGCAACTGCAGTCCTTGATCCAGATGAAAACCTCTACGATAATGTCATGGAGCTCACATCAAGAAGAGGAGCAGACGTGATACTGCTGACTACCCCTAAGGCTGATATAAACTCTAATCTTCTGAGTTTAGCTGCGCAGGGCGGCAGAATTTGTATTTTTTCTGGATTAAATTCTAAAGATCCTGAAAGAACATTAGATATGAATATGATTCATTACCGTGAGCTGTCGATAGTCGGAGCTTATGGATGCACAAGCAGCAGTGATACACACGCGCTTGAAATGATTTCTTCAGAATTAATTAATGTAAAGAAATTTATTCAAAAAAGAGTAAGTCTGGATGATTTATATAGTGGGATTGATGCCGTTGAGAATAGCAGAGTTTTGAAATGTGTAGTTAATGAGTTTTGAGGTGCTGTTATGGAAGATAAGCTGAGAAAATTCGGTAAAAATATTGATTTAATAATTAATAAAAATAATTTAAGCAGAGAAGAGTCTAAAGAGATGTTTAGACAGATTCTCATGAACGAACAGCCTGATCTTCAGCAGGGTGCTTTCTTAGCTGCTATAACTGCCAAAGGAGCTACGCCTCAGGAAATTGCAGGAGGCTGGGAAGTTATCTTTGACTTAGATACTGTGAAAATTTCTCCAAAGATAAGTGCACCAATAGTAGAAAACTGCGGAACCGGAATGGACAGTTTTAAAACGTTTAACATTTCAACAGCAGCATCAATAATTGCCGCCGCTGACGGAGTTCCCATGGCAAAGCATGGGGCTCGAGCTATCACCTCAAAATGTGGAACAGTAGACTTGCTTGAGTCCATAGGCATTGATGTCGAGTGTGATGCCAGCATTGTGAAGAAATCAATAGAGAATGCAAACATCGGAATCTTCAACGGTATGTCGTCCAAAATTCATCCTTGCGCTCTTGGAAGAATCTTAAGCCAGCTTCGTTTTGGAACGATATTGAATATCGCAGCATCGTTAGCCAATCCGGCGTCTCCTACAATAGGTGCCAGAGGCGTCTACGATGAAAGCATGATCCTACCGACACTGGAAACAATGAAAGAAATCGGATTTAAAAAAGCAATGGTATTTCATGGAAAAAGCAGTGATGGCAGATACGGAATGGATGAGATTTCAACATCTGGACTTACATTCATTGCTGAAATGAAACCTGACGGATCAATCACTGAATACACATTTGATCCAAAAACTCTGAACATTAAATGCGATGATGAAAGGGACATTCTTGCAACTGAGAGATCCAATGAATCTGTAAGATTTTTAAGACTAATGGAAGGAAAAGAAAGCAGCAACAGGGAAGATATTGTGTGCTTGAATGCAGCCGCCATATTGTACATCAGTGATCATGTAGCAGATATTGAGTCAGGATATGAACGTGCAAAATCAATCGTGTCTTCAGGAAGAGCAATGTCCAAAGTTAAAGAATGGGTTTCAGTGCAGAACTCTGAGCCTGATCTGGGATTGGCAAAATTAGATGCGCTTATGTGCTTCTGTTAAAAAAAAGAATTTATGTAAGTAGTCAGAAAGCATACTTACGCACTTCATCTTCGCCTAGTTCCCACCAGGCGTTTCTTCCCACGTGATCATCCTGCTCTTCATCAGAAGATATGATGGTCGTGTGCACCTGAGATTCGCCGTCGTACTCAACAACAGGAATCTTTGAACTCTTTTCTAACTTAATTATAAAGTCTCTGAAAAATTCCAGATCCGGAAGTTCTACATCAGACGGAAATTTGACATAAAAAACATGAACTTCTCTGATTGTATCAAAATAATAACGGATGTTTGCTTTAGATAATAATTCCCTGAATTTAGGAGCGTCTTTTTTTCTAGAAGAAAGTTCGGACATTTTATCGATCCAAACATCTCCAGCAGCGATAATAGGAGTTTCAACACCCAAGACTTTCCACATATTCAGTAGAAGTGAGTAGACGTAAATAAAACCCTCTGATTAATCCAGACCGGCTCCAACCAGTTTGGCGTAATCAAAGTCGTCTTCCAGCAGCAATTCTTTTACTCTAGAAATATCCGTGCGGTTCAGGATCAATCCGTTAAATACGCCGGCACATTCAACATTTCCAATGCACACCGCACCGACAATCACATTGTCCTGCAGAACAATTTTTCGGTATGTTCTTTTTTCTTCATCTTTGCAGATTAAGACTTCTAAACCGTCTTCGTCCCTGCTGCGACATAGACCCATACTGATTGCAGCAACACCGAAGAACTCTGCAGAATTCATGCCTATGCCTCCCTGGTAGGCTATGTGTGAGCCGGCCATATTCATGCCTGCAATTCGGCCCTGTTCCAAAGCATTGGGCCAGATCGCATGGACTACTTTTCCTCCGCGTATCAGATCTAAAGCTTCAGCGGCATCTCCTGCAGCATAAATATCATCGTCGGAAGTTTTCATATATTCATCGACCAAAATACCGTAATCAACATCAATTCCGCAGGTTTTTGCCAAGATCGTATTCGGACGGACTCCTTTTGCCAGAATTACTAAATTAGCAGGAACTATCTCATCGCCTTCAAATTCAACTCCAGTAACATGATCGTCGCCGAGAATCTCTTTGACGGGACTGTCTGTCAGAACATGTATGCCGTTAGATTCTACTGCATCTCTGATGAGTTTTGCACCATAGCGGTCCATAGTCTGAGACAGCAGCTGAGAAGAGGCTATGGCAATTGTAACATCCATGCCCCGTTCATTCAAGGCATCTGCAGCTTTCATACCTACAAGTCCGCCGCCAAGAATCACAGCTTTTCCACCTTCGATTACATCATTCAGAATAGCTTCCGAATCAGCGATTGTGCGAAGAAAATAAACGCCATCTAATGAACTTCCAGGAACGTCATAGGGTGCAGGCGCAGCGCCTGTCGCCAACAGAAGCTTTTTGTACTGAATTTCCTCGCCGTTATCCAGCCTGACAGTCTTTGAAGACCTGTTTATCTTCTTAGCCCTGCGTCCCAGATAAGGAGTTACATTCCATTCATCATAGAAATTCTCCTTTCTGAAGTACATTTTCTTTTCATCGATGTGTCCTGAGATGTAATGAGTAATCATGCATCTAGAATATGCATGAATGTCTTCGTAAGACAATATCGCAATGGAACCGGTCGCATCCACTTTCCGGATGCCTTCAACACAGCCAATGCCGGCTGCACTGTTTCCGATTATGATGTAATCGTAAGAGTTTATCATTCAGATTCCTCTATCTTCATGGCATCGAATTTACATACAGCTACACAGGCGGGAACTTCTTCATTGAGGCAGGTGTCGCATTTTACAGCCACCTTTCTCTGCACATCTCTGAATACAGCTCCATATGGACAGGTCATAACACACATCCAACAGCCGACACACCTCTCATCTTCGTGAATTACTACGCCGTCTTTAGTTTTGATAAGCGCACCAGACATGCAGGCTTCAGCACATTTCGGAAACTCGCATTGATGACAGCGCATTGGATAGGGACTTCCTTTCTTTCCATTTTCTGATTTAGTGAATAAGACTTTCACGCGTGAGATCGGCTTTGAATCTCCTGTTGTTGCACTATGTGCATTAGAGCAGGCCTTTTCACACTGCCTGCATCCTTTACATTTCGCTAGGTCAACAAGTATTTGTCTCATCCGAAGTCCCTCGTATTAGGGTGTTCACAAAGTACCGCATATTTAAATTTGATTTAGATTTGAGTAGTCATTTTAATGTTTGTTAGATCAAATGTTATTCGTATTACGAATTTCGTATAATTTGAGGGTTGAATACAGCATAAACTGAAAGATCAGATGCGACATATGTACACATTGTCAATCAGCTAAGTTGGTATGAAACATAAGGATCGGGATAATGCTTTAAGTACATGCCACGGTGTTAGCAGGAAGCATGGCGACTGCACGCCTCGTACCACATTCACATTGTAAGCTATGCGAAGAGCCGATCACTGAAGGCGAAGAATACTGCTCTGAGAAGTGTAAGACTGAATATGAAACTAAAGCAAAGAAATCAAACACCAAAGAATACGTATTTCTTATTGCAGCTGCAATAGTCGTAGTTGCAATCGGAGTAATATTCTATTTCTAAAATTCACAGTAGGATTTAAAAAAATAAAAAAGAGAGGATTACTCCTCTGGTTTTCTTTGCCATGAAGAAAGATAGTCTTGAGAAGCCTGGACATTTTTTAATCTTCTGGCATTCCTCTTTTTATAGATTTTTGCGATAGGCGCCGGTGCCCACCAATTCCACTTGCCTAAGAGAGACATAATAGCTGGAACCAGATAGATACGGACGAACATAGCATCGAGGAGAATTGCAAACATCAAAGCGAATCCAAATTCTTTGAGAAGGTATCCACTGGACAGCATCATGCTTCCGAAAGCTGCTGCCATGATGAAACCGCATGCTGTGATGATTCCTCCAGTCTTTTCGACTGAGTACACAATCGCCTCATCATTCGGTTTTCCTTTCGCAATTTCTTCACGTATCCTCGTGGTAAGCAGAATATCATAATCCATTCCTAGTCCTAAACAGACCACAAGAAGAACCATCGGCACAATCCATAATATGTCCTGTCCTAAGCCGTACTGGAATAACAGCACCATTACTGCCAGGGTCCAAGAGATACTGAGCAGAATTGTAATGATAGACCTAAGCGGGCTGATAATAGCTCCCAGAACGAACAGAAGCACAAGATAAATGGCGATTACGACCACAATCTCGACAGTGTTCATATCGTTTTGAACGAGCTGTGAAATGTCATACATCAGAGCTGTAGAGCCGCCGACGTAGATTGCATTCATAGAGGTCCATCCCTGTTCTTCAGGATCGATATCCCTCATATCGTTGAGGGCATTCATTGAAGTTTCATCATATGGATCGTTTTGGAACACTACTGTAAGTAATATTGAAGTACGATCTTCATTCAAAATAGACCCTATCGTTCCATTTTCCAGCTGCTGTTGGACATCAGTTACCGAAGCAACACCATCCATTCCAGCAAGCATATTTTCTAATTCGATTACGTCTTCAAGAGCAGTAGTTGGAAGCCCATCTGAAGATATTATTTCACCATCGAATGATGCTGCTATCTGAGTAGGCTGGATTACACCTGCGCCGAAGCCTTCTCCTAATACAGCAAGGCCTTCGGTGCTTTCTGTGTCAGCCATGGCACCTACGAAGTCATAACTCTGATCCATTTCAGCTACCAGATAAATTGCAGGTACTGAAATCAGAACCATGGCGACTACCATGACTTTTGCATGTTTAATGGCAAACTTTGCACTGCGTGTGAAGTATCCAACCTTGTCTTTTTTCTTCATAGACTTCTTTTTGAAAGTTTCAGGGTCGGAGGGCTTGCTGAATTTAGCTGGCCAGAAGAGTTTGTCTCCTAACAGCATGAGTAAAGAAGGAATTAATGTTAAAGCGACAAGTAAGGCAATTAGTACACCGAGTGCTAAGGCAATACCCATTGATTGAAGCATTGAGAAATTTGCAATTGCCAGAGCACCAAACCCGATGACCACAGTTGCACCGGAAGTAGCAATGGATTCTCCAGCCCACATGACTGATTCCTTTACACTGCTCTCCTTATCCCTTCCAGCTTTGCGTTCTTCTCTATAACGCGACAGAATAAATATACAATAGTCACACCCTGCTCCCATCATTCCTGTAAGCATGAGAGTTTCTACCGAGTAGTGAATCTGCATTACAAAGCTTAGTAAGTACACTAACGAGAAAGAGATACCTAATGCAATACCGACTGAGAGTGGCGGCATTACAGCGCCTAAGAGAGAGCGGAAGAAAAGACCAATGAGGACTAAAACCAGAACAATTGTAACTGGCTCGATAATTCTCAGATCGCTCATTGTACTTTCTTCAAGGTCTGATCCCAGTGGATCTGAACCGGTAATCCAATGCTGTATGGATGTTCCTTCAGCAGCACCGTTGATGATTTCCCTGAGCTCAGAAAGTTGTTCGTCTGATGCTGAACCTTTCTCTCCGTAAGAGAGAGTCATCATAGTAATTTTTCCATTCTCAGAGACAAGGAGTGCTAGTGAGTCTCCAAGTACAGGGAATAGAGCTTCGATGTTGCTTATTCCGCCCATTTCTTCTGTCAGAGCTTTGTTAAGTGCAAGCACTGCAGACTGGCTTGGAGAAACTCCCAGCTGTCCAGCCTGTTTAATTACGGCGGTTAGCTGCATCCGCTGCTGCGGTGTTAAGTCAGAAGGTAATGCACCATTTTCGATTAATTTATTAAGTACTGCCTCTGCAATTTGATCTTCAGTCAAAATTGGATACTGAGCCTGAGTTTGTTGATATGCCCCGTTCATTATGATTAAAATTTCTTGAAGAGGCGTATAAACTGAAGTTACAATTACATCAGACCCGTATTTTTCATACAGCTGACTTTGTATCGAGTAGATCAAATTCAAAGATTCTGTATCGGTAATGCTTTCGGGAGATTCCAGGACAACAATCGTACCTGGGACCGCCTCAGCATTTCCAAAATTCTCACTTATGAAATCCTGGGCAGACATTGATTCAACATCTGGAGGAGCCATTTGAGTCTCGTCATACACTAAGACCTGACTCAACTTAGGAACAAATGGCACTGCAATGATTAATGCAACAATCCAGATTGCAATGATCCACTTATAACGTTTAGTTATGAGACTAGCTAGCTTTTCTATCATCTAATTTCCTCCGAACACGGGCTGCGCGTGTCATTCATATGCGGTGAACTGAGGTGCACCAGCATCAGCGTAAATCAAAGCATCTCCTCAAAATCTTCCAATGAAGGTTTTATCACACATACTCTGTCCAAAGGACGTATGCTGATGGAGAGATTAGATGATTCCCAAAAGTAATGTATAGTATTTATACTCAATTTTTTAGAATAATGAAATCTAATAATTTCGAATAGCATCCAGAATCTTGACTAAATCTACAGTCTCGGTAACGTCATGAACTCTTACAATATCCGCGCAGCCGTATACTGCCGCCACTACAGCTAAGCTTCCTCCAAGACGTTCAGAAGGCGGCTTTTTAGTCAGTTCCCCGATGAAGTTTTTACGTGAAGCTCCGATCAGCATCGGCAAACCTAATGATTTTAGTTCGCTGCATCTTCTGACAATCTCAAGATTGTGGTTTGAAAGTTTTCCGAATCCGATCCCTGGATCAAAAATCAGCTGGTTTCTCTTTACTCCCAGATCCTCTGCGGCGGCAATCCTCTGTTCAGCCCAGGCAAGTATGTCGGAGATTACGTCTGAGTAGGTGTCAGCTTGAACATTTTTCTGCATGACATCAGGATTCCATAAAGAATGCATCAGCACAGCCTTTGCACCGGAGGAAGATATCAGCTTCAACATCTCATCGCTGAATCCGCTGACATCGTTGATTATAGAGGCTCCGGCATCCAGCGCCGCTTCTGCAACTTCAGCCTTTCTGGTATCAACTGAAATAGGAACATCGTAGGAGTCGGCAATCCATTTTAAAGTTGGAATCACTCTTTTCAGCTCTTCATCTGCTGGAACAGCTAATGAGCCCGGACGTGTAGATTCTCCGCCGATGTCGATGATGTCTGCACCTTCATTAAGCATGCGCTCTGCACGAAGCCGAGCAGTCTCAAAATCAATATATCTGCCTCCGTCTGAAAATGAGTCAGGAGTTACATTTAGAATTCCCATTACAAGAGGCTTCTTTGAAGATGAGTTTGAAAATATTCTGTTTCCCAAGACGTGTATCTCCAGTTGTGAGTTGATCAGTGCATTCTCTCAAATGCACTGATGATTGGGAGCTCACAGAAGTGATTCTACAAGCTCTACAAGATCTACGATTTCGATATCTGCTTTGCTCTGATCCTTTCCCACTTTCAGATTATTCACACAGAAGGGGCAGGATGTGACCAGGATATCAGCAAAACTGGCTTCTTCAACACGGTCTGCTGCAATCTGCGAAGATAAATCTGGATAAGCCGATCTTACACCGCCTCCGCCTCCGCAGCAACGGGAAGTCGCAGAGTTTCTGGACATTTCTTTGAAGTCTACACCAGGAATCTTTGAAATCACATTTCTGGGTGATTTGTAAACGCCTGCATGACGTCCCAGGTGGCATGGATCGTGATATGTTACTTTCTTGTCCAATGAAGAAAGCTTGAGATCCTTGGTGTCCAGATACTCCGAGATGTGAAGAACTTTGAAAGGAACTTCTACGTATTTGGGATATTCTTCTTTGAACATGCGGTAACAGCCGGCGCATGAGAATACAACTGTTTCAACTCCCTGTGCTCTGATGGCATCAATGTTCTTTTTCATCTGCGCCTTGACATCTTCTTCGTTCCAGCCTACACGCTGCATCACACTTCCGCAGCAAACTTCATTCACCAGTGTGAAGTCTTCACCGAGTTTTGAAAGAATGGAAATTGTAGCTTTTGCAGTAGAAGTATTTCTGTATGCTGAAGTGCATCCGACAAAATATCCCAGCTTAGCATTCCTAGGAACCTGTCCCAGAGTCTCCGGGACTGATTTTTCTTCACCAAACGGATTTCCAAACTTCAATATGTTGTCGATGACTTTCTTGTGCTGAGGCAGAATGTTTCCTGCAGCGACTAAGTCCCTGCGGGCGCTCTCCACTACATCTACAACTCTCACTTTAGAAGGACAGCGCCTTTCACAGTCTTTGCAGGTTGTGCACTGATAGAGAGCTTCGATGACTGATCTATCGGCAGGAATTTCGTTCTGCATCAAACCATATGAGAGGATCATTCTTCCCCTTGCCACTCCTCTGTCCCAGCCAGTGTTTTCAAATGCCGGACATACGCTCTTGCAAAATCCGCACATTGTACACGTCATCATCTCAGTTTTCAGGTCTTTTAAGTTAGTACATTCGATGTAATCAGCCATAGTCATTCCACCCTCGGAACAGTAATGCTTCCGTCCATGCTGACAAGGATTTTAGCATCATTCTTCAAACTTAAAGCAGTGTCAATTGCATCCTGAATCTTGTAGAAGGGTCTAATGTTTGCTTTCTTCAAAAGCTCGTGGTCAAGTTCGGTGACGGCCCACATATTAGCCCACACAGCAATTTCTGCCATCTTTGCTGCTTTATGGTATCCTAATTTATACTCTTTCGCCAGATTTTCAAGCACTTCCTTAGGGTCGCTTGAAAGTGAAAGCTGCTGCAGGAATGTCGGGTGTCCCACTCCTTCCCTGCATTTTGAAACCATTATTATAATGCCATCGTCTTTGAGTGCCCATTTTCCATTATCCAGAGCTTTTTGAGACTGATACAGGTCCACATCCATTGGATAAGGGGCGACGGAAACAACGATGTCGGCTTTTTCTTTTATTTTAACGGAAAATACTTCATTCGCATGCGCCACCGCCGCGGCGAATGATTTGTGAAGGTCTCCCGCTTCTATCTTGTAAATGTTCTGATGTCTGTCCAATACAATCTGAATTGCAAATATCTGCTTACCTTTGACAACCTCAAGAGCATCCATCATGTCCTCATGAACGGGATTGCCATCAAGAACCAGAGCCTGAGCTTCACGCTTCATCGCCAGCTTGTGGTTCTGTTCAATCGTTTTGTATGATGCGACTCCGGGAAGGAAGCTTTTCCTGCCTCCCGTATATCCTGCAAAATAGTGTGGCTCAACGGATGTGATAATGACAAGTCTGTCGGCATTGACTGCCATTTCATTGACTTCCATTTCTGTGCCGTTCTTTGATTTTCCCAGATTAATACAGTTGTCATTTTTAGAATCATGAGAGTGTATTCTGTCCTTTAGTTTCTGATAATGCTTCCCGAAGATGAAATCATATTCTTCATCAGTAGGGGCACGGTGAGAACCAGTTGCTATGAGATACCTGGCTGATGAAAGATCCATGCGCTCATCTAGAGCATCTAAGACTTTTCTGGTTGGCGTCGGACGGGTTCCGTCATTCACAATAAACACCACATCTTTGCCACCCTTAAGAAACTCCTCGAGGGTAGGACCTCCGGCTGGATTGTTCAATGCCCGGCGGATCTCTTCAGATTCGTTGCCGACTGTTACGTCGTTAGGATAGATTACACCTGCAAAGTTTTCATCTGGGATGACTAAGTCTTGAGCTTCGTCTTTCCCATAAGGAATGGTTAATTTCATCAAGATCGAAGGACAATTATGCTCACAATATTTAACCGTTAAAGGCTAATCATTCAAATTCACATTTTTTCGTATAAAAAGAGTGCATAGAAACCGATAATCGTATTCATCTCCATGTGAAATTACGAAAAATTGTGTAAACATCAAACAGTCAGAAATATTAGACTCCTTTCAAAGATAAATATTAAAATTATAATGTGCAGTGTATCAATCATGGACACCCTGGGCACCATAGGTGAAAAAGCGCTTGTAAATGAGATTGTCAAAAGCACACATAGCAGAGTAGCGCTAGGACCTGGGGATGACGCTGCCGCCATAAAAGTAGGAGATAAGTGTATAGTTGTTTCGTCGGATATCATGTCTAAAAAAACTCATACCTCTGATGGAGCGAGCTATTATGATATCGGCTGGTTCGCAGCTGCTGTCAATTACAGCGATGTGGCAGCCATGGGTGCTTCACCAATAGGTATACTTGTATCATTATTTATGGAAAGAGACCTGGAAGTTTCCTGCTTCCGGGAAATGATGAGGGGTGTGCGGGAATGTTCGGAAGCTATCGGTGCAGAGATCCTTGGCGGAGACACTAAAGAAGGAGCTGGCATAGTAATATCTGGAACTGCAATCGGAATAGTGGATGAAAAAAAGATGCTGAAAAGAGGAGGAGCAAAGGCCGGTGATCTTATAGGTGTCACTGGCCCCATGGGGACTGCTGCTGCCGGCTTCTTTGCTGTTCAATTCGGCGTTGACGCTCCAGAAGTTAAAAAAGTACTTCATACGCCATTTCCCAGAACTAAAGAAGGATGTATTCTTTCTGACTCGGGATATGTCACAGCCTGCATGGATGTGACTGACGGCTTAGCATATTCAATCAATGAGATTTCCCGGCACAGCGACGGCGTGTATTTCCAAGTAGACTGGGAGAAAATCCCCATAACTGATGAAACCAAGGATGTTATTTTAAAGACTAATTCAGATGAGACAGAAACCGTGCTGTATTTTGGAGGAGAATACGAGCTTGTGTTTACCTTTGATTCCCGCGGTGAAGAATACTTACGTAAAGCGCTGGGAGACCGTTTTTATGTCATAGGAGAAGCCAAAGGAAATGAAAATATAATGATAAAAAATGGAAAAACAGTTAAGTTAGAATATAGGGGATGGGAACATTTTAAAAGCTGACTTTCAGGTAGGAAAATATTGGGAAAAGAGCGACGGAAAGGTGCGCTGTAAACTATGTCCCCACAACTGTGCGATATCAAACGGTAAATCTGGTTTGTGTAAAGCAAGGTCAAACAGGAATGGCATTCTTGAAACACCGTATGGAAATCTTTCTTCAGCCCATGTGGATCCCATTGAGAAGAAGCCATTGTTCCATTTCCATCCATCTACATATGTATATTCCATCGGCGGCTGGGGCTGCAATCTGAGCTGTAAAAACTGCCAGAATTATCAGATTTCGCAGATGTGGGTCGTGAATTCAGCTGTTACTTCTCCAGAGGAAATCTGCAAAAAAGCACTGGCTCAAAAATGCAGCGGGATCGCGTTCACATATAATGAACCGACTGTCTGGTATGAATTTATGGAAGATACTGCGGCAGAGGCTAAGAAGAAAGGGCTTTACACAGTGTGTGTGACTAACGGATACATTGAAAAAGAACCACTGTCTGAATTACTTGAGTACATAGATGCTTTCAACATAGATGTAAAGTCATTTTCAAATCAATTCTATCAAAAATACTGCGGCGGAACACTGGACCCTGTTCTGGAAAGTGTGAGGATAGCGGTTGAAAGCAAAAAGCATGTTGAACTAGCATACCTTGTGATACCAGGAATAAATGACAGCAATGAAGAGCTGGAGAAATTTACAAACTGGGTGTCCGGCATAGGTGAAAGAATACCTGTGCACTTCAATGCCTTTCATCCATGTTATGAACTGCGTCATCTTGAAAATACGCCGATAAGTACTCTTCTAAATGCCAGGCAGATAGGCTATGCCCAAGGTCTCAAGTATGTATATCTAGGAAATATCAACTATCCAGGCGCTGAAGATACTATATGCCCAAAGTGCGGCCGGGTCGCTGTAAGGAGATTATCCCGCACACAGCAAACCGATGGTAAATGCAGAATCTGCCATGAAGATCTTAATATGGAAATCAACCCTGATGATAATACAACAATGCGATTTCTAGAGTATTAAAGAAATGAGGTGAAAATATGGATGTAGGTACAGCTATTGCGAATAGAAGAAGTGTCAGAAAATACAAGCCAGAACAGCTTTCCAAAGAAGATATGTCTAAGATTCTTGAAGCTGCGCGTTTATCACCATCTGCAAGAAACGATCAGGCAAGAAAGCTGATCGTGATCACTGATGAAAATATAAAATCAGATATGGTAGCTGCCTGCAAAAATCAAAGTTTTGTAAAGGAGTGTGCTGCGGTTTTAGTGGCGGTTCATAGTCCAGAAAAACGCTGGAGCGCAGAGGACTGCGTAATTATGCTCGACCATGTGACACTTCAGGCAGAAGAGCTGGGAATCGGAACCTGCTGGATAGGGGCTTTTGAAGAAGACAAGGTAAAAGCAGTTGCCAAAATACCTGCCGATATGCGTGTAGCTCTCTGTATGACGGTTGGCTACCCGAATGAATCTCCTGCTGCAAGACCCAGAAAAGATCTGGATGATATCGTGTATTGGGAAAAATATCAGTAGGTGTGCTGATGCTTGAACCGCCCGATGTTGTTTCGTTGGTATACAAAGCAACATCTCAAATCCCGAGAGGAATGGTTTCAACATACGGAGATATTGCCAAGGCTCTCGGCGATGTTCGGGCTTCAAGGGCTGTCGGGGAGATTCTGTCTAAGAATCCGACTCCGATAGTCGTACCATGCCACAGAGTCGTATATTCGGACGGGAAAGTAGGATGGTACAGCGGAAAGGGAAAAAATTCAGACAAGAAAATCTCTCTGCTCGAGTCTGAAGGAATAGAGATTGAAAATGGAAAAATTGAAAATTTTTCTTCTGTAAGATTCAGAGACTTTAACCTCCCAGATGTGTTGAAGCAACTTCAAGAAGAGCAGGAAAAAATACGCAGGCTCGTTATCGAGAAAGATGATTTTGAGGATTTGCAGTATGCTGTCGGTTTAGATGTTTCATACATTGATGAAAGAGCATTCGGCATCGCTGCAGTCTACAGCTTAGAAAACGAAGAACTAGTGGAAATTAAGAAAGTTGAATGCGCTGTAAGATTTCCATATATTCCGACTTACTTATCATACAGAGAAGCTCCGGTATTTTCAAAACTGACTGACGTAAAAAATGCTGTGTATTTGGTAGACGGGCAGGGAATGCTGCATCCCAGAGCAGGCATAGCTTCCCATTTGGGAGTGGTTTGCAACGTCCCGACCATAGGTGCTGCTAAATCATTATTGTACGGACACATGGAAACTCCGAAATCAGATAGATCAGAAATCACAATCAATGGAAAACTGTCGGGAATGGCATTGAGAGAAGGATCTTCAACGACTTATGTTTCAGTGGGCCACCGCGTATCTCTAAATACAGCGACTGAATTATGCAATCGTTTCTTATGCCGCGGGATTCCACTTCCCCTGAGAACGGCACATAACGAAGCAACACTTGCAAGGAAAAGAGCAACATGAAGATATTAGTGTACGGAGCAGGGGCAATAGGAAGCGCTATCGGAGAGAGACTGAGTGAGTTACATGATGTTACGCTAGTGTCTAGAAAACCCCATGCAGATGCTATTTCTTCAAACGGCCTCCTTGTATGTAGCAATAAAGGTAAAAAAAGAGTATTTCTGAACTGTATAACTTCCATAGATAATGTGGAGACTCCAGATATAATAATCGTTACAACAAAGGCCTATGATTCCAAATATGCCTGTGACGACATCTTAAGAGTAATCGATAAAAATACAATTGTGGTCTCAATTCAAAACGGCCTTGGAAATTACGAGCATGTTTCCCATAGATTCGGCAGAAACGGGGTTGTAGGCACTACTACAATGGGAGTTACTATGACCAGACCAGGAGAAATTATTTTGGCTGGAGAAGGAGTCACTTCATTCGGACCATATGATGCTGCTGCGGAAAAGATTACTGACATTTTCATAAAAAGCGGGTTTGAGGCAAGAACTTCAAGACGCATATTCTCAGACATTTGGATGAAAGCTATAGCCAACGCGTCAATTAACCCAATTACAGTAATAGCCGGAAGAAGCAACGGCTGTATTTTGTATGAACCTTACATGTCATTGGCGAAAGAAGCTTGTTATGAAGCTACCGCAGTCGCAGAAGCAGAAGGCATCGCACTGGATAATCCTTGGAAAATTGTAAGAGACATCGCGGAAAAAACCTCATCGAATAAATCCAGCATGCTTCAAGATATTGAAAAAGGCAAAAAGACTGAGATCAACCAAATAACAGGCGAGATCGTAAGAAGAGCTGGTGGCTTAGGGATACCAGTGCCGGTAAACAACGCCCTGTTAGAGCTCATAAAGTCTATGGAAAAAAAGGATAGAAAGCTCTGAGATATTTTGCAACTTATATTTACGAATTAGCTTAATGCTGAGTCATCATCAGTAATAGTTATATAATCATTTTAGGTTATCATCAAAAATTGCAATGGAAATCGTAGAGGGTTGCGCGAGGGATAAAATGATAGACTATCTTGACGAAAGGATAATTGAGATACTGAAAAAAGATTCTAGGAGACCGTTTGTAGATATCGCCAACCAGCTGAAGGTTTCCGAAGGTACGATTCGCAGCAGAGTAAGACGTCTTGTTGACGAGAACATTATTCAGTCATTTACAATTAAAACGAGCAGTAAAAATGTGAAAGCGATCATTGAGATCAATATAAATGTAAATGTTAATACTTCGGATGTAGCAACTAAAATTGCAAAATTTGATGGTGTTTCTGAAGTTTATGAAGTTACTGGAGAAGAAGATATTGTAGCCATTATTGATGTTACATCGTCTCCACAGCTCAACGAGATAATCGAAAGGATCAGAAGATTCGACAATGTTCAGTCAACAAGGACCAGGTTGATTTTGAATGAACATTTCGGAGGTATGTGAAATGTTTTCCGGCTGCTCGACTGCCATAATCACACCCATGAAGTCTAACGAAGAGATTGACGAAGAGGGCTTGAGAGAGCTGATAAAATTTCAAGAAGAAAATGGAGTCGACACAATCGTCCCATGCGGATCAACTGGCGAGTCTGCAACATTAAGTTTTAAAGAACATCTAAAAGTAATAGAGATAACTGTTGATTCAGTAACAAAAGCCAAAGTGATGGCGGGAACCGGCTCCAACTCAACTTCAGAGGCTCTGGAGCTTAGCAAAGCTGCGCAGGACATAGGTGCTGATTCTGTTCTTTCCATATGTCCTTATTATAACAAGCCGACTCCTAAAGGGATACATCTTCATTTTGAAGCCATTGCTTCATCTATTGATATTCCAATTATTATATATAACATACCATCCAGAACCGGAACAAACATAACTGCCGACTTGATGCTGGAATTGGCAAAAGTTCCAGGAATTGCAGGTGTGAAAGAAGCTTCTGGAAATCTAAACCAGATTGGAAAAATAGCTGCCTTTGCACCAAAAGATTTTACTGTATTGTCGGGAGACGATGCTCTCACGCTGCCTGCAATGGCCGTGGGTGCAAAAGGTGCCATATCAGTATCTTCCAACATAGTTCCAGACAGAGTGTCTGCTATGATCAAAGCTATGCTGAATGGAGATTCTGAGAAAGCCAATCAGATCAACAGAGAGTTGATACCTCTGTACGAAGCTCTGTTTTTAGAGACAAATCCCATTCCAATAAAAACCGCCATGAGGCTGGCAGGACACCCGTCTGGTCCTCTCAGATTACCGCTGTGCGACATGGATAGAAAAAATGAAGATAAACTTAGATCCGTGCTGTCAATGCAAGGTTTATTGTGAGGTTTTTTGATGATTTCTGTGGTGGTAGGTGGCGCTACTGGAAAACTTGGAAGCTTAGTCTGCAGACTGATCTCTGAACAGAAAGATATGAAGCTTTCAGGAGCTGTTGTTTCAGAAGGAAGCGCAAATATTGGAAAAGAGATTTTACCCGGCGTAAAATGCGTCGGTGCCGATAAATTAAGTGAAACTGTAAAAGATGCGGATGTATATGTAGACCTTACCTCTCCGTCAGCGATAGTCAAAACACTTCCGGCCGCCCGCAGGAAAGGTCTGAACTACGTGATAGGTACAACCAGCATACCCAAAGAGGTTATGGAAACTTTTGAAGAGAATATTGATAAAGACGGCAGCGGAGCCGTGGTGACTCCTAATTTTTCAGTTGGTGTCAATGTATTTTTCAAAACATGCGAATCATTAGCAGCCGCTTTGAAAGACTATGATGTCGAGATAGTTGAAACTCATCACAATCAGAAAAAAGATGCTCCATCTGGGACGGCTAAAAAAGCTGCTGAGCTGATAGCACTAAACAGCGGCAAAACCGAATTAATGTACGGCAGGGAAGGAGAAATTGGAGCGAGAGGTAGCGAAATCTGCATACACTCTGTCAGAGCTGGGGACGTCGTCGGAGAACATACTGTGATCTTTGCAGGCAACAAAGAGCGTATCGAACTCACACACCGTGCACACTCAAGAGAAGCTTTTGCTGAAGGCGCTATTGCTGCCATAAGGTGGGTAGCTAACAAAAACAGTGGTAAAATTCACACAATGTACGAGGTCTTGGGACTATGATAAAATCAATGAAATTCGGCGGTACCAGCGTTGGCAGTGTTGATGCGCTGGAAAGAATGATTTCAATTATATTAAATGAAGAAGCAAACAAAGCCGTCGTTGTATCTGCAATGTCTGGTGTAACAAATTCACTGCTTGCCTGCCTCGAAGGCAAAAGCGAGATAGATGATATTGCAAATATCCTGCTTGAGCGGTATTCCACAGCAGCCAAAGCTGCAATGATTGATTCTGTTTACAAAACATATTACAGCAAACTTGAAGACAGCATAGGCAGGCTATCTGAGCGTCTTGAAGCATACAAAGATGATCCCTGCGAACCCCTTCATGATACCATTGTATCATGGGGAGAGCGATTGTCTTCGCTGACCGTAGCTCATATTTTACAAAGCAGAGGCAGAGATGGAATTTCCATAGCATCTGAAGAAGCCGGCATTGTGGCATACGGCACATATGGAAACGGATCTGCAGATCTAGTGTCAACTCACAAAAATTTACAAAAGAACATACTGCCACTTCTGAATGACGGTGCGATTCCAGTTCTAACTGGATTTTATGGTGTCGGACCTGAAGGAAAGCCGATGACTTTTGGCAGAGGTGGATCAGATTATTCCAGCTCGGTGGTGGCATGCGGACTTGAAGCAAACTGCTGTGAGATCTGGACAGATGTCAATGGTTTCATGACGGCTGACCCGAGAGTTGTTAAAGATGCTTTTACAATTCACGAAATGGATTACAGTGAAGCTGCTGAACTGGCATATTTCGGTGCTAAAGTCCTTCATCCGAGAACAGTTGAACCTGTTAGAAAGAGAGGCATTCCGCTAGCCGTTAAAAATACATTCAATCCAGAAGCAAAAGGAACGATCATACGAAAGATCAAGAATGGAAGCAAGGGAATCCTTAGATCAGTAGCGTCCAAAACTGATCTTTCAATAGTGAAAATTTATTCCTCAGAATTGGTGTACCAACCAGACCTAGTTTCTAGACTGGTGGCATCTGTTTCCGGAGCTGCAGGCAACACGTATGCTATGTCTACATCATTATCTACAATAGCGTTTTTGATACCATCAAATACGATTGATGATGTGATAGGGAAAATTTCCACCATGCATGAAAGTCAGGTTGAAAAATATACTATCAAAAGCAATGTAGCTTTGATCTGCTGTGTAGGAGACAATATGATTAATATGCCAGGCGTCGCAGCAAAAGTATTTGCAAACATTTCTGAGACCGGTGCAAATATAGAGATGATATCAGAAGGCGCTTCTGACGTAGCGCTTAACTTTGTAATACCTGACGATAAAGCATTAGATGCCGTCAGGAATATTCATAAAGAATTCATAGGTGGACCAAATGAGAAATTTTGAATGTGTTGATAATGAGTTAGTAATCAGTGGCGTGAAAGCCACAGAAATCGTGCAGAAATACGGCTCACCTGTTTATGTCACCGATGAAAATGCCGTAAGAAGCAATTACCGAAGAATCTACCAGGCATTTTCAGAAAGAATGCCTACTAGGATAAATTATGCCTGCAAATCAAATACAAATTTAGCAATACTAAGGATTCTTGAACAAGAAGGCAGCTGCATAGATGCTGTTTCAATCGGTGAAATTGAAGCCTGCCTCAGAAGCGGATTCAGCCCTGACAGAATATTGTACACTGGAGTCAACGTATCAGATGCAGAACTGAAAGCAGTAGTTTCCAAAGGCGTCCCGATCAACGTGGATTCATTTTCTGAGCTAGAAAGACTCTCAAAAATAACTACGAATCACACTATTTCATTTAGAGTCAACCCGGAAATAGGATCCGGCCACCATGACAAAGTGATAACAGGTAAAAGATCGACCAAATTCGGAATTCCCAAACATCAGATTATCAATGCATACAAAAGAGCAGCCGAACTGGGATTCAAACCCTCGGGAATCCATGCACATATTGGGTCTGGAGGGCAGAAAGTCGAACCATTCATCGAGCTGATAGATGAATTGATCAAGATCGTTCAAGAGCTAGAAAGCATTGGTATTGATCTTAAATTCATAGATATCGGCGGAGGAATAGGAATTCCATATCATACGGATGAACCACATATGGATTTAGATAAGATGGCTGAAGAGATTACATCTAGAATTAAGTCTAAAACAAAAATAAAAGAGATAATCATAGAACCTGGGAGATACATCATCGCTGACAGCACAATACTTCTGACTACAGTAGTAGATATAAAAGAAACTCCAGATAAAATGTATGCCGGCATAGATGCAGGCTTTAACACGCTTATCCGACCTGCAATGTATGATTCATACCACCATGTAGCAGTGGCAAACAAGTTTGGAGAAAAAGCCAGAGAAACTTACAGCCTCGGAGGACCAATCTGCGAGACGGGAGATGTCATGGCAAAAGACAGGGACCTTCCAAAGATAGAAGAAGGAGACATCATCGCCGTATACGATGCTGGGGCCTATGGTTTCACAATGGCCTCTAACTATAACATGCGTCCTCTTCCGAGAGAAGTTCTTGTCAAAGACGGCGAAATCACGCTGATAAGAGAGAGTGAAACTATTGATGAATTGTTCAGACATCAGCGCATACCTTCGAGGCTGATGCTTTGAGATTCTGGAAATATCACGGATTAGGAAACGATTTCGTTTTGTTTGAAGACTTTGATTCCAAAGTTCCTTCCGATCCAGAATTTGTCAAATTTGTATGCGACCGCCATTTTGGAATCGGCGGCGACGGCATACTTTACATCAGAAAAGATGCTGATGCTGATGCGTACATGAAGATTATGAATTCTGACGGCAGCGAAGCAGAGATGTGTGGCAATGGCATCAGATGCTTTGCTAAACATCTGCATGACTTCGGAATCGTAAAGTCTGACAAAATGAAGATTAATACATTAGGCGGAATCAAATATATTGATCTTAAAGTGGAAAACGGAGAGGCAAAAGAAGTATCTGTGAATATGGGCGCTCCATGTCTGGAAGTTAAAGATATTCCCATGAGTGGAGACGGCCGTTTTATAAACAAAAAAATAAAAGCCGCCGGTGTAGACATAATCGGAACTGCTGTTGGCATGGGCAATCCTCACTTTGTAACATTTCAGGACTTTACCGATGAAGATGTTCAGAAACTCGGACCAATCTTAGAGAGACACGAAATGTTTCCAAGAAAAACAAATGTTGAATTTGTAACTGCAGGGGAAGACTACCTGGATGTAAAAGTTTACGAAAGGGGAGCCGCCTGGACAAATGCCTGCGGAACAGGGGCATGCGCCACGGCTGTCGCCGCTACACTTGTCGGGATATGTCCCACAGGAAAAGATATTGCAATCCATCTACCTGGAGGAACTCTTAGCATTAACGTTAAAAATGATTACTCTTCTGTACAGATGACTGGTCCAGCAGAAAGAGTGTTTGAAGGAGAAATCAATTGGTGATTACATGTATGAATTTGCAGATCGTCTAAAGAATATTCCTCCATATCTATTTGCAGAGATTGAGGAAAAAGTCAGTAAGAAAAAAGCCGAAGGTATTGATATCATTGATTTTGGAATAGGCGACCCGGATCTGCCGACTCCAAAGATTATCACAGATGAAATAAAAAAGCAGCTGGATGATCCTCAGAATCATCAGTATTCAACATCTGCCGGAGAAAGAGAGACCCGCGTTGCTGTTGCTGATTGGTATAAAACCAGATTCGGAGTCAATGTAGATCCCGATAAAGAAGTCATCATCCTGCTGGGAAGCAAAGAGGGACTGGCAAACTTTGCAAGAGCTTTTGCAAACCCTAGAGATAAAATATTATGTCCCGATCCAGCATATCCTGTTTACAGTCTGGGAGCTGCAATGCTGTGCGACGCAACACCGGAATACATAAGCACATATGCTGAAGATGGTTTTCTGCCAAGACTGGATTCCCTTCCTCAAGACGCCAAAATGCTGTATGTGAACTTTCCTAACAACCCGACCGGCGCGATAGCTCCTGAGTCGTACCTTAAAGATCTGCTGAAGTGGGGAGAAGACACCAACACTATTATCTGCTACGATAATGCATACTCAGAAATGACCTATGATGATTATATTGCTCCATCAATACTAGAATTCGGAAAGAACGCCATCGAATTTGGTTCTCTTTCTAAAACATTCAACATGACCGGGTACCGCATAGGTTATGCCGTGGGAAATGAGCGCTTGATTTCCGGATTGAAAAAAGTCAAATCCCAGACAGATTCTGGAGCCCCAAAGTTCCTGCAGAAAGCTGCAGTTACTGCCCTTAAAACATACACAAGCAGCAAGAGACCTTCTATTGTTCAGAACTGCGTTGATATCTACTGCGAACGCAGAGATATTTTCGTAGACGGGCTGAATGAACTGGGAATTAAAGCAAAGAAGCCTAAAGGAACATTCTATCTCTTCGTTGATATACAGTCTGACTCTTTGGAATTTGCTGAAAAAATGCTCAATGCTGGCATAGTAGTGACTCCCGGTACAGGTTACGGTGAAGCTGGTCAGGGCTTCGTAAGAATAGCTTTGACTCAATCGAAGGACAGAATAACCGAAGCCTTAGAAAGAATGAGAAAAATTCTTTAAATGTAATAAACACGGAGCATCTGACATGGGTGCTGCCGTCATATTTCTCTTTTTATGCAGACATAATTTGTTAATTATTATAATTAAGTTTACTTTTGACAGTTTTGACAATAGACGCTGCTACGGCCTCCGATGACTGTGCGGTGAAGAATTCCTTTACACACTGGACATGAAGCACCGTCACGCCCATACACATTAAGAAATGAAGAATTGTTATAACCATGGCCTTCTTTTGCAAGGTACTCTTCTGGCGTGATTTTATTTTTATCAATATAGTAATTTAATACTTTTGGAATTTCAACAGCAAGCCTTTTCAGTTCGTCGCTGCTGAGAGTGCCTGCTTTCCGTGCAGGATTTATATTTGCACGAAAGAGTATTTCATCACTATAGATGTTGCCGATGCCTGCGACCAGACTTTGATCTAGCAAACATTCTTTGATAGTTTTTTTCTTATTAGAAAGAATATTTTGAAGATAATCACCAGTTAATTTTTTATCAAACGGCTCAATGCCCAGCCGGCTGATGCCTGAAACGTTATCCTCTTCTCCTTTTTCAATCATCCAAAAACGGCCAAACCGGCGCGTATCGACAAAACGAATCTGCAAGTTGTTTTCTAATTCAAAAATAACATGCGTATGTTTTGCAATACTATATTCAGGTGGAGTGGCTAATAGACAGCCGGTCATTCTTAGATGAAGTATAGATCGATCACCGCTTGCAAAGCATATAGTAATAAACTTACCTCTTCTACTCATACCGATGATTTTCTGCCCGGTGAGCCTATTGCAAAACTCTTCAGCTGTCGGATATGCAATCACTTCGGGTTTATTTATAACAATCTTTGAGATTGCTAGACCACAAATCTGCGGTTCCAGTACATTTATCACGGTTTGGACTTCAGGCAGTTCCGGCATGTCAATTAACTCCATTTTTCACTTTGGCTGACTTTTTTATCTGACTGTGATAAAAATAATTTACTATTACAGGCGGCGAATCGAAGGGCTTTGAGATCTTGTCATTATCTATAACATATTCAAGACCTGCAGAAGCTGCATATTTTTTCAGATCCTCATTAAGGTTTTCCCAGTAGCTGTTATCTTTCTGCTGATAAACCTCCTCATACAAAGACACCAGTTCTGGATGCTTACTCTGGATGTAGCCAAGAATAGCAGATTTATAGTCTCCCCTGAGATTTAAATTTTCAAGCCAGACTAGATTGCAATGATCTTTTGCTTTTTCAATAATTGCTTTAACGTCTGTGATTCCCGGAAATATGGGTGATATGAAACATGTCGTGCGTACCCCTTCGTCATGAAACTTTTTCATCGCTGCAAACCGGCGGTCAATGCTGACAGCACAATCCATCTCGCTGCGGAATGATTCGTCTAAAGTATTTATCGACCAAGAGACTCTGCTGTCTGGAAAGGATTTTATTAAGTCCAAGTCTCGCAGGACCAGATCAGACTTGGTAGCAATAGAAATCTTTGCACCGCTACCCTTAAGCTGCTTCAATAGAGTGCGCGTGCGTTCATACATCTCTTCCTCAGGGAGATACGGGTCTGTTACTGATCCAAAGAATAATTCTTTTCCTGAATATTTCTGCGGGTTTTTAATCTCCGGCCAATATTTTACATCTAAAAAAGTTCCCCAGGGTTCAAGATGGCCGGTGAATCGTTTCATAAATGACGCGTAACAATATTTGCAGGCATGTGAACACCCCGTGTATGGATTGATTGAGTAATCGCCTACTGGCAGATTGGACTTTGTCATTACGCTGTTGACTTGTATCTTCTTGATTTGAATGTTAGAGCTCATTTATTCTCCAATTTTATAAAGCTTTTTTGATTGCCTTGCTGTATGATGTCATCCTGTTTGAGATTTCCCAGCAATAAAGGAGATGAGGGATCGTGCAATTTGTAGTTTTCAAAAGCTTTTCTGGGATTTTTGTTAGCATAGCAGTATTTACACCCATTCATGCAGGTATCATAAGCACCGATGTCCCGACTTTCAATGCAGTGACAGCCTTGCCGCATGCCTTTGTGCTTCAAATCACGAAACTGAAGACTATTTGCATTTCCAAGTATCTCTAAAGTCATACATCCTGACGAATGTACACCGTATTTTGTGAAATCCCCGTTAGTACCGCAGGTTTGGATATAGATGTCATATTTGGCAGCAATTTTTCCCAGACCTTCTGCCAATGAATTCATATCACCAATGGAAAGCGGAATTAATTCAGGGATGTTATACTTCAGCTTAGCATACATCTCTACAAAGCTGAAAATACAGCGGTCGATATAGGGTGCAAGCTGTTTGGCCATTGTTTCAAAAACCTGGAGATGTCTTTGGATAGTATATTTCTCAGTCAGTAAGATGGGATCATAACGCCATGCAACCCTTTCTTTCCCTACAAGTTTAGAAAGCTGGATGAGTGTTTGCACACCCTCATCAATTGATGGGACACCTGGTTCAATATCTTTCTCATATGCAGTTATAGTATAATGAAAATAGGTGTTGAATCGATCGGTTATATCTGTGATGTACGGCAGTATCGGCAGATAATTTTTTGAACAGAATATTATACAATCAATTTTATCTGGCGTAAGCTCGTATCGTGTAACTTTGTTTGGAAACAGAGGATTCCGAGAAAGAACATAACCTTCCTGAAAACGTTTCAAAAGCCAATCTGTATAATACTGAACTGTGTCGGTACGCCCACCGGTATTGAGTATCAAGTCAAACCCCGCTAGTCTCATGTAACATTTACATGATATAAACACATGGACTTTGGATTGTCTGAACGTATTATAGTGGGATTTTAAGGATGAACCATTTCATCCAATGTGTTCAGAGATCAGAAAAATAGACGAGACCGCGGGATACTGGAAATTTCCAGTTCTCACGATCAGGCAGCTTTATTTTTTTCTCAGAGCTTCAACGGCAGGCAGTGGTTTTCCAAGAATGAATGTTTCTAAAGCTCCACCGGCTGTGCTTACGTACGAAAACCGTTCGGACATGCCGAATCTTTCTGCAGCTCCAACAGTATGACCTCCACCCAGCAGGGTGTATGCATTGGAATGAGCCATTGCCGTCATGAGATCTCGGGTACCTCTTGTGAACTGCTCCTTTTCAATCAATCCAGCTGGTCCAGACATGAAAACAGTCTTCGCAGGGTCTATAACTTTGGTAAATTTCTCTATGGATCTTTTTCCAATATCATAAATGGGAGCATTTATCGGCAGATCACCTACAAGCAGATTTTTACGTTTTCCATCTTCCTCTTCCACAGCCACGTCAAAGGGGAGAAGTATATGCTCGCCGCGTTCTCTCAAAAGCTTCTTTGCGGCTTCTAAAGTTTCCAGAGTGAGCTCTGCTTCCAGAGCTTTCCTGGATGGTTCTCCGATATCTACACCTCTCGCTACAAGGAATGCCGAAGCAGTAAGACCTACAAGAATAATCATATCAGCGGCTTTGCTTGTCAAAGCACGGTCCATGACTTTGATGGCATCAGAAAATTTAGACCCACCGAGAATAAAAACAGATGGATGATGTGTATCGCTGAAAACGGATGACAATGCAGTAAGCTCCTTTTCCATCAGTCTGCCTACAGCCGAAGGTAAAATACAAGGAGGACCTACCAGAGAGCACTGAGAACGATGGGCAGTAGCAAAGGCATCATTCACATAATAATCAAACAGAGGCGCCAAAGTTTGTACAAGTTCACTGTTGGCATGTTCCTCCGCACTCTTTTTTTCCAGTTCGTAAGGCAGCTCACGGATATTTTTGAGCATGATTACATTTCCTGGAGTAAGACTCTTTATTTCTGAAAGAGCGGTTTCTCCAAGAATATCATCCACATATTTTACCTGCTTGCAAAGATATTTTGAAAGGCATTCAGCGTGCTGCTGGAGATTTACAAAATCCCATTCTCCAGGCCTTCCCTGATGAGCGATAATAACAACTTTTGCACCGTCATCCAATAGCTCCCTGACAGTCGGAACGATGTGTCGGATACGGTTGTCATCCGTCAACTTTAATGTTTCCTTATCCAAAGGGCAGTTAATATCTACTCTCAATAGAACAGTCTTATCTTCAAACTGAAAATCATCCAGAGTATTGAATTGTTTCATAGCAGTCATCCGCGTAATACCATCCCCCTATTGCAAATAGTGAATAATATATGTTTGTCCAGTTGAGCGTAATATGGATTAGTCTGATATAGGTTATGGAGAGCAATGATGCCCAACATCTGCCTCCACCGTCTTGATCCGCTCAGAGAGAGCCACTGCGGACTGCTTAACGATGACGGCACATACAAATTAACAAACGAAACGGGCAGCATGCCCATGTTTTGCAACCAAAAGACTCTGAAAGAATGCCCATATAGAAGATGTGAAAATAAGAGTCTCGAATTGTGCCCATACTGTAAAAAAAGACATTATCCTGGATCTGGTGCTCAAAAACTGTGCAGAGAAAAGCACAACGTGAATGAGGCATTTATTGAGCTTAGAAAAGAGTTTTTACAACCGCCTAAATATTATGCAGAAGGGACTCGCAAACCTATTTATTCTGATTGGACGGAAGAGTGGATCCGCAACTACATGTGGTCCAACATCAGACAGAGAGTTCTCAGAAGAGACAAATATACCTGCCAGGACTGCGGAGTGGAATTTGGCAAAAGCAGCCGTAAGGTATATGATCCTCTGCTGAAACGTGGAAAGGGAGGGTATCGAAAAGAGTCACTGGAGGTGCATCATATAATACCAAGATCGCTAGGCGGGTCCGACCACCCCGGAAATCTAAAAACGCTCTGTCCGGCGTGCCATAAAAAATACGGAGAACTCCACCGAACACGATGCAGAATGGTCTGTGATGAAGATGAAGATTTCATAGACCCCTGGAAATGATGATCCTGAAGCCGATTGATCTGGTTATACAAAGCTTAATAATATGTGCGGGATATGCGAAGAACTAGAATTTACGCCTTGGAGCGAAATCTAGATGTTTAGCGACACAATGTGGATAGCATTCGCTGTTATCGTAGTTATCCTTTTAGCATTGGATCTGGGTGTTTTTAATCGTAAGAACCATGTTATTGGGGTAAAAGAAGCGCTCATGATGAGCGCATTCTGGATCGGGATTGCCCTCGCATTTAATGCAGTTATTTTTTGGCAAATGGGTTCCCAAAGTGGTCTGGAATACACTGCCGCATATGTAATGGAAAAAGCACTTAGCGTTGATAATTTATTTGTGTTTATAATAATATTCGCATTCTTCGGAATTGCCCCAGAGTATCAACACAAGATACTGTTTTATGGTATTATCGGTGCTTTAGTGTTCAGAGCGATATTTATCTTCGCTGGAGTGACTCTTGTTGAAAAGTTTGACTGGTTATTGTACATTTTTGGAATATTCCTGCTGTTTACTGCTGTAAAATTAGCAGTTCAAAAGGATCAAAAGGTAGACCCAGAAAAGAATATTATTGTCAGAGGATTTAAGAAAATAATGCCTGTCAGCACAGATTCCCATGAGGGAAAATTCTTTGTGAGAAATGCAGGCGTCCTTGCTGCTACGCCGTTATTCCTAGCACTGTTAGTAATTGAATCTACCGACATTGTGTTTGCTGTAGATTCTATTCCAGCAGTGATGGGAATCACAACCGACATGTTTATTGTATACACATCAAACGTGTTCGCAATTCTTGGTCTCAGAGCTCTATACTTTGCGCTTGCTGGCATAATGTCTTCAATGTATTATCTCAAGTATGGACTTGCAGTAATTCTGGCATTTGTCGGTGTAAAAATGCTTCTGCCAATCGTAGGATATCATGTTAATGTTGTTGTTTCACTGGCAGTTATCCTGGTTGTGCTGCTGATAGCAATAATAGCATCAGTGATAAGAAACAAGCATCTCAAGCAAACAAAGATGGCAACATGATAAACAAAAATGGTTTCTGGTATCAGAAACCATCATGTCTTTTTCTTTAGAAAAACTGATTGGGTGCGGGCTTATTTTAAAGTTAAAAAGTGCACATTTCAAAGTGTTTGAAAATTAAAAATGGAGAAGGGAGAGATCTCCCCCTGAAAACATTTAGTTTCTTTCGAAAAGAGCACGGATTTCTTTTCCGACTTTTTCAATCTGTTTGTCGGCATCCTTGGCTTCCATTTCTTTCATGCCGGCGAGATTTATTTTCCATTCCTGAGACCACTCTTCAGCAAACTTACCTGACTGGATGTCCTCTAAGATCTTTTTCATTGCTTTTTTAGAGTCTTCATTTATAACTGCATCTCTGCGACTTAATCCGCCGTATTCAGCAGTATTAGAAACAGATTCCCACATGTGCATGATTCCGCCGGCCTGGATCAGATCAACGATTAATTTTAACTCATGAAGGACTTCGAAATAAGCGATCTCTGGTTTGTATCCAGCGTTCACTAAAGTTTCAAAACCAGCTTCAATGAGTGCCGTAACTCCGCCGCAGAGAACCGACTGTTCTCCGAATAAATCTGAAGTTGCTTCTTCTCTGAAGTCTGTTTCCAGAACACCAGCTTTTGTAGACCCGATGCCTTTCGCCAAAGCAAGAGCTAGAGACTTTGCATTTCCAGAAGCGTCTTGGTGGACCGCTATGAGTGAAGGTACTCCAAACCCTTCCAGATAAGTCTGGCGAACCATTTTTCCTGGAGATTTAGGGGCTACCATGATTACATCACAGTTCTCGGGCGGCTTGATGAAATTAAAGGTAATAGCAAATCCATGAGCGAATTCAAGGGCGGCTCCGCTTTTCAGATTAGGGGCTATCTGCTCCGAGTAAACTGCAGGCTGGACTTCATCAGGAATGAGAATCATGATTATGTCAGCATCTTTCACAGCTTCAGGGACTTCTGCTACTTTAAGTCCGTCTGACTCTGCAATTTTCCAGGATTTTCCATTCTTTCTTAAACCGACTATAACATCCATGCCGGAGTCGTGAAGGCACATTGCTTGTGCTCTTCCCTGGTTACCGTAACCGATAACTGCGATCTTTTTACCATTCAATACGCTTAAATCAGCGTCTGAGTCGTGATATATTTTGGATACCATCTTATCACCGATTAGTTTTCACATTTTTCGTATTTACAGATGCATTCTTCAGCCAGTTTCTGAGTTCCCGAGGCGTTTTCTTCACCGCAGGAGATGAGAAACTCTGAGGTATTGTTTGGAGAGCATTTCCAGAAACAGCAATAGTCTTCGTGGATATACTCTGCCAGCTCAACATCCTGCAGACCCATGAGGGCATGCAGGAGACGGCCGTTCATTTTACCAATGTTTGCCTCAATGATTATCTTAGTTTTATCACCTTCGTGGACCATAAACATCTTTTCAGACTCAATTCCACGTCTTCCCAGTTCGATTATGACTCTCTGAATGAGGCCTGGGGACCTTTCACCAATGATCATGATTAATTCCATGTACATCTCCCCCGTATGATTGTGGCAGGACCGTCGCCTGGAGGTATCATGGGCAGAACGTCTTCTTCCGGATCTATCCTGATGTCTATCAGATAAGGCACACCTGAACCGTAGCCTATCTGCAGAGCCTCCCTGATTTCAGAAGGTTTTTCGACACAGATTCCATCAGCTCCATAAGCTTGAGCTAGCTTAACAAAATCTGGATTGCCTGTGAGATGCGTGCCGCTGTAGCGCTTATTATTAAAGAGTTTCTGCCATTGTTTAACCATCCCCAGCCAGCCGTTGTTAAAGACGCATACCACAACTGGAAGATTTTCAGAAACTGCCGTAGCAAATTCCTGAAACACCATTTGAATTCCTCCGTCTCCAGTTATGCAGATGACTGTTTCGTCAGGAAACGCGCATTTTGCACCCATTGCAGCAGGAAGTCCGAATCCCATGGTGCCGAAACCACCAGAACTGATGAACTGACGCGGATTTTGTGTTTTGAGAAAATGTGCTACCCACATTTGGTTCTGTCCGACGTCTGTCGTGACTATTGCTCCTTTATCTAAAGTTTCATTGAGATCATGGATTACCTTCTGCGGCAGGATCGGTGCAGACATGATATTTATATTGCAGTTGCAGGCATCCTGGATTTCTTTGACCCTTCTTATCCATGCAGATTCCTCCTTCTGCAGTGAGAGTCCATGTAGAATAGAAGCCACTCCTTTCTTTGCATCGCCTACCAGTCTGATTTGAGTGCGGGCCAACTTGCTGGCCTCTGCAGGATCTATATCAATCTGAATTAATTTTGTTGATGGAGATAACCCAGACTGGGCTCCGGCAGTACGATCTGAAAATCTGGTTCCAACTGCCAGGATCACATCTGCTTCCAGATACGCTTTTCTTGCTCCCACTTTACCATGCATCCCGATGATGCCGAGTGAAAGGGGGTGAGTCTCAGGGATGATTCCTTTGGCCATTATCGTAGTTGCAACAGGTGCCATGAGAACCTCAGAGAGTTTCATAATTTCAGGACCAGCTCCGGCCCAGACTGCTCCTCCGCCCACGAGAAGAAGCGGCCTTTCAGCTTCAGAAAGAATTTTAACGGCTTCTGGAATCTTTGAAAAATCTTCAATTGCAGTAGGGGTGCGGTAAGTTCTTTTGAATGCTTCCTCCGGAACTTCCATTTTTTGAACATCTGATGGCAGATCTATGTGGACAGGGCCCTTTCTTCCTGAAGATGCAATATTCATTCCTCTTCTGACAGCGACTGGAATATCTGAAGGATCGAGAATCCTGAAGTTATGCTTGGTTATTGGCATCATGATTGAGAATGAATCGGCTTCCTGAAACGCCTGATTTCCAAGAGCGGTGGTCGGAACCTGCCCCGTGAGGATCATCATCGGTGATGAGTCGACGTAGGCCGTAGCAACCCCTGTGACGAGGTTTGTTGCGCCGGGACCTGACGTAGAAGTACATACGCCGACTTTCCCTGTTGCACGTGCAAATCCGTCAGCCATGTGTGCAGCGCACTGTTCATGGCGTACCAAAACGTGCCGTATGCTGGAGTCTATCAGATCGTCGTAAAGCTGCAGGCTTTGACCTCCGGGGTATCCAAACATCACTTCAACCCCTTCTTTTTCCAACAGAGAGAAAACGGCTTTAGAACCTTTCAACTAATCACCTTCTAAAAATGCATAGGCTACCAAAAAACTAGGTGCCTTCAGCTAGTCAATACTACAGAGCCCAACACAATAGAAATCGAGGAATCTGCTCCAAAGACTAACATTAGAATTAGCTTATAGCATCTGCATATAAAATATTATGCAATAAAGTCTAAAAATTAGACTAAAGGTCAAAGTGTGGCATTACAAAAATCAATATAAAGTAAAAACACTAACCTTATCTCATAGATTGCTATCGCTTGCCGATCGCGCAGCGTCAAAAAGGTGAAAAATCGATGACGGTCAGAGTTGGAATTAACGGTTACGGAACAATTGGAAAGAGAGTTGCATGTGCTGTGAAAGCTCAGGATGACATGGAAGTCGTAGGAGTTACAAAGACTCGTCCGTCATATGAAGCAAGACTTGCTGAGATGGAAAAATTCCCCTTGTACACTGCAGAAGAGGATCATATAGCATCATTTGAAAAAGAGGGCATCGCTGTCAAAGGATCCCTCAAAGATCTGCTGAAGGAAGCAGATATAATCGTAGACTGTACACCAGGCGGTGTAGGTGAGCATTACCGTAAGATGTATGAAGATGCCGGAGTCAAAGCGATCTTTCAGGGAGGAGAAGATCATGGTCTGACAGGCATTTCGTTCAACGCTTACGCAAATTACTCTGAGGCCTGGGGAGCCGATTTCTCCCGCGTGGTTTCCTGTAACACTACCGGACTTGTAAGAACTCTCTTTCCAATTGACCACGCCTACGGAATTGAATCAGTAGCAGCAACAATTGTAAGAAGAGGAGCCGATCCAGCAGACATAAAAGGTTCGGCTCTCAATGCAATTGAACCGTCTTTAAAACTGCCGACCCATCACGGACCAGATGTACAGACAATCATGCCCTGGCTGAATATTACCACCATGGTGGTAAAGGTTCCAACAACGCTGATGCATGTACACTGCATAACAATAAATCTTAAGAAGCCAGCAAAAGAACAAGACATTCTTGCAGTCTGGGACAGCGCACCCAGAGTAAGGTTTGTAAACGGAAAATACGGAATTAAGAGCACAGCTCAGATCATGGAATATGCAAAAGATCTGGACAGAAGAAGAGGAGATTTTATGGAAATTGCTGTGTGGCAGGACGGCATAAAAGTCAAAGACAATACGCTGTTCTATTATCAGGCCGTACATCAAGAAAGCGATGTGGTCCCGGAAAACATTGACTGCATACGTTCAATGATGAAACTGGAATCTGATGGAATGAAGTCCATCCAAAAAACAAATTCCAGCTTAGGAATCTCAAAGTAAACCATATCTGGCTGAGTCGAATGGCTGACTCAGTCTCAGCATATTATATTTTTTGTTCATTTTGTTAATTATTTCTAAATTTCAAAGCTTGTATAAGTAATCTACCAATTGATTGACGTTACAAACAACTTAAATATTTGAGAAATATTTGAAATACCCATGCCAGCGGGATGTCGTATAGAAATTTCGTACATCGACCCAGAAGTATATTCTTCAATCGTAAATCATGATCTGAGAAAAGAAATACTGCGCGTACTCTATGCAATGGCTCTGGAGAAACCTCCAACCAAACAGGAGCTTGCAGATAAACTGGGCATGGGTTATCATCAAGTATCATATCAGCTGGGACAACAGCTTTCAGAATTCTGGAAAGTTGTAGATGAGAAGAAAATCAGAGGAACTCGCATGGAATATATCGCTCCCTCTTCACCAAGCGCCGTATACATCACGCTGGGAAAAGACGGCGAACTTTTTGTCGTAGATCCTTTAGCAAATATATTCGGACAACTATCTAAAGTTGGTACAAGATGCGATGGGTGTTCTGAGAAGGAATTTTCAAAATGCCTGAAACACGTTGAAGAAGGATGTTTCTGCGGAAATGCACTCACCAAGGATGAAGTGTCATTTCTCAACAAGAATGGAAGAAAGAAGCCTTTCAGGCCAATGGACCTGGCTCTCGTCTGTGCATTAAAAGGAGTTACTTCTGGGCATAAGTGTGTAATATCGATCCCCTGCGACAGCTGTCCATTCATGAGAAGAGCGATCGTCATAGACGGTCTGTAAGATGGTGAAATAATGAGTGAAAAAACACGTACCAGATTCATAGTAATCGGTGGCTATCTGGGAGCAGGCAAAACCACATTGACGGTCAATCTAGCAAGACTCCTGAAGAATAAATACGGAAAAAGCACCGCGATCATCACAAATGATCAAGGGCATGCGTTGGTAGATACTGAATACGTACAGGATGCCGGCTTTGATGTAAAAGAGATAGTAGGCGGCTGTTTCTGTTCTACATTTCCTGAATTCGTTAAAAATGCCAGATCAATTGTGCAAATAAAGCGCCCTGATTATATTATCGCTGAACCGATCGGGACATCCACTAATATATTGTCATCTGTGATTGAACCGCTGAAGATGCAGTATCCTGAGGAATTTGAAGTTGCCCCGTTTATGGTTGTAGTAGACGGCATCAGAGCAGCAGGCATTGAATCGACTAAAAAACTGATACCTGCTCATCAGGTGAAAGAAGCTGAAATCGTGCTTATGTCTAAAATGGATTTAATTGATATAAATGAAGAAAAAGCAGCAGAAGATGAGATTAAGAAGCTTGCACCTGAAGTATCAATAATCAAGTATTCATCCAAGACTCTGAAAGGAATTGATGAGATAGCACAGATAATAATGTCTTCATCCATAAGCACTAAAAATCAAAAAGGTGAGAATACAGTTAAATTCTCATTTGAAAAATCAGCCATGTCCTGGTATTCATCGATAAATCAGATGAAGCCTCTTGACAAGATAGACATGTATGATCTCTCAATGTCAATAATGAGATCTATTGCCAATGAATATACACCAGATGAGATAGCACATGTAAAAATTGTAATCGCATCCCCTTCAGCAGGAGTAAAAATGTCGCTCGTGTGCGATTCTGTACAGACAGACAGTATCCACGGCTCCAGGTATGTTTCTGAAGAAGCCAAATTGATAGTTAACGCTCGTGTGACTTCCGATCCAGATAAACTGGGAAATGTCATACGCTCAGCAGTAGACTCTGTAAAAAACACATACCCGATGGAGATTATAGATTCCAGTGAATCGTGTTATTCTCCTAAGCCGGAAACTCCAACATTCATAACATTATGATCGCAAAGCGATCAACTCTTTTTTCTTTACAAATGTAATTCTATTGCTTTCAGCTAGATGGAAGGTATTATCTGCTCCGGGTTACGTCATTAATTCCGGAGAGAAACTGGATGGTTGCCGTTGATGATATGAACCGTCGGATATTGAATCTTCTAAAGACTGATGGTAAGTTAACATACAGAGAAATAGCCGCCAAACTCAGACGCTCCCCGTCAACTGTCAGGGACAGAATAAGACGGATGGAAGATTACAACGTAATTCTTGGTTATGCTGCAATAGTCGATAGAGAGATTACCGGCATGAAAGCAGACGCCATTGTACTGGCTGATGTGGAAGACGGCGTGTCCGTAAGAGATTTAAGAAAACTGAACGGGGTTGACGGTGTGGCAGAGGTCTCAGCAGTCAGCGGAGACAGAAGGGTGATTATACGAGTCAGAGCCAGAGACTCTGAAACGCTTGATACGATAATTTCAAGCAAACTCATCCCTGCAGGATTAAAAGATGTGGAAGTCCGCATCATCATGGAAGAGATAATGCGGTTTCCTGGGACTAACTAAATTGATGTTGAATCAAAGTAGCCGCGGAACGGGCGGGAAGACAGCGGCACTACTTTAACGAAGCCACCTTCTGAAGATGACGAACTGAACCGTGACTCATACTCTTTCATCAGTTCATTAATTAATTTTAAATCGTCATCATTTACATTTTCTAGCTTTGCCCCTACTCCAAGCTGATGGGGGTCGACTTTTCCGCGTATGAATATTCTTCCTCCGTGTATACCGGAACCTACGCTTAATCCAACTGGAGATACTTGTTTAGGAATGTTTTCACCTAAAACTAATATCACTCCGCCTGCCATATATTCACCAAGATAGTCACCGGTTCTTCCACCGATTATTATATGCGGAGACATTTGACCGAATTCTTTCATATGAATTCCTACCCTGGTCCCAGTATTACCTTTGACGAAGATTTTTCCTCCTCTCATTGAGAGTCCAGTAACATCCCAGGCATTCCCGTGCACTATGATTTCTCCCGAGGACATTGTATTGCCTGCCATATCTTGAGCATTTCCAAATACCTCGATGAAAGGTCCGTCCATAAATGCACCCAGATTATTTCCCGGTGTGCCGTTTATGGAAATGCTGATTTTTTTATCTACAGCTGTAGCTATGTATCTCTGTCCCATGACACCCATGAGTGTAATGTTTTTGACACCTCTTGAGACTGCTCGGCGTATTTCATTATTTACTATTTTGTAATCAACCGGACGTCCGTATTGGTCTCTTCCGGTGGCATCGATCACAGTCTCGGTTGCAGCTAATACCGAATTAACTAGATTGCTGGACATTGATATCATCCCCAACCTTCTCCTGCATGTTTTATACCCATTACATCTGCTATTCTCGGATTGGGGCCGATGTATCTGAGCCTGTCTCTGTTTCCAACAAGAGATTCGACTGAATCGATTCCCATGGCCCCAAGAATTTCTTTCAATTCTTCATTCCATGCACTGAGTAGTCTGACTATCCTGGCAGCGCCAACTTCCGGATCCAGCCTTGAAACCAGATCCGATTTCTGCGTTGCTATGCCCCATGAACATTTTCCCAAGTGGCATGACTGGCAGACTCTACAACCCATGGCGATCAATGCAGCGGTGCATACTCCTACCACATCTGCACCCAAAGCGATCGTTTTAATCATATCGGCAGAACTTCTTATGCTTCCCCCTGCACATAGAGTCACACGGTTTCTAAGTCCTTCATCAGTAAGCCGTTTGTCGACGACCGCTACAGCTGTTTCAACGGGGATCCCTGCATGATCCCTTATGATCCTGGGAGTTGAGCCAGTACCGCCTCTGAAACCATCAAGAGTTATGAAATCAGCACCGGCCCTGACAGCACCTGACGCAATGGCAGCGATATTGTGCACTGCCGCTATTTTCACTCCTACCGGATGTTCATAATTAACAGCTTCTTTGAGTGTAGCAATCAGCTGCTCCAGATCTTCAATTGAATAGATGTCATGATGTGGATAAGGTGAAAGCGCATCGGTTCCAAGCGGAATCATTCTTGTTTCAGAAATAAGATCTGAGACTTTCTCACCTGGAAGATGGCCTCCGTGACCTGGTTTCGCTCCCTGGCCTATTTTAATCTCAACTGATGCAGTATTTTTTAGAAAATCTGGGTTCACCCCGAAACGTCCTGATGCCACCTCGCTGTTAAGATGGGGAGCAAACTCCCTGAAATCTTTGTGAAGACCCCCTTCCCCAGTTCCAGCAAGAATGTTCAGCCGGCGGGCTGCTATAAACAGCGCTTTTTGAGTGTTATAGCTTACAGCACCAAGAGACACATGTCCGAGCATGACTGGCATATCCATTATTACGCCGCAACTAGGATTGTTTTCAAGATTGTCTTCAGGAGACAAATGTAATCTTCCGCTGCGACTTCCGACATATGTTTTAGTTTCCACTGTTTCTCTGAGAGGATCGATTGCAGGATTTGTGACCTGGGCTGCATCCAGCAGCAGATCATCAAATATGCTGTTATATGGGATGTCCGTTCCGCATGACGATAAGAGCACCCCTCCGGTGTTAGCCTGAGAAAGGATGGCCCGCCTGGTACGTTCTGTGTATGTGCCGTGAGGTGCCATTGTTTCCGGAATGTGACGGATTTCAATTGCGTCCTGAGGGCACATTTCTACACAGCGCTGGCATGATACACAGCCATGTTTTGCATGAACGGCACCGTTGCTGAATTCAAGAACGTCATATGAGCATTCTTTTATGCATCTTTTACAAGTAATACATAATGAAGATATCACCGGCTGGAACCTGTCAGGTATTTTCCACATTTCATTGTTCATTGAATACCCCCTCGAAAGGTTTCTCTGTACCGTACCTTACGATTCCTTCACCAACGCGCGCAATCATCGGGTTTCCGGGATTGGTTACCCAGGTGTATGCATCGCCATCTACAATTCGGATAGCGCATTCTTCTGAAGCGGCATATGTAATGCCCTCGCCTTCGTTGTAGCCGACAATCAGCGGACGCAGTTTTTTACGATCGGCCATCGCCAGCATTGTAATCTCCGGACGGGATCTGCCAACTAGAATAGAAAACGGTCCGTTGAGAAATGCTTCTTTATAAGTGATGCGCAGCTTTTGTGCAAGCTGCCTGCTGCGTTCATCCATCAACTCTATGTCGTTATAATATCCAGGAGCCATAGCGAAAGCTGCAACCTGCAGAGGCAGTCCGTGTTTTCTAACTAAGACATCCCAAGTGTATGTGATTACTTCAGAGTCTGTAAGAAGCGTGCATTTGTATCCGTTCATCTCTACAAATTTACGGTTGACCCCGTATGATGTGATCTCACCATTATGACATACGGACCAGTCCAGGAGGCTGATAGGATGAGCACCTGCCCACCAGCCTGGAGTATTGGTAGGAAACCGTGAGTGTGAACACCACATCTGAGCTTCGTATCTGGCTAAGTCATAGTATTCTGCAATCTGATAAGAATAACCGTTGCCTTTGAACACCGCCATGTCTTTTCCGCTTGAGATACAAAATGCCCCATGGATAGAGGAGTTTATATTCATTACCAGATCTGCAATGCACTGGTCTGAATCGTTATATTTTGAATTAGAAGAGGACTTGGGAATAAAGAAGTATCTCCATACGCTGGGGTGAGGCAAAGGCACATCTGATTGGCTTGCTGTGTAAACGCGTTCATCTCTGGTAATCTCACCTCTGTTTTTTAGACATTCTTCTACAGCAAACATTGACTCTTCGTTATCAAAGAAGAACTGCAAGCAATAGTCGTCCTTGTGATCTGGAAAAAGTCCGTAAGCGACATAGCCAGATCCTAATCCGTTCTCTCTTTCACTCATGATGGAGAGCATTCTAGCTATTTTGTCACCCCTTATTTTTCCACCGTTTAGATCTATGCAACCAGCAATTCCGCATCCGCCCATTATGGAAGACAGACCCGGAGGTCTAGCTGCTCCATATGACGGCATTCGAGGAAAATCATTGATTTTCCTACAGAATCTGTCAGTGCAATTTTCTGATGCTTCCAATTTTCCAACCATTGCGGTCATTCCACCCGCGCTATCTTGTAGCTTTAGAAACACGAACAGCTTCGACTTAATAATAATTGTGGCCAAAAACATACAAAAATGGCAATTTTCTAGAAATTCATACAGAATATACACATGTAATTCGTATTATGTCTATAAATCTAGCATTTATTAACAATTTGTCTAAAAGTCTCCCACGGAATGCGAATAACGTTAAACTGTTTTGATCATGATGAGAATATTTTTAGGTCAAAAAGTGAATAGGTTTTCAATGACCTTTTCCGCGCTAGCTTTGATACCACAGCTACCCTCATTAGACAAGATTAAACAAATAAGACTCAGACTAGATATTTCCCAGCGTGAACTTGCAAAAAGTTCCGGCGTATCTCAGTCACTGATTGCTAAAATTGAAGGTGAAAAAGTTGATCCCTCATATGAAAAAGTACGAGCCATCTTCAATGCATTTGAAGAGATAATGAAAAGCAGACTGCTGAATAGAGATGAACTGGAGATACAATTTACAGTCGGAGACCTTGCATCAAAAAAGATAATCTGTGTGAATCCTGAAACTTCATTAGTAGAGACAATTGAAAAGATGCTCAAGGGACATTATGCACAGCTCCCGGTAATGAAAAAAGGCCAGGTTGTAGGAAGCATAAGCGAAGGCCGAGTAAAGGACTACATTCTTGGAAAATGCAAAGACAATATTGATTCAAAAGAGATCATGCTCACAAAAATAGGTGAGATCATGGGACCTCCATTTACAATTCTGGATGAAAGCACTCCTATAGAGATAGCTGCCATTCATCTTCATCATGAAGATGCAGTTCTTATCATGAGAAAAGGAAGTATATCTGGTATTTTAACAAGTTCAGACTATCTCGGCCTGGGTCTTCAATGAAAAAGAATGATCTAGAAAGAATGCTACAGCAGATTCCGCCTCACTCATCCCCGAAGGCATATCTGGAGCAGTACAGTACACCGGCCAATATCGCAGCGGATATGCTGTTTTTAGCATATTCCAACGGGGACATCTTTGAGAAGGATGTGCTGGACCTAGGCTGCGGCACCGGAATTCTTTCCATCGGCTCATACATTCTCGGAGGAAACGTAACTGGCGTAGAGATTGATCCGACGGCATATTCTGAAGCTGTGGTGAATGCGGAGAACGCAGGTACCGAAATCAAGCTAATAAACTCAGACATAAAGGATATTGAGATTGCCGCAGACACTGTAGTGATGAATCCTCCCTTTGGATCTCAAAAAAAGAATGCTGACCGGCCGTTTCTGGAAACAGCTTGCAGATCTGCAAACAAGATATACAGTCTTCACAACTCATCAACAATTGATTTCCTTGAAAAGATGGCCGGATCGCTGGGAGGAAAGGTGTTCTTACAGAAAGAATATATCTTATCGATACCTCACATGTTTCAGTTCCATAACAAGATGAAGAAGAATACTAATGTAGTTCTGATTGGTATCGACATGAATAGAGTGTAATGTAATGATTAACGGTGATAGAATATGAGTAAATTTGTTTTACCAGGTGATGAAGTTGCAGTTGTTGAAGAGTATATACCCTCAGAAGGTACTTATGAGCACGAAGGAGTAATCCGTGCCAGTGTAGCGGGCAAGCTTTCACTTAATGAAGATGACATGACTGCAACCGTCAAGCCCGTGAATGCACCAAACATCCTGAAACCAGGAGACAGCGTATTCTGTAGAATTACTGATGTAAGGGCAAGCATGGCGGTGTGTGAGATTATTGCCTCAGACGGCAACAGCAGAGATATCACTGGAGACAAGTCTGCTACTATCCACGTATCCAAGCTTTCTTCCGATTATGTTCAAGACGTTGGAAAAGAATACCGTCCAGGAGACGTGATCAGAGCTAAGGTCCTGCAGGTGAAGCCGTCTGTACAGCTGTCTACTCAGGAACCGCATTACGGAGCAGTAAAGGCCCTCTGCAGGAAATGCAGAAAACCGCTGGAAGCAGACGGAAAAGTATTGAAATGCAAAGCCTGCGAAAGAACAGAAAGCCGCACCATAGCGGATGACTATGGCTGTGTAGATTTCTAAGGCGGTTCAATTTTTGAAGACGGTCTGCCTCCTTTCCGGGGGAATCGATTCACCGGTAGCTGCTTATCTGCTTGGCAAGAACGGCTGCGAAATAACCCTTCTGCATATGGACAACAGGCCGTACTCTGACGATTCAAACTACGAAAAGGCCGTTGATCTCAAAAAGAGACTGGAGGTAGAGCTTGGTAGGGAGATTCCACTGTATGTCGCACCTCATGGACCCAGCCAGGAATCTATCAAAAATAAATGCAGAGGCAATCTACAATGTGTTATGTGTAAACGCATCATGCTCAGAGTGGCCAAAAATCTGGCTCAGCGGATAGATGCTGATTTTATCTCAACCGGCGAGTCTCTTGGGCAAGTTGCTTCACAAACGCTGCAGAACATAGTTGCTGAAGAATATACTCTGAAGTTTCCAATTGTAAGGCCCTTGATCGGCTTAGACAAATTGGAGATAGAAAATATCGCAAAAACCATCGGTACATATGAAATCTCAATAAGAAAAGGAGTTCCTTGTACAATCGTTCCCTTTAGACCAGCTACTATGACTTCGATCGATTTGATAGTTGAGCAGGAAAACCTTCTCAACATCACAGAAGTTGTAGAGAAGTCAGTAAGCTCAATAAAATTGTATGAATGAACAGACTGCGGTTTATGCACACGCAGTTTGTTCATTATAAATTTTAGAAAACAGAGCAGGTGCGGTATCTCATTTCGTCAAGCATATCCGGCGTTACACGTGAAATATATCTAGCCTGTACCTTAGAGATGTACAATGTGTGTTCGCCAACTTTTACCTGCAGGTCAGTTGTCTTAGGCGCTTTTAGAGTAATTGGAACTACTACGGGACCAGAGCAGGATGTTGAAACTCGATAATCTTGATCATTTTTTAGGATGAAATCAATCACTTCCTGATCTACTTCGATTTGACTCATAATCTTAAAAAAACAAAATTCATATTTAGTCATTGCGAGCGAAATTTTGTAAAAATCATTAATAGATATCGAATAGTTTTTGAAAGTAAACAGTATTTATCCTTTTCATGAAATACGTATTGGACAGCTCTGCTTTATTCTCTATGCAAGACCTTCCAAACGGAGTTTTGTATACGGTTCCAGGCGTTATTTTCGAGTTAAAAAAGTATAAGGACCCCAGACTGCAGTATTGGGATGATTTTATAGAAGTCAAAGAACCATCTCAAGAGTTCATCGACACTATTGAAGAAGCTTCAGTGTCATCAGGAGATGATCTCCGCTTATCTCCGGTAGACAAAGATGTGCTAGCTCTGGCTGTTGAAACGGAGAGCACCATACTTACTGACGATTACTCCATTCAGAATCTAGCAAAGATCCTTAAAATTTCATTCCAAGGAGTAGGAATGAAAGAAATAACAGAAGTTGTAAATTGGACTTATAAGTGCACTGGATGTCGTAAAGAATGGGATAAAAATTATCCAGACTGTCCAATCTGTGGCAGCCCGCTCAAATCAGTGCGCTCAAGGAAAGGGTGAGCGGCATCTGAGGATTTTTCCCATCCTTCTTGCACCCAGGACTTTCATGGAAAATTCCAGTCTTTTAGGGCCTTTGAAAAAGAATTGAGCCAGATGGTTTGTTTTAACTGCCGTATGAAGAGGTTTGTAGACTTGTTTTCTCCATTCATCTTCATATTTCGAAAGGGGCACTCCAGATGAAATATGCTCTGCAGCCACCATTCCGGCAAGTCTGCCGCAGACCATAGCTATGGGGATTCCACCTCCGTTGACAGCAATAACGTGTCCTGCTGCGTCTCCGACAATCATAGAGTTGTCTGTATATGTCTTTGCAACGGGACCCTGCGAAGGAACGTATTTTCCAATCGGACGTCCTGTCACATTGAGATTCTGTTGAGAAACAAACGTTTTGAAGTAATCAGTCACTTTTTTGTCAGAATGCCTGGGATCTGCACCGACGCCTACGTTTGCTCCGTCTTTTTTCGGGAGAATCCAGGCATAGGCTCCAGGAGCTAGGTTTCCGAAGAACATGTGCATGACAGCCTCAAATTCCCCGGTTGCTTGTGAAGTCACAGCGGGATACATATGCTCATTTTTAGGGAGATTGTGGGCCCTCGCCACTCTGGAGACTGGACCGTCTGCGCCTATCACTACTTTGGATGTGAACGTTCCGTTATTTGTTGTGACTTCGGTGCCGTTTATATTCATAGCGTGGGTTGAAGTCATTATTTCGGCACCTTCTTTTCTAGCTCTTTCTGCAAGATATTTGTCGAAAAAGCGCCTGTCTGTTGTGTAACCTTTGAATGGAATGTCCCAGTACTTATCACTCTGGAAATGAATTTTGAACAGATCCATTTCCCTTAGAATGTATTCTTTAGGGACGTTAAAAATTGTATCTAGATCTTCTGCAAAAGGAAGTATTGCTCTCATTTCTTCCACATCGGGCATAAATTCCCCGCATGCAACCGGCTCACCGATTTTTTCTTTTCTGTCAATGAGAAGAACCTTGGCTCCGCCGGCGGCTGCATACTGAGCAGCTCCGCTGCCTGCTGGACCGGCACCCACGACAATTACATCGTAGTCTGTAGTCATGCCTTATGATCTCCTTGTCATAATGGTATCGGCAAGTGATATTAGAGAATCTTTGTAGATTGAAGAAGAGACGTTCTCTATTGCAACAAGAGCCTTGTCATAAAAGTCCTGGGCATGTTTACGTGCAATGTCTAATGCTCCTGAATCTTTAACGAGTTTAACTGCTTCTTTGACTTCTTCATCAGAAGGTGAATTCTTTTTAAAAATCTTAGAAAGAAACTCATTTCCTAGATTCATAGCAATCATGACTGGAAGATTTGGACGTCCGTCTTTGATATCCATTCCAACTGGCTTTCCCATGTCTGCCTCATTGCCAGTGATATCCAGAATGTCATCGATTATCTGAAAAGCATAGCCGATGTTTTTGCCATACTCCCCGAATGACTCTATGTCCTCAGGGGATCCTTCTCCAATATAGGCACCGAGCCTTGCACTGGCTTCTATCGCACCGGCTGTTTTTCCACCGATGATGTTTAGATATGTTTCCAAAGGAGTTGAGATATCATGTTCCTCATCAATCTGAAGGAACTCGCTTTCTGCCATGTTTGAACAGGCATTTGCTACAAACTCAATTATCTCTTCGGATTCCATATATCCGCCGAGTTTGAAACCTTGAACAAAAAGAAAATCACCAGTAATGATAGCGCGTTCAAGTCCATACTTTTTATATATGGCGGTTTTTCCGCGCCTCATCTCTGCATTGTCATTGATATCGTCATGAACTAAAGTTGCAGAGTGGATTAACTCTAAAGCTACAGCCAACTTGATTATTCTGTCTTTGTTTTCTCCCCCAACACAATGGAAGGCTAGTAAAGAAACACCTGGACGGATTCTTTTTCCTCCAACAGAGACAGCTTCCATAGCAATTTCATTAAGAAGGGGATGCCTAGACTTGACATTCCGTAACATTTCAGACTCAACTATACGGATGTCATCAATAATTGGCTTCTCCCATTCAGTCGACATTGCTCGGTTTAATAACAATGGAGTACATAACGCTATCTAATCAGATGCTGGGTTTAACTGCAGCTTCATTCAATTTAAGGCATTTTTTATGACAGAAATTTAAGAAACGTATATTGACGAGAAGCCGGACTAAGACATAAGCATGGATTATATTGCAGCATTGAATAATCTAACCGCAGCAGATGCAATGGATGTTTCGCCGCCGGTTTTGAATTATGAAGGCAATTTAGAAGATGCCCTCAGAATGATAGCAGATGAAAACAGACAGGATGTTGCTGTAGGCGCTGGCAAGGATATTGCGGGATTTGTTCATGCACAGGACATTACAGGCATACTGGCTCGTGGGGAAAGCATTGACGTTCCTCTCAGAACATTTCTTGATTCATGCAGTTTGTCGGGAAGCAAACCCTGTATTCAGGTGAGACCAGAAGAATCGCTGCTGAACGTAATGAGAGTAATGGACAGCTGGGGCAAAGATAATATTCTGGTAGTTGGAGAAAATGAAGAACCCCTGGGCGTTATTTCAGCCACAGGGGCGATAAGATGTTTGTGGAAAATGGTTTCAGAGCCTCTGCTTACCAGGGCCGGCCCAGCGGAAGCTGAGTGAAGTAGCTTGCTGCTTGTGCGCAGTAATCTACCACCACATCAGGCCACAGACCGATCACGATAGTAGCTATCAGACAAACTGCAATTGCAACAGCCATTGTGGTTGGCACGCGGATCTTGTCATGTGAAGCTGGCTTGTCTACATACATGTATTTGACTACACGTGCATAGTAGTACAGAGACAGAGCGCTGTTCAAGATACCTGCAATTGCAAGCCAGATTAACCAGCCCTGATCAAATAATGCAGCACCTTCAACTGCTCCAGAGAACAGATAGACCTTACTCCAGAAACCTGAGAGCGGTGGAATACCTGCAAGAGCAAACATGAAGATCATCATTGCAAATGCGACCAGAGGTGCTCTGACGGCTAATCCTTTGTAGTCTGTGATCTTTTCGCCCATACCTACTTTGTAGATCAGAGCGCCCACAACAATGAAAGCACCAGCCTTCATGAAAGCGTGTGTAATTATATGGAACATACCGCTTTCAACAGAGAACTGTGTTGCCACTGCAATTGCAATGATTACGTAACCGGCCTGAGCGATTGAAGAGTATGCAAGCATTCTCTTCATACTGGTCTGTGCCAGTGCAAGCAGGTTTCCTACAGTCATTGTCAGGATGGCGAGTATTCCGACTACTACTTCCCAATCTGCCTTCAGCGCGATTAATGCAACTAACAGCATTTTGAAGAGCAGCACGAATCCCATGCTCTTTGATCCAGCGGCCAGAAGCGTAGATGTCGGAGTTGGAGCTCCTTCATACACATCCGGTGCCCACATATGGAACGGAACCAAAGCGATCTTGAAACCGAAACCGGCAATCATCAGACCGATACCCAGCAGAGCCAGGGAACTAGAACCGTTGAGAGCAAAGAACTCATTCATCAGTTCGAAGTTTGTTGTTCCAGAGAGTCCATAGAGCAGTGAAATACCATATAATGCAAGGGCTGTTGAGAACCCACCGATTATTACGTATTTTACACCAGCTTCTGTGCTCAGTTTGTCTTTCTTGCGGAATGCTACTAAGGCATATGATGCGATTGAAGTGGTTTCGAGACCTACGAACATCATGATAATGTCGCTTGCAGAAGCTACCATCATCATACCTGCTGTAGCCAGCAGAGTTAATGAGAAGAACTCTGCTAGGTGTAGGTCTTTTTCAATGTATCTGGAAGCCAGTAAGCATACCAGTGCAGATACTGAAAGGAATACCAGTGAGAACACTGCTGCAAAGACATCGAATGTCAGCATCGGTGTTCCGTTGAATACTATCGGATCTGGATATCCATCCATGATGTTGTATACCACAATCGCTGCGCTGATCAAGATTCCCACTAAGGAAATCCCTGTAAGGCCCCTGCTAGATTTCACCAGACGGTGAATTGCTGGAAGGGCTACTGCAAAGAGGATTATCACTAGCATCGGGTAAAATGCAGCGTACGAATTCTCTAAGTCGAAGTTAAGATCCATTTCAAATCACCCCTGGTATACTCAGAAACGGAAGAGTTGGTGTGATTATGTCCATCAGTGCTGAAGGCCATACTCCAAGCAGTACTATGAGCAGAAGGAGAACGACTATCGGAGCAACTTCGAACCAGTGAGCATCACGAATGTTGTCGGTGCGGATCTTAGTTGTAAGTTCGCCGAAGATTGTTCTTTGCATTGCCCACAGATAGTAAGCAGCAGTTAAGGCCACAGTCATGAGTGGTATGATTATCCAGTACCAGTAGTTCGTTCCTAACCAGTCAAAGGTTGCTGTAAACACTGAGAATTCAGCTACGAATCCAGCAAGTCCGGGTAGACCCAGAGAGGCCATAAAGCTGAACATCATGATTACAGAGACTATCGGCATCTTTGTAACTAAACCGCCCAGAAGTGGGATTTCCCTTGTTCCTGCTTTGTGCTGGAACATACCGCATACCATGAAGAGCACAGCCGCGATGATACCGTGGGCAAACATCTGGAATACTGCTGCAGCAATACCAAGCTCTGTAAGAGTGGCAATTCCTAACATTACAATACCCATGTGGCTGATTGAAGAGTATGCAACCATTTTCTTAAGATCTGTCTGCGCCAGACAAGCAAAGGCACCATAGACCATCGAAACGACACCAATGGCGGCCAAGATCATCTGCCAGTTGATTACAACTCCAAAGATCTCATACGAAACATCGACAGGGAAGATTGGAAGACAGATACGAATTATTCCGTAGGCACCCATCTTAAGCAGAATACCGGCAAGTAGCACGGATCCTGCGGTAGGCGCCTGCACGTGTGCATCTGGAAGCCAGGTATGGAATGGAACCATAGGCATCTTGACAATGAATCCAAAGAACAGAGCCGCGAAGATCAGAGTCCTCACTCCAGATTCAAGAGATCCAGATACAGATGCAATTTGGGCCATATCAAATGTGTAATAGCCTAAGTCTCCTGCAGCCGTGAAGTACAGCGCAAAGATACCAAGCAGCATTACCAAAGATGCTACGTGTGTGTATATAAGGAATTTAATTGACGCGTATGATTTGTTTGGTCCTCCCCATATGGATATGAGGAAGAACATTGGAATAAGCACGATCTCCCAGAAGATGTAGAAGAGGAAGTAGTCCAGAGACATGAAGACTCCAAGTACACCTACTTCTAGCACTAACATGAGAGACATGTATGTTCTTGTTTTCTCTGAGACGTCCCAAGAGAAGAGAGTTGCCAGGAATACCAGCAGTGTAGACAGGAAGACCATTGGAAGGCTCAGTCCGTCTATTGCAATGTTATAGTTGATTCCGAGCTGCTCTACCCATACGTAGTTCTCAGAGAACATGAAGCCTCCGTTACCCGAGCCATAGTATGCGATCAATACAAGGGCTGAAAGAACCAGGGCCACGAATGAGAAGACTAATGCGATTGATTTGGCCAGTTTAGCGTTATTCTTTCCGAGGAAGAATGCAGCTAATGCACCAATCAAGGGAATTATGATTAAGAGGGACAATACTGGAATGCCCTCTAGAGTGTCAGCCAGAGTTGTGGCGAGATTATCTAACATTAGAACATACCTCCGAAAGCAAGGAGGAGAATCACAACTAGCGACACTCCAACCACGACGATACTAGCATAGGTCTGGACAAGACCGTTTTGTACGAATCTCAGTAACTTTCCAACGAGTGTACAGATCAATGAGATCAACTTGACGATACCATCAATGATGTTTCTGTCAAACCAGTCGACTGCCTTTGCTATGCCATATATCACTTTTGTTCCGAAAAGGTCGTAACCAGCGGTAAATCCATACCTAGCCAGTAAGACATTTCCAAGCTTCTTTCCGATTTTGCTTTCAGAAATCCTTGCAGGATCGATTGTCTTGGAGTAATACATCAGGTATGCTACTACAATACCAAGGATCGCAACGACGATTGACACATAGGTCAGCGGGTGCTGGAACATGTCGATTATCATGTCAGTTCCTGAAGCAATGTGCATTAAGGGTAGGTATGCTGCAGGTTCAAGTGTGCCTTCCATTCCAAGGAGGATACCAGCAAGACCAGATCCTACTGCGAGGACACCTAAGATTACCAGAGGAATCCACATTACTTTTGGAGCCTCGTGAGCATGATCATAGATTTCTTGATCTCTCGGCTTTCCGCTGAATGTAAGGAACCATAGCCTGAACATGTAGAAGGCTGTGATGAACGCTGCAATGATACCAAAGGCATATAGCAGGTAGAATCCTGAATTATACGCACCCGTATCAAACACCGTCGCCAGGATTTCATCTTTAGACCAGAATCCGCTGAACGGCGGAATACCAGCTATCGATATACAACCCAACAACATCACAGTCGAAGTGATTTTTAGTTTCTTAGACAAGCCTCCCATCCGCATCATATCTTCCGTATGCACAGCGTGTATCACCGCACCCGCGCTTAAGAAGAGCAATGCTTTGAAGAAAGCGTGATTCATAAGATGAGACATACCAGCCATGTATCCCATGTTTGGATCTCCAGATACTGCAAAGAGATAACCAGAAGCTCCTAACGCTAAGAACATGTAACCTAACTGGCTGATTGTAGAGTATGCAAGGACTCTCTTGATGTTTGTATTATTGAGAGCCATTGTAGCAGCGAATAATGCTGTGAATCCACCTACTGCTGCGATAATTATCAGAGTGTCTGGTGTTTCAATGAGCACTGGGTAGGACCTTGCTACTAAGTATACACCGGCTTTAACCATTGTTGCTGCGTGGATTAAAGCAGATACAGTAGTTGGACCTTCCATTGCATCTGGAAGCCAGTCGTGCAGAGGGAACTGAGCAGACTTACCAATTGCACCTCCAAAGATTAAGAAGGTACCGAGTGTCAGTAAGTTGTCGCCGCCTGTGAACAAGTCTACATTATTGAAGATGTAGTCAAAGTCCAGATTGCCTTTGAATCCTACAAAGAAGATTATCAGACCGAGCATTAACATTATGTCACCGATTCTGGTGACGAGGAAAGCCTTCTTTGCTGCAGAGGCAGCAGATGGCTTAGTATTCCAGAATCCAATTAACAGATAGGAACACAGACCAACTAATTCCCAGAAGATGAACATCTGGAGGTAGTTGGATGCAAGGACTAACCCAAGCATTACACCAATGAACAGGGAGATGATTGCATAATATCTGCGTTTTTTCTCTCCCTCGCTATGCATGTAACCTACTGAGTATATTACAACAAGAGTTGCAATGAATGATACTACAATAAGCATCAGGGCAGTCAGATTGTCGATGTAAATACCCATGTTGAATGTGAATCCATCAACAATCATCCACTCTAGAGATGCTTTGTACACCTCACCGGTGGTTAAAGTTTCATAGGCTACTAACAGAGAGAGAACACAAGAGATCGCAGCCATGATGATTGCGATTGGTGCTCCCCCTTCCGCTTTTTTGAACAATTTGTTTCCCAAGAAACCAACGATTACGAATGCAATCAGCGGGAAAATGGGAATTAACCAGGCATATTCAGCGAACACTTTACCACCTCAAGAGTTTGACTTCGTCAACGTTGACGGTGTCCCTGGCTTTGTACAAGGTCATTACGATAGCAAGACCTACGGCTACTTCAGCTGCAGCTATAGCAATAGCAAATACTGCAAACACCTGTCCTGTCAATCCTCCAGTGTATGAAGAGAATGCGACAAAGTTTATGTTGGCTGCATTTAACATAAGCTCAACACACATCAGTACGATGATTGCATTTCTTTTTGTGAGGACTCCTACTGCCCCAATTACGAAGAGAATTGCTGAAAGACAGAGGAACCATTCTAACGGAATCATTCCTTATCCTCCTCCTCTTCTTTTGCAAGATATACGCCTCCAAGCATAGAGACGAATAATACAATTCCTACTCCGATCAGAGCTAGTCCATAGTTATCAAACATCAGTTTACCAAGCTCGTATGTGTCAGTATTCTGCTGAGTGTATCCTGTTGAGAGATCGCCTGTCAAGATAGGCCACAGCAGTACTGATAAGAACAGTATTCCGACGAGGACCATCACGACTGAGTATACTATACGCTTATTCATCGCGATCACCACCCAACAGTTTGCGCTTTGTCAGCATGATACCGAACAGCATCAGAACTGAAACTGCTCCGACATAAATCAAGATCTGAATCAACGCAAGGAATTCAGCTCCTAAGAATATGTAAGTAAACGCTACGCCCATGAACGCCAAAGCGAGCCACATAACGCTACGCACAATTTCTTTGGAATACAACACAAGTATTGCTCCAGCGATTGTCACTATAGCAAAGAATAGGAAGAAGAATTCGTCCCAGCCTATGGATGCTCCTAGAATCTCCCAGGCCATTACTGCACCTCCTTCATACAGAGCGCATTCTTGGGGCAAACTTCTACGCAGTTTTCACAAGATACGCACTTATTATTATCGAAAACAGGCCTCTTAATCGGACGGCCTTTTTCATTCACGCCCATCTCTTTCATTTTAACAGCGTCTACAGGGCAGGCTTTTGCACATTTTGTGCATCCAATGCACTTGCTGTCTTCTAGAGATGGCAGATCCTTATTATCCAATGCAGGTCTGGGAGCCGCTCCGGTATGAAGTTCTGCTGGCAATACTTCCAGAATATGAACTTCATTTCCTGGCACTCCGTCATATTGCAACTGATAAGGATCGTAAATTAATGCTCCACGTGTAAACGAGGCTAATTCGTATTCGGGCGTGACAATCATGGCGTCTGTAGGACAATATTCCGCACAGTAACCGCACATCATGCAGCGACCGACATTTACTCTCGGCCTCTTTACCTTCTTAGGAGTCTCAACGCCTTCTTTGGGAAGATCGTCGACTTCCATCATATCAATGCACCTGTTAGGGCATATGCGCATGCATACGCCGCAACCGATACACTTATCAAATCTGAGTCCTGGACGGCCACGGTATACATCGGGTAGAACCAACTTCTCCCATGGATACAGGACAGTGGTCGGCTTGTGGATTGTAGATTTGAGTGTTTGTTTTAGAGTAAGGGCAAGAGGCTTCAGGAGGAAACCAGTCAGGCCTAGCTCTTTGGACCTCTGCTTATTGGATCTTATTGCTTCAGCCATTTTAGAACACTCCCACAGCTTTTAATGCAATTGCAATGAACACGTTGATTGCAGCCAGAGGTAACAATCTCTTCCACCCGATGCTCAGGATCTGATCGGTCCTGACACGAGGCAGAGCACCTCTTACCCAGATCATAACGGCAAACACGATGAATGCTTTGAGTAAGAACCATACTTCTTCTGGTATGATGCTGGGGAATGGTCCGTCCCAGCCACCAAGGAATAATAAAGCAACTACTGCACAACCGGCATAACCGCGGAAGTAATCAGTAAGCATCATCAAACCAAATCTGAAACCACCGTATTCTGTACCCCATCCTTCTACAAGTTCTGCTTCTGCTTCAGGAAGATCGAAAGGAACCCTTTCCGCTTCAGCAGTAATTCCTATGAAGAATACTATGAAACCGATGATCAACGGTATTCCTAGCCACATATTTTCCTGTTGCCAGGTTACAATGTCGCCGTAGTTCATGCTTCCAGTCAGAATAATAACCGATACTACAGCCAAGAACAACGGAATTTCATAAGAAATAATCTGTGCGGCTGCACGCATTCCACCGATGAGAGTATACTTGTTGTTTGACGCCCACCCACCAAGCAGAATAACGAACGGTGCAATACAGAAGATTGCAAAAGTCAGAAGCACACCTAGCTCTGAATTGGACATATACCACTGAGTACTCAGTGGAAGAGTACCTAGCAAAAGTACAGATGTTCCAATGTAAAGAACAGGCACTAAGTTGAAAACACCTTCATCAGCGTTTTCAGGAATGATTGTCTCTTTTAAGAAGGTCTTCAAACCATCAGCGATGTTTTGGAAATAACCCAACGGACCGACCATTGTACCTCTACGGTCCATCAGCCTTCCTAGCATCTTACGTTCTTGCCAAATCATTGTGATATCCACAAGGAATCCGACAATGAAGACGAAGATACCAATGAGCAACAGCATGATTACTGTTCCCAAGGTGTCGCTCATCAGGAAGTCGGCGAATCCATGAAGACCCAGCCAATTGAAGAATGCGCCTAAAACGTCATCCATCAACCAGTTAGTTAAGGCATCCATTCCGCCCCATAAGTCAATAGATACACTGCTCATCTAAATCACCTGTCCGTCTCACCCATACAGACATCAATCATACCCATGATGGATGGGACATCTGCTACCTTGCATCCGTTAACCATGACAGGTGCGGCAGAAAGCGTGACGAAGAAGGGACTCCTTACTTTCAGTCTGAACGGCTTCTCTGTTCCATCACCGATAACGTACATCAGACTCTCTCCACGAGGGTCTTCCATCCTAGCCATGCCTGTGCCTTCAGGAGCATAGCGCGGCGGCTTTACTCTGACAGGGCCTTTTGGCATCTTCTTGAGAGCGTCGCGAATAATCTGGACGGACATTCTCATTTCATCCATTCTAACCCTGTATCTTGCGTAAACATCACAGTCAGGCTGTACGCAGGAATGCCAGTCTAAGTTTTCATAGACTTCATATGGATCATCTTGGCGGACATCAAAGTCCACACCGCTTCCACGCAGGCTTGGTCCTGTAACTCCGAGGTTAATAGCATCTGCTGCAGAGAGGGGAGCTAGACCTTCCATCCTCATTCTAAAAACGATGTTACGATCGACAAGGTCTTCGTATTCAACCATACGCTTTTCAAAAAAGTCTAGCGTTCTAACAAGATCTCTTTCCCATTCAGGAGTTGTATCATTTCTAACACCGCCGATACGAGTATAGTTATATGTCATCCTCGCACCGCACAATGACTGGAAAAGATCCATGAACAGTTCTCTCTCCCTCATTGCATACAAGAAAATAGTCAGGTTACCAAGGTCTGGACCGATAGCAGCCAGCCACATCAAGTGCGAGGCTATCCTCTGCAGTTCGTCAGCAATAACACGGATATATTTAGCACGCTCAGGAACTTCTAATTCCATGAGATCTTCCACTGCCAGGCAGTAGACGTGGCTCCATGTGTATGATGAACCATAGCAAAGTCTGTCGGCCATAGGGATAATCTGGGGATAGGTTCTGTCTTCCACCATCTTTTCCCACCCGCGGTGAAGATATCCAATGACTGGCTCAGAGTTTGTAACAGTCTCTCCGTCTACTTCGATACGAAGATTCCAGAGACCGTGTGTCATAGGGTGCTGAGGACCCATGTTAATCCACATCTTTGCCATTTCAGAGACCTCCACTCTTGAAATCCTTCCTCATCGGGAAGAACTGAACATCCTCATCCAGTAGAATCCTCTCAAGCTTTGGATGATTCTTGAAAATTATACCAAACATATCATAGGCTTCTCTCTCATGCCAGTTGGCTCCGCCCCACAAAGGTGTGATGGAATCCACTTCTGGGTTGTCATGAGGCAAATCAACGACGATTTCGATCGTGATTTTATTGACGTATGAAGTGATATGGTATACTACCTGGAAGCGATCTATGCGATCTACTCCAGATACACATGAGCAATGTTCAAAATTAAGCTCGTCCCTAAGGAACGTGCAGAGTTTTAGAATTGAGTCTTTGTCCGCAGTAGAATATATTCTGCGGGGTTTATTCCTATCAAGGATTTTTACTTCATCTGATGAAAATTCTGAAGTGATTTTTTCCTTGACATGATCAATTGTAAACGCATCAGCCAATTATATTCACCTCAGTCATCCAAAAAAGTACCTTGCTGTTCTACCTTGATCTTCTCTTGCAGCTTCAGGAAACCATCAATCATGGCTTCCGGCCTAGAGGGGCATCCGGGGATGTAAATGTCGACTGGAATAAACGTGTCGACACCCTGCACAACATTGTATGAATCATACCAGGGTCCACCTGAAATTGCGCATTCTCCCATAGCCACGACCCATTTTGGATCGGGTATTTCCTCATAGAGACGACGAAGGGCGGGACGGAGTTTTTTTGTTACCCATCCATTCACCAGAAGAACATCCGTCTGTCTTGGTGAAGAACGATACACAACACCGACCCTCTCGGCATCGAATCTAGGGGCAGACGCAGCAGCCATCTCCAGAGCGCAGCATGCAATACCAAAGTGCAGAGGGTGCAGAGAGTTTCTCTGTGCCCAACTCCAGATTGGAGCTGTTGCCTTATCGACAAGCCTCTTTATCCCACTGGATCTGCCGAGTTCATCGACGACCTCATGAGACCAAGACTTAAACTCGTCAACGGTCATGGCAATGGCATTTGGAAATAGACTCAAATCCATAGCTTCTCCTCCTTCTTGAGGGCGTAATATACACCAACTAAAAGCAGTGCAAAGAACGCCAACATCATTAATTTAGCATCGAACATGAGATAATCAAACGAGAGTGCCCAGATCATCAAAAAGATTGTAACTACATCGAAAACGACGAAAATAATTGCAAACATATAGAATTGAAAATGGAACTGGATCTGTGCACCACCGATTGGAACCTCACCGCATTCATATGTCTCACGCTTAAGGGGCGTCACTCGAGTAGGACGGAAAAACCTTGAGACGTAGAATGCCAATATCGGAAATCCCAACGCAACCACTGTAAAGATTGCGACCGGCAAATAGGTATCCCAGAGCATTGGATGGACAATAAGATGCCTCTATAAATACATTGTCGAAGCAATAATTTAACAGCCAGCGTCAGCGATGTAGCAAGCGTTAAACCATCGTTTATCACCAAGATCTTAAGAGTATATAATACAAAGGCTGTAAGAATCAAAGGGAAGATTCAAGAATCATTTGAGCAGTTAGGCATTTAGCTCACATTGATTTGAAACGATTAACGGTGTATATTATGAGTAAAAAATTTGGATTTATTGGTGCAGGCAACATGGCCGAGGCATTGATGAAAGGATTGATCAACGGACAGCTTACGACTAAAGAAGAGCTTATCGCCAGCGAAGTGTTTGCTCCTAGGAGAGAGTACATAACAAAGAATCTAGGAGTAGAGGTAACAGCTAACAACAAAGACGTTGTGAAAGAAGCTAAAGTAATTGTACTAGCAGTAAAACCCAATGTTGTTGCTACAGTATTAGATGAACTGAAGCCCAATCTTACAAAAGATCATTTGGTAGTTTCCATAGCAGCTGGTGTGAAGATATCTTCGATTGAGTCTCATCTAAACGAAGGTGTCAGGGTCATAAGGGTCATGCCTAACCAGCCTTGCTTAGTCAGCGCCTCTGCATCCGCCTTTGCTCTGGGAAAATATGCAACTGATAACGACAAAGCATTAGTGCAGAAAATGCTGGAAGCTGTAGGAATCGCTTACCCGATGGAAGAAAAGCAGCTTGATGCTGTTACAGGCCTGAGCGGTTCCGGTCCAGCTTACATCTACCTTGTGATCGAGGCCCTGTCTGACGGAGGAGTAATGGCCGGTCTGCCCAGAGATGTCTCGACTGCATTGGCTGCACAGACTGTCCTAGGTGCTGCAAAAACAATACTGGAAACAAAGATGCATCCCGGCCAGGCAAAGGATATGGTCACTTCTCCCGCTGGAACAACCATTGAAGGTATGCGCGTCCTTGAAAATTCAGCTGTGAGAGGAGCATTTATCGATGCGGTCCTGGCAGCAACTGAGAGATCCAAGGAGCTGGGCAGAAACTAAGCCCTTACTTCTTTTTCTTTTTAAATATCAAACCTTTGACTACTCTGGGCGCACTGCGGAACACGCTCTGGCTGTCCCATTCTAGTTCTCTTTTCTGACAGATGGTTGATTCCATAAGTTCCATTCCTCTGTCTCTGAGTGAGTCTAAAGCAGCTCTGCGCTCTTCCAGATTCGACAGCTTCGTAGCGTTTTCTACTTCAACCAGCAGTGCTCTGGCCTCTTTGGATCTAGAGGTAATTTCGTCATATTCTTGCTGATCAATGTGCCCTACATCCAATCTCACCTTGCTGAGCAGATCCGCAGCGTCGTATGAGGTCTGGGCAATCTGATCACGCGTCATCCACTTTGTTTCATATGACAAGACATCTTTCCAGCTGGGATTAGTAAGTCGGACTCTGTGTTCCTCAAGAGTGTGAGCTAACAGTTTGTAGCCGTATTTTTCAGGTTCCTCAAAGGCAAAGCTTCCAGGATCGAGGAAAGGAGCCAGAGGAGAAGTATAAATGTGCAGCCTATTGTCATTGTCGTTGTTGTTGTACAGATCCTTGGTATACTGTGCTGAACTTATGGCCGATTCCGGCGTCTGTTCCGGCAGACCAATCATAAAGAACATATCGAACCTCTGGCAGTTGTTCTGCAGAGCAAATCCTATGCTTTTATTCATGGAATGATTGTCGAACTTTCTTCCCAGAGCATAACGCACATTCTCCTCATGAGAATCTGGAGAGAACTGAATCGAGTATCTGCTGAATGTTGAGTCTGCAGCTTTGAAAAATGACTCTGGCGGAGGTACAAAGTATTCCAGAATTACGTGAGTGTCGATATCGAGCCTCTTGCATTCTTTAAAAAAGCGTTCGGCATAGCTTTCTCCGTGCTGCCTCAGGTCCCCGACCACGAAGACAGGGGCCTTCAGGTAGTTTTCCACGTTACTTATGTCCTCTGCAACTTTTTCTGGACTTCTGAATGCCGGTTTGGAACGAGAAAGAACAACTTTATTTGCTCCGCAACTGCCTCCGCACACCGCGCAACGGTGCGAACAGCCTCTGACGGTAAATGATACAGTCAAAGGATATCTGTCCCAGTCCTTGAAGGGTTTAGCACCTTCCAGATCCATGTTTTTTATAACAGACTTGATGATCCAGGCATAATCAATGTCCAGATAGTCCAAGTCATCGGGAATGAAAGTCATGTCATTGATTGTGACTTTACCGTCCTTTTTCCAAGTCAGGTTAGGCACTTTAGACAAGTCTCCACCTTTGCTCAGAGTGTCCATCAGAGTAACGATCGGCTGTTCTACAGAATCTCCCCTCAGAACCAGATCCACCTGCGGATACTGAATCAGCTCTTCCTGGAAATATGAAGAAGAAAATCCCCCAAAAAGAACCTTTGATTCTGGATGCAGCTTCTTAATGATCTCCGCTACAGCGAGAGAACCGTGCGCATGCGGCAGCCAGTGAAGATCAATGCCGAATACTTCTGAGTCAATTTTTGATAAAAATGCTTCTACGTCCAGCTTGCTATCATTCAGCATCATACTGGCTAGGTTGATGATCCTGACCTTGTAGCCTGCTTTGCTGAGGTGAGCGGCCATTGTGGTGAAACCAAATGGATACATTTCAAATACCGGAGTCGAAGGAACCAAGTCGCTGACTGGCCCATAGAACATAGACTCCTTTCTGAAATCATATACGCTGGGAGCGTGAATGAATACTAAATCATATTTAGCCATGATCTGTTCCAACCCCCAGCAGACACACTCTAGAAAAATGTTTTTACGTCTCCACACAAGTCTATTCGGGCTGCTGGCTGATGAAACTGCGGTGATCCTGTATATACATTAAATAGAAAATATATGGTATATTTATCTCCGTATTGTATTTGGACATAGTTTAAGTTTAGATTATGCGTAGCAGTATCTACAACAAGATATATACGATAGTCCAGAAGAAATATTACAGGTGCTGCACAGTTGTGGCCTGATCATCCCAGAGCATTTTGAGCAGGCTGCTGCAGAATCAGCATAGAAGTAATGATTCTAAAAGACAAAAGATAGTTATGAAAAACAGAAACCGGTTATGTTCCGAAGCGCCTCTGGCGTAGCTGATACGAGCGGATAGCCCGGAGAAAGTCGATTTTCCTGAAACCTGGCCAGTATACATCGGTGAAATATAATTCAGAATATGCAAGCTGCCACAACAGGAAGTTTGAGACCCTTTCTTCTCCTGAGGTCCTCAGGACCAGATCAGGATCTGGAAAGTCTGCTGTATATAAGTAGGTAGAGACTGTGTCCTCACAGATGTCTTCGATTTCCATCTCGCCGTCTTTGACTTTCCGTGCAATCTGTTTGATCGCATGAATTATCTCCTGACGGGAACCATAGGCTAGTGCAATATTGTAATAATGGTCAGAATAATCCTTTGTCTTCTCTTCAGCGACTTCTATAGCCTCAAGAACATTCGGCGGGATTAGTTCTCTCTGCCCTAAGACCTTGACTTTTATTCCATATTTGTGCACACGGTCGTCATCAGCCAGTTTTATAAAGTTGTCTTCAAAAAGATCCATAAGATCTGATACTTCCTCAACGCTGCGTTTTCCATTTTCTGTAGAAAAAGCGTACACTGTGAGGATTTTTATATCAAGCTCCATACACCATTCTAAAACCTCTTCAAGCTTGTCTTTGCCTTTTATATGCCCTTCAGTAGAAGAAATCCCCAGCTCTTTGGCAAACCGCCGGTTGCCATCCATGATAACGGCAATATGATGCGGGATCACGCCTTCTGAGACTTCTTTGAACAGAAGTTTCTCATACGCCTGATACGCCGTACTCGAGATCGCTTTAGAGATTTCTTGTTTCATTACCTCACCAAGAATCCCGATGATTATTCTTCATCGAGAATATCTGCGGCCATAAGGCCCATATCAAAGCAGCCTATTGCAGCAACAGCTCCAATAGTTCCGTTTTCACCAGTGATTTTTATAATTTTCGCTCCTCCCTCGACAGCCGCCTTCTTAGCGTCTTCTACGGTGAGAATTTCTTTCTTAGCTCTAAGACCGTACTCGGAAAGCGCCTGAGGGATTTTAAGACCCTGATAAACAGCAAGTGTTGTATCCGGAGAATATGTGTTCTCGCGAAGATAGCTTATCACATATTCTGTAAGCTTCTCTATTTCATCTTCCCTGACTGCAAACGATACACCTACGGCGGCGCAGTTGGTTGTTTTTTCCGGAACCTTTGGGTTGAGCTGCGTGATCTTATGTTCAAGGAACTTACCATATGGAGCAGACTGGGCCATCTTCAGCATTAAAACCCATGAAGCCCCCTTTTCCTTGGTATCTGTATCATCTGCAGCATAAACTACACGCACCAGCTTGGGAGTGTAGATATTTACAAGGATTCTGTTGGCTCCGCCTACCTGGAAACCTTCGGGATACTCGGCCTTTATTACACCGGGTCCCTGCGCTAAACAGACTCCCACTCCCACGCTTGCCCCAGCCAGACCTATCCAGGTTGTTTTTACAAGATCGCCTTCTATTTTGACAGCTTTCAAGGCTGAAGCGCCTATGCCTTTTGCCGCAGGTCCAAAATTAACTTCACCTTCTCCAAGATCTGCATCCATAACAAGCATGTTGCCGTCGGTGCGTATGCTTTTGAGAACACCGCCGCTGCGTTTCCTGTTGGCAATATCCCATTCCATTGCACCTTTGACATCGCAACATTCGATCAGCGTGGCTATGTTATTTTTTTCATCGACTAAGGTGTAGAAACCTTGGCAGAAAAGCTTACCATGTGTCTTAATAAGCTCATCTGGGGTGATTACTAAAGACATGATGTACAGTCTCCGATTCTTAAACTCATCATTGTACCCATAAATAGCTCTTACGGTCTGCCAGACATGAAAATTATTTGCTCGGCATATATTCTTTAGCAATTTCAATAGAATTTTTCAGACTTTCCAGAGCATTTTTGCTATAAAAAGTCGCAGCTGGATGATATGCTATTAGAACATTGATTTCATTCCCTGCTATCCTAACGGGAACCATCGTGTTGGCTTCCGAACCCATCTTAACGTCTCTTCCAATCAGATCTTTTGCTGCTGATCTTCCCAAGGCGATGATCAGCTTCCTGTCTTTCAATTCCTGTTCCAGACGCGGATAGCAGGCTTCCATTTCTTTTGACGTAGGGGCTCTGTTGTTAGGCGGTCTGCATTTTACCGTATTGGTTATGAATACGGTGCTTCTGACAAGCCCGACTTCTTCCATCAGCCTGCTCAGCACCTTTCCAGACTTTCCCACAAACGGCTTGCCTACTTTGTCTTCATCAGCACCGGGCGCTTCTCCTACAAAGGCGACCGGAGACTTCGGGTCTCCATCCGGCATGACTATGTTCTGTCTGCCTTCGCAGAGGGGGCAGTCTTGACAGGAAATCATCTCTTCAGCACATCCTCTGCAGTTATCAAAGAAAGCAGCTTGACCCCTTTTTCATTTAATAACTCTGATCCACCAGACTGCCTGTCAACTACACAGAATACGTTTTCAATAATGCCTCCGGCATCTCTTACCACATCAACGGCTGTTGAGACAGAACCTGCTGAAGTGACCACATCCTCCACCATCAGAATCTTTGAGCCTTCAGCCATAGTTCCTTCGATCAGCTTCTGCGTACCATGATCTTTCTTTTCTTTTCTTACCATGATGTAAGGAATCTTAGTTCTCAAAGAAAGAGCTACAGCCAGCGGTACCGAACCGAGAGCCACCCCTCCGATTAAGTCGAAGTTTAATCCCATAGAACTAATGCTTTTGGCCATCTCGTCTGCGATTGCTTCGAGAACGTATGGGTCCGTGCTTGCCTTCTTGATATCAATATAATACTCACTTTTTTTTCCAGAAGCAAGAGTAAAGTCCCCGTATGCCAGGGCGTTGCAGTTCACAAGTGCATTTTTGACTCGATCGTTCATGTTTACCAAGGCTCCTTTTTCTTTCCCATTTTAAAACCAATGATGTTTACAGAGCGGTGCAGAACCGGTACCAGAATTAATACTGTAACTAATGAGATCAGTCCTGTGCCTGAAATGTATGTTGAAATAAACCAGTCCGGGAAAAACAGGCAGGTTACAAGCATGGCGCCGGCTACGAAGTCATATTGATCCAGCACCGGAGCTTTCTGCCCCCGTTCCATTCCCAGCCTGCGTTTGATGAAAGCACCGCACATATCTCCCAGTAATGATCCCAGTGCAAGTGTGAAGACTATCCCGATGTTCTGAGGGAAAGAACCGTATCCCCAGAAGTCCGACGGATCAAAGATGTATGCAATAGCAATGAGAATTATACCGAGAACTGTTCCAGAGGCCACTCCACCGATCAGCCCTCCCCAGGTTTTGCCGTCGCCCAGAATGCGCTTTCCTCTCCAGGTCTTTCCAAAATCTATCGGCGTTCCGCCACCGAAAAGCACAGCTGCCGAATTTGGTACCAGAGCCGGCAGAAACAGGAAGATGCCGAGTACAATAGCCACGAGAACTTCTGAGACGTCCATTAAGCATGGATAATTCACAGTGGGTTAAATGTTTATTCCATCATCGGTCCGTAAAAAAGTTAAGGATGTCGTTTACAGGCGTCTCTGACAGTTGAGACCTGAAACGGTCTGAAAATTGAACAGCCCTTTTGTCGAGAATGAGTGCTATACCTCTGTCCTCTTCTGTGCGGATGAGCCTGCCCAGAGTCTGCAGCAGCCTTCTTGTAACCGGCGCCTTGACCGTATATTCCCATCCTCTTCCAAACTTGATCTCATAATAATGCAGTAAAGCCCTCTGTTTAGCATTCGGCTTCGGATACGGTATGCCTTCTAAAATTTCAACTTCCAGTTCATCACCCGGGAAGTCTATTCCTTCGCTTATTCTGCCGCCCATTACTGCAAAGATTACGGCGGGTTTCGAGGTCTTGAAACCTTTTACTTCTTCCATAAGCTCATGCTGCTGCATGCCTTTTCTTTCCATATAGATCTGGTTTCTGATTCTAATGAGAATCTTGTCTTCAAGGAATTTATCCATCAGGGTGTAAGAGGAAAAGAATACTGCCGTATTTTTATTGCAGGTATTGCATACTGAAACGGTATAATCTTCCATTTTTTTGATGATTTCTTCATCCTTCAGCAGCTCTTCGTATTTCGTTGTGACATCATCAGCATAAATTACAGAGCGCTTCGAAGGATCAAACGGCGAAGGAAAAATGATGGAGTTTGATTCCTTCGGTATGCCGATAGAAGCTCTGTATTCATTTAAAGGAGACAAAGTTCCAGACATATGAAGGGAAGAGTGGCATTTAAAAACCGGCATACAGGCGATGGAAGGATCCATACAGTAGGCTTCAAAAGCCGGGTTTTCTCCGCCGATTATCAATTTGACATAGAACTCTTCGTATGTATCTATCCAGAGCTGCAGGAAGTTTCCCAGAGAATAAATGTATGATCTGGGCAGCCTGCCTTTTTTACGCTTGGCATCTCTAATCGAGTCCCCGAATTCTGAAATATTTTCTCCTGCAGCTTCTAAAGCATGAGATGTGATGAAAAATGATGACATCAGGCCGGCTTCGAGAAAATCTGGAGGGATAATGCCGTCGTCTTCGATAAGATATTCTTCCTGTGCTTTTTTCAAAAGAGTGTCAATCTGCTTTACAAAATCCCGGATGGTAATACCCTGCAGAACCTCTGGATTTCCAAAATCATCCAATTCTTTATTCACCAGCTCAAGCACCTTTGAAGACATTTTGAATGATTTTATCTCTCTGGCATACTCTGGAAGATTGTGTGCTTCATCAATCACAACGATCAGGTCTGTCTCTGAAACATTCATCCAGTCCAGAAGCCTCTGTCTGATGAACGGCGAGAAAAAATAAACATAAGGCGCCGCTACGACCGTGGCATTGGGAAGCAGATCTTTTGTAAGTTCATGGGGGCACATTCCCCTTTTGTTGCAGTAGTCAGAAAACTCCTCTACTGAAGGCAGATTTTCTCTGCAATGCTTTTCCACCTCTTCAAAGTCAGAAGTAATTGTCTTCTGATAAAATTTGCAGCCCCCTTCACTGTCCGAAATTGCCCTGGCTTTCTTTTCTGCACAAAGCTTTGAAAGCTCTTCCGGCGTACCGGACCGCAGGTCTGGATCACGCTGCACCAGAGGACATGTGTTTTGCCTGCCCTGAATAGCAACACCAAAAACAGGCGTGACCTCGTTTATTTTTCTCAGCTCTACCATCACCTGATGCTGCTGAGAATTCGTTCTTGTCAGATACAGGATTTTTTTGTCACTCTTAAGGGCAGTTTCCAGCGTGCCTGCTAAAGCGCACACAGTCTTGCCGGTTCCTGTCCCAGACTCAAGAACAAGGTGGGAAGAGGAAGCGGTCGAAAGCGAGATTGATTCGACCAGCTCTTCCTGGAACTTACGAAATTTATAGGGAAAGAGTCCCATTAGCACAAGATAAGGAGCTAATGCTCCTTAAAAACTGCTTGCGCCGGGATTTTTGAGAGTGTCCCAGACACCATCTTCCAATTCTTCGTAGATGGAGACATCTGAATCGGCGTCTTCACCCTTCATATCGTAACCGCATACCAGTTCGAGAATGCGCTCTTTACGGAAAAGCCAGTAATGAATTCTCCACTCTCTTCCGTCGTAAAGAGTTGTTTCCTCACGTTCTGTAGTCAAAATCCCGGTGTCTTCCAACATATAGAAAGCATCGCGGTCTTCCGGCTCCAAGACGTTATCGATCATACGTTCACTGTATCCAAAGAAATTTAGAATGTGCTGAGCCATCTCCTTTGCTTGCTCCTCTGGCATACCTTCCCTGTCTATGCCATTCCTGATAGCAACTGTTAAGTTTTCGAGAGTTAAAACGCTCTCCATATCCATTTTTGGTTTTGATGTCATGTCTACACCCCACGGTGATGGCTTTTACCTTCACTCTTCTCTTCAACTTTCTAAACTGACCTATATAGCAATTTAGTGTTGGTTATCACAATCTAGAATAATGCCTATATATGTTATCTACTTCATATTACAATAGACATAAAGGTATGTCCATACCTTTATTTACATAAGTATGAACATATAATCCAACAAACTTATTTTGATATTATTTTAATTCAGCTGTGCTGATACTAGACGTTTTGATTTTGCATTTAGAATCATAGTTATTGCAAACGCCAAAAATGCAAATAATGCACCGCATATGCCAACGTACCTTAGACTTGCAAAAGTCACTATGATACTGCCGCAGACAGACCCCAGAGCTATACCGAAATTGAATGAAACAGGGCTCAGAGATGAAGCTAAGTTGATGGATTCCGGCACTTCCTGAGAAGCAATATTCAGAAAATGCATCTGAATTGAAGAATTCATGAGATACATCAAAACTCCGAGGGCAAAGATGTTGATCAGGCCTGCCGCAGAATACAGTGTGGTGAGAGGTAGAACTGCCAGACAGACCGTCTGAATCAAGAAAGCCTTCGGCATTTTTTTCATTCCGCCCGAAGAGGCTATTCTTCCAGAGATCAGGTTGCTTATGATTGATGTCACTCCAAACAGCAGCAGGACGATGCTCACGAATTCTACAGGCACACCAAGTTCTGTTTCTAAAATTGGAGTTAAATACGTATAAAATACATATGATGCTGCTGCACCGAAGAATACAATCAGCACGCCGAGAATTATTCTGATATCTTTAAACAAAACAAACTGGTGCGTGAGGTTCTTAGAAACAATGACAGAGCCTTGTTTGGGCAGAGTTTTGTATAGCAGAAAAGCCACAAAAACGCTGACTATGCAGATTATAAAGAAGACGTATCTCCATCCCATGAATTGAGTCAGAGCAGTTCCGATAGGAACACCGACTATCGACGCAATGCTGAATCCAGAAAAGATCCAGGCTATTACCTTGGGCATATTTGCCGCTTCGGTGATATCCTTTGCAAAAGTCATTCCGATTGACAGCAACGCTCCTGAAACGACTGCAGTCACGATTCTTGCAAGAACGAGAACTGCATAGCTGGTGGCAAACCCGCAGAGAAGATTTCCCAGAATAAAGACTGCGGCCAGAAACATCAGCAGGCGCAGGCGGTTGAATCTGCTGCTTACCGTAGTTATGAAAGGCGTACCGATTGCATAGGCAAATGCAAACAAGGATACTAAATTACCGACTAAGGCCAGCGAGACGTTTAATCCTTCAGAAATGTCCGGAAGGATACCTACAATGATGAATTCGCTGGTACCCAGAATAAAACTTAACAGAATCAGAGAGATTACTGGTAAAGTAAAAATTGTTGCAGATGACTTCACAAAGCCGCCTTCTTTCAGCTGTTGAAATCCCCTGAGTACGCATCATGTACTTCTTCGTTTTGCCTTTACTGAAAAACAATATTTTTTAGAAAAATGACCGGCATGATAAAAGCGCGGTATGCGCTTTCCTAAAGTGAAGTAAAA
>OLGD01000211.1_pt1 | contig 119829 bp, 84 predicted proteins | sample 1605311 | NCBI WGS metagenome assembly OLGD01 (sample SAMEA3888917, study PRJEB22519) | human gut metagenome | biome: human gut; feature: human-associated habitat; material: faeces | place: Denmark | collected 2010 | reverse complement strand
GGGGGTCGGGGGTCTATCCTTCCCCTTCGGGGAAGGGGGGCAGAAAAGCAAGCTAAAGGCAGGGACGGCAGGTGGCAAAACAGATAAGCTCTTGCTATTACAGAATCATCCAAAAACTTTAGGCATATTGTACAAGCCAAAGGGCTGCAAACCGGGGACGCAGTCCGCAACCATTCCGTGCCGGTTGAATTATTTTTTAACGTAAAATTTGGAAATAACCCTTGATTTTTTATATAGTTTATGTTACAATGGTATCGGCTGGAGCAAGTATGGCACCATGGGATGCCCCCTTCTGCTCAAAAGTGACGAATGGATAGATGCGGCTCATGGATCCCCCTGCGTGTGAGCCGCTTCTCCTTATCCGGAGGATCAGACAGAAACAGTTGGTAGTGAAAAAAACGGTGGAGAAATCAAGCATAGGAGGATGTGAATGGGAAGTGAGCTGTCGGCACATCAGAAACTCTTGCTGGAGATGCTGAAAGATTTTGACGCTGTATGTCGCAGGCATGGTATTCGGTATCAGCTGTTTGCCGGGAGCGCGTTGGGCGCGGTCAGGCACAGTGGCTTTATTCCTTGGGATGATGATTTGGACGTGATTCTGTCACGCAGTGAATACGAGCGCTTCTTCCGGGAAGCGGCTATGGATTTCGATCCTGAGATCTATTATGTTCAGCAGGAGCACAGTCCGCACTGGTCAATGCATTTTTCCAAGTTGCGCCGCAATGGCACGACCTGCATTGAAAAATACCACCCGAAGGATCCGGGGATTCATCAGGGTGTTTACATTGATATTTTTCCCTATGATAATTTGGCAAGTAGTCCGTTTCAACGGCGGCTGCAATTCGCCGCATCCAAAGTGATCATCGCCAAGGCGCTCTGGGAGCGGGGGTACGAAACCAACAACGTTGCAAAGAAACTGTTTTTGCAGGTCTGCCGCCTGCTTCCGCGCCGTTCGATGGAAAGAGTCTGCATGCGCAGGGATGATACCGAGTCGCGGATGGTACACTCTTTTCTCGCTGCCGGAAAAAGGTATAAGAAAAATATTTTCCCCCGTACATGGCTGGACGATTGTGCAGAGCTGCCTTTTGAGGACGGAGTGTTTCCGGTTTCTACGCATTATGACGCGTTGCTGACGCGACTGTATGGCGATTACCGGACACTCCCCGCGCCCGAAGAGCGGAAATGCAAGGAGCATGTCGCAATTTTTGACCTCAATTCATCCTATGAAGGGCATCTGAAAGAACAGAAGGAGATGCATTTTGCAATACACACCAGGAGTATTCGATAAAGCAGGGTGAGAGTTTTTTATGGAAGACAATACACCGAGAGTTCTTGTAATCAGCCATACCGTATTCAGTGCAACCGGAAACATGGGGAAGACAATGATGCGTATGCTTGCCGGAATTCCGCCGGATCGGCTTGCGCAACTGTATTTTCATCAGGAGATTCCGACGCGGCGGTGTTGCCTGCGCTATTTCAGAATTACGGACAGTGAGGTTCTGCGGTCTGTGTTTACCAGACGGGCGGGTGGACGGTCTTTCAACGGGGATGACATTGATGAAGCAGCCGACAGCCGGGTGGATTGCGGCAACCTGGCTAAAGTTTACCAGTTCTCAAGGCGGCGTACCCCTTTGATTTACTTTCTTCGCGACAGTATGTGGGCGGCAGGAAAATGGAAGAGCTCCGCCTTGCTGGAATGGGCAGAAAGCTTCCACCCGGATGTGATCTTCTTTGCCGCGGGTGATTACGCTTTTTCCTACCGTGTTACGCTTTCCCTCGCACAGTATCTGCAGGTTCCGGTTGTTATGTGGTGTGCGGATGATTACTATCTCTCCCCGCCTGTTTCTCCGTTTCGGCGGCTGCAATGCCGCCGCCTGCGCAAGCTTGCTCGGCAGGTCGTGCGGCAGTCCGGATCTGTTGTTACCATCAGTGATAAAATGGGGACGGACTATGCGCGTTTCTTTGACGTTCCGGTAGAAACTGTCCGGATTTCAAGTGACCCAAATCCTTACGCCCTTCCGGCAACGCAGCGAACCGGCATCGTCTACGCCGGAAACCTTGGTCTGAACCGCATTGCCCCGTTGGTTGAGCTTGGCCGCGCGCTCAGGCAAGCCGCTTTGCCTGGTTTTTCTGCCATTGATGTGTATTCCGGCGAGCAGCGTCCCGCCGTTCTCAGACAGATTACGGAAGAAAACGGTCTGCACTATTGCGGAAGAATTTCCGCATCGGAGGTGGAACGGCTTCTTGGACGCAGTAAGTTTTTGGTGTTTACAGAGTCATTCGATGATAAGTCCGTGCGGCGTGTGAAATATTCCCTTTCAACGAAAATTTCTGAAAGTCTCCGAAGCGGTGCCTGCCTTCTCGCCTACGGGTCGCCGCAGATTGCTTCCATTGAGTATCTGCGCCGACACAATGCCGCCCGTATCCTGCGGTCTGCGGACGAGCTGCCCGCTGCTCTTCTGGAGCTGTGCAGCAGCCACGATACATATGCGAAATATGTGCGCGCTGCACAGGAACTGGCGGAGCAGTGCCACAATCAGGAACGCAACGATTTTCTCATGTGCCGGATATTCCGTAACGCCATCGAAAATGCCGCATCCGGACAGGAGAACCTTGAAAAATAAAATTGTCCGTTTGTTTTTGAGTGAGTCCGCATACCGGCTTCTGCACAAAGCAGGAGAGATATGAAAAAGTGTAGTAAAAAAATATAAATATAAAACATAGGAGGATACCATGAGAAGAAAAGTGACCAAACAAATGCTTGCAGCTGGTCTGACGGTTATCATGCTCTTCTCGGCTCTTTTTCCTGTCAATGCCTTTGCATTGGGCGGACAGGGGAATATGGCGGGGATTGAAGGCACGGTTCCGGCACAGGCGGCGCAGGATGCGCCGGAGTACTATGCCTTTCTTCGGAATCTGAGGGTGCTGGAGGGCTATGCGCAGACATATGCCCGTGAGCATACCGGGGAGGACGCAGTGGGGCTGGTCATCAACTATGTCCGTTGCGGCGTGGAAAAATATACCAGCGGTAGCTGGACCATGCTGGCGGGCGAGGAGAAGACCGACTTTACCAAGTACGTGACGAACCAGGACGCAGCCAATGGCACCACTGCCGGCGCGTTGCGGAGCCTGACGGAGTTTACCCTGCCCAATGGGGACGAGGTGGACTTTGTGCATATGTTCGGCTGTATGGACATCTCCTACCACACCATGAAGACCAACGCATCTGCTGCGACGATCAATGGTGACCTTGGCGGCTGGGGGGGCGACATTTGCGATCTTATTGATTATACAAAGAAGTACAGTCCCCTTACATCCACCACTGTGGAGGATATGGCATACGAGTTGCGCACCGACGGAAAGCACCTGGGCTATGACGATCCTTCCGAGGATGATGATGTCCATAGCTTTGGTATTTTGGATCTGTATGGCGATTTGGACGCCTACTACATTGTGCGCAATCTTGCGGACGGCAAGACAATCAGCACAATCATGAACAGTTACTTTAATGGCAACCTCACAGATAAGTTCCGTGCGGAATTTTTGGTGCGAAACCGTTTCCCCGGTGTCAGCACTAAAGAGGAGATCCGTTCGGCGGTGCTCGACGCCTATCGAAGCAATACGGCTATCGCCGCGCTGGAATCCAGCCGCGGACTGACGGATATCGGGGATCTGCGCGTTGCCTGCTGCTATGCATTTGCCGACTATCTGTATGAGCTGACGGGAGTTATTACCGACAAGCCCAGCAACGACTATTACAGCGTGTATTCCAGCGAGACCTCCACGCTGGCTCCCGGTGTTACCCAAACATTGCGTAGTGCCACGTCCAGAGACGGGAAAACGCTGGTTTACTATATCGCCACGGCGGATGTGACTCGTAGCGACGTTAATGTTTACGCCAACTATAAGGACAACATCGGTACACCTTGGGGTATGGCTCGCGTGCAGGATCAGATGGAGGCTGCCAGAGCCCGGCACTCAGATCCGTCACAACCGGATCTGTACATTCCCAACTACACCCCGGTGGTCGGCGTGAATGCCGACTTCTACAACATGACCAACGGTGCACCCTCCGGCGCATTGGTTATGGAGGGTGTGGAGTATCACAGCGGAAGCGGTGCTAACTTCTTTGCTATCCTCAAGGATGGCACACCTATCATTGGCGTGCCTTCGGATTATGCAAAGTATAAAGACAATATCGCCGAAGCCGTGGGTGGCAGCATCATGCTGGTACGCGACGGTAAGATTGTTGTCGGCAGTAGCGGCAACTACTATGACAGCCGGGCTTCTCGTACCTGCGTGGGTATCACGGCTGACAATCGCGTGGTGCTGATGGTTATGGACGGTCGGCAGGAACCTGTTTCCGCCGGTGGCAGTGCAATCGAGATTGCGCAGGTCATGCTGGATGCCGGATGCGTGGTGGCAATAAATCTGGATGGCGGCGGATCTACCACCTTTGTTGCCAAGGAGGAAGGAGAGGACGAGCTGTCTGTGGTGAACCGACCCTCTGACGGCTACGCCCGCTCGGTCAGTTCCTCTTTGATGGTGGTATCTACTGCCAAACCCTCCAACGAGTTTGACCACGCCATTGTTTCGGCGGACTATGACTATCTGACCGTGGGCACCAGCCTGCCAATCACAGTCACCGGCGTCAGCGCGTCCGGAAATGCCGCTCAGCTGCCGGAGGGCACCACCATTCAGGTCAGCGACAGCCTTGTTGGTTCCGTGAGCGGCGATACGTTCACCGCTTCCGCTGTGGGTGAAGTGCAGGTGCAAGCGGTAGCTGACGGGAAAGTATTGGGCAGCAAGACGCTCCGTGTTGTGGTACCGACTGAGTTGAAATTCGGGAAGGAGAGCGTCAGTGCCATCTATGGTGTACCGGTGGCTCTGCCCCTGACGGCACAGTATAACGGAAACAAGGTGGCTGTGAACCCGGCCGATGTGTTGTTGGGCTTTGTGGAGAACGGGCAGCCTGTTCTGGTGAGTAAGGCAGGAAAACTCGATGGCTTTACTTTCACCGGTGATGAAAGCTCCGGTATCCGTTCTGTGACTATCGGCGCGGCTTTGTTGAAGAACGGTCAGCCGGACATGAGCAGCGCAGTGATGCTCACTGTTTACCTGTACAAGGCAGGTGAGGCAACCTTCGACTTTGATGATGTTACCGGTGGCGACCGTATGCTGGCTTGGAACCGCCTGGTCTCCAATTCCAGTACCCGGGGCGACGGTATTTACTACATCGACAAACCCGGCGTTTCCATGGACATTTTCTATACCTTTGCGGTGGACATGAAGAGGATCCCTGTCCCCGAAAAAATCAAGCCGCTGATGGCTTTGCTGCCAGGCGGGGACAATGCAGACGCTACGGCATGGGACTTCCTGCTGCAACTGGCTGAGCGTGTCAGCCAGCATACCGAAGTGAGAATCCAGGTACAGGCTCCGAAGGGGGTTGTGATGGATACCAGCGGTATGAAACTGGTCAACGAGTATTTTGAGCTGACATCCTGCGAGGTGGATCAGAGCACCAATACGTTGACGCTGATCTGCAATTTTAAGGACCAAACAGAGCCCATTGATCCGTCTACCGCCAACTCGCTGTGCATTCTCAGCGGTTTGAAACTTACCCCTACGGACGGGGCGGATTGGCAGAACAATTGCTTGGATATTACCGTCAGAGGTAAGCTCAGCTATGATATTTACCTGCGCTCCAATGCGGTGTACGGTATTGCCAGCAACAAGGAAAACCAGGAAAAGTACGGTATTTATCCCTACGAAAGTGACAAATACACGTATAACGGTTCACCGGAGAGAGGCGCTCACTTCTACGAGGATAATCTTCGTTCCTTTGAAGACAGCTATGCGCTGGATAAGTCCGTGAAGCAGGGCTGGATCCAGGAGGGTGGCAAGTGGTTCTATTATCAGAACAATGGAATTCTTACCGGAATCCAGGAATTGCCCAGCTACATCGCCGGGGAGAGCGGTGAGTTCTTCTATGACCTGGGGGATGATGGTGCATCCAAGGGCAAGCTCAGCGGTCTGTTTACGTTGAAAGGAAAGCTCTACTTTGCTGAAAACGGTAAACGGATCAAAGGCTGGAAGTCAGTCTCGCATCCCGGCGGTCGAGTAGAGAATTACTTCTTCAATACATGGAGCTATGCCGCTATGGACGGAGAGCAGACCATCGGCGACTATCACTACACGTTCAAAGACTGTGTCCTAGTTCGCGGTGATCTGATCAGAAACAGCACGGGAACCAAGTATATGTGGGCAGGTTCCTGGGCGACGCAACAATGGCACACCGTGGACGGAAACAGGTATTACTTCCGATCCAGCGAATACGCTGCTACCGGTTTCTACACCATGAACGAAGGTGGCAAAAATGTTGTCTACGTGTTTGGCACAGACGGCGTTTTGCAGGAGCATGTGAACGGTTTCTACCCATGGAAGGGCAATGTCTACTGGGTAGAGAACGGTATAAAAAATGTTGAGCCCGGTTTGCGCTACGTGGAAGGCTACTACTACTATTTCAAGTACGAGACCGGCGGTGCCATGGTCAAGAACGGCACCTATTGGGTAGAAACAACCAATGGCTTGATGAAGCAGGGTAGTTACCGCTTTGACGAGCAGGGACGTATGGTTAGCCCCACCCCCTATCAGGGAACCGTCACCTGGAAAAACTGGGACGGCACGGAGTTGTATCGCACGACAGAGGAATATGGAGCGACGCCCGTCTATGGTGGCGTGACGCCTACCCGTGCGGCTGATGCGCAGTATACCTATCGCTTTATCGGCTGGACACCGGAGCCGGTTCCTGTAATGGGCAACGCGGAGTATACTGCCGTGTATGAGAAGGAACTGCGCTCCTACACAGTCCGGTGGCTGAACTGGGACGGCACGGAGTTGTATCGCAAGACAGAGAAATATGGAGCGACGCCCGTCTATGGCGGCGTGACGCCTACCCGTGCGGATGACGACGTGAACTCCTATACGTTTAGCGGCTGGAATCAGACCGTTACTGCTGTTACCGGCGACACCACGTACACTGCACAGTTTACTGTTGCATGCCGCCATGCCGATACGGAGATTCGCAATGCGAAGGACGCCACCTGTACCGCTCCCGGTTACACCGGCGATACCTACTGCGGGAAGTGCGGTAATAAGATCAGCAGCGGTGAAGTGATTCCCGCGAAGGGACACACCGAGGTCATCGACAAGGCAGTCGCCGCCACCTGCACAAAGACCGGACTGACCGAGGGCAAGCACTGCTCCGTCTGCAATGAGGTTCTCGTGGCACAGACAGAGATTCCCGCGAAGGGACACCGTTGGGATGACGGCAAGATCACGACCGCTCCGACCTGTGAAAATGCCGGTGTCATGACCTACACCTGCGCGGTCTGCAACGCAACCAGAACCGAAGCGATTGATGCTACTGGTCATACTCCCGTTGATATTGCTGAACAGCCTGCAACCTGCACTGAGCCCGGACACAAAGCCGGTACCAAGTGCTCAAAGTGTGACGCAATTCTCTCCGGCATGGAGGAGATTCCCGCGAAGGGGCACACCGAGGTCGTCGACCCGGCGGTTGAGCCCACCTGTACCGAGTCCGGCAAGACGGAAGGCAAGCACTGCTCCGTCTGCAACGAGATTCTTGTTGCTCAGGAAGTGATTGCCGCAAAGGGGCACACCGAGGTCATAGACCCGGCAGTCGCTGCCACCTGCACGAAGACCGGATTGACCGAGGGCAAGCACTGCTCCGTCTGCAACGAGATTCTTGTTGCTCAGGAAATGATTCCCGCGAAGGGACATACCGAGGTCGTCGACCCGGCAGTCGCCGCCACCTGCACGAAGACCGGACTGACCGAAGGCAAGCACTGCTCTGTCTGTAACGAGGTGCTGGTCGAGCAGGCGGAGGTTCCGGCAACGGGACACCGTTGGGATGGCGGCAAGATCACGACTGCAGCCACCTGCGAAAACGCGGGTGTCAGGACGTACACTTGTACCGTTTGCAACGAAACCAAGACCGAGGCACTTGATGCAACTGGGCATACTCCCGTTGATATTGCTGAACAGCCTGCAACCTGCACTAACTCCGGACACAAAGCCGGTACCAAGTGCTCAAAGTGTGACGCAATTCTCTCCGGCATGGAGGAGATTCCCGCGAAGGGGCACACCGAGGTCATCGACAAGGCAGTTGAGCCCACCTGCACGAAGACCGGACTGACCGAGGGCAAGCACTGCTCCGTCTGCAACGAGATCATCGTCGCGCAGAAGGAGCTTCCCGCGAAGGGACATACCAAGGTGATCCACAATGCCAAGCCCGCCACCGACACCGAGGACGGCTATACCGGCGACACCTATTGCTCAGTTTGCAACACGTTGCTGAAGAAAGGCGTTATCGTTCCCAAAACCGGTGCTGTGATTACCTGGGTTGTGGACGGCGTGACCATCACAGAGGTCTACGAAAAGGGGAAGATGCCGACGTTCAAAGGCACGACCGATAAACCCGAAACTACGCGCTATCGTTACGAGTTTGCCGGCTGGGACAAGGAACTTGTTCCGGTGGCGGAGGCTGCGACCTATACCGCCCGGTTCAATGAAATCGGCAAGAATGGTCTGTGCATTGAGGGCGAGGATACCTATTGGATAAAAGACGGTCAGAACGTGCCGTTCCCCGGTCTTGTGAAGGTTCAGGACGCAAACGGTCATAACCTGTATTACTACTTCGACGCAGATGATAAGGCAGTGAAGAATGTGTTGCCGGAGGGAGATAGTGATTTCTGGATCCCTGCGGAAAAGACCAACGGCCTGCTTCCTGAGTGGGGGTACTACTTTGATGAAAACGGCGTAATTTTCCATGATGAGCAGTTCCAGAACGGCATTGTCGAGGAAGGCGGCGTCAAGTACTACTACATTGATGGCATCCGTGCTCACATGGGTATGTTCAGGCTTGACGGCAACTACTATTACGCCAAGGCAGACGGCGCGTTGATTGTTAACCAGACCTGCCACTGCAGGCGGATGGGCGACAGCGGCCTCCCGGAGGGGACGTATAGCTTTGATGCAGACGGAAAGCTCAAGAACGGTATCGTTGCAGAGAACGACAGTCTGTACTACTACAAGGACGGCGTTCGCTACTACGCCGGTCTGATCGAGATCGACGGCAGCTACTACTATGTCAGGACGAGCGGCGAGGTGGTTCACGGCTGTAGCCACTGGATCACCAAGACCAACGGTCTGATGAGTGAGCGGAGCTATACTTTTGACGACAACGGCAGGATGACTGACCCGGAGATTCAGAATCCCGCTAAGGACGGCATCGTAGCGGAGGACGGCAGCCTGTACTACTACAGGGACGGCGTTCGCTACTACGCCGGTCTGATTGAGATTGACGGCAGCTACTACTATGTCAGGACGAGCGGCGAGGTGGTTCACGGTCGCAACTACTGGATCACCAAGACCAACGGTCTGATGGGGGAGCGGAGCTATCAGTTTGCCGAGGACGGTAAGATGATTAACCCCGAAATCAAGAACCTCAGTAAGAACGGCATCGTCGCGGAGAACGACAGTCTGTACTACTACAAGGACGGCGTTCGCTACTACGCCGGTCTGATCGAGATCGACGGCAGTTACTACTATGTCAGGACGAGCGGCGAGGTGGTTCACGGTCGCAACTACTGGATCACCAAGACCAACGGTCTGATGGGGGAGCGGAGCTATCAGTTTGCCGAGGACGGTAAGATGATTAACCCCGAAATCAAGAACCTCAGTAAGAACGGCATCGTCGCGGAGAACGACAGTCTGTACTACTACAAGGACGGCGTTCGCTACTACGCCGGTCTGATCGAGATTGACGGCAGCTACTACTACGTCAGGACGAGCGGCGAGGTGGTTCACGGGTGCAACTACTGGATCACCAAGACCAACGGACTGATGCCGGAGAAGAGCTACACCTTCGGCGCGGACGGAAAGATGGTGAGATAATCCAAAGCTATGGGATATGGTGTCAGATACACCATATCCCATAGAAAGACTTATTTGAAGGCAGGTGGTGCCGATGCAGAGCATCGTTGTATGGATTCAGCAACACATTCTGTTTATGTTTGCCATTGGCATAGTAGCATGTAATTTCGCATGGCTGATGGTTTGCAGAAAAAAGTTGAACATCAAATGGTATGTGGCGCTCATCATTGCAATCCTGCATGATGTTATTGGTTATACGGCAATGCGCTTATGGGCAATCATTGAAGTTGGGGGGAATCTCGGCAAAGCAGCCAATATGCGCTTGTTTGGGGCGGTGTTTGTGCTGCCGCTGTTCTATTACCTGGGAGCGAAGCTTTTCAAAAGAGGTACCTCTTATGTGATGGACATTGCTGCGGTGTGCTTAACGATTGGACTTATTTGGGGAAGAATTGATTGCTTGGTCAGCGGATGCTGCGCGGGCATGCGGTTTCCCTCGGTCACGTTGCATTGGCCTTTGCGGGAAATAGAACTACTATACTATGGCGCTTTCTTGTTGTACTATTGCCCTCGGATTTATCAAGGGAAAACACATGGAGAGGTGTATTCTATCTTTATGATTGCCTATGGAGCTCTTCGCTTCATTTTGGAGTGGTTCCGGGTGGAGTATACAACAAGCATAGGTGGGTTGCACCTTGCGCACATATGGGCACTCATATCCTTTATGTTAGGACTCAGTATTTATGGAGCACTGATGGAAAAAAGAAAAAAACAGGGAGGAAAACATAGATGAAACAAGTATTGAAGCGATTCCTGTCATTAACATTGGTATTGCTCATGACATTGTCGTTGTTGCCATACATAGCGGTGCCCGCTTATGCGGCGACAAGCGGAACCGTGACAGGCTTAGCTGATGAGAACATCGGGCTGAGTTTCTCCGGCGACGCGGACGACGCCTGGGGTGCATCGGGTACAACAATCACAGGAACGGTTGTCTCTATCGGGGGAACCTGTAGTGACACCAGCTACAACTCCACACTGACTATCAAAAACAACAAAGACACGAAAGCCACGCTGTCATTTAACTATGCCGTTGAGCAGAACAGCGGTACGATCAAAGTAAATGGGACGGCTGTCACGACAAACGGCAGCTTCAGCAAAGAGCTTGCCGCCGGTGAAACCATCACGGTTTATATCAAATCCGGCAGCACCACAGCCACAAAAATTACTATGACCAATGTTGCACTGGTCTCAGATGTAACTGCGACCACGACCTTTGTGCCTGCCGAAAATGGTACCTATACAGTAGATGGCAAGACTGTTACAGAGGAATACAGCAACACGCAAAGTTCCATGACTGCCTATCAAGTGGTGGCAACCCCGGCAGAGGGATATCAGTTCCTTGGCTGGTACAATCTGACCACCGGCAAGTGCATAGCAACTGCCGCAAGCACTGCGCTGAATGTTGAAAGCAACTGCACCATTACGGCAAAATTTGCAAGCAAATCCGTTGCGCTTTTTGAGACCGGCGGTCAGCGGTTTGCAGACCTGAATAAAGCGGTTGCTTACGCACAGGCAAACGGTCAGTCCAAGATTACCTTGGCTACCGATGGTTCTATCAGTGGTACTTATACCATCCCGACGGGTATCACGCTACTGATTCCCTTTGATGCAGCAGGAACGCTGTATACGGATGCTCCTGCGGCAATTCGCACGGCGCCAGCGTCTAAGCCGTTCCGGACACTGACGATGAGCGAAGGCACTTCCATCACCGTCAATGGTGCCATCAGCCTGGGCGGCAGATATTTTGCAGCTGGCGGCGGTCAGCAGGGTCGTCCTGTGGGCGATTATGGCTATATTAAAATGGCGGATAACAGCTCTATCACGGTGAAGAACGGCGGAAATCTCTATGCATGGGGCTTTATTTCCGGCAGCGGTTCTGTTCTGGCGGAATCCGGTGCAACCGTGTATGAGTTCTATCAGATCGCGGACTTCCGCGGTGGTAGCGCCTCCTCTAACATGCATAACAAGGTTTTCCCCTTCTCCCAGTATTTCGTTCAGAATATTGAGGTTCCCCTGACGCTGAATGCCGGCGCCAATGAAAAGGTTTTCAGCGGCGTTTATGCAATGAGTACCACATATACCACCTCCATCAATTTCATTGGCAACGATGGTATGTTCAAAGTAGTCTCCGGCAACTTCACCAAAGACTACGATGAAAAGACGGATCGTCTGATTCTGACTGTGAACGGCGAAGCAGAACTGAACACCCTTTCTCTGAAGTTGGCGAGTATGAGTGTCAACTCCGCGAGTTATGTACTGCCCATCACCAACAACATTTCTATCAACATTCAGTCCGGAAAGGTCACTATTAACCAGGATACAGCACTGTTGGCTGGTGTTGAGGTGAGCATTGCCGAGGGGGCTGACTTGACGGTCTCCAGTGGAAAAAATGTCTACATTTATGACGGCGATGAATGGAACTCCGATAACTTTGTCTGGGGTCCTTGCAAGTTCAAGTCTGTTGCCTATGCGCCCGGTAAAGCCTATAACCGCACCAATGCAGACCTGAAGGATGCCAAGGTGGATGTAAACGGCAGCCTGAAGGCTATCGGTGCTATCTACACTACTAAGAGCGGCGCGGATATCTGCTCCAGTGAAGGCACCGGCAAATATGTTCAGCAGGGCGCACTTGGCGAAGAAACTGTTACACACCAGTACAACGCCAACAGTAGTGATATTTCAATCCCCATCACCCCCGCCAAGCTGCACAACGCCGACGGCTCTTACACCGAGACGAAGGACGCTGCAGCTGGGACAACAATCAACTATCTTGATGGCGTGTGGGGCGGCAAGCCTTGCTCACATGAGAACACAGAACTTCGTAATGCCAAGGAAGCAACCTGCACCAAGCCAGGCTACACCGGCGACACCTACTGCACGGACTGCAATGAGAAGATCAGCGACGGTAAGATTATTCCTGCAAAGGAACACAGCTGGAACAAGGGCGAGATCACGACCGAACCGACCTGCAAAGACAAGGGCGTAAAGACCTTTACCTGCACGGTCTGCCATACGACCAAAACAGAAGAGATTCCCGCGAAGGGACACCAATGGGATGAGGGCGTGATCACGACCGCTCCGACCTGTGAAAATGCCGGCGTCAAGACCTACACCTGCACGGTTTGCAACGAAACCAAAACCGAAGCAATCGATGCTACCGGTCATACTTCCGTTGAAGTTCCCGAGAAGCCCGCAACCTGCACCGAGGCTGGTCATAAAGCCGGCAAAAAATGCTCGGTCTGCGGCGAGACTCTCTCCGGCATGGAGGAAATTCCCGCGAAGGGACACCAATGGGATGAGGGCAAGGTCACGACCGCTCCGACTTGTGAAAATGCCGGTGTCAAGACCTACACCTGCACGGTTTGCAACGAAACCAAAACCGAAGCAATCGATGCTACCGGTCATACTTCCGTTGAAGTTCCCGAGAAGCCCGCAACCTGCACCGAGGCTGGCCATACAGCCGGTACGAAGTGCTCCGTTTGTGATGCGATTCTCTCCGGTATGGAAGAAATCCCTGCGACCGGCCACACAGAAGTAATCGATGCAGCAAAGGCTCCGACCTGCACGGAGACTGGTCTGACCGAGGGTAAACACTGCTCGGTCTGCCACGAGATTCTTGTTGCACAGGAAGAGATTCCTGCGAAGGGTCACAGCTGGGACAAGGGCGTAATTACGACTTCCCCGACCTGCAGCGATGCCGGTGTCAAGACTTACACTTGTACTGTTTGCAGCGAAACCAAGACCGAAGTGCTTGATGCAACCGGTCATACGCTCGTTAATATTGCTGAACAGCCTGCCACCTGCACGGAAGCCGGTCATACGGCGGGCGTCAAATGCTCGGTCTGCGGCGCAACGATCTCCGGAATTGAGGAAATCCCCGCCAAGGGTCACACCGAAGTCGTTGATGATGCTGTTGAAGCTACCTGCACCACACCCGGCAAGACTGAGGGTAAACACTGCTCCGTCTGCAATGAGATTCTTGTTGCACAGGAAGTTATCCCTGCCAAGGGGCATACGGAAGTAATCGACGAAGCTGTTGAAGCTACTTGCACCACACCCGGCAAGACCGAAGGCAAACATTGCTCGGTCTGCAACACGGTCATCGTTGCACAGCAGGAAATTCCCGCGAAGGGACACACCGAGGTCATTGACCCGGCAGTTGAGCCCACCTGCACCGAACCCGGCAAGACCGAAGGCAAACATTGCTCGGTTTGCAATGAAGTGCTTGTAGCACAGGAAGAGATTCCTGCTAAGGGTCATACCGAGGTAATCGACGAAGCTGTTGAAGCTACTTGCACCACACCCGGCAAGACCGAAGGCAAACATTGCTCGGTTTGCAATGAAGTGCTTGTAGCACAGGAAGAGATTCCTGCTAAGGGGCATACGGAAGTAATCGACGAAGCTGTTGCAGCTACCTGCACCACACCCGGCAAGACCGAGGGCAAGCACTGCTCCGTCTGCAATGAGGTTCTTGTGGCACAAACAGAGATTCCCGCGAAGGGACACAGCTGGAACGAGGGCGTGATTACGACCGCACCGACCTGCAAAGACAAGGGAGTAAAGACCTTTACCTGCACGGTCTGCAATACGACCAAAACAGAAGAGGTTCCCGCGAAGGGACACACCGAGGTCATCGACCAGGCAGTTGAGCCCACCTGCACGAAGACCGGACTGACCGAGGGCAAGCACTGCTCGGTCTGCAACGAAGTCCTCGTTGCCCAGGAAGTGATCCCGGCTACTGGCCACCAGCCGGAGGTTCGCAATGCGGTCGAAGCAACGCTTACGACACCCGGTTACACCGGCGACACCTACTGCTCTGTCTGCGAGGAACTGATCGAGCAGGGCTCGGAGATTCCCAAGACCGGAGTCACTATCACTTGGAAGAACGAGAATGGTAGTGTCCTGGGCACTGATACGATTCTTAAGGGATCCGTTCCCCAATATACCGGCGAGGATCCGAAGAAGAACGAGAATAAGCACTACAGTTACGAGTTCAAGGGTTGGGATAAGGAGCTTGCAGCCGTAAGCGAAGATACCGTCTATACCGCGCAGTTCACTTCGGTCGGCAAGAACGGTCTGTGCCAGGAAGACAACGGCACGTATTGGTTGGAAAACGGTCGGCATGTACGGGACAAGGGCCTTACACAGGTGAAGGATGCGAACGGTCACAATCTGTACTACTACTTTGATGTGGACGGCAAGGCTGTGAAGAATGTGTTGCCGGATGGCGGTAAGGACTTCTGGATCCCTGCGGAAAAGACCAACGGGTTGTTGCCTGAGTGGGGGTACTACTTCGATGAAAACGGCGTGATTCCCCATGACGAGCAGTTCCAGAACGGCATTGTCGAGGAAGGCGGCGTCAAGTACTACTACATCGACGGTATCCGTGTTCACATGGGTATGTTCAAACTTGATGGCAGTTTCTATTACGCCAAGTCGGATGGCGCGCTGATCGTCAACCGGACCTACTATTGCGAACGGATGAGCGACAGCGGCCTCCCGGAGGGTACGTATAGCTTTGATGCAGACGGAAAGCTCAAGAACGGTATCGTTGCAGAGAACGACAGTCTGTACTACTACCTGAACGGTGCACTGCATTATGCCGGTCTGATTGAGATTGACGGCAGCTACTACTATGTCAGGACGAGCGGCGAGGTGGTTCACGGCCGCAGCCACTGGATCACCAAGACCAACGGTCTGATGAGTGAGCGGAGTTATCAGTTTGCCGAGGACGGCAGGATGATTGATCCCGAAATCAAGGATACCAGCAAGGACGGCATCGTGCAAGAGAACGATAGCCTGTACTACTACAGGGATGGCGTTCGCTATTATGCCGGTCTGATCGAGATCGACGGCAGCTATTACTACGTCAGGACGAATGGCGAGGTGGTTCATGGTCGTAGCTATTGGATCACCAAGACCAACGGTCTGATGGGTGAGCGGAGCTATCAGTTTGCCGAGGACGGCAAGATGATTAACCCCGAAATCAAGGATACCAGCAAGGACGGCATCGTGCAAGAGGACGGTAGCCTGTACTACTACAGGGACGGCGTTCGCTACTATGCCGGTCTGATCGAGATCGACGGCAGCTATTACTACGTCAGGACGAGCGGCGAGGTGGTTCACGGACGCAACTACTGGATTACCAAGACCAACGGACTGATGCCGGAGAAGAGCTATACCTTTGATGACAATGGAAGAATGACTGTTGATTGATATCGTAATCTGATGCGTCGTTCCTGCGCCGAGGGGGAAAATATCTCCCTCGGTGCGGGGCGATGCCTGATAGGAAGTGAATTCGTGAAGGTTCTGCAAATCAACAGTGTGTATGGCGTTGGAAGCACCGGAAAAATAACGCAAGCGCTGCACACCGCGCTGCTTGCAGATGGCGCTGATTCTATTGTCCTGTATGGGCGCGGACCGGATGCGGATGCGCCTGGCGTCTACCGCCTTTGCCGTAATTTGTATGGAAGGGCGAACAGCCTGCTCTCGCGGCTCACCGGGCTCAGATACGGTGGCTGCAACCTTGCGACGGGCAAAGCCCTTCGCATTCTTTCAAAAGAACAACCGGATGTGGTGCATCTGCAATGCATCAACGGCAATTTCATAAATATTTACAGACTGATTTCCTGGTTGAAGGAGCATCAGATCCCTACTGTTATAACGTTGCATGCGGAATTCATGTATACAGCCAACTGTTCCCATGCCTTTGACTGTGAACGCTGGAAGAGCGGCTGTGGCAGGTGTCCACGACAGTATGCGGCAAGTAAAAGCCTGCTGTTTGATCGCACACATGCGAGTTTCCTCAGAATGCAGCGTGCTTTTTCCGGATTTGATACCAACCTGCGCATCGTATCTGTTTCGCCTTGGCTGATGGAACGTGCCAAAAGCTCCCCGATTTTTGCTGACAATAGCCATTGTGTCATTCTGAACGGTATTGATACCGAGATCTTCCGCCCATGCAGAGCAGAAGATCTGAAGGAACTGCACAATGTTTCTTATAAAAGGGTAATCTTCCATGCCACTGCCATGTTCAGCGATGAAAAGGAAGATCCCAAAGGCGGCTGGTACGTGTTGCGGCTCGCGGAAGAAATGCCGGACGCCGTTTTCATTGTGGCTGGGAAGCACCGGCTGCACGGTAGTCTTCCCGCAAATGTTATCCTGCTGGGAGAGATCCGCGACCAGTTGCTTCTCGCACGCTATTATAGCCTTGCCGATTTGACGGTACTGACAAGCAAGCGTGAAACTTTCTCTTTGATTTGCGCGGAGAGCCTTTGTTGCGGAACTCCGGTGGCTGGCTTCTGTGCCGGTGCGCCGGAACAGATATCCATCCCGCAGTACAGCCGCTTTGTTCCGAACGGAGATCTGGATGCCTTGCGGGAATGCATCGGGCAGATGCTTGCGATCCCGTATGACGGACGGCAGATTGCGCAGGCGGCGCATAAGCTCTATGCAAAAGAGACTATGATTCATAAATACAAGGCACTCTATCAGGAGGTTCTATGCGGCGAGCAAAGATAGTGCTGTTGCGCCTGGATTATCTGCTCGGAACGGCAATCATTATCTGTCAGATACTATATATACGCCAAATGGTAAGCATTCTCTTCTATCTCAGCTTTTTGGTTTCTATCGCACTGTGGATTTGCACAACGACAGAATCATTGGACAAACTGGATCGTTTGACTGTCGCGATTATCATGCTGGCGCTTATCCATGTTGCCATCAACGCAGCCATTACCGATGCGGTTTTTTCTTTTGAGTACCTGAAGAAATACATCATGTTTTGCTGCAGCATGGTTTTTCTTTCGGCAATCCGGCGAATTTCGTTGGATCGGGGGACATTTCGTTTTCTGGAGGTTCTTTTTCTCATTGTCGGGATCTTCATGCTGTTCATGTTTTTCTTCCGGAATCGGCAGATGCACCTGCTCAATGGCAGATATACACGTTACCTTACCTTCCGCTTTAACAATCCGAATCTGACAGCACTGTTTCTTGCCTGTATGACGATGTTCCTTGAGGTTGCCGCTTTTCAGGAAAGACGCATTCCCATGAAAATACTGTTGTATGCTGTGGCTGCCGCCGAGCTTGTGTTTCTTTTTCTGACAAAGTCCAGAAATGCGCTTTTGGCAGTAGGCCTTTTCACAATTGTTGCGATTTGGTTCCTTCTGCGAAGGAGGCGTATCGCTTTTCGGAATGGTGTACTTGGACTGGTGGCAGTTTTTCCCATCCTGTTCGCGATTGCGTACCTGTTTTTTATCGACAACGCCGACTCTGTGAAGCTGTTTTCCTTCTTTGCCGGTGAGGGAAAGCTATTGAATTCCAGAAGTAAAGTCTGGAAAGCCGCCTTTCAGGCATTTGAGTCCTCTCCTGTATTCGGAGCCTACTATCAGATTAGCGGCGGAACCGGGCTGTCCCAGATGCACAACACGCACGTGGATATTTTGACTTCCTACGGGTTGTCCGTTCTGGTTTTGGTATGCGTATACCTTTATTTGCTCATGAGGGACAGTCAAATGAAAGTAAAGCCTTCGGCGTCAAGCACCCCCTTGCTCGGCTTCATTTGCGCGCTTTTTCTCGGAGTCGGCGAGGCGGCATTGTTTTCCGGCGGATTGAGTGTATATCTTTTCTTCGGAATTTTCCTGGCGATGACAGATAAAGGCGAAGAAACAGACGAAGAACGAAGAACGGAGGCTCCCCGTGCGCGTAGCTTTTCTCAGTAACTACTTCAATCACCACCAGAAACCTGTGTCTGACGCTTTGATGTCCGGCACTGCGCAGTATACCTTTATTTCCACGCAGAAATTGGATGTCGAGCGCAAGGCTCTTGGATGGACCTCAGATACAGATGTCCCTTATGTCTGCACCGCAGACGGGACGGCGGAGTATGCTGTTCTGCGTCAAAGTGACGTGGTCATTGTCGGCTCTGCGCCCGAAGCGCTGGCGCAATGGGCGGCCCGGAGATGCAAACTGCTCTTCCGTTACTCCGAGCGTCCGCTGAAGGACGGGAATCCGCCGGCAAAGTTCCTGCCGCGTTTTCTCAAATGGCATTACTACAATCCGCCGTGGCGGAAGACCTATATGCTCTGCGCCAGTGCTTTTACGGCGGGAGATTACGCGAAATTCGGGCTTTTTCGCGGGCGATGCTATAAATGGGGCTATTTCCCGGAGACGGTACGGTATCCGGATGTGAACGCGCTGATCGACCGCAAGGAAAAGGCGACCATCCTGTGGTGCGGACGCTATCTGGACTGGAAGCACCCGGATGATGTGATCGAGGTCGCAAGACGGCTCCGGGACGCGGGCTGCTGCTTCCGGATCGAGATGATCGGCTCCGGCGAAATGGAGCCGCGGCTCAGGCAGTTGGCGTCGGAAGCGGGGCTTTTGGATACAAACATACAGTTCCTCGGAGCCATGTCCCCGGAGGATGTGCGCCGACACATGGAAAAGGCGGGCATCTACCTGTTTACCAGTGACCGGCAGGAGGGCTGGGGCGCTGTTCTGAACGAAGCTATGAACAGCGGCTGTGCGGTCGTTGCCGGCGATGCGGCAGGGGCAACGCCCTTCCTTGTACAGGACGGCGCAAACGGAAGCGTGTATCATAGCGGCGATGTGCAGGAGTTGTACGAAAAGGTGCGGCGGTTGCTGGATGATCCGTCCACGCAACGCGCATTCGGATCATCCGCCTACCGGACCATCACCGGACTATGGAATGCGGAGACTGCCGCGGAGCGCTTTTTGCAGCTGTCGCAGGCACTGCTGGACGGGCGTGACGCGACAAAGCTGTTTGCGGACGGTCCCTGCAGCCCGGCGAGCCTGTTGCGGGAAGATTGGTACAGGAAATGAAGCTGAGATCTATCAAAAAACGGATTGTGCTCCACATGGTCAACCATACTTTGGCGGGGACGCGTTTCTTTGCCGCCAAAAGGCGCCTTCTGCGCTCCATCGGCTATGAGATCGGCGACAATACCAAGATCGTCGGGCCCATCCATAACACCGGAACGCTCCGCATCGGCGCGGATTGCTGGGTCGGATGCAACCTGACAGTCTCCGGAAACGGGACGGTCACGATCGGCGACAACTGTGACATTGCCCCGGATGTCACCTTTCTGACAGGCGGACACCGGATCGGGAATCACGCCCGGCGCGCGGGCGAGGGGGAGACATACCGCATTTCCGTAGGCAACGGTGTCTGGATCGGCGCGCACGCGACTGTTTTGAACAATACCGGCATCGGGGACGGAAGCGTCATTGCCGCCTGCGCCTGCGTTCGCAGGGACGTGCCGGCAGACACGATGGTCGCCGGCGTCCCTGCCAGAGTGATAAAGGAGCTTGAGGATCTTGCTACAGACGCTCAGAAAGAATAAAGTCGTCAAAAACGCGGGCTGGATCATAGCCGGCAAGGTGGCAAACAAACTGCTGGCTTTTGTGGTCGGTGTTTTTGCGGCGCGCTACCTGGGACCGGGCAATTACGGTCTGATCAATTACGCGGCGGCGTATGCGACCTTTTTTGCCTCCCTCTGCACGCTTGGCATCAACAGCATCCTCGTCAAAAACTTCGTGGATCATCCGGAGCAGGAAGGCGAAACAATCGGGACAACCCTGCTTCTGCGGGCTGTTTCCAGCCTGCTCTCGGCTTTGGCTATCGTCGGCATCGTAAGCGTTGTGGACAAGGGGGAGCCGCTGACCGTTGCGGTCGTGGCACTGTACAGCATCGGACTTGTCTTCCAGGTATTTGATACGCTGAATTATTGGTTCCAGTCCCGGCTTCAGTCCAAATATTCTGCCATTGCCGAGCTGGTGTCGTATGCGGCGATGTCCGCGTACAAGATTATTCTGCTGGCGCTCGGAAAAAGCGTGGAGTGGTTCGCCGTTGCAAGCGCGCTGGATTACATCGTGCTGGCGGTATTTTTGCTGATTGCCTATTTCCGGAACGGCGGGGTGCGGTTTTGTTGCTCCTTGAAAAAGGCAAGGGAACTCCTGCAAAGCAGTTACAGCTTCATTATCGCCGGTCTGATGGTGTCTGTTTACGCCTGCACGGACAAGCTGATGCTCAAGCAGATGCTCGGGGCTGATGCCGTCGGGCACTACTCTCTTGCCTCAACGGTCAGCGTTTCGTGGGCTTTTTTACTCTCGGCGGTCATTGACTCGCTTTACCCCGAGATTGTGCAGAGCTTCCGGAAGGATCGCCTGCGCTACGAAAGGAAGAACCGACAGCTCTACGCAATCGTTATATATGCATCCCTGTTCGTATCCGTTCTGATATGCCTTATTGCAAAGCCCTTTGTTGTGACTCTGTACGGGGAGAAATACCTGGCGGCTGTCATGCCGTTGCGCATTGTGGTCTGGTACACGGCGTTCTCCTATCTCGGCGTTGCCAGAAACGCATGGATGGTGTGCGAGAATCAGCAGAAGTACCTCAAGTATCTGTACATCAGCGCCGCCGCGCTCAATGTTGTGCTGAACCTTGCCCTGATCCCCCTGTGGGGCGCGTCCGGGGCTGCCGCGGCATCCCTGATTACGCAGGCGTCCACCACGATCCTGCTTCCGGCGCTGATCCGCCCACTGCGTCCGAACGCAAAACTGATGCTGGATGCCGTTCTCTTGCGCGGCGTACTGCCGGGGAAAGCAAGGGAACGCTGACCGGGGCGGCGGCACCGCTTCGGCGCCCGCATGCAACCGGCGTTTCCAAAAAATAATCACACAGAGGAGTAAGACCAGATGATATCCTTCCAGAATCAAACGCTCCTGATTACCGGCGGGACAGGCTCCTTCGGGAACGCCGTTCTGCGCCGCTTCCTGACCACCGACATTGCGGAGATCCGCATCCTCTCGCGGGATGAGAAGAAGCAGGACGATATGCGGCATACATATCAGACCATCATGCCGGAGTATGCGGAGAAAATCCGGTTCTACATAGGCGATGTGCGGGATTATACCTCGATTGTAAACGCGTTCCGCGGCGTGGACTACGTGTTTCACGCCGCCGCGCTCAAGCAGGTGCCCTCCTGCGAGTTCTACCCCATGGAGGCGGTCAAGACCAACGTGGTCGGCTCGGACAATGTCATCTCTGCCTGCGTTGCCAACCATGTACGGAAGGCAATCTTCCTGTCCACCGACAAGGCAGCCTACCCGATCAACGCGATGGGTATGACCAAAGCCGTTATGGAGAAGAATGTGATTGCCCGCTCCCGGCAGATGCTGGCAGGGGATCCCGTTCTGTGCCTGACGCGGTACGGCAATGTCATGGCGTCCCGTGGTTCGGTTATTCCCCTGTTCTGCGACCAGATTGACGAGGGAAAGCCCCTGACCGTCACGAACCCGGATATGACCCGCTTCATGATGACGTTGGAGGATGCCGTTGACCTTGTTCTCTACGCCTTTGAGCACGGCGAGCAGGGTGACCTGTTCGTGCAGAAAGCCCCTGCCGCGACCATTGGGACATTGGCGCAGGCGGTGCTGGAGCTGAAGCATGCGGATCTGGGCATAACGACCATCGGGACGCGGCACGGCGAGAAGCTCTTTGAGGTGCTGGTGACGGCAGAGGAGATGCTTCGGGCGGAGGATCTGCCCGGGTTCTTCCGCATTCCGGCGGACAACCGGAACCTGAACTATGACAACTATTTCAGCAAGGGAAATCCGGAACTCGGCAGGATCGGGGCGTACACCTCCCACAATACCAGCCGGCTGTGTGTGGAGGAAATGAAGCAATTACTGCTGAAGCTCAGGCTGTTCGGAGGTTCCTGCTGATGAACATTCTGATAACAGGTGCGCGCGGATTCGTGGGGAAGAATCTGACGGAGGCGCTCAAAGCTATCCGCGACGGCAAGGATCGCACCCATCCGGAACTGGAAATCCGGGATATCTGCGGGTACGATACCGACAACACGCCGGAGCAGCTTGCAGATTTCTGCAAAACAGCGGATTTTGTGTTCCATCTCGCGGGCGTGAACCGCCCGAAAACGGCAGAGGAATACCTCCCCGGCAACACCGGCTCACTGGAAATACTGCTGACCGCCCTGAAGCAGGCAGGCAACCGCTGTCCCGTGATGCTGGCAAGCTCGGCGCAGGCGTCGCTTGTCGGGCGCTACGCAGGCAGTGAATACGGCAAAGCCAAGCGTGCCTGCGAGGAGCGGCTGCGTGCCCATGCCGCCGAAACCGGCGCGGAGGCGCTGATTTACCGCTTCCCCAATGTCTTCGGGAAATGGTGCCGCCCGAACTATAATTCTGCCGTGGCGACCTTCTGCCACAATATTGCCCGCGATCTGCCGATCACGGTCAGCGATCCGGCAACAGAGCTGGAGCTGCTCTATATCGACGATCTGGTCGCGGAACTGCTGGGCGCGCTGTCCGGGCAGGCACACCGCTGCGAGTATGACGGACTGACGCCGGTTCCCGGCGAGCGCTTCTGCCATGTGCCGGTGACGCACCGCGTGACACTGGGCAGGATCGTCGCGCTGCTGCGCAGTTTCCGCGCCCAGCCCGAGACGCTGCTGCTTCCGGATATGCCTGCGGGCAGTCTGGAAAAGAAGCTGTATTCCACCTATCTTTCCTACCTGCCGCAGGAAAAAATCGCGTTTCCCCTGCAGATGAATGCGGACGCGCGCGGCAGCTTTACGGAGCTTCTGAAGACGCGGAACTGCGGACAGTTTTCCGTGAATATCACGAAGCCCGGCGTGACCAAGGGACAGCACTGGCACAACAGCAAGTGGGAGTTTTTCATTGTCGTTGCCGGTCACGGACTGATCCGCGAACGCCGGCTGGACTCGGATGAGGTTCTGGAATTCGAGGTCAGCGGCGAGCGCATCGAGGCTGTCCATATGCTGCCGGGGTATACCCACAGCATCACGAACCTCAGCGATACCGACACGCTGGTAACAGTGATGTGGGCAAACGAATGCTTTGATCCGAACCGACCGGATACCTACTTTGAGGAGGTGTAGACATTAGACATGGGGAAGCTGAAGCTGATGACTATCGTCGGCACGCGGCCGGAGATCATCCGGCTGTCTGCCACAATCAAATGCTGTGACCGGTACTTCGAGCAGATCCTCGTACACACCGGTCAGAACTATGACTATACCCTCAATCAGGTGTTTTTTGACGATCTCGGTCTCCGGGCGCCGGACTATTATCTGGATGCCGTGGGTGACGACCTCGGCGCAACAATCGGGAACATCATCGAGCGCTCCTATAAGCTGATGGTGCAGGTAAAGCCGGATGCGGTGCTGGTTCTGGGCGACACCAACTCCTGCCTGTCCGTAATCGGTGCAAAGCGACTGCACATCCCGATCTTTCACATGGAGGCAGGAAACCGCTGTAAGGACGAATGCCTTCCGGAGGAAACCAACCGCCGCATCGTGGATATCATCAGCGACGTCAATCTCTGCTATTCAGAGCACGCGCGCCGCTACCTGATGGAATGCGGCATGCCGAAGGAACGCACCTTTGTGGTGGGCAGCCCCATGGCGGAGGTTCTGCGAGCCAACCTGGAGAGAATTGAAGCGAGCGATATCCATAAGCGTCTGGGGCTGACCAAGGGGCGGTACATCCTGCTGTCTGCCCATCGGGAGGAGAATATTGACACGGACGCCAATTTCGCCGCACTGTTTACAGCCATCAACGCCATGGCTGAAAAGTACGATATGCCGATTCTCTACTCCTGCCATCCGCGAAGCAGGAAACGGCTGGAGGCGACCGGCTTCCGGCTGGATCCGCGCGTAATCGCCCATGAGCCGCTGGGATTTCACGATTATAACTGCCTCCAGATGCATTCGTTTGCGGTCGTATCCGACAGCGGGACGTTGCCGGAGGAAAGCAGCTTTTACCTGTCGGTGGGGAAGCCCTTCCCCGCTGTCTGCATCCGCACGTCCACCGAGCGCCCCGAGGCGCTGGACGCGGGGTGCTTCGTGCTTGCCGGCATCCGGACCGAGCAGCTGCTACAGTCAATCGACCTTGCCGTAAGTATGCAGAAAAACGGCAGTATCGGCACGCCCGTGCCGGATTATACTGCCGAAAATGTGTCTGTGAAGGTTGCCCGCATCATCCAAAGCTACACCGAGGTCGTGAATCGCTTCGTGTGGAGGAAGGAGTGATGGCGGTTCCCGCCTGCCGGCTCCCCTCATCTCCCCCGGATCCAATCCCCGGACGCCAGCCGCTCAGCGTCCGGGAGTTTTTTTGCCCGGTTTCAGCTCACTCAGCAGAACTGCGGCAAGAATAACGGCAAAGCCGATCATTTCCTGCAGGCTGGGGCGTTCCCGGTAGAACAGCATGGAGAAAGCGACGCCGAACACCGCCTCCGTGCTCAGGATGAGTGACGAAGTGTTTGCGGTCGTATATTTGATGCCGATATTCATCAGCACAAAGGCGAGCGCGGTTACGAAGACGGTGATGTAGACCAGCGCCAGCAGCGTGCGCCCGGAAAAGTTCACGGTTGGCGTTTCCGTAGCCAGCGAGCAGGCGAAGCAAACGGCGAACGCCGTCAGGAACTGGATGGCTGTGTGCAGGATGACGTCCTCGTCTGCGCACCATTTTTCCACAGCGGCAATCTGCAGGGCAAAGAATACGCCGCCGATCAGCGTCAGCCCTTCGCCGGAAAGCGTGAAGCGCAGTCCCGTGTCCAGACTGATCAGACCGATGCCGGCAAGGCAGGCAATCGCCGCGACGATGTTGTAGCCGTCGGGGCGTCTTTTCGTGAACGCAAAGCTGAGAAACGGAACGAGGACACAGTACACCGTGGTCAGGAATGCGCTGGTTCCGGGCGTGGTGTTCGTCAGCCCGACTGTCTGAAAAATATATGCCAGCGCGAGAAAAAGGCCGGTCAGGGCGCCGGTGCCGAGACAGCGGCGGTTCAGTCTGCGCAGGTAAGGTGCCCGGACAGCCAGCAGGATCAGACCGGCGAAAAAGAACCGGATGCTGAGCAGCAGGAACAGCGGCACCTCGTCCAGCGTATTCTTCAGAACGAAGTAAGAACTGCCCCACAGGATTGCGCCTGTAAACAGCATCAGCCGGGCGAGGGCGGCACGCTTACGGTCAGTCATACAGCAGATCCCGGTAATCCGTGATGTACAGATCGGCGGTGCGGATCATGTCGGCGCGCTGTGCCTCGGCGGAAGCATCGTACACGCCGACCACAAAAAAGCCTGCCTGCTTGGCGCTGGTCGCACCGGTCAGACTGTCCTCAAACACAACAGTCTCGCCGGGGGCGGCGCCGGCTTTTTCACACGCACGCAGGTAGATGGCAGGGCTGTCCTTGCCCCTGCCGACCTCCTCCACGCTGGTGGAGTCCGAGAACAGGGACAGCACGCCGTTCCGTGCCAGGCATGACTCAAAAAAGCCTTTGCCCAGCGCTGTGGCAATGCCGAGCGTCTTGCCGTCCGCCCGGAGCAGGCGGAGCAGGTCGGCTGCGTGCGGCTTGAGCTGGATACTGTCGCGGTATGCCGCAGTTCCCAGCGAAGCCCAAATGCGGATGATCTCCTCGGGGGTTGTGTCCAGTCCCAGCGACTGCACTGTATAGACGGCACCGTCGCGGACGCTCAGGTGGTTGACATGCATGAGGTAATCTGCCGGAACGGATATGCCAAAGTGGGCAAGTGTTTGCAGGTAGACTTTGTCCCAGAGCGGCATGGAGTCCAGCAGTGTGCCGTCCAGGTCAAAAAGAAAGCATTGGAATCCGCGCAGGGCTTGCGTGTAGTGCATGGGGTGTATTCTCCTGTGTTTCTGTTTTCCTATACAGTATATCACAGTTTTTGCGCATTGTCTACCCTTTTTGCGATTATTTTGCGGTGGCGGGATCCGCTTTTTCACCGGCTCGCCCTGCCACCGCGGTACCCGACGGGGGGCTTGCCTTCTTTGCCGCCTGCCGACGCTGCCTTTAGCTTATTTGTCTGCCCCCATCCCCCCACCCCCCTTCCCAGCGGGAAGGGGGAGACTATAAGTTTATTTTGCCGGGGGCTCCGCCCCCGACACCCCGGCATCAGACCGCTTACGGCACTGACAGCCACTGCCACTATGGTACCCGGCGGGAGGCTTACCTTCTTTGTCGCCTGCCTATCCTGCCTTTAGCTTATTTGTCTGCCCCCATCCCCCTTACCCCCTTCCCGCCGTAGGTAAATTTACAAATTGTCCTGATTTCTGTCATGTTCCTGTGATATATCTGTGATAAAGTACAATGAGTTGTGCCAAGGCGCACCTGGCGAACAGAACGGATAGAATCCAGAAAGGCAGCCCACCATGAATCATCAGAACCAATACGACGTTATCATTATCGGCGCAGGTCCCGGCGGCATTTTCACCGCTTATGAACTGTCCCGACTCAGACCGGAACTGCGCATAGCAGTTTTTGAAGCCGGAAACCCGCTGGAGAGGCGGAAATGCCCCATTGATGGGGTGAAAGTGACATCCTGCATGGGTTGCAAGACCTGTGCCATCATGAACGGCTTCGGCGGAGCGGGCGCATTCTCGGACGGCAAATACAACATCACGAACCAGTTCGGCGGCACTCTGCACGAGTATATCGGCAAAAAGCAGGCGATCGACCTGATGAAATATGTCGATGAGATCAACCTTTCCCACGGAGGGCAGGGAACCGCGCTGTACTCCACTGCCAACAGCCACATCAAAAAGATGTGCCTCCAGAACGGGCTGCACCTTTTGGATGCTTCGGTGCGGCATCTCGGAACCGATATAAACTATATCGTGCTGAAGAACCTGTACGAGGAGCTGTCCGCCAAGGTGGAGTTCCATTTCAATGCGCCGGTGGAGGAGGTCCGCAAGACGGAGGAAGGCTTTGCCATCGTCAGCCGCGGACAGGTGTTTACGGGCGCACAGTGCGTCATTTCCGCCGGACGCTCCGGCAGTAAGTGGATGGAGACGGTCTGCCGCGACCTGCAGATCCCCACGCGCTCCAACCGCGTGGACATCGGGGTGCGCGTCGAGCTGCCGGCGGAGGTGTTCGCTCATCTGACCGACGAGCTGTACGAGTCCAAAATCATCTATCGGACAGAGAAATTCCAGGATCTGGTCCGCACCTTCTGCATGAACCCGCACGGCGTGGTGGTCAACGAGAACACCAACGGCATCGTGACGGTCAACGGGCACTCCTACGAGGATCCCGCCAAGCATACCGCCAACACCAACTTCGCCCTGCTGGTTTCCAAGCATTTTTCGGAGCCGTTCAAGGATTCCAACGGCTATGGCGAATCGGTGGCGCGGTTGTCCAATATGCTTGGCGGCGGCGTGATGGTTCAGCGTTTCGGCGACCTCATCCGCGGACAGCGCAGTACGCAGGGACGTATTGAGGAGGCATTCATCGAGCCGACCCTGTCGGCAACGCCAGGCGACCTGAGTCTGGTCATGCCCAAGCGCATTCTGGACGGGATCATTGAAATGATTTATGCGCTGGACAAGATTGCTCCCGGCACCGCAAACGACGACACGCTGCTGTACGGCGTGGAGGTCAAGTTCTACAATATGGAAGTCGAGATTGACCATACCCTGCAGACCCGCCACAGGGGGCTGTATGTCATCGGCGACTGCTCCGGCGTGACGCACTCGCTCTCGCACGCTTCGGCGTCCGGCGTGTTCGTGGCGCGGCACATTGCCGGTTCCGACAACGACTGAATACTGCGCGTAAACGATAAAACGATTGCGGAGGATTTGCCATGAAACGCAGACAGACAACCGGAGCCGTACTGCTTGCGCTGCTCCTGATGCTGACAGCCACCCTGTCGGCAGTACCCGTGACGGCGGAGGCGGGGACGCTGACGCTGGATAAAACCACGTACACAGAGGGCGAGGATATCCTTGTGACCGCGACCGGATCCGGTGCGGACTGGGTCGGACTGTATGCTGCCGGCGACGGTGTTCCCGGCGGCGGGCAGGTGTCCATCTACTGGTACCATGTCGCACAGGACGGTAACAAGTCCGGCGAGCAGAAGAACATACGGGAAGCGGAGTTCCGGAACGACCGCGGTTCCCTGTTGGAGATTCCTGCCGGGGATTATGTCATGTTCCTGTGCGCCAATGACGGCTACACCGTACTGGCGCAGGTTGCATTTACCGTGAAGCCGGCGCCGGATCAGGTGCCGGATGCGCCTGCCTCCGCTGTCTACACATCTGACGGCGTTGGTGCCGGGCGTGCGGACGGCAAGCTGACTGTCACCGAGGGGGCGGGGAGTGCCAAGCCGCTGTCCTATGTTGCATACTGGGCAAATGCCGACGGCGTGCTGCCCGGCTGGAGCGCGGCGGCGACCTTTGCCCGCACGGGCGCTACCACGACCACCCGGCTGGCGGACAACACCCTGATCCCGGCTGGAGCCGACCGTCTGCTTGTTTTTGCGCAGCGGCGGGGTGCCTGCTCTGCGACCGGCACGGAGGCGCTCCTGCCTGCCGGCGCGGCGGATTTTGATCCCGGTACCCTGCTGGGCGAGATGCAGGTCATGAGTGACATCCATATCAATCCCTCGGATGACCACCTGCACAACAAGCACTTTGCCCAGGCGCTGGCGGACATCCGGACGATTTCCCCGAACAGTATGGGAATTTTCGTCAACGGAGACGTTGCTGACCACGGGCAGGTTGCCGAGTATGAGGCATTCAACCGGCTCATCGCGCAGGCAGGCGACGGACTGCCGCCTGTTCTGTGTGCCATCGGCAACCATGACTTTGACGGCGGGCTGGATGCCAAGGGGCAGATCCGGCGCTTCCTCAAGGGAACCGGAAACAGCTCGGAAACCATCTGGTTCGACACTTGGATTTCCGGTTACCACTTTGTATTTCTGGGCGGTGAGGCGGCAGGACTGCACGCCGACCTGTCGAACGCACAGCTTGCATGGCTGGAAGAGACATTGGCAAAGGATCGCGTCGAGGGGCGTCCCACGTTCCTGTTCCTGCATCAGGGGCTGATGGACACCGTCGCGGGCACGTTCAAGTATCAGAACTGGCACGGTGTCAAGCAGTCCGCTCAGCTGCGCCGTATCCTGCGGCAGTATCCGGAGGTCGTGCTGTTCTCCGGTCACAGCCACTGGACAATGGAATCCGCGCATACGGTCAAGCCGGCGGACAGCTCGCTGCCTTCCGTTGTCAGCACCGCGTCCTGCGCGTACCTGTGGGATGACAGCTGCATCGAGACCAATGTCGGCATTGTCGGCTCGGAGGGCTACTACATCTATCTGTACGAGAATTGCCTGATCGTCCGGGGGCGCAGCTTCGACCGGGGCGAGTGGATCGGCTCGGCGCAGTTTATCCTGCCTCTGCCGACCTCCGGCGGAACAGAGACGGAGTCCGCAACCGAAACCGCCACCGAACCTGTGACCGAACCCGTGACCGGCACCGAGCCGGATTCCTCTACCCAGCCGGTTCCCGGCACTGCAACCGGGACTGTCGCCGGAACTTCCGGTGCTGGTGCCGACAGCAGCACGCTTCAGGAACCGACCACTACCGCGGCGGATTCTTCCGCTTCCGGTTGCGCTTCCTCTCTGGGCGGCGCGCTGGGAAGCATCAGCGCCCTGCTGCTCGGCGGGGCTGTCCTGAGCCGCCGCAAGCGTAGCCGTAACCTTCGGTAAATTACCCCCAAACGACTGACAGGGCAGGTTTATCCTGCCCTGTCAGTCGTTTAAGAACGGGAGAACGAAGGAACGGGAGAGCGAAGGAACGGGAGAGCGAAGGAACGTTGGGGGCTTCTTGAAAGAAGCCCCCAAACCCCCAAGAACTTTTCTCGAATTTGTTATTGACTGTAACTGTAACCGGCGTCCTCCGGCGATACCAAACCGAATTGTTTCCTCAAAACCGAACCAGTGCCGCGCCCCGCCAGCCCCGGGGATGCAAGGGGCGAAGCCCCTTGCATAAGATAACAAAAAGTTCCCCCCTTCCCGCTGGGAAGAGCGCTCTGCGAGCGCGGGTTAGGGGGATGGGGGCAGGAAAGCAAGCAAAAGGCAGGGTAGACAGGCGACAAAGACGGCAAGCCCCCCGCCGGGTGCCGGAACGGCAAGGTTATCCGGCGACCAACCGGGCAAGCCCCCGCCGGGCGCCATAGCGGCAGGACGAGCCGGCACCGTAAACGCCGTACACCTTAAGGCTGCCGCCGCACCACCCTCAAAACGCCACCCGCTCCACCCGCAGGCAGGAATAGGGAGCCGCGTCCGCCAACGTGAACAGCGCACCGTGCCCCTCCACGGCTCCCTCCGCCACGGAAAAACGCGTGGGCATCCGGGTCGTCATGCGGTACAGAACCGCACGGGTATCGGTGCCGATAACGCCGCCGACCGGACCCGTCATGCCGATGTCGGTGATGTACCCCGTGCCGCCGGGCAGAATTGCCTCGTCAGCCGTGGCAACGTGGGTGTGCGTCCCGAACACGACCTGTACACGCCCGTCCAGAAAACGCCCCATTGCCATTTTTTCCGAGGTCGCCTCGGCGTGAAAATCCAGCATTGCTATGTCATACCTGCCCTTTTCCGCCGCAAGGATGCGCTCCGCGACCGTGAAGGGGTTGTCCAGCTCGTCCATGTGAACTGTCCCGGACAGATTGATGCACAGCATCCGCCTGCCGTGCACGTCGGCAAACGTCCAGCCCGCACCGGGACACGGAGCGGGGAAGTTGGCAGGGCGGATGATGCGGTCGGGGCGGTCGTCCAGAAAATGTCCGATATCCCGCTGTCCGAAGGCATGGTTGCCCAGCGTGATGAGATCGGCGCCCGCTTCAAGGATCGCTTCCGCATCCTGCACCGCAATGCCGTGGATGTCGGCGGCGTTTTCCCCGTTGACGACCGTAAAATCTGCGCCAAGACGGTCACGCAGCCGCCGGAGCTGTTCGCCGAGATACCGGACACTGCGTCTGCCGACGATGTCGCCGATTGCCAGAATGCGGATGGGCATGGAAAATTCCTCGTTTCTGATTATTCCGTATGCGGGGGTTCAAAGCATCTCCAGCAGTACGTCTGCCTCGGCGTTTGCCAGCCGTTCCAGACAGTCCTCGTCGGTCAGGAACGCCGCATCCTCCGGGTTTGTGTGAAAGCCGTGCTCGATCAGCATGGCGGTGTGACAGCCGGATGCCGCCGCGGCGCGCAGGACGCCGTAGTAATCCACGCCGGGCTGATCCGGATAGGAGCGGGTTTTGACGCCTCTGTCCTCGGTGTGCATGGTCTCCACCACCGCGCGGTTGAGCGCCCGCGCCAGACGCGCATTGTTTTCCTCGTCCGCGAGCGAGTAGTACACCTCTGAGCCCCGCACCAGATTGTAACGCTCCGGCGGCGTGGCGGAGCCGGGGGCGTTGGAGTGCAGGGAGAGAAACATCCGGGCGTGCTTTTCCCCGGCGAGTCCGCCGCGGGCGGCGAGGGCGGGGTCATCCTCTACTGCGTTCCGGGTGAGCAGGACGTCAAAGCCACGCGCTTCCAATGCCGCCTTCAGATGCTGTGCCAGACGAAAATTCTGGGTTCCTTCGTATCTTCCTTTCAGGATCGGGTACTCGTTGCCGAACTGTCCGTGACCGGGATCCAGTACGATCAGCTTTTTTCCCATGATTGCTATGTCTCCTTTGCTCGGATTTTGCGGTATCATTATACCGCGTTCCGGCATTGTTGTCAAGTAAAATTGCTGTTGCCCTGACCATATCGCCCGCCGCTCTTGCATTTTTGCCCGGAATGTGGTATACTGTGGACACGAAATCAACCGAAAGGCGGTCAGACTCACTGTGGAAATGCTGCATAAAAATCCCCCCGCCGGGATACTGAACCAGAAAAAACTGTTCATCTTTGACATGGACGGAACAATATACCTGGGCAAGCTGGTGTTCGACTATGCGATCCGCTTCATTCGCCATCTGCGCGCGGACGGACGGCGCGTGCTGTTCTTCACCAACAATGCCTCACACTCCACGGCGTTCTACGTCGATAAGCTGAAAAGACTGGGATTTGAGCCGACGGCGGACGAGATCATGTCCTCCGCTGACGTCACGGTGGCATACCTGCACCGCCATTATCCCGGAAAATCGGTGTACCTGGTCGGTACCGAGGAGCTGAGCCGGCACTTCCGCGAGGCGGGCATTCCGCTCCTCACGGGCGATGAGGAAAAGGCAGATATCGTGGTATCCAGCTTTGACACCGAGCTGACCTATCGCAAACTGGACAACGCCTGCCGCCTCATCCGGAACGGTGCGCTGTACCTCTGCACGCACCCCGATCTCAACTGCCCGACCGATACCGGCGCGATTCCGGACAGCGGTGCGATTGCTGCCTTTATTACGGCAGTCACCGGCGTAACGCCCCGCTTTTTGGGAAAGCCCTACGGCGAAGTGGTGGATATGATAGAGCAGGTTACCGGTATTGACCGCCGGGATATGTGCATTTTCGGCGACCGCCTGTACACCGACATCGCACTGGGCACCCGCCACGGCGTCACATCTGTGCTGGTGCTGACGGGTGAAACGTCCGAGAGCGACCTTGCCGCCGCACCGGCGGACGAGCGTCCTGATATGGTATATGATTCCTTGCATGAAACAGACCTCGCCCTGTTCGGCGTGGGAAAGGAGGCAGAGCATGGCATTTGACGCAGGTATGCTTGCCTGCATGGTGCATGAGATACGCACCGCCGCGCTGGGCGGGCGGATCGAGCGCGTCATGCAGCCCGAGCGGGACGAGATCATCCTGCAGATCCGCTCCTTTGCGGGCGGGCGGCGGCTCCTGATCAATGCCGGTGCCAATCCGCGTATCGGCTTTACGGGGCTGTCGCGGGAGAACCCTCAGCAGGCACCCATGTTCTGTATGCTGCTGCGCAAGTACCTGACCGGCGCGCGGCTGGCGGACGTCGTGCAGAACGGCTTTGAGCGGGCAGCGACGCTGACCTTCGACACGCGCGACGAAATGGGCTTTGCCTGCCGCCGCTATCTGATTGCCGAGGTCATGGGTAAATACTCCAACCTGATCTTTGCGGAGGACGCGGTGCCGGACGCACCGGACGGACGGCTGCGCATCGTGTCGGCACTGAAGGTGGTGGATTTCACGACCAGCTCCCAGCGGCAGGTTCTGCCGGGCATGATCTACGAAAATCCGCCCGCGCAGGACAAGCGGAATCCGCTGGCGGAGGATCCTGACGGCTTTGCGGCGCAGTATGCCGCCGTGCCGCCCGACTACCCGCTGGACAAGTTCATCCTGAGCCGCTACTGCGGCATTTCGGCGGCAGTGGCGCGCGAAATGGTGTTCATCGCAACGCGGCACACCGACACGCCCGCCCGCTACGCCGATGCCGCTACGCTCTGGCGCGGCTTTGAGGCGGCGGTGCGGCGCATCCGGGAGAACGACTATGCGCCCTGCCTCGTGCTGGACGGCGGAAAGCCGGTCGAGTACGCCTTCCTGCCGCTGACACAGTATACATCCTGTGAGATCCGCCCCTTTGAGGAGGCATGGCGCCTGCTGGACGTCTGGTTCGAGAGCCGGGATCGGGACGCGCGCCTGCACCAGCGGGCGGCGGATATCCTGCGCCTGCTGACGCACACCGAAACCCGCATCCGAAAGAAGCTGGACCTCCAGCGGAGCGAGCTTGCCGACTGCGAAAAGGCGACCGAGTACAAGCGGGACGGCGATCTCATCACTGCCAACCTGTACCGGCTGGAGCGCGGCATGGAGCAGGTCGGGCTGACCGACTACGAAAACTGGAACGAGGAGACGGGCGAATACGGCACGGTGCTGATCCGCCTTGACCGGCGGCTGACGCCGGCGGCGAATGCGCAGAAATACTATAAAAAGTATGCGAAGGCGCGCAACGCCCGCGTGGAACTGACGCGGCAGATTGCGCTGGGCGAGGAGGAACTGACCTACGTCTACACCATTTTTGACGCGCTGACCCACGCCGAGACCGCCGCCGACCTCGCCGAGATCCGGGATGAGCTGTACCGCTCCGGCTATGCATCCCGCATGAAGGGCTACGTTGCGCCCCGGAAACAGCCTGCCCCGGTCTGCGCGAAGTTCCGCACGCCCGGCGGGTTTACCGTCCTGTGCGGCAAGAACAATCTGCAAAACGAATACATCACGCACAGGCTGGCGCAGAAGAATGACTACTGGTTCCACGCCAAGGGCGTCCCCGGCTCCCATGTTCTGCTTGTGACCGACGGGCGCGAGCCGGGCGATGAGGACTTCACCGCCGCAGCCTGTATCGCGGCGCACTTCTCCAAGGCGGCGGGCGGCTCGCAGATTCCGGTGGATTACCTGCTGGCGCGCAACGTCAGGAAGGTCCCCGGCGGGAAACCGGGGTTCGTCATCTACCATACCAACTGGACTGCCTACGTCACGCCCGACGCGGAGCGTGTTGCCGCCATGCGGATTTGACGGCAGCGCTGTCCGGATACGGAATCGTGGGTGTTACAAACTCAAAATGAGTTTGTAACACCCACGATTTTTTAGAGAAGCCCTTTAGTCTGCGCGGAAATCCGTTGCATACACTGCCGCGAGGTCATCCCCGGCGGCGATTCCCAGCCGGTACAGCCCGTCGGCAGGGATGCGGAAGACAAGCTCGCCTTCCTGCCAATCCTTACCCTTGAAGTAGCCGCAGGGCGGCTGGTACAGGGTGGCTTCCGCCACGGGTGCGCCCTCCCTGTTCCGCACGAAGGCGGTAAAACCGCCCGCCGCACGGTAGCGGAAGGTCATGCGGTGCGTGCCGGCGGTCAGGTACAGCCCCTGCCAGAGGTCGCAGTCCCTGCCTGCCAGTTTGCGCAGGCTGGCGCAGGCAACGCCGTACAGATCCACCTGCCGCACTGCCTCCGGTGTGGTATACGACCAGTTGGAAAGCCCCGTGACCCAGCCGGGATTGCGCTCGGCGGGGCGGCGGATAAAGCTGCCGTACTCAAAATCCGAGGGACTGCGCAGTCCGCAGTCGTTGTCCAGATTGGTGATGCGCAGATTGTCAATGCCCAGCGGACTGCGGAATTCGCATTGATGGATATGCAGATTCTTGACCGGCGAGAAGTCATCCGTTTCGGAGCCGTCGAAGGGGAACACGCCGTAGTAGGGGTTGTCCGTCCAGCCGCCGATGGCAAGCCGCCCCTCCAGCACGGTGTCGAAAATATGGACGTCATTCACCTCGACCTGCGACAGATCGGGGGCGTCGGTGCCCCAGATGCAGAACGAGATGGCGCTGGCTGTGAAGGTGTAGCAGCTCAGCCGGGAGTGAATCAGCTCGATATGATGCGTTCCGTGATCCCAGCCCGGATAGGCGAAGTACCACAGCATATCGCGCGGGTCGTTGTAGTTGGAGGACAGGCAGATGCCGTCGTCGTTGTTGTTCATCATGACGCGCGCAAACACCACGCCGTCCGAGCCGCAGGGCCAGATGCCGTCTGCGCCGGTGCATTTGGATTCGTCCAGCCGCACGCCGCCGACAAACACACGCTTCATGCCGTTGATAATCAGGTAGGGCGCGCTGGAGCGTATGAGCGACACGTCGGACACCTCCACGTTCTCGCACTCACTCATGCCGACCGGGATTGTGTGCATCCGGTCACAGCACCCGATGCAGACATTGTCCCCGATGTAGTGGAAATACCCGTCCCGACTGCGGCTTTCGGTGTCGCACATCCGGATGATGCCGCCGCCCGTGATGCGGACATTGCGCTCGCGGTAGGCGTAGATCAGCGGGTAGTTGCCGGAGGAGTGGTTCGCGGGCCAGTTGACGCCGGTCATGGACACATTGTGCCCGAAACGCGGCAGGATGCGGTAGTGCGCCGGGTCGTCCGATTGCCACAGAACCGCGCCCGCCGGAATGTGCAGGTCGGTGTTGCTGTGCAGGCGCAGGTTGGTCACAAGGTAGCGCCGCCCGTACCCGGAGTCGCAGTCCGGCGTATCGGCAGCCGGAAGCAGAACCTGCCCGCCGCCGGCGGCAGAGCAGTCGTCCAGCGCCGCCTGAATGGCTGCGGTATCGTCGGTGTAGCCGTCACCGCGCGCGCCGTAGGCGGGCTCCGTCACGTCAAACACCCGCTCCGGCAGCGAGAACGCGTACGGATTCGCACCGCAGAAATCCCGCCAGTTGGAAATGACGGCACGGTTGGACAGCGGCAGCCACGCGCCGGTTGCCGTTACCACGGCGCCTATAAACTGCGACGCCAGCCGCGTCACGCGCCCCCGATACAGCGGCGCGGTCAGTACGGTGTGCCCGTCCGCCGCGAGCGGAGCGGTTGTGATGCAATCCAGCTTTTCCAGTGTCTCGCGGTCGTCCCCGATAACATCCAGAAAACCGTCGTAGATGCGCAACTCGGCACCCGCCAGCGCGGGATCGGTGTCGCAGGTGAACAGGATGATTTCTGCCGTCGGGTCGGCGGTGCAGGTGCGGAAGCCGCCTGCCGTGCGGCGAATCGGCTCCTCTTGCTCAAAACTCAGCTTGTACAGCCGCAGGGTGCAGGGGCGGTCGGGCATCAGCCTGAGCCCGGTCAGGCGCCGGGGGGCATGCAAATCACCCTGCGTGCCGGGAATGTCCGAAAGGTTCAGAAACAGCGTCCGGGGGCGGTCAAGACCGGAAACGGCAAAGGTTTTGCGGTTTTCCGGGGCAAAATCCGTCTGATCCTCCGTGCGGAAGGCAACCGTCAGCGAAAGCTCCGGGCAGTCTGCCTCCATTCGCAGGAGCAGGGTGTTCTTGACCGGCAGAAAGATGTCGCACAGCGTGTCAGCCGCATCTGTCAGATCGGGCAGGGTGATGACGGCATCCGCGGCGCAGGTCGCAGTCAGAACACCGTCCCGGTGACAGAGCGCGGCGTTCTCCGCTGCGAACAGGCACTCCATGCCGTTGCCCTTCAGGGTGAAGTCCACCTCCATGCCCGCTTCCACGGTGTCCAGCTTGATCACGCGTTGCCACTCCGGCACGGCTTCGTCAATCCGGTACTCAAACCGGATCGCCTCCACCCCCGCCAGAACCGCCTCGCCGGAGAAGTTGGCGAAGATACGGTTGAAGCCGTAATCCACCAGCTGAACCGTGCGGCTGGCACTGCCGGCGCCGAGCAAGGTCACGGTCAGAAAGGAGCGGCTGACCAGCTGGGGGTCGGGACGTTCCACAAAGTGCATATTCTCTTTGATCTCGCGGAAATATTCGTCGGTCGTTTCCCCGTCGTAGGCGGAGAAGGCGAAGGTGAGCGTGGGCGACCGGCGCAGATCGGCGGGGGCGGCAAACCGGCAGACAAACGACATCCGGTGGCAGGCGGTGCCGTCCGTCTGGGCGGCGGCGTGCAGGCGCAGGGCGTGGGTACCGCGGCTGACCGGCCCCGGCTGCAGTTCACAGACGGACAGGGCGTCCAGCCCGTCGGCAATTTCCGCCCGCGCGGCGGTTGCGGGGTCGGAAAAATCCAGCAGGGTATGCCGATTCTGCAGGAACAGGCGGCGACCGGCGACCGCGTTTCCGGAAACGGGAATATTCATATGTATCATCCTCTTTCTTGTTCTTGTTATTGAACGTCGGCGATGCCACGCGGCTTGCGGCTGGCGCACCGACAGGCAGGGAATTTGCGGGTACCGCCCGCTTTTTCAGGCTCTGTCCAGTATGTACCGCGCCGCGTGCATCCCGACGATACTGCCGACCTCGCCGTCCTCCATTCCTTCAAACTCGACCGACACATAGCCGTCGTAGCCGGAATCGCGGATCAGCTTCAGCGTTTTCCACACGTCCAGATCACCCTGCGCCAGAATGGAGCCGCGCAGCATATACAGACCGGAATTGGTGGAGAACCACGATCCGGCATCACAGCGGAACAGTCCGCCCACACCGGTCAGGCGCTCCGCCTGCCGGACGTAGAAATCCTTGAGGTGTACCATCTTTGCCAGCGGGGCGCACCGGGCGACCGCGACCAGCGGATCCTCGTCCACGCAGAGAAAATTACCGGTGTCCAGCAGCAGCCCGTAGTTGGGGCGATCCACCTCATGAATGAGCCGGATGACCCGGTCGGAGCCGTTGACGAAAAAGCCGTGGTTTTCCAGCAGGGTCGTAATGCCGTACCCGGCGGCGTAGTCCGCCAGTTCCCGCGCCGCCTGCACTGCCCAAGGCAGGCATTCCTCAAATGCCAGCGGGGTATTCTGCTCCAGCGGGCGGCGGAAGGACGAGATATCGTGGCGCATCATGGGAACGCCCAGCCTGTGGGCAACGTCGATGTGCCGCTTGAGGCGTCGGATTTCCGCCCGGCGTGCCTCCTCCTCCGGGGCGAGCAGGTTCGCCAGAACGGCGTAATCCGAGAGCGGCAGGGACAGCGCCTCCGCCGTCTGCCGGATGCTGTCAATCAGCGGCTGATTGAATTCGTCGCGCCCGTCATCGTACAGGGTGAAGCCGAAGGGCACGATTTCCATGTGCTCCGCGCCGTTCTCCGCCGCGAACCGCATGGCGTCCAGAATGGTTTTGCGTCCGCTCATAATGTCGGCGTTGAGGCTGTAGCTGGTCAGTCCGATTTTCATGGGTACACTCCTCCGAATGTTTGGTTTTGTCGGTTAGCGGGTATGCGGGTCGCGGATTCATCCTGCGGCGCGTCTCCGGCTCATTTGGTTCCGCCCGCCTCCTGCCGGCTGCGGGAGATGACCTGCTCGGACATTCCGCGGCACAGCTCCAGCACGCGCCGGATGCTGTCCAGGGCATCCTCCGGCATTCCCGACGCGATCCAGTCCAGCGACAGCCCGAACAGCTCGCACTTGAGAAAGCGGATAGCGATGGCGCGATCCGCCTCGCTCACGGTGTCCTTGCCGAAGACCGTGTCCAGATAGGTGCGCACGATGTACTCGCACTGCTTCATGTAATAACTTTCGTATATGTCCCGGTTGGCGGAGTTGAAGATATGCTGAACCGCCTTGCGGTTTTCGCGCGCAAAACGGAACGCCACCTGTACGCACTCGTCCAGCGAACTGATGGTGGGGTACTGCTCGATCAGCATATCCACCTCATCCTGGATGATCTCACCCAGCAGGGCGGGGATATCCTGGTAGTGGTAGTAGAAGGAGTTGCGGTTGATCCCGCAGTCCTCCACGATGCTGCGCACGCTGATCTTGCTCAGCGGCTGTTGGTTCAGCAGCTTGAGAAACGAGTCTTTGATTGCCTGCTTGGTAAAGTTCGGCATAGGTGGGCGCTCCTTTCCGCTGTCCCGCCGGGGCGGGCGTTTCTGTCTTCTCTCCGCATTCATTATAGCACGAAGGCAAGGCGGGTGTCAAGAATTTTTTGCGCATCCGGCAGGGGGACTGCGCCCGCTTTTTGAGGCGGCGTCCCTTTCCTAAAGGGGATAGTGACGGAACGATTATTTGAAAATTCCTTGCTTTACCCCTTGCGCCGAACCGGAAACAGGCGTATAATAGAGGCATTGACACCGCAAAGGAGCATACGTATGAGGAAGGAAACCGTTTACCGCATTTTTTCCCATATACCGACATTGGAAACGCCGCGCCTGACCTTGCGCGGGATGCGTGTCAGCGACGCGGAGGATGTATTCGACTACGCCAGCCGCGAGGAGGTGACGCGATACCTGCTCTGGTCCCCGCACCCGGACATTGAGTATACCCGCCGATATTTGACCTACATCGGACAGCGGTACAGAACCGGCGATTTCTTTGACTGGGCAATGGTCAGCCGGGAAACGGGACATATGATAGGAACCTGCGGCTTCACATCCTTTAATTTTTCAGCCGATTCCGGCGAGATCGGATATGTGCTCAACCCGGATTACAGCGGGCGGGGACTGGCTACCGAGGCGGTACGCGAGGTGATACGCTTCGGATTCACGAGCCTGTACCTGCACCGGCAGGAGGCACGGTTCCTGCAGGGCAATGACCGCTCCCGCCGCCTGATGGAGCGCGTCGGGATGTGCTTTGAGGGATGGTCGCGCGACGCGATCAAGACAGGCGACGTCTACCGGACGGTCGGCACCTGCGCCATTCTGGCGGGGGACTGGCGGGCGAACCTCGGGCAACAGCCGCCGGAGTCATGAAATACTCCATGCAGGGGGCGGAATTATCAGAATGCCCTCCCTGACGGGAAACGGCGCCGCCGGAGAAGACCGGCGGCGCCGTTTTGCCGTGCAGTCACGCATACTGCCCCACGATGTCCATCATTTCCTGCCAAGTCCCGGCGACTATCCCGGCGGCAAGCGCCTCCCGATCCACGGCAGGCAGTGTGTCCACCCGGACGTTGACGGTTCGCATCAGGCGCCCGTCCCCGTCAAACACGCCGATGATGCCCCGGTACTCGGTCACGCGATAGGCGCAGGCTTCGGCGGGCTGCGTTCCGACCGGCTCCTCCGCCGCGTGTGCGCCGGCGTGCGTGACTTCCCCGACACCGTCCGTGTCCGCCGGCAGGCGTCCGGACGTGCTTTCGGCAGGCGTTGCCTGTGCCGGAGCGTCCGCCTGTACGGCATTGCCGTCTGGCTCTGTCCCGACGCCGAGCAGTTTGTCCGCGCCTGCCTCCACCGCGCTCTCGACCTGCGCAAGGCGCGCACGCAGATTCAGGTTTTCCCGCAGATTCTTCTGCCGGAAGGCGGTCAGCGTGTCCCGCAGATTTGCCGCGAACGCTGCCGTCAGCGCCGTGCCGCCCCACGAGAACAGCAGCGCCGTGACAATCAGACCTTTTGTCAGTTTTCTCATGTCTCTCCGTATCCTTTCCCATACAACGCAGGCAGCTCCGCCCGGATACGGGCGGTTTTTTCTGGTTCGTATGTCGCTATTTATCATGTCCGCCGTGCGTGTAATTATACGCGCCGCCTGCCACAATATCTGTACGGCGGCGGATTGCGCGCCGCAATACCGGACATCCGGGATTCGGAGGTGAATTGTCATCATGCATCGTCTGATTCGGTTTCTGTGCGTTTTTCTGTCGCTTTGCCTGCTCGCGGCGGCGGGCGTCACGGTTGCCGCTACCGTGCGGCTGGAGCGGTACGCCCGCGCGGCGGAGGAATCCCCGCCGGTTATTCCCGATCTGCGCGGCATCGGCGAACCGTCCGTGCTGTATGCCTACGATCCGGAAGACCGCGCCGCCGCGCGCGGCGAAGGGCATCCCGCCGCTGACGGGTACATTTGCCCCGCCGGGCGTTGCCTGTACGTCCCGTACAGCGACTTTCCGGAACAACTGATCAACGCGTTCCTGTCCATTGAGGACAAACGCTTTTTTTACCACGACGGCGTGGATTTCCTGCGGCTGAGCCATGCGGGGGTGAACTATCTGTGCGGACGGGGGCGCTCCTTCGGCGGCTCCACCGTGACACAGCAGCTCATCAAGAACCTGACAGGGCGGGACGAGTACACGTTGGATCGGAAATTCTCCGAGATATTCGGCGCGCTGGCGCTGGAGGAGACCGCCGATAAGACCGAGATTTTGGAGGCATACCTGAATATCATCAATCTGGGTGGCGGCTGTCTCGGAGTCGGTGCCGCCGCCGACCGCTGCTTCTCCAAAACGGTGCCGGAGCTGACGCTGGCGGAATGCGCTGCCCTTGCCGCCGTTCCGCAGAACCCGTCCCGCTATGACCCGCTGACGCATCCGGACGAAAACCGCGCCCGCCGGGAGCTGATCCTGTCCGAGATGCGCCGGCAGGGGTATATCACCGAGGCACAGCGGGTGGAGGCGGTCGCCTGCGGCATCCGGCTTGATCCCCGGAAAGCTCCGGACGCGGACAAGCCCCGCGTGACCGGCTGGTTTGCCGATACGGTGGCGGCGGATGTTATACGCGACCTGCAGGAGCGGCTGGGCTATTCGTCCGCGCAGGCTTCCGCACTGTTCTATGCCGGCGGTCTGACGGTATATACGACGGTGGACGAGGAACTGCAGGCACTGGTGGATGCCTACTACCGGGACACGTCGCATTTTCCGACCGGGAAGCGCGGGCAGCCGCAGTCGGCGCTGGTTCTGCTTGACCCCCGGACGGGGGACATTCTTGCCGTGGCGGGGGGCGTCGGGCAAAAGCAGGGCAGTCGCATTCAAAGCTACGCGACCGATACCCGCCGCCCTGCCGGATCTGCCATAAAGCCGCTGTCTGTATTCGCACCTGCCGTGGAGCGGGGACTTATCAGCTGTGCCTCTGTGCGGGAGGATGAGCCGGTCACAACGCGGCACGGCACCCCGTGGCCGCACAACGCCGACCGGCTGTACCGGGGGCGCGTGACGGTATCCGATGCGCTGGCGCACTCGCTCAACACGGTTTCGGTGCGCCTTCTTTACGAGGTCGGTATGCGGAACTCGCTGGATTTTTTGCGGGAGCGCCTGCACATGGACGGTCTGGTTGCCCCTGCGGACGGCACGGCGGGGGATCTGACCGTGTCCTCGCTGGCACTGGGACAGCAGAGCCGGGGCGTAACGCTCCGGGAACTGACCGGCGCCTACACGGTGCTGACCGACGGCGTGTTTCACGCGCCGGTCTCCTACCGCCGCGTGCTGGACAGGGAGGGGCGCGTTCTGCTGGAGAATCGCGTGGGCGGCGAGGTCTGCCTGCGCCGGGAGACTGCCGCGCTGGTCACATCCATGCTGGAGGAGGTTGTCAGCCGCGGTACGGCGTCGGCTTTGACCTTGCCGGAATCCGGTGTTGCTGTCGCAGGCAAGACCGGCACGACGCAGAACACCTGTGATCGTTGGTTTGTCGGCTATACGCCCCGCCTGCTCTGCGGCGTCTGGATGGGGTACGATTACCCTGCATCGCTGGAAGATCTGGGCGGAAATCCCTGCCTCGGCATCTTTGATGCGGTCATGAAGCGAGCAGAGCAGGTGTATCGGGGCGCCCCGGCGCAACGGGAATTTACCCTGCTGGGGGATCTGATTCGTGTCAGCTACTGCCGCACAACGGGGCTTTTGCCCTGTCCCGGCTGCCGGGAGGACGGAAAGATGGCGGAGGGGTGGTTTCTCCGCGGTACCGAGCCGCGAACCGTATGCGACTGCCACTGTCGCAAGGTTGGTGATCCGGAGCCTCCCGACGAAATAAAGTAAAAAGCGCCCTTCCCTGAAGGGGGAAGGGCAGGAGGAAAGATTTATGCTGTGGCTGGATAAACCCGGCACCGCAGGGGCAAGCCCCAGGAGCACTGCTTATTCGCAGCAGTAGCCACGCTTGCGGATGACGTCTGCGATGCGATCCGTGAAGGAGGAGCAGAGCGCTTCGGTCTCGCACTCCAACATGATGCGCAGGACAGGCTCGGTGCCGCTGGCGCGCAGGAGCGCACGCCCGTTTCCGCCAATCTCGCGGTTGACCGCATCGAATTCGGCACGGATGATGGGATCGTTCATGGCGGCGGACTTGTCGGTCACCCGGATGCTCCGCACGGTCTGCGGATAGAGCAGGACGGGGGCGGCAAGCTGGGAGAGCGAGGCTTTGCGGTCACGCATTTCCTCGGCAAGCATGATGGCGGTCAGGAGCCCGTCGCCGGTCGTGGCATACTTCCGGAGAATGATGTGACCGGACTGCTCGCCGCCCAGACTGTACCCATTCTGCTGCATGCATTCGTAGACAAAACGATCCCCGACGGCGGTCTGTTCACTGCGGATGCCGGCTGCCTCCAGAGACTTGAACAGACCGGAGTTGGACATCACGGTGCAGACCACCGTGTTACCGCCCAGCGCGCCGCGCGCTGCCAGACGGGTTGCCAGAATGTACAGGATGCAGTCGCCGTCCACAGTTTGCCCGTGCTCGTCCACCGCGATGCAACGGTCCGCGTCGCCGTCAAAGGCAAAGCCGACATCCAGATGGTTTTCCAGAACAAACTTCCGGAGCGCGTCAATATGCGTGGAGCCGCAGCCGTCGTTGACATTCAGCCCGTTGGGCGCGGTGCCCATGACGTAGGTTCTGGCGCCCAGTGCCTCAAACACCGCCTTGGCAATCATCCACGAGGCGCCGTTGGCACAGTCCAGTCCGATTTTCATCTCGCGGTAGGAATGCGATGCCAGCGAGATCAGGTAGCCGACGTAGCGGTTGCGCCCTGCCACATAGTCCACGATGCTGCCGACTGCCTCACGGCGTGCCAGCGGAAGCTCGTTTCCGTCCAGCCCCAGACGCTGTACGTCGCCGTCCAGGTACGCCTCCACCAGCGCGGTTGTGGCATCGTCCATCTTTTCGCCGTAGCGGTTGATGAGCTTGATTCCGTTGTCATAGAAGGGATTGTGCGAGGCGGTAATCATGATGCCGCAGTCGAATTCATCCGTCCGCGTTACGTAGGAAACGCTGGGCGTGGTGGTCACGTGCAGCATATACGCATCGGCACCCGATGCCGTCAAGCCCGCCGCGATGGCATACTCCAGCATATAGCTCGACCGGCGCGTGTCCTTGCCGATCAGGATGCGGGGACGGTAGTTGGGCATATGGAAGCCGGAAAGCGGCGAGGCGTAGTACCAGCCGAGAAAACGCCCTACCCGATAGGCGTGGTCGGCGGTCAGGGTCACGTTGGCTTCCCCCCGGAAGCCGTCCGTGCCGAAGTATTTGTTCTTGGCGCCCGTTTCGTTGATGGCGGATTTCTGCCCCGGGACATCGCCGAACAGCGAAATGTCATCCCGCAGAAGAGCGTCCGCCGTGACACGGAACAGGCGGCACAGTGTCAGGATGTTTTCGATCTGCGGAAGAGACTGGTTGACCTCCCACTTGGAAACCGACTGACGGGAAACGGAAAGCTCCTCTGCCAGCTGTTCCTGTGAAATATGCGCCGCAGAGCGCAGGTTTGCTATTTTTTCACCGATCGTCATACTGCTGCAATTCCTCGTTTCTGTGTGATATCCGCGCAGGCGGGATGTCGCGCGGCTGTATGCTGTTTCGTGAGACTCCGGCGGCATTCCGTGCGGCAAGCCGCCGGAAGTTCCAAAGACTCCCCTACATCATATACCAACCTTTCGCATTTTGCAACCAACCGGAGAGCAAATGTTACGCAACCTGCGGGTGCGGAATTGGAAAGCAAACTACCGGCTGGCTCGGCGTACCTCTATTATATCACATTTTCAGTCGGATATACAGGGTGTTTTCAGATTTTTTACGGTGACCGGCAAGCGGAGGAGCAACCGGCAGTTGATATCTGCGGTTCGGGCGGGAGCCGATCGTACGGTTCCGCACCAAACGAATCGCCCCTGTCCCTTTCTCCGCCGGGGAAAGGGACAGGGGCGTGGTTTGCGTTCGGGAACTGTTGGGAACCGTCGGGAACCGTGTTACCGCTTCCGCATCCGCCCGATGACCTGACCGCAACAGGCAGTCTGCGTGAAATTCTTCAGCAGGATGGGCGGGTAGGCGGGGTTGAGCGAGAGCAGGCGATCGCCGTCGAACTTCTTGAAGTAGCCGCATCCGTCCAGCACAAAAATGCCAAGCTCGCCGGGCGTGACGGACTCCGTGCGCCGGACAAGCAGAATGTCGCCATCGTGGTAGTTCGGCTCCATGCTGTCGCCCGCGATACGCAGAGCGAAGTCTGCATCCACCGTCTGCGCGACATCCGGGATGCTGATTTCGGTCGCGTGCGCATCGGACAGGAATTCGCCGATACCGGCGGACACCGGCAGATCGTACAGCGTGATGCGGCGGCGCTTGGCGGTGTCCTTCCTGCCGTGTCCGCCCGGGAGGTGGAGCAACGAGGCGGTTCCGGGCTCTGCGGCGGCAGGCTCTGCCGGCGCGGTTGCGGACAGTTCATCCTGCCCGCTCCGGAGGGTACGGTGCCGCGCCGCAGACGCCGGGTATGCTGCCTGCTCCCCGGCATCGCCCTGCGGGGATACGTTCCGGTGCGCATCGTCGGTCTGCTGCCGGATGGCGCGATCCACCTCCATATTGACGACGGCGTCTACCAGCGAACGTCCGTAGCCGTCCAGCAGGCGATAATTGCCGATAAAAATCAACTCGTCCTCTGAGAGGGTGCAGTTGTTGGTGTTGCGCGGAACGCCCGTGATGAGGTAGTCCAGCGAGCAGTCCAGCGCCTCGCTGATGGCAACGATATTGGAGAGCTTGGGGGAATCGCTGATGCCCGCGAGTAGCTTGGAGAGCGTGCCGAGCGGGATGCCGGTCATTTCCGCCAGCTTGTCGTTGGTGATTTTGCGCTCGCTCTTGATTGCCTTGATGCGGTCGAGGTAAGATTCCTGCCGGTATACTGCCATGCCCATTGCCTCCGTGTTCTTTGTTTGGAACTATTATATCACAAAGTTGGTGATTTGTAAAGAGGATTTGAAATAATTTTTCTGAAATCGGATTTTTTTGAAGGCGGCGGGTGTCCGTGCCGCCCCGGAATCCGGCGGGGCTTGCCGGGGGGGGCAAACAGGCGCCCTCACCCGATCTGTACAATCTGCATCAAAATACGTCTGCACGCCATTTTTACAGCCGTGAAAACGCCGAAATTACCGTGAACGGGCGAAAAAAAGAAAAAAGCCCTTGACAAACGCCGAAAATTTGCTATAATGTATGCCGGTTAGCGAGGGCTAACTCAAGAGCGTGCGCACAGGTCGGGATCGTTTGACCTCTGCCCGTCCGATGCATACGAACAAAAGGGAAGGATGGCAAAACATATGATGCCGTTGGTCGTTGCCGATCTGGACAAGGAATATATCATCCGGAAGATCGGAGGAAGCCCCGAGGTGAAGAAGCACCTGGAAAACTTGGGGTTTGTCGTGGGAGGAACCGTGACCGTGGTCACATCCATGGGCGGTAATCTGATCGTAAACGTCAAGGAAGCGCGCGTCGGCATCAGCCGCGAAATGGCGCAGCGGATCATGATCTGATCCCGGATTCAGCTTGAATTTCTTAAGGAGGAGTATACATATGAAGACATTGCGGGACGTCAAGGTCGGCGAGACCGTGAAGGTCGTCAAGCTCCGTGGCGAGGGTGCAGTCAAGCGGCGCATCATGGATATGGGGCTGACAAAAGGAACCGAGGTTTTTGTGCGCAAGGTGGCGCCGCTGGGAGACCCTGTTGAGCTGACGGTGCGCGGCTATGAGCTGTCGCTCCGTAAGGCGGACGCCGAGATGATCGAAGTCGAGTAAGTCAGTTGAATGTAGGAGATGCAACAGCATGAGTAAGAACGAGATCCGCATCGCGCTCGCCGGCAACCCCAACGCCGGCAAGACAACCCTGTTCAACGCCCTGACCGGCTCCAACCAGTTCGTCGGGAACTGGCCCGGCGTTACGGTGGAGAAGAAGGAAGGCAAGCTGAAGGGGTACAATGACGTCATTGTTACCGACCTGCCCGGTATTTACTCCCTGTCCCCCTACACGCTGGAGGAAGTGGTGGCGCGTAACTACCTGATTGCAGAGCGTCCGGATGCCATCCTGAACATCATCGACGGCACCAACCTGGAGCGTAACCTGTACCTGACCACTCAGCTGACCGAGCTGGGCATCCCGGTGGTCATTGCCATCAACATGATTGATGTCGTGCGCAAGAGCGGCGACAGGATCGACATCCCGGAACTGTCCCGTCAGCTGGGCTGCAAGGTTGTGGAGATTTCCGCCCTGAAGGGCACCGGCATCAAGGAAGCAGCCGAAGCCGCCATTGCAGCCGCCAGAGGAACGAGAACGGTTCCCATGCACACCTTCAGCGGCTGTGTGGAGCATGCGCTGGCGCACATTGAGGAAGCCGCCGTTCACACCATGCCCGCCGAGCAGCAGAGATGGTATGCCATCAAGGTGTTCGAGCGCGACGACAAGGTGATGGCTCAGCTGAATCTGCCCGAGGAAACCAAGGCGCACATCGAGGAGGACATCCGGGCGGCGGAGAAGGAAATGGACGATGATGCGGAATCCATCATCACCAACGAGCGCTACGTATACATTTCCTCCATTATCAAGAGCTGCTACAGGAAGAAGAACGTCGGCAAGCTGTCCACGTCGGACAAGATCGACCGCGTCGTGACCAACCGCTGGCTGGGTCTGCCCATCTTTGCCGTTATCATGTTCCTTGTTTACTATATCTCTATGGTTGCGGTCGGCACGCCCGCGACCGACTGGGTCAATGACGGCGTGTTCGGCGACGGCTGGCATCTGCTTGGCATCGGCTCCAAGGATTACAACGCGGACAACGACACCTATACCGATGCGCTGCGCGCGATTCAGGCATTCCAGCCGGACGTTGACCCGGAGGCGGAGAACTTTGACGCAGCCGCCGCGCTGACGGCGATCAAGGCGTACAAGGCGGAGTCCGAGAACCCCACCGGCAAGGTGACGGTGGAGGATGAGGAGACGCTGGAGGAGAGTCAGCTGACTGCCTACTACTCCAAGATTCCTGACAGCCTGTCCAAGAAGGACAGGGAATCGGTTGTCGGCATGACCTATCTGGAGGCTGTCGAATACTTCAGCGGGCTGATGGAGAAGAATGCGGAGACCGCGTTCGCCGCGCCCGACCCTGCCGACTACGGCGTGTGGGTGCCCGGCATCCCGGTGCTGGTCGGTGACGGACTGGAAAAGGCGGATTCTCCGGCATGGCTGTCCGGGCTTATCAATGACGGTATCGTTGCCGGTGTCGGCGCGGTGCTGGGCTTCGTGCCGCAGATGCTGGTGCTGTTCCTTCTGCTGGCTTTCCTGGAGGCGTGCGGGTACATGGCGCGTATCGCCTTCGTGCTGGACCGCGTGTTCCGCAAGTTTGGTCTGTCCGGCAAATCCTTTATTCCCATGCTGATCGGCGTGGGCTGCGGCGTGCCCGGCATCATGGCGAGCCGCACCATTGAGAACGAACGCGACCGCCGCATGACGGTCATGACCACCACCTTCATTCCCTGCGGCGCCAAGGTGCCGTTCATCGGCATGATTGCGGGCGCCATCTTCGGCGGTTCCGCATGGGTGGCAACCTCCGCGTACTTTGTCGGCATGGCGGCTATCATCGTGTCCGGTATCATGCTGAAAAAGACCAGGATGTTCGCGGGCGATCCGGCTCCCTTCGTCATGGAGCTGCCTGCCTACCATATGCCCACTGTCGGCAATGTCCTGCGGAGCATGTGGGAGCGCGGTTGGTCCTTCATCAAGAAGGCGGGCACCGTCATCCTGCTGTCCACGATCTTTGTTTGGTTCACGACCTACTTCGGCTGGGTGGACGGTAGCTTCCGTATGCTGGCTGAGGATGAGATCAACAATTCCATCCTGGCTGCCATCGGCGGTGTGATTGCGTGGATCTTCAAGCCCCTGGGCTGGGGTACCTGGCAGGCGGCTGTGGCGTCCATTACGGGACTTGTCGCCAAGGAGAACATTGTCGGTACGCTGGGCATCCTGTACGGCGGCGGCGACAACACGGTCTACCAGAACATCGCGCAGGCGTTTACCGGCATTACCGGGTATTCCTTCCTGGTGTTCAACCTGCTCTGCGCACCCTGCTTTGCGGCTATCGGCGCCATGAAGCGCGAGATGAACAACGCCAAGTGGACGTGGTTTGCCATTGGCTACCAGTGCGGCTTTGCCTATACCATCGCGCTGATGGTCAACTCCTTCGGTAACCTCTTCACCGGCAGACTGATGACCGGCAACTCTGCGCTGAATATCGTCAGCCTGGTCGCGGCGGTTGCCCTGCTGGCTGGTATGATCTATATGCTGGTGCGCCCCTATAAGGAAGCCACCAAGCTGACGACCGAGGTCAATGTCGGAAAATAACCTCTGACGCCCGGTTTCTATACCGGGAACGCGGGACGGAGAAACGGGGGAGAAGTCTGGGGGCTTCCTGAAAGAAGTCCCCGCCCCCCGGAAACTTTTTCTGAAACTGAGGGCACCACAAAGGAGAATGCGGTATGTGGGAATGGATACAGGGGCACGTGGCAGTTATACTGATCTGCGCGGTGCTGGCGGCAATCGTAGTGCTGATCATCCGGGGGCTTGTCCGGGATAGGAAGAAGGGGAAATCCACCTGCGGTGCGAACTGCGCTCACTGCGCCATGGCGGGCTCCTGCCACGGTGGCACGCATCCGGCGGAGTCAACGCGCTCCCGCACAGAAAAAGCGCACACGGGTACGAACCCGCAGGGGCAGGACGGCGGAACCGACGCCTGAATGCGTCTCCTTTCTGCTCCGCTCAACTTCTTCTCCGCATTTTTCGGAAAACCTCTTGACAAATCCTGCGATGTGTGGTAAAATACACAGGTCGCGGGTGTGCGTCCCACGCGACGGCGAAAAGCGACCTGCACGGAGAGATGGCTGAGCTGGTCTAAGGCGCACGACTGGAAATCGTGTTTGGAGTAATCCTCCAACAAGGGTTCGAATCCCTTTCTCTCCGCCAAAAACCACCGTAATCGTGATAGATTGCGGTGGCTTTTTGTACCCGAAAACCGGTGCGGTTGGCGGCTCCCGGATTCATTCCGGTTTGCTGCGCTTCGTACCTTTGCTTTTGGTTGCCTCGTAGCTGACAGTCGTGAGAAAGCAAACCACGTCGTCCGGCGCATCGGGCAGCAGAACCGAGATCCAATGGAGCTTGTTCATGTGGTATGCGGGGTAAACCCCCTCTGCCTTGCCGAACGAGCCGAACATTTCGACCGGCAGCTTCAGATTGACGACCTCGACTGTTTCGTCGCTGTCGAACCCGAATTTCCGTCTTGAAACCTGCATCACGATTGCGAACCACTTGCGGTTGTCCCAATGTCGCAGGACGGCGGTTTCAAAATCCACATCGAACGGATAATCGGGCGACACGCGGAAGTCGGATAGACAGAAGGAGAAGAAGGATTGCTTTGTCATGGGAGCCTCCTGTATGCCGGATCGGATTCAGTGTATATCCTGTGCATGATCCGGCACTGCTGTTTTTACCTATTATAACACCTTGCGAGATTCTTTTCAAGGGGAAGTTTTACGGGGGCTGCGTTTCACGCGCCAGACGTGGGCATCCTCCGCTTTGCCGCCTTTTGCTCCCCGCCATGCCGGGGAAGGGATTACGGCGGAGGCAAGCCGCAACATATTGGCAGTTTGTAAATTATCCAAAAACCCCATTGACAAATGACCGGTTCTCGTGTATAATAATCGTGACGGAGGGAGACAGCACGGTTTCCCATCCCCTCTCATGAAAGGAAGACCCTGCACAATGGAAGATAATAAGGAATTGGAAGGCGAGTTCTATACCTTAACGGACGAGGACGGACACGAGATTCAGTTTGAGGTCATCGGGTCGGCGGTTCTCAATGATAAAACGTACTACGCCATGGTTCCGACAGAGGATCAGCCCGAGGATGATGAAGTATGCGAGTACGTCATTCTGCGCGCGGATCAGGATGAGAACGGCGAGGATATTCTTGTCACGGTGGACGATGACGAGGAGTTTGAGGACGTAGCGGACTACTTCGACGATATGCTGTCGGATGAGGCGGATTACGACATCAATCCGGCGGAGGAGCAGTCCGGAAAGAAGTAAAAGCTGATCCTGCGGGGTGCGTGATACGCAGGTATTGTGACCCACATCAGATTAAAGGAGACCGACTCGCGCCGCGGTTTGCAGACCTCCTGCCCTCCCATCGGTTGACTTGTCCCGTGGGGGAGCGGACGCTGGGAGCAGTAAAGCGGCGGATAGGTCACCGCCCTGGACAGAACAGGGTTCCGAAGTCTGCGTACACGGCTCAGCGGGATCGTTTTTTCTCCCCTCTCTGCGGGGAGGCTCCCTGTCAGGGGAGCATGTAGCGCAGGAACCGAAACGGTTCGGGCGGGGATCTCCTACGGGACGTCCCCGCCCTGCTTTATTTCAGGATACCGCTGCGTATCCGCCGTGCGATGGTTGAAGGAAAAACGGCATCTCCGTGATTGGGGCAGGCTATGCCGGCATACGCCGGAGCCGGTCGGTTGCCGCCGACGCCCTATGCGCGGTACGCGATGCTTACAGAAAGGGAAAAAACTATGAAATGCAGGAAAATTACCGCGTGCCTCCTGGCACTGCTGCTGACCTGTTCTGCCGTTGCGTCCTGTACCGGCGGCGGAACATCCGACGTAACGGCTACCGGGACAGACACCGGGAGCGCCACGGAATCGGCAACCGTCGCCGCGACCGATCGGGCGACAGACACGGAGCATGGTTCGGAGTCGGAAAGCGAGACTGCCCCGACCCCTGCCGTGAAGGAGAATGTCCCGACCTCCGGCGCGTCCGTGACCTTTTATCACAATGAGAACAACAGCCTGTTCCTGACTGCGGAGGGGCTGGATGCCGCCGTGACGGAGGATGCAGAGGTCGGTACGGTGCTGTCCCTGCGCGCCGCGGGCGGATCCGAGCATACGCTGACCCTGAACTACGGGGAGTATGTGCGTGCGCACGGGCTGGAGCCTGCGACGGTAGGCGGGACGCAGTACGTCATTCTGCGCTTCCGCGTGGAGAACGGCGATGCCGCATCCCTGCGTCTGGGGACTGCTACGGAGGCGGGTGCGACCTCGCGTCCCCTTGCCGGTGCCTACGATCCGGCCGATGCCGGTTGGCAGTCTGTGCTGTATGCCGTCGGGAACTTCAAATGGGCGGGAAAGCCGTCCGACGGGGATGCTTTTGCCGGCATTACGCTGTCGCTGTTCCGCAGTGCGCCGGCACAGGGAGAGACGGTGCACCTGTATTCTGTCACGCTGACCTCTGACCTGCCCACGGCGCTTGCCGCACTGGGATATACGGATCAGCTGTTGGGCGGTGGCGATACCTCCGACGTTGTCTGGAACGACCCGGTCCGGCACGTCAGGCTGACTGCGCCGGACGAGGATGAATCGGTCGCGCTGTGGTTCGATCACATCACCGAGAAGACGTTGCAGACAACCGTGACGCCCACCGATAAGGCAGGGTACACGGTCCGGCTGGCGCGCAACGAAATCGAGGACTGCCAGTTTTTCCTCGCGCCCGCGACCGATCGCACCTTCCGGCTGGAGCTGTCCCCTATGACGAACGAGGCGGGCAAAACGCTGGAGACGTCGCTGCTCTACACCGTCTACCATGACGTGGCAGGCGAGCGGATGCCGGATGCCATCCCACCTGTCAGCGCCCCGATCGCGGTGCGCGGCGGACAGTCGCAGGGCTTTGTTGTCAAGGTCAAATCCACGGCGGAGTCGGAAGCGGGTCTGTACCGTGCCGAGCTGAAGGTGTTCGATGAGGAGACCGGCAGGCAGATCAAGGCGGCATATGTCTACGCTTACGTGTGGGATTTCACACTTTCGGACAAAACCGAGATGCGCACCGCCATGCAGATGCTGTACTGGCGCATTTACCGCACCTATCCGGAGGGGACGGATACCGAGAAGCTGGCAATCAACTACTACGAATTCCTGCTGGACAACCGCATCAACGCCATGGCGCTGCCGTTCGGCGTCCGGGAGGAGCGCGTGTGGAAGTACATGGATAACCCGCGCGTCAATTCCTTCTGGATTCCCGGCGTGGACGAGGACCGGCATGCGGAATATACCGCCTCGGTGTACGAGATTCTGGGACGCGTTGAGGGACGGCGGGAGAAGGCGTTCTTCTACCGCGTTGACGAGCCGACTACGCCCGAAATGCTGAACAAGCTGGCGAAGGTGGCTGCTTCCATCGCGCCCTACTATAAGGAGTATCACATGGTCACGCCCTGCTACGTCAACATTGACCTGAGCGACGGGCGGGATCAGATTGAATTCATGAAGGACTATGTGGATATCTGGTGCCACAAGATGAATGCCTTCACGCCGCGCTGGCTGGAATTTGCCAAGGGCGCGCAGTACGTTCAGACCGCCGCGCAGGATAAAAAGTACGGCGAGTATGCCGACCGTATTGCCGCCGAGGTGGCAGGCGGGGATCAGTCCTGGACGTACTTCTGCTTTGAGCCGACTGCCCCGTACGTCAACTGGATGGCAAACGGGGACGGCACCGAGCCGATCGTGTCCTTCTGGCAGTGCAAGCTGCTGGGCATTCAGGGCGTCCTGTTCTGGGGCGTCAACGAGTGGCGCGACAATATGTATGACCTTTACGAGCCAGCCACCAATTCGTGGGGCGACGGCATCCTGATTTACAGCGGCGCGCCCTTCGGCATCGACACGCCGGTCTCCTCCCTGCGACTGGAAACCATCCGCGACGGCATTGAGGACTACCAGTACCTCTGTATGCTGGAGCAGGCGGCAGGCAAGCAGACGGTGGACGAACTGGTGCGTCTTGTGACGACCAACGTTCTCGTTTACACATCCGACGATGACTATCTCGCCGCCGTCCGTGTCCTGCTCGGCGACCGGCTGGAGCAGGCGCTCAAGGGCTGACCGGAACGGGGATGCCGCCGGATGTCCCTTTTGGGCACGCGCCCCACGTTCTAATGCGGTGGGGAAGGGAATACAGTCAGTAAGGATATACCCGGAAAACAGTGATACCGTGAAATCGTGAAATAAGAGCACCTCTGCACATGCACGGCTGTGCGGGGCTGCCTGAGGAGAACAGCTATGAACAGAAAACGTCTCCGGGACTGGGGCATTGCCATCGGCGAACTGCCAACCGGTCCCCGCAATAAGCTCTCGGATGTGCCCGGCGTTACGGTCGGACACGCAACGGTCGCGGACAGCGGACACAATACCGGACTTACGGTCATTCTTCCTGCATCCGGAAATCTGTACGCTGACAAGCTGATTGCCGCATCCCATATCATCAACGGCTACGGGAAAACGGCGGGCAGCATCCAGCTGGATGAGCTGGGCACGCTGGAAACGCCTATCGCCCTGACCGGCACGCTCAATGTCGGCAAGGTGTCGGACGCGCTTGTTGCGTACACCATGGCGGAATGCGACCGTGACGGCGTGGCGTGCCGGTCGGTCAATCCGGTCGTGGGCGAGACGAACGACGCCGTGCTGAACCGCCTTGCCGACCGCCCGGTCGGAGCCGCGGAGCTGGCGGCGGCGATTGCGGATGCCGGCGCCGATTTCGATGAGGGCGATGTGGGTGCCGGACGCGGCACCATGTGCATGGGGTTAAAGGGCGGCATCGGTTCCGCCTCGCGCATCGTGACGGTCGGCGGACAGCACTTCACGCTGGGCGCGCTGGTGCAGACCAATTTCGGGCGGTTGGATGATTTGCTGGTCGCCGGATACCCGGCAGGTGCCGCCATCCGCCGGATCGTGTCCGCTCCGCCTGCGCCCGAGGACAAAGGATCCTGCATGATTATCATCGGTACCGACCTGCCTGTCAGCCACCGCCAGCTTTCGCGCATCCTGCGCCGTGCCGCGGTGGGGCTTGTCCGCACCGGCTCCTTTGTGGGGCACGGGAGCGGAGACGTGGTGCTCGGCTTCACGACTGCCAACCGCCTCTGTCGGGAGGAGGACGACCTGCGGCAGGTCACCCTGCTGCGGGAGGAGGCGCTGGACGGCGCCTTTCGCGCCGCCGCCGAATCGGTGGAGGAAGCCATACTCAATTCGCTCTGCACCGCCGACCGCGTCACCGCGACCGGCATGGGCGCCGCCGGGAACGAAACCGTGACGCTCGCAGGATTTTCGGAATTTCTGCCTGCTCTGCTCCCCGCTTTGCGCGGGCGCGGATGACCGGTCTTGCGCCGGGCGGGAAACGTCAAAAAAACCGGAACAGGAAAAAGCAAAAGCGCGACTGCACCCCTGCGGGTTGTCGCGCTTCTCTGTTTGTGCGTGCTGGTATGTCTGGCTCCGCTGTCCCGTGCGGCTGTGCGTGCCGCCGACACCCGCCCGACCGGAAAGGCGGCGGAAACGGTCGCCTGCGGACTGCTGTCGGACGGACTGCGCAATAGCCGGGCGGAGATTGATCTGCGCGCCGCTTGCCTGCCCCGCGAAGCGCTGGGGCGCGTGTTCGCGCAGGTGATGAACGGAACACCGGAGCTGTTTTACGTGGATAGCCGCCTGTCCTACACCTATGATGCGGCAGGGGACGTGCTGAGCGTTACCCCTGTCTACCGCATGGCGGGAAAGGAGCTGGAGGCGGCGCGGCGGTTCTGGCACGATACCCTGGATCAGGTTATGGCTTCCCTGCATGAGGCGCAGACGGCGCGGCAGGCGGTGCCGGGCGGGGGCATACCGGCGTGGAGTGAGGCGGACACGGTGCTGTTTCTGCACGAGTATCTGGCACAGACCTACGATTACGATACGGCGGGCGGTAATTTCGATGCGTTCAGCCTGTTCCGCGACGGCGTGGGAGTCTGTCAGGCGTATGCGCTGGCATTCATGGCGCTGGGGCGAGCGGCGGGGCTGGAGGTGGACATGGTGACGAGCAGGGAAATGGATCACGCGTGGAATCATGTCCGGGTGGGGGATGCCTGGTACCATGTGGACGTGACGCGCGATGATCCTATCCGGGAGCCGGGGACGGCATCGGTCGTGCGTCACACGCGCCTGCTCCGCTCCGATGCGGGCATGGAGGCGGAGGGGTATACCGCTTTTTCCTGCGGGGACGGGCATATCTGTGCCGACGGGCGGTATGAAACGGCGGAGGGGGACGCGTGGTTTTCCGGCGTCGATACGCCGCTGACCTGCCTGCCGACCGGCTGGTTCCGGGCTGGGGAGGATGTCGACAGCGGGCTTTGGATTCCGTGTGCCTTTCCGCCGGCGGGCGATACATCCGCGTTGCCGTGCGCAGCATGCGCAGCGTGCGCAGCGTGCGCAGCGTGCGCACGCTGCGCGGGGGGGATGCCCGGTGATATGGACGGGGACGGACGCCTGTCCCCCGCCGACCTTCTGTGGCTGGATATCTGCCCTCTGCCGCAGGGGACGGCGGGGCGGGCTGCCCTGCGGGAGCGGATACTGCGGGACTGCGGCAGGTAGGCGGCATTACGTCCGGCGCCGCACGGCATCGCTCCCTGCACGCAGTACCCGGTCGGCATCCGGACAGACCGCGAACAGCACGAAACCGTCTGCCACCGTGACATCCCCCGCCTCTGCCCATGCCGCGTAGTCCGTCCCTGCCCACGCACTGCGCAGACCTTCCAGCCGTGCACGGCAGAGTGCCGCCACCGAGAGCGCCGATGCCCGGTCGGGGCACTGCAGAACCGCCAACTCGGCGGGGTGCGGCACGGCGGACAGGAACAATGCCCCGTCGGACGCCAGCGGTGCAGTCGGCTGACCGTCCGCATCCTGCCCGCCGTCAAAGCAGTTCCGCGCCGCCGGTCCGTACAGGGCGGAGAACAGCACGCCGTCCAGGTATCCGCTGCCAGCCGGGTCTGCCCGCCGGTCGTATACCAACCCTGCCGGCAGTCTGTCTGCCGCTGCCTGCATGGCGTCCAGAATGACCAGAGCGGCAGGAGGCGGAAGGTCGCGCCCGCAGGACAGCAGTCCGGCGAGCAGAAGTTGGATTGCCACGAGCAGAGCTGCGGCGCGGTGCGCGATGCGCAAACGGTTCCGGTTTTTCATGGTTATGCCTCCGTTACGGTGTATTCCCCCCAGTGTATGCGTCCGGGGCGGGGGCAATACCTGCCGGGACGCCGCAAAACCGGAAAGGTTGCCTGCCGCACGGCGGGTTATCCGATACAAATAAACAAACGAACGGTTTATTTATAAACCAAACGTTTCTGTACTCGCCGGTTTTGCACCGACGTTTGCACTTTAGCGGGGTGCAGTTCCGGCTGAACGGCATCATAGGTGCAGGGCGACCGGCTCCGGACGGAGGCTTTCCTGAAAAAGAAAAACGTATATTTTTATGAATATTCACGACACATACTCTGCGCGGAGGACGGCGGGTGGGCTTTCGCCGGTCTGAATAAAAATCCGTGCGCGGGGCGCGTTCTGCACGGGATATTTTTGTTGCGAATGACGAAAAATCAGCTGCGGGCTTTTTGCGAATAAAAATATCACGGAATATCAAGGATATTTTGCGGCTTCCGGAAATGCGCCGTCCCACGCCGGGAGCCTGCGGGAGCCGCTGTGCGTGACGGCTGTGTGATGAATGCGAAATGAATATGCGAATATGGGCACGGGACTGCCGCACCACGGAAAAGTGTGCACGGCAGGGTGCTTTTTTGCCCGTAAAAAAAGTTTGTCGAAATACAACAATTTCTCCAAAACCCCATCCTTTTTTTTCGGCTTGCCCTGCTCTTGAACTTTTCGCATAATTCTGTTATAATGATACGGTGCGATTTAAGAGATAAACGGGCAGGGGACGCCTGCCCGGTCTGCTGTTTTTACGGAGGTTTGGAATCGGATGAAATCACTGAAATGCCGCCTGTCTGCGGTTTTGCTGACGGCACTGTTGCTACTGCAGAGTCTGCCCCTGTCGGCAGTCGCCCGCAGTGTTCTGCCCGGTACGGGGACGTCGTCCCTGCCCGGTGACTGGAAGGGGTCGCTGTCCCGCGTGGACGGGCTGGACACCGAGTCGCTGCGCCGGCAGTATTTTTCCGCGCTGGCAGAAGCGAACCGTGCCAACTTCTCGGGCGAGCGGTGGGTTGTCGTGGAGCTGGGAGGCGACACGCTCTACACGCTCTATGAGAACTCCGCGGCGGACAGCTTCACCAAGTACTGCGAATCGTCCGAGGGACAGGCGGCGCGGGAAAAGCTGGAGGCGGCGCAGGAAGCCTTCCTGGCGCGGCTGGATGCCGCCGGCGTCGGATATGAGAAAAAGTATTCCTACACGGCTGTCAACAACGGGCTTGCCCTGCGGGTCAACTCCGAGGGGTACAAGGCGCTGAAGAACATGGACGGCGTGTCCGGCGTGTATTTCTCCGAGTCCTACGCCGTGCCGACCGTTGCGGTCAGCAACAACGCGAACGTCTACACGACGGGCATCTACAATACCACCGGCATTGACTACAAGGGCGAGGGCATGGTGGTCGCTATTCTGGATACAGGTCTGGATTACACGCACGAGGCGTTTGTCACCATGCCGAAAAACCCCGCATGGAGCAAGCAGTACGTGGCGGACCGGATGGCGGCAAGCTCCATCTTCAACGCGAAGGCGTCGGTGGACGATGTGTACTATAACGCCAAGGTTCCCTTCGCGTATGACTACGCCGATGACGATGCGGACGTGTTCCCGCAGTACAGCTCCCACGGCACGCACGTTGCGGGTATCGTGGGGGGCAAGAGCGACTACGTGGTCAACAAGGAGACCGGGGAGACCTTCCTCGGCGTGGCTCCGGAGGCACAGCTGGTCATCTGCAAGGTGTTCACGGACAATCTGGACAGCGACGGACTGGGCGGAGCCGATTCCATTGATATCCTTGCCGCGCTGAGCGACTGCGTGGAGCTGGGCGTGGACGTCATCAACATGAGCCTTGGTTCCTCCGCCGGCTTTGCCGACGAGAAGAGCAACAGCTTCCTCAACGGCATTTACGAGCGCATCCGCAATGCGGGCATCAGCCTCGTGGTTGCCGCGAGCAACGACTACAGCTCCGGCTTCGGCGGCGGCAACGGTACAAACCTTGCCTCCAACCCCGACAGCTCTACGGTCGGCGCACCCTCCACGTACCCGGCGGCTCTGTCGGTTGCTTCCATCAACGGACAGAAGGCGAGCTACATCATCGCCAACGACGATGAGAACCAGGTCGCCTTCATCACCGAGTCCTCCGACGGCAACGGCAACTCCTTCGACTTTGTGGAGCAGCTGTACCGGAAGACAGGCAAGAACAAGGGCGAGACGCTCCGTCTCAAGTATGTGGTTATAGGCGGCGTCGGACGTCCGACCAACTACACGGCACAGGTCAAGAAGCAGCTTCAGGATTCCGCAGGCTATGACGGCGTTATCGCGCTGGTCAAGCGCGGCGACACCACCTTCGCCGAGAAGGTGCAGAACGCCATGGACAATGGTGCCGATGCTGTTATCATTTATAATAACCTGTCCGGTACCATCCGGATGTCGCTGGGCGAGGTGGACGACCCGGTTCCGACCTGCGCCATTTCCATGGACGCCGGTAAGGTCTTCGTGGACAATGCCAAGAAGAATGTCGGCACCATTTCCGTCAATGCGAACTACAAGGCAGGTCCCTTCATGTCGGACTTCTCCAGCTGGGGACCGTTGCCTGACCTTCAGCTCAAGCCGGAGATTACGGCACACGGCGGCGAGATCACCTCTGCCGTTGCGGGCGGCTATGATATTTACAGCGGTACCAGTATGGCGGCACCCAACATGGCAGGCGCCGTGGCACTGCTGCGCCAGTACCTGAAGACGACGACGGATCTGTCCGGCACCGCGCTGAACGCGCGCGTCAATCAGATGCTGATGAGCACCGCCACCATTGCCCTCAACGAGGAGGGCAACCCCTACTCGCCCCGTAAGCAGGGCGCGGGACTCGCAGGTATTGCGGACGCCATCGCTGCCGAGAGCTACATCACGGTGCGGGACAAGGACGGCAATATCCGTGACAAGACCAAGATTGAGCTGTACGACGACAAGGAAAAGACCGGCGTGTACACGTTCTCCTTCCTTGTCAACAACCTTTCCGGTAAGGCGGAGACGTATGACCCGCAGGTCTGGGTCATGACCGAAACGCTGGCATCGGACAAAAAGACGGTTGCCGAGAAGGCATACATCCTGTCCGACAGCACGATAACACTTGAGGCAGACGGCAAGGCTGTCAGCGGCAACATTACGGTTCCCGCCGGGAAGACGGTTTCGGTGACCGTGACAATCAAGCTGGGCGATGCGGGACGCAAGTACCTGGACGAGAGCTTTGTGAACGGTATGTATGTGGAGGGCTTCGTGTCCCTGCAGGCAACTGGTAAGACCAAGGTGACGATCGGTCTGCCCTACCTCGCTTTCTACGGCGACTGGAACGACGCGCCGCTGTTCGATTACAGTGAGTACGAGCTGGCTGAGAGCCAGAAGGATACCGGCGTGCCCGCAGAGGACAAGCTGGTTGCCTCTGCCGCCAGCACCAAGGTCATCGGTATGTACTACGATGACAAGTACATCCTGTCCATGGGCTCCTACCTGTACAGTATGGAGGAGTCGGACGTTGCCATCTACCCCGACCCGGACAAGATTGCTCTGTCCATGTTTGATACGGCTGGACAACGCACCATCTACGAGTTGTACATGGTCTACGCCGGCCTGCTGCGCGGCGCGGCATACATGGACATCGAAATCACGGATGACGCGACCGGCGACGTAGTATATAAGGAAGTTAAGGAGAACGTCAGCAAGTCCTACGCGGCGGGTGGCTCCAACCGCGGCTCCGCCATCATGATGGAGATCAAGCCGCAGGATTGGGGACTGATCAACAACAGCAAGTACCGCGTCCACCTCAAGGGACAGCTGGACTATCCCGGCGGCGAGAATCCCGACCGCAGTACCTTTGATTTCACCTTTACCATCGACTACGAGGCACCGCAGGTGCTGGATTACCGCATCCGGTACGACTCCTACACCGAAAACAAGCAGACCAAGTACCGCATCTACATGGACGTGGATGTGTACGATAACCAGTATGTGCAGGATCTGATGCCCTGCTATATCCGTGATACGAAGGACGGCAAGACGTTGACGCTGGCGACGCAGTACCCCATTCCGGTGTACGGCGAGAAGGGCACGACTTCCACGGTCAGCTTTGAGATTACGGATATCTACGAAGAGTATGTAAAGACCGGCAAGCTGTACCTGGTCGCGGAGGACTACGCCATGAACCAGACCAGCTACCTTGTGCAGACGGGCTCGGGGCTGGACGAGCTGACCAACGTGACGCTGAAGGAGGACGAGTTCCTCTCCCGCGTGCAGAGCACGGCAACCGAAACCGCTGCCCCCGAAACCTCCACGGAGGAGACCGGGGCGGAGGAGCAGACCGTCATCGGTAATTATCAGCTTTTCCTGGCACCCAACCAGCTGTACAAGGCGACAGTCGCCACGCCCACCGATAACACCCGCGTGCAGAATCTGGAGTTCCGGGTCGTGTCGGGCAATGAGTCCGTTGCGGTCAAGGGAACCGAGATATATGCACTGTCCGCCGGTCGGGCGATGCTGGAGCTGTGCTACGTCGAGGGCGAACAGCAGACGGTGTACGCCGAAATCGAGCTGACGGTAGAGGGAACGCCCCGCGAACCCGCCAAGCCGGATAAGCTGACGCTGTCTCCCGTGACCAACGGTAATCACTACGTAGTGAACCTGGAAACCGACGCGGCGGTGACACTGCATCCCAACACGACGCAGGCATTCCAGGTCAGCGTTTCGCCGTGGTATGTCCAGGGCGTGGAGTTCGAGTGGAGCTCCTCCAACGACGAGGTCGCCTCGGTGGACGAGACGGGCAACGTGACGACGCATAAGAAGGGGACTGCCTATATTACGGTCAAGGCAAAGGGCTATGACCGCCTGACCAAGTCCGTCCGCGTAACGGTGGACAGCGACTACCGCATCGTCAACTACACGCTGTACGATTATTACGGCGGCGCCGAGTGCGTCATTCCGGAGGATCTCAACGTCATGTATCTGGACGAGGAGTGCTTCCGCAACAATACGACCGTGCGGCGCATCGTGCTGCCCTCTACGCTGACAGAGATCCCCGAGCGCGCCTTCGAGGGCTGTATCAACCTGGAAGAGATCTTTATCCCCAGCCAGTGCATCGTGATCGGCAAGCAGGCGTTCTCCGGATGCCAGAAGCTGCAGAAGGTCACGTTCGGTATGTTCGTGGACAAGGACAAGAACGAGTCGGATGTCTACACAGGCACCATCACCATCGGTCCGGAGGCGTTCAAGAACTGCCGTTCGCTGTCTACCATCCAGAATATGAAGCGCATGACCTCCATTTGGGACAGCGCGTTTGCAGGCTGTGTCAGCCTGACCGAGATCGACCTGACCGAGCTGCGTGTCGCCGGAAACAACATCTTCTCCGACTGCACCGGTCTGACCAATGTGATCTTCAGCGAGCGGACAGCCATCGGCAAGCAGATGTTCTCCGGCTGTACGCGCCTTGCGTCGGTCACCTTCCCCGGCAATACGCTGGCGGAGGGCACCTTCAACGGCTGCTCGGCACTGAGATCCATCACCTTTACTTCTAAGGACTTTATCGGGTTCGGCGCGTTCTCGCTTGCCAACACCGCGTTGGAGAGCGTGACTCTGCCTGCCGGCACCTATTCGCTGGGCGAGGGCGTATTCTCCTTCTGCACGCGGCTCCGTGCCGTTTCGCTGAGCGAGGGAACGCACCTGCTGCCCGTGAGCGGCCACCAGTCCGCCTTCTCCGGCTGTGACCTGTTCGGGGCGTATACCGTCCCTGCCGCCAACCCGTGGCACACCACCGTGGACGGCATCCTTTACAGCAAGGATATCACCGAGCTTGTGTCGGTGCCGTATGCCACCGAAAGCCTGACCATTCCCGCCGGCGTGACCGCCATTGCGGGCGGCGCGTTTGCCGAAGTCACGGCACTTCGGGAGCTTGACCTCAGCGGGATTACTTCGATCGGTGCGTATGCGTTTGCCGGTTCCGGTCTGACCCACGTGACGCTGCCCGCCGGGCTGGATGCCCTGCCGGACGGTCTGTTCTACGGATGCCGCTCCCTGACCGAGGTGACCGGGCTGGATCATGTCCGCACGGTCGGTCGGGAGATCTTCCGCGGCTGTGTCGGTCTGCGGACGGTGGATATGCCTGTTGCCGAGCGCTTCGGCGAGGGCGCGTTCCGTTCCTCCGGACTCAGCACCCTGCATGCTCCTGCCCTGACTGCGGTCGGTGCGCGGGCGCTGGAGGGAACAGCCGTCACGGAGCTGACACTGCCCGCACTGGCAGACATCGGCTACCGCGCTTTCGCGAACATGAAAAATCTGACGTCTGCCGTGCTGGGCCCTGTGACCCGCATGGATGCGTATGTGTTCTCCTCCGATGCGGCGCTTACGTCCGTGCACTTCGGGGACGGCGCGACCGTGGTCGGCGACCATACCTTCTTCAACCAAGCTCCGGTGTGGGTTCTGACGACAGTCAGACTGCCCGACAGCATGACCTATATCGGCGCGTATGCCTTTGCCAACCAGCAGGGGCTGACGGAGCTGAACCTCTCCGGTGTGCAGACAGTGGAGCAGAACGCCTTCACGGACTGCGCGGCACTGACTTCCGTTGACCTCTCCCGCGTGGAGACGGTCGGCAAGAGTGCCTTCTCCGGCACTGCCCTGACTGCGGCGGATCTGACCAACGCCAGCCGGATCGACGAGAAAGCGTTCTCCGGAACGCCGCTGACCTCCGTGACCTTCGGCAAGCTGGAGGTGCTGGGCGCCTTCGCGTTCTCCGGCACCAAGCTGACGACGGTGACGCTGCCCGCGTCCTTCTCCTCCCTGTACTACACCTACGTGTGGGATGTGCTGGACACCAAGGGACGTGTCAAGGAAACCCGGCAGCGTGAGGTTCAGTCCTACGGCGACGGCGCGTTTGCCAATATCCCCACGCTGACCGCCATTCTGGTGGCGGATGGCTCCGAGGCGTTTGAATCGCGTGACGGCGTGCTGTACGGCAAGGCTGTCAACGGTTCCGTTCTGCTCCAGTATCCTGCCGGACGGGACGGCAAGAGCTACGCCGCGGCGGAGGGCACGGTCCGCATCGGAAACAGCGCCTTTGAGGGCGTCGGCGTGCTGGAGGAGATCTCCTTCCCCTACACGGTTTCCGTCATCGGATCCTACGCTTTCTACAAATCGACCGTTACGCACTACACCTTCAACAGCGTGGAGGCGCCGGTTCTGCTCTCCTCCTATGTCGATCCGGCTACGGTCAAGGACAGCGAAGTGCTGACCGCCCTGTTTGAGAGAGACAACGGACTGGGCAGCTCCATCTATTACGCCAACTTCCTTGACTTCGTTGCCAAGCAGGTGTATGCGGATGTGTTCAACCCGGAGTTCTTCCAGCCGACCGATTTCGGTCTGCACCTGACCATCCCCAAGAACGGGACCGGCTATGACACCAAGATATGGACGTGCTTCTTCGGCGACATCGGCAAGACCGATGACATCCAGCCTGACAACAGAACCCACGCCGCAATGAACGCAATGGATGCCATGAAGGCGCTGATTTCCGTGGCGGACATTGCCGCCGCAGACAGTCTGGACAAGCTGACTGCCGTTTCCGAGGCAACGCTGGCGGCGCGCCGTGCCTACAACCAGGTGGTGGGCGCCGATCAGATCGCCCTGTGCGCCGACCGCTACGAAACGCTTCTGACCTATGAGAAGGCACTGCGTGACGCCAAGGCGCGGCTGGGCAGTCCCGTGGCACTGGATCGGCTGGAGCTTGCCTCCCGCCCGGATAAGATCCGCTACAACGCGGGCGAGACCTTCGATCCGACCGGCATGGTCATCAAGGCGGTGTATGCCGATGAATCCGAGGTCATCATGACCGATTACACGCTGGACAAGACGACGCTCTCTGCCGGCGACGAGTCCGTGACCGTGACGGTTACGGCAGACGGAAAGACCTATACCCTGCAGGTCCTGCTCAATGTGCAGGGCGGGCAGGAGACGGACACGACCGCTCCGGAGACCGAGACCGCGACCGAACCCGCCACGGAAACCGTGACCGAGCCGGATACGGGTATCACCGGGACCGGAACCGAGGCATCCGCCGGAGGAACGCCCGGATGGGTTCTGCCCACCGTGCTGGCGGCTGTAATTCTGGTCGGCGGGGCTGTGGCAGCCGTGCTGATCCTGCGTCGGCGTAAGGGCAACTGACACGCTCCCCGCCGTCCGCCCGTGAGGCGGACGGCGGGTGTGCCGACGTTTATCCGCAAATGAAAGGAATGTGTACCGTGAACGCGAATATGAATACGGTCGGGTCCGGCGGTCGCGCCCGTCGCGCCCTCCGATGCCTGTTGCTTTCCGCACTTCTCCTGCTGCTGTGCGCGGTGGGAACGGCGTGCCGGGGCATCGGCGACAGCGGAGAAGCTCCCTATGACCATCTCGTCACCTTTGATTACAACTACGGCAACCTGGAAGCCAACTGCCCGACGCAGTACCTCGGCGTCCGGGACGGCGGACTTGTCTCCATTCAGCCCGGCTACAGCGATGCATTCACGCTGTATGAAATCAAGGGGCACTATCTGGAGGGTTGGTATACCGCCAAGACCGACGGGGAAGGCAAGCCGCTGAAGGACAGTAAGACCGGCATGGTTCTGCTGGACAGCAAGTGGGATTTCGAGACCGGAACGGTCGGCGCCGATATGACGCTGTATGCCCGCTGGGTTGCCGAATCGGTGCTGTCCTTTGTGGACAGAGAGACCGGCGAGCTGCTGTACTCCATGCGCGCCACGCCCGGCACCAGCCGGAAGCTCCCCGTGCAGGCGGAGGGCGCCATTATCGAGAAGATGCCGGGACACACCGTGTACGGCTACTTCGCGGATGCGGAATGCACACAGCCGTTTACATTCCCCCACACCTTCGGCGAGACCGATGAAACCGTGTACGTTTCCCTGCTGGAGGGAACATGGCTGATCGTCCGGACACCTGCCGCGTTCCAGAAGGGCGTGAACGCCGGCGCGAACCTGTACCTGGATGCCGACCTGGATTTCTCGCAGGTGGCGACGGGGTGGCAGGTGCGTGACTTCGGCGGAACCCTCAACGGAAACGGACATACCATCCGCGGCATCACGCTGACACTGGAGGGCTCCCGGAACAAGCGCAACAATTTTGCCCTGTTCGGCACCCTGCGGAGCAAGGCATACCTGCATGATGTGACCTTTGCCGATGTGAACATTTCCTTCTCCGCCAAGGTCAACGGAACCTACGCCGTTGCGGGCTTTGCGTGGGCGGCGGAATCCGGCGCCCGGGTGGAGAACGTTACCCTGACAGGCTTGCTGACCTATGACTTTGCCAGCGCGCCCACCTCCACCGTGACCGCATGGATTGCGGAAAACGGCATGAAACCGGAGGACGCGAACGGCTGTGATTACAGCGGTCTTGTCCTGCGGGATGCCGCTGCCGGCTGACGCGCGGGAAAAACTGTACCCTGCGGGGGCAACCGGCGGCGCGCCGGCGATCCCCGCTATCCATACGCATACCCGAATCTGAAAGGAGTAACTCCATGAAAAAAACCAACATGAGACGGTTCCCCGGCGTCCTGCTCTGCCTGATCCTGGCGGCGGCGACGCTCCTGTCCTTTGTTGCCTGCAACGGCACCGGTGGCGGAACCGGCACGGCTACCGCGCCCAACGGCGGAACCGGCAACAGCGGAACAAACCCCGATGACCCTGCCGGGCAGAAAAACAACCCGGAGACAAGACCTTTTTCCATGAGCATCCAGACGCCGGACGGCGTTTTCAACCCGTTCTTCTCCACCTCGGCGTATGATTCCACCGTCGTGGGGCAGACACAGATCGGCATGCTGAATACCGATTCCAAGGGCAACATCGTCTGCGGCGAGAACGAGCCGACGGTCGCCAAGGATTACACCGTGACCGAGACCGAGGAGAACGGCAAGACCTACACGGTCTACGAGTTCCTCATCAAGAACGGCATCCGGTTCTCGGACGGCGAGCCGCTGACCATCAAGGACGTGCTGTTCAATCTGTACGTGTACCTGGATCCTGCCTACACCGGTTCGGCTACCATCTATTCGACCGACATCGTGGGGCTTTCCAACTACCGCCTGCAGAAGACCGGCGATATCAACGATGATTCCGCCGCCGCCTTTGAGGAGAGCTTTGTCACCGAGGCGAACATCCGGATTCAGAACCTCATCGACTATGTCCGGCTGGTCGGCAAGGGCGTCAAGCAGGAGGACAAGCCCTCCGATACATGGACGGATGCCGAGAAGGAAGCCATGAAGAAGGATTACGCGACGGTTGCCGCGGCTTTCCTGGAGGAGCTGACCAAGGACTACAACGCCATTGACAAGGAGTCCTATAAGGACTGGAAATTCACCGAGGCATGGCAGATCTTCCTGTACAACGACGGTGGCCGCAGCGAGCTGCTCAAGGAGGATCCGGCGCGCCCGGGCTACCCCCTGAAGGACGCGGACGGCAACTATCAGCTGAACGAGACCGAGGCAAAGCGCATCTATGACGAGGAGATTCAGGAGTACATCGACGAGCACAAGGACATGAGCACCGAGGAAGCCATCAAGGCATTCTGCATCCTGTCCGTGTACGGCTCCTACTTCCCCGGCAATGCCATCACCGAGACCAATGCCTCCAACTTTGAGTCGGTCGTGAAGTACTGGCAGACGGCATCCACCGTGCTGGATCAGTTCACCGCCGAGGCAAAGAGTAACTATTTTGCCAGCATGACCAAGCTGGTTCCCAACATCAGCGGCATCACGACCCGTAAGACCGAGTCCTTCAACGGCAAGGAGCTGGGCGAGGAGTACGACGTGCTGACCATCAAAATCAACGACGTTGACCCCAAGGCTATCTATAACTTCTCCTTTACCGTGTCCCCCATGCACTACTACTCCACCAACAGCTGGAACGGCAAGGACTACATCGCGGCGTTCAACGGCGTTGATGAGTTCGGTCTGGAGTACGGTAGCATCCAGTTTATGAACGAGGTCATCAACGCGCCCTCCAAGGTGGGTCTGCCCGTCGGTGCAGGTCCCTACAAGGCGTCCAACGCCAAGGGCTCCGAAGAGGTTAGCGGCGATACCTTCTTCAACAACAACTTCATTTACTACGAGCGCAATCCCTACTTTGAGACGGTCGGCGAGGGCATCCAGAATGCCAAGATCAAGTACATCCGCTTCAAAGTCGTTGCATCTGACCAGATCATCAACGCGCTGTCCAACGGCGATATCGACTACGGCGATCCCAGCGCAACGCAGGAGAACATCGCCACCGCCGAGAATGCCGGTCTGGGACACGTCGAGATCCTGACCTCCGGTTACGGCTACGTCGGCATCAACCCCCGCTTCGTGCCCAATATCACGGTGCGCCGTGCCATCATGAAGGCAATGGACACCGCGCTGATTACGCAGAACTACTACAAGGGTGGTCTTGCCGAGATCATCTACCGCCCCATGTCCACGACCTCGTGGGCGTACCCGAAGGATGCCGCCGTCTATAAGAATGCGGCGCTGGGACTGGATTATTCCTTTGACTCCACCGGCAGTGAGATCGAGGATATGCTGAAGGCGGCTGGCTATGAGAAGGTCAACGGCGTCTACCAGAAGCAGATTGAAGGCTTCGGTCTGGACAGACTGTCCGGCGCCAACTACCGTCTCACCATCGCGGGCGGCTCCACCGATCACCCCGCGTATGCCATGTTCCTGAAGGCGGCGGAGATCCTCAACCGCGTCGGCTTTGAAGTCAAGGTCGTGACCTCGCAGACCGCACTGTCCGACCTGTCCGCCGGTAAGCTGGCAATCTGGGCGGCGGCGTGGTCGTCCACGGTTGACCCGGATATGTACCAGATCTACCACATTGACTCGCAGGCAAGCTCTACCTCCAACTGGGGCTACAAGCAGGTCAAGGCAGGTAAGGCAACCGAGGCGTACTCCGAGGAGTACAACATCATCGTGGAGTTGTCCGCGCTGATTGACCAGGGTCGCTCCACCACGGATCAGAACGAGCGCAAGGAGATCTACGCGCAGGCGCTGGACAAGGTCATGGAGCTGGCGGTGGAAATGCCCACCTACCAGCGTAAGGATATGTCCTGCTACAACAAGAACGTGCTGGACGAGAGCACCATGACGCCGGTCAGCGAGCGCTCGCCCTACAACGGTCTGCTGTCCCGCCTCTGGGAGCTGAACTACCGGTAAATCCCGGCAGGTCATCCCTGAAACAAGTACGCATATATGACCCGGGGAGGGGTTTGCCGGACGCCGCAGGGCGCCGCAACCCTTCCCTCAAAGAGCATTTCCCCCATTCTGCACCAGAAAAGGACGACACGAAATGGATATGATCAAATACATCGTCAAGCGACTGCTTCTGTCGGTGCTCATCCTGTTCGGTGTCTCCGTCATCATCTACTCGCTTGCCCGCATGATGCCTACGGACTACGTGGATAATCAGTATTCATCCGCTGTTTCGCAGGGAACCATGCGGCAGGAGGACGTGGATCGGATCAAGGAGCTGTACGGACTTTCCATGCCGGATGCCTACCTGCGCATGAAGGTCGGTACGGGTAGCTCCTTCGCCGGGGACACCTTTTCCAAGAACACCAAACAGGCAACGTATGACGAGGACGTTTCCCTGGGACTCATGACATGGGAGGCATGGTATGAGGGCTCCTATGACGGACCGCACAATACCCGCCTGGTCATCAATGCCGACGGCACCTTTTCCATCGGCACGGTCGAGTCCCGCGGTCTGCACGTGGAGGCGGAATCCTCTGCCGCGGAGACTTCCGGCGGGGAGACGGAGTCCTCTGCTTCCGGTTCCCTGATTACGCTGGACGAGAAATACACGCCCGTGGAGAGCGGTACATACCGGCTGGTCGCCGGGGAGGGCGGAGACGCTTCCTCCATCCGGCAGGTGGTCTGCACACTGTCCGACGGGACCGAGCTGACCATCGCGGCAGAGTACCGTCTGGCTGGCTTCTGGGATAAGGCGGGCGCTGTCCTCAGCGGCTACTTCAGCTGGCTGTTCAATGTCGTCCGGGGCGACCTCGGTATGTCCTTCAAGTACAAGAAGCCGGTCAAGGACGTCATCTTCCAGAACATGGGCATTTCCTTTGCCATTGCGTTTGTAGCGACTCTTCTGCAGTTCCTGATCTCCATTCCGCTTGGCATCAAGGCGGCAACGCATCAGTACGGCTTCGTGGATTACAGCGTGACGGTGTTCTCCATGACCGGTATCAGCCTGCCGACCTTCTTCCTGGCGGCACTGGTCATCCGTATCTTTGCGGTGGATCTCGGATGGTTTGAGGTCGGCGGCATTGCCTCCTCCTCCCTGCCGATGGATGCTACGTGGTTGCAGCGGCTGGGCGATACGCTCTGGCACATGGTACTGCCTATGTTCGTGCTGGTGGTGCTGTCCATCGGCTCGCTGATGCGCTATACCAGAACCAACACGCTGGAGGCACTCAATGCCGACTACGTGCGCACGGCACGTGCCAAAGGTCTGACCGAGCATACCGTTATCTACAAGCACGCATTCCGCAATACCATGATACCGCTTGTCACCATGATGGCGGGTATTCTGCCGAGCCTGTTCGGAGGTGCCATGATTACCGAGACGGTGTTCAGTATCCCCGGTATCGGCAAGCTGGCATACGATGCCCTGATCGTGGCGGACATTCCGTTCATCATGGGCTACAATATCTTCATCGCCATTCTGACTGTCATCGGCACCCTGCTGAGCGACCTGATGTATGCGGTGGTTGACCCCCGCGTCAAGCTCGGAAAGTAAGGAGGCACCGTATGAATCTGAATGACAAGCAGAACCGGACCGAGAGTCCGGATGTGCCTGCGGAGATGGCTGAGGTCACTGCCGTGGATGTGGTGTCGCCGGTTCGCGCGGACGCCGCGGAGGAGTCCGTCGAGGAGATCGGCGCCCGGACGCTGAGTCCCGGACGGCTGGTCATGAAGCGGTTCTTCCGCTCCCGCCTGTCCATGACGGGACTCATCGTCCTGCTCGTGCTGTTCGTGTTTTCCTTTGCAGGACCGCTTATGAAGTTCCTCCCCTTTGTCTGGGGGGAGAAGCAGGCGGACGAGAGCCAGCAGATCGAGCAAGCATACTATACCGAGGTGGAAAGCCCGGCGGGCGACGGCAGTAAGGTCTGGATCGTCCACTACTCCCACCCGACCAACTATCTGTCCCCCTCCGGCACCCACCTGCTGGGTACCGATGACAAGGGCTTTGACGTTTTCTCCCGCCTGATGTACGGCGGTCGCGTGTCGCTGACCGTCGGCTTCGTGGTGATTATCCTGGAGACCGTGCTGGGCGTGTTCCTGGGCGGACTTGCCGGCTATTTCGGCAAGTGGGTGGATCAGGTCATCATGCGTATCGTGGATATCTTCAACTGCGTCCCGACCATGCCCATGATGATGATCGTCGGTGTCGCGCTGGATAAGCAGGACATCAGCGGTCCCGCCAAGCTGTATATCATGATGGCAATGCTGACGCTGTTCGGCTGGGCTGGGACGGCGCGCCTTGTGCGCGGGCAGATACTGTCCCTGCGTGAGCAGGACTTCATGCTCAGCGCCGAGGCGAGCGGTCTGACCGTCGGACGCAAGATTTTCCGGCATCTGATTCCCAATGTCATGCCGCAGCTCATCGTGTCCATGACGCTGGGGTTGGGTGGTATTATCCTGACCGAGGCAACGCTGGGGTATCTGGGCATCGGTCTGCCCGCCGAGTACGCTACATGGGGCAACATGATAAACGCAGCCGCCAACAACACGGCGCTGGTGTACTATCCGAACCTGTGGATAGCGCCGGGTATCTGCATCGTGCTGGCGGTTCTGGCATTCAACTTTGTGGGAGACGGCCTGCGGGACGCCTTTGACCCCAAAGCAAGGAGGTGACGCGGGATGGCTGATAAGCAGAATACGTATTACATTTCGGCAAAGGAATCCCGTGATATCGCGCGTTCCAACCGCCGGGAGATACGGCGGCTCCAGAAGCTGCGCAAGACGTACCGCCGCGCTGACTGCGTCACGCAGATGAAGGATCCCCGCAACGTGGTGGAATTCGACGACCTGCATACCTACTTCTTTACCGATAACGGTGTCGTCAAGGCGGTCAACGGCGTGTCCTTCGACATTCCGCAGGGCGCGACGGTCGGCGTTGTGGGTGAGTCCGGTTGCGGCAAATCCGTGACCAGCCTGTCCCTCATGCAGCTGGTGCAGGCACCGATGGGACAGGTCGTCAGCGGCAGCATCCGCTTCCGTTCCACCGTCCGGGAGCCGGCAGGCGTTGAGCCTGCCCTGCGTCCCCGGCTGGGTAAGGACGGCAAACCCGTCCTCAACGCGGAGGGACAGCCTGTCATGGAGCCCGAGCTGGACAAGAACGGGCATCCGGTCATGAAGCGGGCGTTCCGGACGCACGAGGAAGTGCTTGACCTTGCCAAGCTGCCCGTGGCGGATATGGCGTCCATCCGCGGACGCGAGATCGCCATGATCTTCCAGGAACCGATGACCTCGCTCAATCCGGTGTTCACCATTGGCAACCAGCTGGATGAGGTGACTCTGCGCCATGTGGACGGCGCAACGCGCGAGACTGCGCGGAAGAAGAGCCTGGAGATGCTCTCGCTGGTCGGCATAGCCATGCCGGATCACGTTTACGCTTCCTACCCGCACCAGCTCTCGGGCGGTATGCGCCAGCGCGTCATGATTGCCATGGCGCTGTGCTGTAACCCCAAGCTCATCATAGCGGACGAGCCGACCACTGCACTGGATGTCACCATTCAGGCGCAGATTCTCGACCTGCTCCGGGATGTCAAGAACAAGATCAGCGGCAGTATCATGCTCATCACGCATGACCTCGGCGTCATTGCCGAGATGGTGGATTACGTGGTGGTCATGTACGCCGGCCGCGTGGTGGAGAAGGGAACCGTGCAGGAGATTTTCAAGGATCCCCGGCACCCCTACACCATCGGATTGCAGAAGAGCAAGCCCATCGTGGGGCGGGAAGTGGACAGGCTGTACAGCATCCCCGGAAACGTCCCCAACCCCATCAATATGCAGCCGCACTGCTACTTCCGCGACCGCTGCTCCATGCGATGCGACGCCTGCCGCGGTGAGTATCCGCCCATGGTGCAGGTATCGCCCACGCATTTCGTGGCGTGCTACCGCTGTACTGAGACCGTAAAGGAGGAGAACAGGTAAGTTATGGCAGACACTAAAAATCTCTCCCCGAACGGGAACGCGGAGCATCTGCTGGTGGTCAACCACCTCAAGAAGTACTTTCCCATCAAAAAAGCCCTGCATGAGAAGGATTCCGTCTACCTCAAGGCGGTGGACGACGTGTCCCTGACGCTGGATGCCGGCAAGACGGTCGGCATCGTGGGTGAGTCCGGATGCGGTAAGAGCACGCTGGGACGCACCATCCTGCGCCTGTACGAGCCGACCGCCGGGGAGATCATCTTCGACGGAGATCATATTGAGAATCTGAAGGGCGAAGCCCTGCGCCGCAAGCGCCCGGAGTTCCAGATGATTTTCCAGGATCCTTACTCCTCGCTGTCCCCCCGTATGACGGTGGGCGAGATCGTGAGTGAGGCAGTGCGCCAGCACAAGATCGTGCCCAAGACAGAGCTGAGAAGCTATGTCCTGGACATGATGGAAAAATGCGGACTGCAGGCGCATCACTACGACCGCTACCCGCATGAATTTTCCGGCGGTCAGCGCCAGCGTATCTGCATCGTCAAGGCGCTGGCACTCAAGCCGAAGCTGGTCATCTGCGACGAGCCGGTGTCGGCACTGGATGTGTCGATTCAGGCGCAGGTCATCAACCTGCTCAAGGATCTGCAGGAGAAGCACGGGCAGGCGTACATTTTCATCTCGCACGATCTGTCGGTCGTGGAGCACATCTCGGATGAGGTGGGCGTCATGTACCTGGGCAGCATGGTGGAATACGGCTCCAAGGCGGATCTGTTTGCCCAGCCGCTGCACCCCTATACGCGTGCCCTGTTCTCGGCAGTTCCCATTCCGGATCCGGATGTCAAGCTCAACCGCATCCATCTGGGCGGCGATATCCCGTCGCCCGCCAATCCGCCTGCCGGATGCAAGTTCCATACCCGTTGCCCCGAATGCCGCGATATCTGCAAGCAGGTTTCGCCCATCATGCGGGACATGGGCGGCGGACACTGCGTGGCGTGCCATCTGTACGATGGCGTGACGCACCTGGACCCGCCTGCTCCCGGAACCGTGTTCGCAGGGGGCGGAAACCAGTCGGCGGACAGCCGGCAGGCGCCGGAAACGCAGGATCCCCTGCCCGGGAAGCCGGACGGAGCGGATAGCGCCCGGTAACGGTAACCGCGCCTCGTACAAACAGAATACCGAAAAGGGCTGTTGCTTTTACGCAACAGCCCTTTTCGGCGCAGAGCGGGTTCAGACATCAAAGTGTGGCGAATATCCGTGCGCCCCGACGCTTCAGCCAGCGGAGCAGCAGCAGGGACAGCAATGCCGTCAGAAGATTGAGCGCCAGCAGGGCGACCCATGCAGGTACCGGAACGGTCAGGAAGTAGCCGCCGACACCGAGCAGGGCGGCATAGCCCCAGCCGCCGAGCAGGGAAAACAGTACGCCCAGACTCTGCTTGATGGGTGTCATCTCGCTGACCCACGTCAGGTTGGGGTGCAGGAGATTGACGAACAGCCCGAAACAGGCTTGCAGCAGGGTAAAGAGAAGCGGGAGAATGACTGTCATTACGGCAGTAGGGAAGGGGAGCCGCAGTGCTGCCGCCACGGCGACGCCGCACAGCAGCGCCGGGATTCCGCCGACCCACAGATGTACCGCCAGCTTGGCACGAAGCACCTGCCACGGCGTGACCGGCAGGCTCTGCGACAGCCAGATCGCCCTGCCCTCCAGCGAAACCGAGGGCGCGGTGATTGCTACCGTGGACAGCACCATGCATACGGCAGCGGCGGCGATGGGGGCAAAGCGGGGGATGCCGATCCCCACCGCCTCGGACAGCACCGACAGATTTTCGTAAGCCCAGCTGTTGCGGATCAGCAGGAACCCGGCGAACGCAACGCCGATTACCGAGCCGAGACCGCAGTTGAGCATATAGGTCGGACTGCCGAGAAAGCGGGCAAATTCCCGCCGCCGGAGTGCCCCGGCGGGGGAGGCGACGCGCGCCTTTTTCTCCCGGTAGGCGGTGCGGGCGACGGTTCCGGTGGAGGTTGCCAGCCGGATGAAGCCGCGCGCGATGATGTACAGCGTCAGGAACAGCACGAGCGCCGTCCCGGCAATCCATACGAGCAGAGCGATCGGATCCCCGACGCCCATCCTGCCCAGCAGGTAGAGCGGATAGGCGGCGCCGCGTATCTTGGCACCGTAGGAGTCGGCGTTGGCTATGAGATCCTGCATCAGGCTCTGCGCCTTGGCGTAGAAGAAGCAGTACGCGCCGATGAAAATCAGCGAGATCAGCACCGTGATAAGGCTTTTGTTGCGGAGCTTCCGGCTGATCTGTGCGACCACCCAGCCCAGCGCGCAGGACAGGAACAGCACGATGCCGGACACAGTCAGGATCAGCAGGATGCCGCCCAGCACGGATTGCAGGGAAAAGGATGCCATGCACCAGTAGACGATAACGGCAGGCAGCAGAAGCACACCGGAGTACATCAGCCCGAGCAGGTACACACCCAGAAGCCGCGCGGCGAGGATGTACCGGACGGGGATCGGCATGGACAGGAGCAGATCATTATCCTTGGCAAGGTACAGTCCCGCAAAGGTATTGAACACACTGCCGAAGGCGCCGAGCAGAATGGCAAGCAGAGCCATGACCGTGAAATACATCCACGCAAGCCCCGCCTCCGTCAGGGGGGCGCACAGGAAGACGGACAGGAGCGTGAACATGGTGCCCAGAACGCCGATCATCAGAACCCCGAACATCACGAACAGAAAAATCGTGGACGCCTTGGAGCGCGGCTTGCTTTTTCGCGTATCGTAGAAGTAGGTGCGGAAGATCTCCGTCATCTGCTTCCGGAGCAGTGTTTTCAGCATGACGACGCGTCCTCCAGTTCGAGGAATACGCTCTCCAGCGATTCGTCTCCCCGCACCTCGTCCATATTGCCGGCGCGTATCAGCCGCCCGTTCTTGATGATGGCGACCTTGTCGCACAGCTTTTCCGCTACCTCCAGCACGTGGGTGGAGAAGAAGATGGCGCCGCCCGCGTTGCAGACCTCGCGCATCATGCCCTTGAGCAGGTGGGACGCCTTGGGGTCAAGCCCGACGAACGGTTCGTCCATGAGGATGAGCTGCGGTTCGTGCAGCCATGCGGCGATGATCGCCAGCTTCTGCTTCATGCCGTGCGAGTATGCGGCAATGGGCTGTGCCAGATCCTTGGTCAGATCAAACGAATCGCCCAGTCGCCGGATGCGTTCCGCCCGGACATCGGCGGGAATGCAGAAAATGTCCGCGATGAAGTTCAGGTACCGGATGCCGGTCATGAAGTCATACAGATCGGGGTTGTCGGGGATGTATGCCAGCTGCCGCTTGCATGTCAGCGGATCCTCCCGGATGGAGGTCCCGCAGACGGTTATCTCGCCTTTGTCAAACGGCAGGATGCCGGTTACTGCCTTCAGGGTGGTGGTCTTGCCGGCTCCGTTGTGCCCGATGAAGCCGCAGATCTCGCCGGGGGCGATGTGCAGCGACAGGTCATCCACTGCCTTCTTGTCTCCGTAGGTTTTGGTCAGATGGGAAATTGTCAGCATATGCGTCACTTCCTTTCGTATTGTGTACTGTGCCCTTGCGGGCGCTTTTGGTTCGTGTGACCGGCGGAATCTGTCGGCGGTGACAGCGCTGTCTGCGCTACCGGCGCTGCCGCCGTGCACTGCTCATCAGCACGTAAACGCCGGTCAACAGCAGGATCGCCCCGATCAGCACGGCGTACATGACGCCGACCGACACCGGGTGCCCGAAGAAGGTCAGCGAGCAGTCAATGGATTCCCGGATGCCGTCCACAAACTCCGCCGGCAGTCCCTCGTCCGCCATGCTGTCATATACGCCCGCCAGCGCGTGATTGCGCAGAAGGCAGGTTCCGTAGGTGCCCGGCAGGAACGACAGCACCTTCCGCAGCCCGTCCGGATAATTGGAAATAGGCATATAGGCGCCGCAGATAAAGCCGTATGTCGTCGAGATGATCGTGCCGATCGCCGATGCCTGCCCGTTGGTGGTCAGGTAGGCGTACAGGCAGGAGGACAGCGACACGCCGAACAGCGTCAGCAGGAACACGTCCAGCACAAGGAGGAGGACATCCTGCGCGGTCATGTACCAGCAACCGCCCAGCGCCAGATAGGCGAGCGATGCGCCCAGTGCCACGAAGTTTACGATCAGCGTGACCAGTGACGACGCGCAGAAGTACGCAAGGGAGACCGTGGAGGAGCGGACAGGCGATACGGCGAGATCGCGCCGTGCGCCGCTGACCTTATCCGATACCATCTGCAGGTTGGCGCAGACAGCCACGGTCACACAGCAGACCGCCAGCAGGGAGGAGATGAGTTGCCCCGCGACTGTTGCGTCCAGCAGTGCAGGATTGAATGAAAGTCCCTCCGGCAGAGCCGAGGTGAAGCTGTCCCTGTAGATGCGCCCGAGAAAGGTGGCGTACAGAACCAGCAGGATCAGCGGGGAGATGAGCGAGGAGAAAAACAGTCCCTTGTCCTTGAAAAACAGCTTGCAATCGCGTCGGATGAGTTGTCCAAGCCCGTTCATTCCGCGCCACCTCCGTTCAGCTTTTTGCCTGTCACGGCGAGAAATACGTCGTCCATGCGCCCTTTTGTGATTTCGTAGTCGGTGAACATCTCCGGGTGCGCGAGGATCAGGCGCGTTGCGGCGGCGGTGTCGGGAACCGCTACCCGCACGGCGTCGCGGATGCATTCGCAGGGCAGTCCCAGCGCGGCAACATCCTGCTCGCTTTTCCCGTACAGCGTGATGAAATCACCGGTGTAAGCGTTCTTGAGCGCCAGCGGCGTGCCTTCTGCGACGATGCGCCCCGCATCCAGAATCACCACATAGTCCGCGTCTGCGGCTTCCTCCATGTAGTGGGTGGTCAGGAATACCGTCATGCCGTTCCGGCGGCGAAGCGACTGTACCACCTCCCACAGCGTCCGGCGGGTCTGCGGGTCAAGTCCGGTGGTCGGTTCGTCCAGAATAAGTATATCGGGCGAGTGGAACAGGGCACGCGCCACATCAATGCGCCGGCGCTGTCCGCCGGACAGCTTGCCGACCGGGTGCGCGAGCAGCGGCTCCAGATCCAGCAGCGCGGATAGCTCCGCCAACCGCTCCCGGAAGGCGGTGCCTGTGATGCCGTACAGCGCGGCGCGGCAGCGCAGGTTGTCGCGCACGGACAGCGCACTGTCCAGCACGGAGTTCTGGAACACAATCCCCAATCGGCGGGAGATGCTGCCCATGTGCCGGTCGGCATCCTGTCCGCATACCGTGACGGTGCCGCAGTCTTTTGCCAGCAGTCCGCACAGAATGGAAATGGTCGTGGATTTGCCCGCACCGTTGACGCCGAGAAAGGCGAACAGCTCGCCCTGCCGGACGTGAAAGGACAGGTCGCGGACCGCATGGATGTCCCCGAAGGATTTGTCAAGATGCTGTATATCAATAGCGTGCGTCGATGATGTTTGCATAGGGCTCCTTTCCGGATTCCTCAATCCCGGGATCCGCGGTTCATTCCCGGGGAACGGCGGATTCCTTTGCTACATTATACATGCCCCGCGCGACGCTGTCAAGGGGAATAAACAGGATTTACACGGAACAGCATGACTTTTTTCATTCCGCATACAACTGTCGGGGCAGTCCGGTGAAACCGGCTTATCCCCTCCCTACTCCCGCCGGGAAAAGCGTTCTGCGGGTGCGGGCGGGGTGGGGGAGGGCAGAAAGAGGATAAAGGCAAGGAAATCCGGAAGAAATTACGCGGGAATCCCTTGACATACAGGTCGGGGATGGATTATAATAGAGGCAATGACTCCGCACGAGCCGGAGAATTCTGAAAAAAAGAATATGGAGATGCAACATATATGTATCGGATTGGAATTGACCTGGGCGGAACCAACATTGCCGCCGGTATTGTGAATGAAGCATATGAGATTATCTGTCAGGAAAGCGTCCCGACAGGTGCAGACCGCTCTTCGGAGGCTATCGCCGATGATATGGCGGCGCTGTGCCGCTCGGTGTGCGTCAAGGCGGGCATCCCGGAGACCGAGATCGCTTCGGTGGGTATTGCTTCGCCCGGTATCGCCAACCATGACGACGGCGTGATCGAGTATTCCTGCAACCTGCCCTTCCGTAAGTTCCCCATCTGCACATACATCCGGGAGCGTTTTCCTGCCCCCTATGTGTTCGTTGAGAACGATGCAAACGCGGCGGCGTGGGGCGAAGCGGTCGCGGGCGCCGCACGCGGTACGCATAACTCTGTCATGATTACGCTGGGTACCGGCGTCGGCGGAGGAATTATTATTGATGATAAGGTGTATTCCGGCTTCAACTACGCCGGCGCCGAATTGGGGCACATCGTCATCGTGACTGACGGGGAGCCTTGCGGATGCGGGCGGCACGGCTGCTGGGAGGCGTACAGCTCCGCGACGGCGCTGATCCGCATGACTGCGCGGGCGCTGGATGCCGCACGTGCCGACGGGCGGCAGACCCTGATGGAGAATATGGTGGCGAAGGCGGGTAAAGTTTCCGGCAGAACGGCGTTTGACGCCATGCGCGCCGGGGACGCCGTTGCGACCGAGGTGGTCAACACCTACCTGCACTACCTTGCGCAGGGGCTTTCCAATATCATCAACATCTTCCAGCCGGAAGTCCTGTCCATCGGCGGCGGCATTTCCAACGAGGGCGACAGCCTGCTGGAAACGCTGGTTCCGCTCATCCGTGCCGAGGTGTACGGGCACGGCGTGGTGCCGGACACAAGGATATGCATTGCCGAACTGAAGAACAACGCGGGCATTATCGGCGGTGCCGTGCTGGGCGTCCGGTAAATACCGACGCCGCGCTGTCCCCCCAACACGATATTTGTCCGTTCCGGGTGTCGCCTTTGCGCGGCGCCCGGAACGCTTTCGTCAGATTGCCCAATTATTCCCACAGCCCCGTATACCGTCTCCGGGGTGTCCCCGGTGCCCCGGCATACTGCCCGGAACACAGGCGTGCAGGGGGTGTAAAAAACAGGTGTTATACAATTATTGAAGATAAACGGTAGCCGCACGCACGGCTATCGTTATTTTTTTATCAGGCGAAATTGTCTTTTTTTTGTCAGTGGCATTCCTTCATAAAAAAGCCCGGAAACAGAGGAAAAAAGTTTGTATGGTTTTCAAACGAAAAAGATGCGTTACCCCCTTGCATTTCTTTCGTCATTTTGTTATAATACATGGTGAATAGATTTGTCTTCTATGAGGGGCGTTCCGCGCATGCTGCACCGTATGTCGCGCGCCGCGCGCACGGTTGCCTCAATACTGTGAAAGAAGGAGAATTTTCCATGAAGATTCTGGTCGTCAATGCCGGAAGCTCGTCGCTGAAATATCAGCTGTTTGATATGGACGAGCGCCGCGTGCTGGCTAAGGGTCTGTGCGAAAAGATCGGTCTGTCCGGCGCTGTTACGCATAAGCGTCCCGGCAAGGCGACCTATTCCGCCGACTACCCCATGCCCACTCATGACGAGGCAATCGCGCTCGTTCTCAGGCTTCTGACAGATCCGGAGTGGGGCGTGATCGACAGCGTGGATGAAATCACCGCGGTCGGTCATCGGTTCGCCCACGGCGGCAAATTCACATCCTCCCGGATGCTGGGCGAGGAAGAGATGAAGTATCTCGAGTCCATTGTGCCCATCAACCCCCTGCACGGTCCCCCTGCCATCAAGGGTGTCAATGCCTGCCGTAAGCTGATGGGCAACACGCCCATGGTCGGCGTGTTTGACACGTCCTTCTATGCTACGCTGGAGCCGAAAGCATACGTGTACGCGCTGCCCTACGAGTGGTTTGAGCAGTACGGCATCCGCCGCTACGGCTTCCACGGCACCTCTCACCGCTATGTTTCTGCCGAGGCGGCACGCTTTGTGGGCAAGCCGCTGGAGCAGCTGAAGATTGTGACCTGCCACATCGGCAGCGGTTCCTCCATTTCCGCAGTCAGGTACGGCGAGGCGGTGGATACCTCCATGGGCTTTACGCCGCAGGAGGGTCTGCCCATGGGTACCCGGTGCGGCTCCATCGACCCCTCCATCGTGACCTACATGATGAAGAAGACCGGTATGACGCCGGACGAGATGGACACCGCCCTGAACAAGAAGTCCGGTCTGCTGGGCGTTTCCGGCGTGTCCAATGACGCGCGGGAGGTCTGGGCAGCCGCTGAGGCAGGCAATGCCCGCGCCGCGCTGGCGATGGACGTCATGTGCCAGGGAGCCAAGAAGCTCATCGGCGCTTATGTGGCGGAGATGAACGGCGTGGATGTGCTGGTCTTTACGGCGGGACTGGGTGAGAACGATGCCCGCGCCCGCGAGAAGATTGCCTCCGACCTGGAGTTCCTCGGCATCAGGCTGGACAAGGAGAAGAACCGGAACATGGAGCGCGGCGTCAACGCCGTCATCTCGACCGACGATTCGCCCGTCAAGGTGCTGGTCATCCCGACCGATGAGGAGTACATGATCGCAGCCGACACCATGAAGCTGGTCGGAGACAGGTAAGCTCCGCCTGCACAGTTCCCAATATGGCTTCCCGGCGGCTTTCCTGCCGGGAGAAGACCGAATAACATACAGAATCTTATAAAACGAAAGGAAACAAACAGTATGGCACAGTCTCCGTTTGAAATCAAGAAGGAAATCTGCGACGTAGGTAAGCGTATCTATGATCACGGCTTCGTCGCCGCCAACGACGGCAACATCTCGGTCAAGGTCGGACCCAACGAGTTCTACTGCACCCCCACCGGTGTCTCCAAGGGCTACATGACCCCCGACATGATCATCCGGATCGACGGGCAGGGCAACAAGATCGACGGTAAGCTCAACCCCTCCTCCGAGATCAAGATGCACATGCGCGTGTATCAGGAGCGTCCGGATGCCGGCGCTGTCGTGCATGCACATCCTCCCGTGGCTACCGCCTTCACGGTCGCGGGCATTGCCATGGATCAGTTCATCCTGCCTGAGGCAATCCTGACCATCGGCTCCGTTCCCACCTGCGATTACGGTACTCCCTCCACCATGGAGATTCCCGACTCGCTCATGCCCTATATCCAGAAGCATGATGCATTCCTGCTGAAGAACCACGGCGCCCTGACCGTCGGTAACACGCTGATGCGCGCCTGCTTCACCATGGAAGAGGTTGAGTTCAACGCGAAGATCAACCTGTATGCCCGTCAGCTGGGCGTCGGCGCCGAGGCTCACATTGAGGAGATCCCCTGCGAGCAGCTGGAGAAGCTCATGGAGCTGCGTAAGAAGATGGGGCTGCCCGGTAAGCATCCCGGCTGCGCGAAGTGCCCGAACCGCGGCACGCCCAACTGCCGCTGCCTGCCCAAGAACAACGAGGCTGCGCACTCCGGCTGCAGCTGCGGCAAGGAGGCTCCCGTTTCCGGCGACAATGACATGATCGCCGAGATCACCCGCAAGGTTCTCGCCGCTCTGGGCAAGTAATGCGGGACGGTATTCCGCAAAATAAACTCTGAGAAAGGAAGAACCGCTATGGCAATCAATCTGACTGAAGCACAGGTCGCCGAGCTGGTCGCCAAGGTCGTCCGGGAGATCCGGAGCGAGGCGCCTGCCGCCGGACACACCTGGGATGCGACCCAGTATGACGGACGTAAGTTTGTCGGCGTGTTCGACACCATGGAGGAAGCCATCGCCGCCGCCGAGGCGGGCTACAAGACCATCCGCGCCACCAGCGTGGCGGATCGGGAAAAGCTGATCTCCTCCATTCGCGCGTACTGCCGCGCCGAGGCTGCCACCATGGCGGCGCTGGGTGTGGCGGAAACCAAGATGGGCAAGGTGGAGCATAAGATCGCCAAGCACATCCTGGTCGCGGACAAGACCCCCGGCACCGAGGATATCGTCGCCGAGGCGAAGACCGGCGATCACGGTCTGACGCTGACCGAGCGTGCGCCCTTCGGTGTGGTGGGAGCCATTACTCCCTCTACCAACCCCTCCGAGACTGTTATCTGCAACAGCATGGGCATGATCGCCGCCGGTAACGGTGTGGTGTTCAATCCCCATCCCGGCGCGATCGCTACCTCCAACTACGCGGTCGATCTGGTCAACCGTGCCGTACACGCCGCGGGCGGTCCGGAAGTGCTGGTCGCTTCCGTGAAGAAGCCCACGCTTGATACTGCCGATGTTATGTACAAGCACCCTGCCATCCGTCTGCTGGTCTGCACCGGCGGCCCCGGCGTGGTCAAGGCGGTGCTGTCCTCCGGAAAGAAGGCGATCGGCGCCGGTGCGGGCAACCCGCCCGTCATCGTGGACGATACCGCTGATATCGAGAAGGCAGCCAAGGACATCATTGACGGCTGCACGTTCGACAACAACCTTCCCTGCATCGCCGAGAAGGAGGTGTTCGTGTTTGAGAACGTCGCCGACCGCCTGATTCAGGGAATGCTCCGGAACGGTTGCATCCTGCTCACCCGTGAGCAGGCGGATGCGCTGGCGAAGGTCGTCGTGGTCGAGAAGACCGGCAAGGACGGCAAGGTCACGCATATGGTCAACCGCGACTGCGTCGGCCGTGACTGCTCGGTGATCCTGGAGAAGATCGGGCTGCACGTCGGTCCCGAGATCCGGTGCGCCATTGCCGAGGTCCCGTTTGAGCATACCTTCGTTCAGACCGAGCTGATGATGCCGATCCTCGGTATCGTCCGCGTCAAGGACATCGACCAGGCGATCGACTTCGCCGTCAAGGCTGAGCACGGCAACCGCCACACTGCCCATATGCATTCCAAGAATATCGACAATCTGTCTCGCTTCGCTACCGCGATCGAGACGACCATCTTCGTCAAGAATGCGCCCTCCTACGCGGGCATCGGCTTCGGCGGCGAGGGGCATACAACCTTCACCATCGCCGGACCTACCGGAGAGGGCATTACCTCCGCCCGCAGCTATACGCGTCTGCGCCGCTGCGTGATGGCGGATCACTTCCGCATCATTTGACGGAAACACCGACAGCGGGGCGAACGACGGCACCGGATTGCAATTCACAGAAAGGAACTGAAAATCATGGATGTAACGGCTTCTCAGATTGAAGAAATTGTCCGCCAGGTCGTACAGAGCATGGGCAACGGTGCAGGCTCTGCCGCAAACACCGCTGACCTGCCCAAGGTTGCGCATTGCGCTATGCTGGTGGCACCCAAGAAGTTTGAGGTCAAGGAGATCCCCATTCCCGAGCTGACTGATGACGATATCCTTGTCCGTGTGGAGGGCGCAGGCGTCTGCGGCACCGACGTGCACGAGTGGCGTCAGGATCCGTTCGGACTTATTCCCGTCGTGCTGGGTCACGAGGGAACTGGCGAGGTGGTGTACCTCGGTAAGAACATCAAGTGCGACACCGCCGGAAAGCCGCTGAAGGTCGGGGACAAGCTGGTCACTTCCGTCATCTCCTGCGGCGATTGCTACGTCTGCCGGATGGTGCCGGGTCGTACCAACCTGTGCGACAATCAGGGCGTGTTCGGTCTGATCGGCGACAAGCGGGGCACCGCTGAGGGCAACCGCGTCAACGGTTGGTTCGCGGACTATATGCTGATCCGCGGCGCCGGCGCCACCTACTTCCAGGTCAATGACCTGAACCTCAACCAGCGGATGCTGCTGGAGCTTGCCACCGTGTGCGTACACGCGCTGGAGCGCGGACAGTCTACCGGGCTGATCAACTTCGGCTCCAAGGTTCTGCTGCAGGGTTGCGGACCTGTCGGTCTGGTCATGCTGTGCGTTCTGCGCGCCGCCGGCATCAACTACATCATTGCCGTGGACGGCAATGAGGATCGCCTGAAGATTGCCGAAAAGCTGGGTGCCAAGATGACGATCTGCTTCAAGCGTCCCGATGAGGATACGCTGGAGAAGCGCGTCGCCAAGGTCAAGGCTGTTGCCAACGGCGTGGGTGTTGATTTCGCCTACCAGTGCACCGGCGCGCCTGCCGCTGCCGCAGACATTTACAGCTACATCCGCCGGGGCGGCGGTATGTGCGAGATGGGCTTCTTCGTCAACAACGGCGAGTATCAGGTCAACCCGCACCTGGCTATGTGCAATAAGGAAATCAATATCGTCGGCTCCTGGGATTACAGCGCCGAGGATTATCCGAAGACCATGGCGTTCCTGAAGCAGTGCAAGGAGATGAACATCCCGATCGAGGATCTTATCACGCATTCCTTCCCGCTGGATCAGATGAACGAGGCTATGGAGACCAATGTGGCGCAGAAGGGTATCAAGATCTGCTACATTGCCAAGTGATAACGGAGTGTGACCGATATGGCTGCACTCGGAATGATCGAGGTATTCGGCTTCGCCACCTCCATTGTGGTGGCGGATGCCGTTGCGAAGGCCGCCGACGTTGAGGTGGTCGCCATTGACCGGAACAAGCCCGCGAATGCGGACAAGTGCGAGGTCCCGCTGGTCATGGTTGTCAAGTTTGAGGGGACTCCTGCCGCGGTGCAGGCGGCACACGATGCCGGCGTTGCCGAGGCAGAGAAGCGTGGGCTGTTCATCACATCCAAGATCAATTCGGGGCTTTCCCCGGATGTGGAGTGGTTCGCTCACTTGACCGCGACCGGACGCGATAAACTCCGGAACTACACCACCGCCGACGGCAGAAAGCTCTGACGCGGTACCCCCACAAAGTCAAAATTATTTCTTAGAAGGAGAAATTTGTTATGAACGAAGCTCTTGGTATGGTTGAGACCCGCGGTCTCGTGGCTGCTATTGAGGCTGCCGATGCTATGGTGAAGGCTGCCAACGTTATCCTGATCGGCTCCGAGAAGATCGGCTCCGGTTTGGTGAGCGTCATGGTGCGCGGCGATGTCGGCGCTGTGAAGGCTGCTGTTGAGGCGGGCGGTGCTGCCGCTTCCCGTCTGGGCGAGGTCATTGCGACCCACGTTATCCCCAGACCGCACACCGATGTGGAGAAGCTCCTGCCCAAGATCAACTGATCCGGCTCCGGTATCCGGAACGGTCGGCTATCCCGCAGTCCCCGCTGCCTGCATGAGCAGCGGGGAGCCTCCCCGGCGGCGCGCCGCGTGAGGTGATACTCTCTCATCAGAAAAGGAACAGGCTATGGAAAAGGCAATCGCACTGTTGGAGGTTCAGGCAATGGTTACGGCTATCGTCGGGCTTGACGCTATGGTCAAGGCTGCCGATGTGAAGCTGATCCACGTCGAGAAACGCTTGGGCGGTCGGTTGGTTACCGTGGTGGTGGAAGGTTCCGTCTCTGCCGTGCAAGCGGCTGCCGAGGCGGGGAAAGCCGCTGCCGCACAGGTTGGCCCCGTCAAGCTGTGTGAGGTGATTGCCCGCCCCCATCCCCAAATCATGAAGTTCCTGCGCACCGACCCGGTATGACCGGGCGCGCCGGACTTTGATGATAGCCGTATCCGGGCGACCGGTGCGGCATGATACACCCCTTACGTAAATCACATAGGAGGAAAATAAGATGAACGAAGCTCTTGGTATGGTTGAGACCCGCGGTCTCGTGGCTGCCATCGAGGCTGCCGATGCTATGGTGAAGGCTGCGAATGTCGTTCTGATCGGCTCCGAGAAGATCGGTTCCGGTTTGGTGAGCGTCATGGTGCGCGGCGATGTCGGCGCTGTCAAGTCCGCTGTTGAGGCGGGCGGTGCTGCCGCTTCCCGTCTGGGCGAGGTCATTGCGACCCACGTTATCCCCAGACCGCACACCGATGTGGAGAAGCTCCTGCCCAAGATCAACTGATCCGGCAGCTGTATCTGATCCGCGTCCCCCGGCGGTGGCTTCCCCCCTCGTGCGGAAGCCACCCCGCCAAAGGGGGGATCCGCCGCGTCAGATGGGTGAACCCGAGGTATCCTGCCCCCCCGGCAGGACAGTTCCGGTTTACACATCTGTTACGGCTAAATTAGTAGAGAGGATTCTGAGTTATGGAACTGAATGCACAGTCAATCGAAGCGATCGTCCGGAAGGTCATCTCCGGCATGGACGCGCCTGCCGGCGAGCAAACCGATGCCGTACCGCTGGGAGTTTCCAACCGCCATATCCACCTGACCCGCGAGGATATGGAGACCCTGTTTGGCAAGGGCTACGAGCTGACCCCCCTGAAGGATCTGTCCCAGCCCGGGCAGTTTGCCTGCAAGGAGACCTGCACACTGATCGGCCCCTCTATGCGCCCCATTGAGAATGTGCGCATTCTGGGTCCCCTGCGCAGCGGCAGTCAGGTCGAGATATCCAAGACCGACTCCTTCGTGCTGAAGGTGAAGCCCCCCGTGCGCGAATCCGGCAACACGGCTGGTTCCGCCCCCATCACCATTGTCGGTCCCAAGGGTGTGCTGACCCTGAAGGAGGGGTGCATCATCGCCAACCGCCACATTCATATGAGTCCCGCCGACGCTGCCCGTTTCGGCGTGAAGGACGGCGACACGGTGGATGTGGATGCCGCAAGCGGAACCCGCCGCACCCGTTGGTTTGATGTGCAGATCCGCGTTTCGGATAAGTTCCGGCTGGAGATGCACGTGGATACCGACGATGCCAACGCAGTCGGACTGGGCAACGGCAGTACCGTGACCATTGTCCGCGAAAGCCGCTGACCGTCCGGCAGAAAGAACGAGGACATATCCGTGCTGAAAGGAAAAGTCGTGGGGAACATTGTCTCCACAAACAAATTTGACAGCCTCCGGGGTTACAAATTCCTGGAGATCCGGCTCATTGAGCAGGACAGGCTGACCGACCGTTACATCGTCGCGGTGGATCGCAGCATCAGCGCCGGCATCGGCGAGGAGGTGCTGGTCGTGACCGGCAGCAGCGCCCGCGTGGCGGCGGGAGAGACAGACGCGCCGGTGGACGCGCTGGTCGTCGGAATCATAGACAAGGGAAACAGTTGATGGCTGACAGCTGCCAGCTGCCAGCTGACAGCCGCCAGCTGACGGATCCGGATGCTCTGTGCCGGATCTGCCCGGATTCATTATGATCGGCACATCCCGGGCATCGGGACGTGCGGCGTCCCGCCGCGTTGCCGTACTTTCAAGAAGTCCCCATACTCCTATACTATCGAAAGGAACAAGGCTCCGGCACGGCTGACTGCGCCGGAGTGCGGAGAATTACAAACGTATGTCTGGATTACAACTGAAGTCAATCATGCAGAAAAACGGCATTGTCGGTGCGGGCGGTGCAGGCTTCCCCTCCTACGGAAAGCTGACGGACGGCGCTTCGCTGCTGGTCATCAATGCCATTGAGTGTGAGCCGCTGATGTACACCGACTACACTCTCGTCAAGGAAAAGCTCGCCGATATTGTCGCGGGAGCGCAGGCAATCATGGAGTTCGGGCATATTCCGAACGCCATCCTCGCTATCAAGGCGTACCGCGCCAAGACGCTGGGACTGACCGACGGTCAGTCGCTCGCCGAGGGCGTCCGGGTCAAGACAGTGCCGAACGTCTACCCCATGGGCGATGAGATTAACCTCATCTATCAGACCACCGGCAGGCTCATCAAGCCGGGTAACCTGCCCATCTCGCAGGGCGTCATTGTGTACAACGCGGAGACCGTGTTCAACACCCGCGCCGCTATCCGCGATGACAAGCCCGTTATTGAGAAGTGGCTGACCGTCGGCGGCGATATTCCGCAGGCGTACGTCGTGCGCGTTCCGGTCGGTATGCGTATCAGCGACGTGCTGAAGGCGGTTAAGGTCACGGTGCCGGAGCATTACGTGATGTTCGACGGCGGTCCTTCTATGGGTACCATCAAGAACCCCGCGTCGGATGTCGTGGTCAAGACCACCAAGGCACTGCTTATCGTGCCGGACAGCATTCCCGCCGTTGTCAACAAGCAGCGCACGGTCGAGGAGAACCTGCGGCTTGCCGCATCGGTATGCTGCCAGTGCACCCGCTGCACCGAGATGTGCCCCCGTCACCTTCTGGGCTATCCCCTTGAGCCGCACAAGATGGTGCGCGCCACGCTGAGTGCCGCACAGGAGACGCCGGAGCTGATCCGTAATGCCAGCCTGTGCTGCTCCTGCGATATCTGCGGAACCTTCGCCTGCTGCCAGGGTATCTCGCCGATGATGGTCATCAAGGAGTACAAGAAGATTCTCGCCAAGAACCGCATCAAGTATATCGCCGGTCCGGATGAAACGTTCACCCCCAACCCCGACCGCGAGAACCGGATGCTCACCTCCGGCAAATGGAAGGAAATGCTGGGTGTTTCCCGCTTTGATAAGCACCCGACCTACATCCCGGAGAAGCTCAGGGCGGATAAGGTCGAGATCCGTATGTCCCAGCACATCGGTGCGCCGTCGGTTCCCTGCGTGGAGGTCGGCGACACGGTCACCGAGGGGCAGATGATCGCCAACGCAGGCAACGGACTGTCGGTTCCTCAGTACGCCTCCATCGGCGGACGTGTCACCTTTGTGGATCCCACCCGGATCATCATCGAAGCGCAGGATGCGTGAAGCACACCCATCGTACATAGAGAGTAGAGGTCAGGTATTATGTATCAGGCTATTGGAATCGTTGAACTGAAGAGCATTGCAAAGGGTATCGAGGCAACGGATGCCGCCCTCAAGAGCGCCGGCGTCAAGCTGGTTTCCGCTCATCCGTCCTGCCCCGGCAAGTATGAGATCATTCTCACCGGCGGCATTGCCGATGTGGAAGCCGCGGTGGATCACGTCAAGGGACGCTTTGACAGCCGGCTGATTGATTCCTGCGTGATCGGACGCATTGATCCGCAGGTCGTCACCGGTATGTTCGGAACGCAGGAGGGCGCCAAGACCGGCAGTGTCGGTATCATTGAGACCTTCTCTGCCGCATCGCTGATCCGTGCGGCGGATATCGCCGTCAAGACCGCCAAGGTTGCCATCTATGAACTGCGGCTGTCCCGCGGCATGGGCGGTAAGGGACTGGTCATCATTACGGGCGATGTCGGCGATGTGACCGCTTCGGTCGAGGCGGGCGCCGCCTATGCGAAGGAGCAGGGACTGTTCTGCAACTCCGCCGTTATCCCTGCACCGCACAAGGAGCTGTGGGAGCAGCTGTCGTAAGTATCGGGCGGGCGCGATCCCCGCGCCCGCTTTGACGACTGCGCACACTTAATTTTGGAAAGATGAGGTAACGATCATGTCTGAACTACGCTTCAGTATTCAGAAAAGCCCCCGCATCCCGCAGCTGATCGCTGACCTGTATGAGAATATGCCGGTCATAGAGGCGGACCGTGCGGAGCTTATCACCGAGAGCTATCAGCAGACCGAGAGTCTGCCTGTCATCAAGCGCCGCTCTGCCGCTTTCCGGCACATTTTGGAGAACATCCCCATCGTTATCCGGCGGGGAGAGCTGATCGTCGGCTCCAACTCTGTGGCGCCGCGCGGCTGTCAGACCTATCCGGAGTATTCCTATGAGTGGCTGGAGAAGGAGTACGATACGGTCGCCACGCGCGAGGCAGACCCCTTCTATATCGCGCCCGACACCGTGCGCCGCCTGCAGGCGGTGTACCCCTACTGGAAGGGCAGAACCACCAGTGACCTTGCCGCCGCCAATATGGATCCGGCGGTGCTGGATGTGTTCCTGAACCACGGCGTTTTCACGGTCGGCAACTACTTCTATAACGGTGTGGGTCACGTCAACGTCAATTACAGGCGCGTTATTGAGGAGGGACTGGATTCTATCATCGGGCAGTGCCGGGAGGGACTTGCCGGGTTGGACCGCGGGCAGGGCGATTACATCTCCCGCCGCAACTTCCTTGAAGCTGTCATTGAAAGCTGTGAGGCGGTGGAGACGTATGCCCGCCGCTATTCCGACCTCGCCCTGCGCGAGGCGGCAGAGTGTACCGACTCGGTGCGCAAGGCAGAGCTGCTCAAGATTGCGGATGCCTGCGACCACGTCCCTGCCCATCCGGCGCGTGATTTCCACGAGGCGTGCCAGGCGTTCTGGTTTGTCCAGCAGCTGTTGCAGCTGGAGTCCAGCGGGCACTCCATTTCGCCCGGACGCTTCGATCAGTATATGTACCCCCTGTTCCGGCAGGGGATGGATGACGGCTCCCTGACGCTGGAAAAGGCGCAGGAACTGCTGGATTGCATCTGGGTCAAGCTGAATGACCTGAATAAGGTGCGCGATGCCGCCTCCGCCGAGGGTTTTGCAGGCTACGGTCTGTTCCAGAACCTGATTGTCGGCGGACAGGACGAGCAGGGCATGGATGTCACCAACGAGCTGTCCTATATGTGCCTGGAGGCTCAGCTGCACGTGCGGCTGCCCCAGCCGTCGCTGTCTATCCGTGTATGGAATCTGACGCCGCACGCCCTGCTGATCAAGGCGGCATCGGTCACCCGCGAGGGTCTGGGTGTTCCCGCTTTCTACAACGACGAGGTTATCATTCCGTCCATGATGTCCCGCGGCTACACGCTGGAGGACGCACGGAATTACTGCATCATCGGTTGCGTGGAGCCGCAGGCGTGTGCAAAGACAGACGGCTGGCATGATGCCGCCTTCTTCAACATGCTGCGCCCCCTGGAGCTGGTCTTCTCCAACGGCGTGGATAAGGGCGAGCAGATCGGTCCCCGCACCGGCGACGTTCTGAAAATGACTTCCTTTGAGGAATTCTATAAGGCATACACCACGCAGGAGTCTGCGCTCATCGAGATGATGGTGCAGGCGGACAATGCGGTGGATGTGGCGCACGCGGTGCGTTGCCCGCTGCCCTTTGAGTCCTGCCTGATCGACGACTGTATCAGTCGCGGTAAGAGCGTGCAGGAGGGCGGCGCGCACTACAACTTCACCGGACCGCAGGGCTTCGGTATCGCCAATGTGGCGGACTCGCTGGCTGTCGTGCGGGAGCTGGTCTTTGAGAAGAAGCTGGTCTCCATGGCAGAGCTGAAGCAGGCGCTGGCGGATAACTTCGGCAAGGGATATACCCCCAAGAAGGCAGGCGAGCTGACGGCAGCCGCCGCCACGCAGATGGACAAGCAGGGCGTGGATGTCAACGAGGACATTATCCGGCGCCTGTACAACGGGTTCAGAACCAACAGTGCGGTGTCCGCCGAAAAGAAGGCACGCTACGAGGAGATCCTCAAGCTGATCGAGGGTGTGCCGAAGTACGGCAATGACCTGCCGGAGGTGGATATGTTCGCCCGGGAGATCGGACAGACCTATACCAAGCCGTTGCTGGCGCACACCAATCCGCGCGGCGGTATGTTCCATGCCGGGCTGTACCCGGTGTCCGCCAACGTGCCGCTGGGCTATGACACCGGCGCCTCGCCGGACGGCAGACTGGCAAATACGCCGATCGCCGACGGAGTCGGTCCCATGGCGGGACGCGACACGCACGGTCCCACAGCGACCGCCAACTCGGTGTCGCGCCTTGATTTGGGCGATGCCTCCAACGGCACCCTGCTGAATCAGAAATTCCATCCCTCCGCGCTTGCCGGCGAGGCGGGACTGGAGAAATTTGTCGCCTACCTGCGCGGCTTCTTTGACCGCAAGGGTATGCACGTGCAGTACAATGTCGTCTCCCGCGAGACTCTGCTGGACGCGCAGGCGCATCCCGAAAACTATAAGGCGCTGGTCGTGCGGGTCGCGGGGTATTCCGCCCTGTTCACCACGCTGTCCCGTTCGCTGCAGGACGATATCATCAACCGTACCGAGCAGGCGGGACTGTAACCGCAAAGGGAAAAGGCTCCGGTCGGGAGTCTGCCGCAGGCAGACTCCCGCAGGGGTTTCCCGCAACTATTCCGGCTTATGAAGGAATTGGATCATGATGGAAAACGTATACGACCAGACCGGTCGGATTTTTGATATACAGCGCTACTCCCTGCATGACGGTCCCGGTATCCGCACCATCGTTTTCTTCAAGGGATGTCATCTGCGCTGTCGCTGGTGCTGCAACCCGGAGTCGCAGGAGTACGGCATCCAGACCATGAACATGAACGGCACGACCAAAACGGTCGGGCGCGATGTGACGGTCCGGGAACTGATGAGCGACCTGGAAAAGGATCGCGTGTACTACGAGCGCTCCGGCGGCGGTATCACGCTGTCCGGCGGCGAATGTATGGCACAGCCGGATTTCGCCGAGGCACTCCTGATTGCGTGCCATCGGTACGGCTTGACAACTGCCATTGAAACGACGGCATTTGCCGATCGAGCCGTGGTGGAGCGCCTGATCCCGCACGTGGACTATGTGCTGATGGATATCAAGCACATGGATCCCGACAAGCACCGGGCGTTTACGGGGCAATCCAACGAGCAGATACTGTCCAACGCCCGCTGGATAGCGGAGCACGCCGCCAGCCTGACTATCCGCGTGCCGACCATTCCCACCTTCAACGCTACGGAGGAGGAGATCACTGCCATCGCCCGCTTTGCGGCATCCCTGCCCGGCGTGCGTGCGCTGCATCTGCTCCCCTACCACCGTCTGGGGCAGGATAAGTACGCCGGCATCGGACGCGAATACACCCTTGCGTCGCTGACGCCGCCGACAAACGAGCAGATGGCAGCGCTCAAAGCCGCCGCCGAGGCAGTTTCGCATCTGCACGTGCAGATCGGCGGCTGAACAGACGGGAAACCGACGAAAAACAGAGCCGCCTGAATATGCGGCTTCCGACGGGAGGAATACTCTATGCAGGATTTTGAACTCAAAGATAAGATGCGGATAGTCCAGGAGCTGGTGCCCGGTCGGCAGATTACGCTCCTGCATATCATCGCCAATCCGGATCCTATCCTGTATCAGAAACTGGGACTTGACCCCCGGCTGGATTACTCGCACTCCGCCATCGGGGTGCTGACCGTCAGCCCTGCCGAGACGGCTGTCATCACGGCGGATATCTCCATGAAGACAGCCAACGTGGAGCTGGGCTTTGTGGACCGTTTTTCCGGTACGCTGATACTCACCGGACGTGTGGCGGAGGTGGAATCTGCCTTTCAGCATATCGCGGATTACTTCCGGGATAAGCTGCACTTCACGGTCTGCGAGCTGACCCGTACCTGACAGGAAGGCTGCCCGGCATGAAGAAGCTGATTCTCATGGGGCGCGTGGCGGCTGGCAAGACTACCCTGACGCAGGCACTCAAGGGCGAGCAGCTGCACTACTGCAAGACCCAGTATATCAATTACTACGACACCATCATTGACACCCCCGGTGAGTATACCGAGGTTCATGCGCTGGGGGCGGCGCTTGCCGTCTACTCCTATGAGGCGGACGTGGTCGGCATCGTCATCAGCGCGAACGAGCCGTTCTGCGTTTTTCCTCCCGGCTGTGCCGCCATGGTCAACCGGGATGTGATCGGCATTGTCACCGGAATCGACAAGCCGGATGCCAACGTGCCGCAGGCAACCCGCTGGCTGGAGCTGTGCGGGTGCCACCGGATATTCTACATCAGCTCCTACACCGGTCAGGGGCTGTCGGACATCATGGATTATCTCCGGGAGCCGGGAGACGCGCCGGCACAGCTGCAGACGGCATCCCCGGAGGACAGTGCATCCCGTAATACACCGAAAGGACAGGAACGCCATGCGTGACACGAGCAAGACCCCCGTACCAACCACGACTACGGTTATCTGCTTCGCCAACAATAAGGGCGGAAGCGGCAAGTCCACGACCTGTTGCAACATCGGCTACAGTCTGGCGTCTGAGGGAAAGCGAGTTCTGCTGATCGACGGCGATATGCAGATGAATCTCACGCTGTCCTTGTTTGACGACGAGACCTCTCTGGAGTTTGCCCGCGGCGGGAACAACCTGTATACCGCTGTCAGGGAACAGCGCGACCTGACGCCGTACATACGCCAGACCCCCTACGAGGGGCTGGATCTGATCCCGTCCTCCACGCTGATGAGCGGCATTGAATTCGACCTGTTCACCAAATGGCAGAGGGAATTCATCCTCCGGCAGGGGCTGGAGAAAATCCGCAGCTCGGGTGAGTACGATTACATCCTGATTGATTCTCCCCCTACGTTGGGTTGCTGGGTCATGAATATTCTCTGCGCATCGGACTTTCTCATCGTGCCCGTGGAGGCGTCGCCGTGGGGGCTGTTCGGTCTTGCCAATATGTTTGAGTTCTGTGAGCAGGTCCGGAAAATATCCCCCTCGCTGACCATCCTCGGCGTTGCCGTGACCAAGGTCAACGAACGTAAGAACTACTTCCGGCAGACGGTCGATGTGCTGACCGACATGGAGGAGGAGCGCGGCATCCATCTGTTCCGCAACTACGTCCGGGTGGACAGCAGTGTGGAGCACGCGCAGGATGACAGCAAGCCCGTGATGGCGTACAAGCGCACCAGCCGGGCGGCTCTTGAATATCTGGCGTTAGCCAAGGAGGTAATGGAATATGCCCATCGGTAAAGACAGTATCCGGAAGCGCGTTATCGGTTCGGACTGCGCCGCCTGCGGCGAGTGTACGGACAAGGCGCCGCTGGCAGAGAAGACCACCGTGTCGGAGCGCGCTCCGCTGGCAGGCAAGGCACCCGCCGCCGGGCAGGCGCCCGTCCGCCGTTCGCCCGGCAGACCGCGCAAAACGCCGCAGACACAGACCGCCGCGTCCGGCTCGGTTGCACCGGCGCAGTCGGCTCCGGCGCCGGCTCAGAAGTCCGCGTCCGCGCCTGCCGTCACGGAATCCGTGCTGACCAATGTTTCCCCCGAGGTGGTGGAAAAGGTGACCGGACACGCGGAAGGCGCGACCTCTGACCACGTGCAGATCACGGACAGAATGCCGGATTATCTGCTGTGAATCCCCCGGTAGGAAAAAGGGTGTTAAAAAACTCGTGCAGAGTTTTTTAACACCCTTTTTTACGCTTCCATGCCGTTACCGTATCGGCAGCCAGCTTGCAAAACTACCGCCGTCCCAAGCGGAGCCGGCGGACATATAGTCCACCAACGTGAGCGTTTCGCCGCCGACCTGCAGGTGCGCGGTCAAAAGCCCCGGACGTTCCGGCAGCTCCACGCGCCAGTCCCCGATCCCGGCATCCGGAACCGGCGCAAGCGGATAGGCACAATCGCGGCTGTCGCGCGCCAGCAGAATGGGACCGTAGGTAAAGGCAACGAATCCGTCACCCGCGCGGTCACTGCCGTGCGGGGCGGCGTGCCGGATCGGGGAGTAGTCCAGCGAAATAATGAACTCATCCCCGTCGGACACGGTATCGGCTATGCGCAGGTAGGTGCCCGGCACGCCGGTCAGCATCCGTGTGGGGTCGCCGCCCGGAAGGACGGCGAAATGCTCCGCATAGCCGGGCACGCGCAGATCCAGCGCAAGCGGCGTCCCGGCGGGCAGGTCGCCTGCTTCGATTGTCAGTCGGGCGTACCCGACGCGCGGAAACTCGGATTGCATGGACAGCACCACCTGCCCGCCCGGAACCGGAACGCGCGCGCATCCCGTCATGTACAGGTTGACGGCAACGCCGTCCGGCGTGCCGGCAAAGGCAATATCAGGTGCCAACGCCAGCCCGGTCGGACCGTTGGCGGTACAGCAGGACAGGTCAAAGCCTTTGATGTTGAAGGAATAATTGACGCGCGGGTTCCGTGCTCCGTTGAAGCGCGGGAAGTATTCAAAGAAGGCGCCGTCCGGGCGGAGCGCACCGAAAATGGCGTTATACAGACTGACCTCCATGGCGTCCGCGTACCGGACTTCCCCCGTCAGCCGCAGGAGCTGGTGGCACAGCCGCATCCAGTACACCGTCACGCAGGTTTCCATCATCAAATCAATGGCAGGGTTGGTCTGCTCCAGACGGGTCCGATTCCACTGTTCCCCGGTTCCGGGTCCGAGATTGAAGGGCGCATCCGCCCCGCCGGAGCCGAGCAGTGTGATCTCCTCCTCCCTGACCTTGTCCCAGAACAGCCTGACCGTTTCCAGGTCGCGCGCATCACCCGTCGCCCGGTAATACTCGCACAGACCTTCAAAGCAGGACATCATCTCGTATGCCTTTGCGATACTCTCGCGCGGATTCCCGTTGTCCCCGATCCGGTAGGGCGATTTTCCTGCCCGGATTGCCTCAAAAATATTCTCGCGCCCGCAGCAGCCGCTCCGGACGATGTGCGTAGCCAGCTCCAGCGCCGCCGGTTCCCCGGTCGCGTGGTATACCCGCATGACAGGCTCCAGGATGGAGGAGGATTCAATACCGCAGAATGCCCATCCCGTTTCGGTGATGGGTGTCCGGGGCGGGTCACCGACCTGCGCATTGGTGTAGCGCACCAGCCGGACGCAGGCATCCAGCGCCGCCGCGGAGCCGGACAGCTCATAGTAGGAGAGTAACCCCATCAGTGCATACTTGCGCTCCCACAGGTCGGAGCCGTGCGTTCCCTGTGGCTGGAGTGCATCCGGAACGGTGGAGAGACATCCGTCCGGTCGCTGAATGCCCATCATGTCGGCGGCAGAATCGTCCACGATGCGCCGCAGGTCGGCATCGCCTGTGTAGGCGCACAGCATGCACGCGGCACGCATCAGCTTGCCCCAGAACTCGCCGGTGGCGAACTGGTCGGCGGTGTTGCGGAAATAATCCGCCAACGCCCGCATATCAATCCTTTTGAGCGTGCCCTCGCACACAAGACGGATTTTGCTGTCCGCCGGACCGTCCAGCCGGACGCATCCGGCGCCGAGAGAAAACTGTCTGTCTGTGGAATGCCGGATCATGGTTGTTCCTCCTGTACTATTCCTTCTTTGAAATCGGGGGTGTAGAGTGCCTGTGCCGAGGCGCGCCCCTGCCGGTAGCCTGTGATGCCCAGTCTGTCCGCCTCGTCCAGCACCGAGCGGTATTCAAAATCCGTCAGCCTCCGGCGGAGCGCCGGACGGATGCCCTGTCGCTCCAGCTCTGCCTGGAAGGTTTCCGGAAGCGCGAAGCCGGGATCGAGGAAATCCGGGGTGTACTGACTCATAACCGATACGCGGATATCCCGCACGGGGAGCAGTCGGGCGATCCGCCCCAGTACGGCGCAGGAATCCCGCCGGCAGCCCGGCAGAACCAGATGCCGCACCAGGACTCCGCGCCGCAGCAGGGTACCATCCTCCGTGAACTGCACGCCGCCGACCTGTCGGTACATCTCGGCAAGTGCCGCTTCCGCCGTTTCCGGATAGTCCGGAGCGCCGGAAAGAGCACCAGCCAGCGCGGGAGAGGCATACTTGAAGTCGGGCAGGTAGATGTCCACCAACCCGTCCAGCCTGCGCAGCGTCGCAGGGCGCTCGTAGCCGCCGCTGTTCCAGACGACCGGAATGTGCAGGCGCGGCTTGACCTTTTCCAGAACACGCGCGAGTGGCTCGGTGTAGTGCGTCGGCGTGACCAGATTGATGTTGTGGACGCCGCTGTCCGCCAACGCCAGCAGGCGGTGGGCAAGTGCTTCCTCAGTCAGCGGAGTTCCCAGCCGCGTGCGGCTGATGTCCCGGTTCTGGCAGAAGACGCAACGCAGACTGCATCCGGTAAAAAACACGGTTCCGGAGCCGCACGTCCCGCTGATGGGCGGTTCCTCCCAGCGGTGCGGCGCGATGCGGGATACATACAGTTCAGCCGGCATCCCACAGTAGCCGATCGCACCCGCCTCCCGCAGCACGCCGCAGTTGCGCGGGCACTGGTGGCAGCCGCCCGAAGGGCATTGCGCGTTGTCCATGACGGTCTCCTTTCGAACTTTTACGACGCAGAAAGCGGTTTTACTGTGCCTTGTGCGTCAAAGTGCCGGCGCGGTTGTTGCATTGCAGGCACCGAAGCACAGAGCCGTCAGAACACAAACCAGCAACAGTGTTGTGCGAAGTCGTTTCATCGGGTGATTCCCTCTTTCTTTTTTTCGTCCTCTTTTTCGTCTTGGGACTTCTGCGCCCTGGCACGTCCGGGGTTCTCCAAATCAATGGCATTCTGCATTTCTGCCGCATTTTCGGCGTCCCGGTTGACCTCGTCCGGCTCCTTGAAGGTCGGCACGACCTGCTTGAGCGCTGCACGGATAAGCGGCGACTCCACTTCGTCGGCGGAAGCCTCTACCGCCTGACGCAGGATATCCAGCTCGCCGTCCACTTCCTCGCGGGTGGGCGGCTGTTCAGTCTCAATGTAGATGAGGTCATTCGCCGTTTTCCGGCAGGTTTCCCGATCGGTCAGCAGCTCCTCGTACAGCTTCTCGCCGGGGCGGAGCCCTGTCTCGATGATCTGCATACTCTTATACGGCACATAACCGGACATATAGACGAGGTTTTCCGCCAGACTGCGGATATGTACCGGAGCGCCCATGTGCAGGACGAACAGCTCACCCGCGTTAGCCATGGCGCCTGCCTGCATGACGAGCTGGCTCGCCTCCGGAATGGTCATGAAATACCGCGTGACGCGGAAATCCGTAACGGTTACGGGACCGCCCGCCGCAATCTGTTGCTGGAACAGCGGCACAACGGAGCCGCTGGAGCCCAGCACGTTCCCGAAGCGCACGGCGGTGAACACGGTTCCGGAGTCCCGCCGGCACTGGATCACGCGCTCGCACATCCGTTTGGACGCACCCATGATGTTGGTGGGATTGACCGCCTTGTCGGTGGAGATCAGCACAAAGCGGCTGACTCCGTACTTCTCTGCGACGTTGGCGGTGTTGTAGGTGCCGATGACGTTGTTCTTGACCGCCTCACAGCCGTTGCACTCCATCAGCGGCACGTGCTTGTGCGCGGCGGCGTGGAACACGACGTCGGGGCGGTAGCGGCGGAAGGTTGCATCCAGCCGCCGGACGTCCCGCACGGAACCGATCTCGTCGATCAGTTCAAACGCGTCCTTATACTTCCTGCGCAGTTCCAGGCACAGCTTGTAGACGCCCTCCTCCTGGATATCCAGCACGATCAGCTTCTTCGGGTGGCACCGGGCAATCTGCCGACAGATTTCACTGCCGATGGAACCGCCGCCGCCCGTGACCAGCACGGTCTTGTCCCGATAGAAGGCGCGGGTAGCGTCGTCGTTGACCTTCAGCGCATCGCGCCCCAGCAGGGACACATAATCCTCCTCGGTCAGGGACCGGATCAGTCCCGGCTCGCGCGGCTCGGAGCATACCTTGACCTTACAGCCTGTCCGGCTGTACATATCGCACAGCGCAGTCAGCGCCTCCGCCGGGAGCTTGGGGAGCGCGATGAAAATTTCCTGCACCGGCATACTTTGCAGGCGCTCCACGATGCCGTCCTTTTCATCGTACACCCTGAGTCCGCACAGAGTCGAGCCGATCTTTATCGGGTCAATGTCCACGAAGCAGTAGGGCTTGTAGTGCGACTCCGGATTACAGTTGAGCTGCTCTGCGAGAAGCTGCCCCATCTGCCCTGCGCCCACAATGGCGATATTGATGCGGTTCTCCCGCTCCGCCGTGGGGCGGAACAGGCGCCCGCCGTTCTCGTTCAACCGGGCATGAACCAACTGGTAGGAAAAGCGCATGGAGAGCGTTCCCAGTGCGAACAGAGCCATGACGCAGAAGGTCTGCCAGAAGCCGATATGGATGCCCGTCACCTTCTCATGCAGGTTGCGGTTGATGATGTAGGCGATCATACCGCTGACCGTATCCGAGACGAGCATGGTCATGTACGCCGTGACGTTGGGGTAGCGCCAGATATTCGCATAGGCACGGACCAGCAGGCGTCCCGCCATGATGCATACCGCTATTACGAGCAGGCAACGCCAGTACGTCCGGATGGAGTACATGCCGCCGCCGGCTTCCTTGTCGGTAAAGAACAGCACCAGCAGGAACATCAGGCACAGCCATGCAATGTCGATCAGTGCAAGCAGAAACCGCCGCCCCTTGCCGCTGAGCGGTCCGAAGGGGAACCGCCGGCGCGCGGTCTTTGCCTGCTCGGTTTCGTCACTGTGTTTTACATTGCGCTCTGTCATGAATCAACACCCGTATTTCCCGTCGCACGGGAATTCCTCTCACACGAATAAGTTTCTGCTGTTTCCGACGGTGCTTCCGGTTTTCCGGTAGCCCAGAACGCGCCCGCCAGCAGACAGCGCGGCACGGCGTACAGGAGAAGCGGGACAAAGACGCCGAGTGCGCAGACAAGGCAGCATCCCAGCATCCGCATACGGAGACGGAATGTGTCGCGGAGTCCGCGCGCGCGTCGCCAGCCGCAGGCAAGGTGCCCAGCCGCCAGTGCGGTGCCGGCGTAGCCTGCGCGCAGACCCGAAAGCCACAGGATAAACAGTCCGTACCCGACCGCCGGCAGGATCAGTGCGGCGCGCGGAAAACCGTCAGTCAGCCGCAGTGCAAGTACCGGGGGCAGGACTGCCAGCGCCGACCATGCCGCCGCTTCCAGCCCGACGGTCAGGCAAAGCCCGTATGCGCCGGGGGAGGTGAAGGGGTACAGGCATTCCGAAAGCCGCATCGCCATGCCCGGTGCACCGTCTGCCCGGACGTCCGGTGCCACAGCCAGCAGGATCGCCAGCCGGTACACCGCCGCACCCAGCGGCAATGCGAACACGACAACAGGCAGGAGGCGGACTGCCCACAGCCACGGGGGCAAGGGGATTCCGCACTGTTCCAGAGCCGCCTCTGCGCAGGCGAGCATCCACTCCCCCGTGTACAGGAATATCAGGTACAGGATCAGTGCCAGCATCAGGGTGAAGCGCGGCGATGCCCGACCGGAGAGTCGGTCACCCGCCTGACACCATGCTTTCCGGGGGGCGTTCATACGGCACCCCGGTTTGCGGAGCCGCAGAACACGCCGCCGCACATGACCTGCGCGGGGGTTCCGTCGGCGTTCAGAATCAGCAGGTCGGCGCGCTTGCCCGGCTCCAGCGAGCCGATCTCGTGCTCCAGCCCGACCTCTATGGCAGGTGCCATGGTTGCGGCGTACACCGCCGTCCCGAAGCTGACGCCGGCAAAGGCGGCGTAATTCCGCACGCCGTCCAGCAGGGAGAGGGTGCTTCCGGCGATTGCACCGTCGTGCGTGCGTGCCTTGCCGTCCTTCACCGTGACGGGCATCCCGGCGATCCGATACTCGCCGTCCGGGCAACCGGTTGCCTCCATGGAATCGGTTATCAGCACCAGCCGCTCCCGCTTGAGCGTTGCCGCCAGCCTGACCATCTCCGGGGCGATATGGAACCCGTCGCAGATCAGTTCACAGGAGATGTCCGGTGACAGCAGTGCCGCGCAGACCGCACCGCCCGCCCGATGATGCAGGGGCGGCAGGGCGTTGTACAGGTGCGTGACAGCGGTTGCGCCGTCGGCGAACGCCCGCATTGCCTGCTCGTAGGTTGCCATTGAATGCCCGAGACCTACGGTCGCGCCGCAGGACAGAGCCCGCCGGAGAAAGCTGCCGTCGGCATCCAGCTCCAGTGCCGCCGTCACGTGCCGCACGCCCGGCATGGCACGGAGGAAGCCCTCCAGCTCGTCCGCATCCAGGGGTGCCAGCAGCTCCGGCGCGTGGGCGCCGCGCTTGGAGGGGTTCAGGTACCGCCCCTCCAGATGGACACCCGCAATGTGTGCCCGCCGACTGGCAAGCGAGGGGTCGCTTTCCTGCGCCGCCGCCTCGCCGATGCGCCGGATGGCTTCACGGAGCGCTGTCGGCTCCGCCGATGCCAGCGTCGGAAGAACCGTTGTCACGCCGGAGGCAAGGTAGCTTGCCAGCATCTGCTCCAGCATGGCACCGTCGGCGGAGCCGAAATCCCCGCCTGCCCTGCCATGGGTGTGTATATCCACCAGCCCCGGCAGGACAGTCCGCCCGCCGACGTCCAGCACGGCACCGTCAGGCAGTTTTTCCCTGCGCGCGGAGATGCCGCGCGAGACCTCCGCAATGCGTCCGCCCTCAAGGAGCAGATCTCCGCGAAAGAATCCGCGCGCGGCGGCATCATATATAGCAGCGTTTGCAATCAGCAGCATAAATAACGGCACCTTTCCTGCATTTCTGTCCTTTCCGGACAGCCTGCGGCATTCAGTCCCTTCATTATAGCAGATATTCACCTTTTTTTCAAGAGGAAATCATGTTTTTCGCGGAAACAACACTTGCTTTTTTGCTTCGCGGTCACGGGCAGAACCGGCGCCGTCAGGCAGGCAAAATCCGAAGGCTGCATGACTGTCCGGCAGCGCGCAGAAATTGCGCTGACAAATTCCATAAAAGGTATTTACAAAACCGGCGCCGTATGGTAAAATAGGTACAACGTAAGGGAAGGAGGTGCGGGAACCCATGAGACTGGACAAATTCCTGAGCCTGTGCGGCAAGGCAAGCCGGAGCGAAACGCTTCGTTCCGTCCGTCGCGGAGAGATAACAGTCAACGGGGTGCCTGCCCGACGGGGCGATTGCCCGGTGGAGCCGGACACGGACACGGTTGTGTTCCGGGGCGAAACCGTCGTGTACCGACCGTACACCTACGTCATGCTCCACAAGCCGGACGGAGTGGTCAGTGCTACCGAGGACAGGCTGGCAGGGGAGCCGACGGTGCTGGATCTGCTCCCGCCGGAGCTGACGCGCCTGCGGCCGGGGCTGTTTCCCTGCGGGCGGCTGGACAAACATACAACGGGACTCATGCTGCTGACCAACAACGGCAAGCTGGCGCACCGCCTGCTGTCGCCGGCACGCCATGTGGATAAAACCTATGCCTTTACGGTGAAGTTTCCGCTGTCGGCGGAGGATGTTGCCGCACTGGAGTCCGGCGTGAGCCTCCGGAACGCGGACGGCGGTACGGACTGCGTAACGGCTCCCTGCCGCGTGGAGCTGACGGACTGCACCGGCAGGGGTGCCGCCGGGCGCATCACCTTGCACGAGGGCAAGTACCACCAGATCAAGCGCATGATGGAGGCGCGGCACAATCAGATAACCTCGCTCGCGCGCCTGACCTTCGGTCCACTGGTGCTGGATTCCGCACTCGCGCCCGGCGCGTGGCGCCTGCTGACCGATGCCGAGACGGCAGCACTGGAGAACTGCGGCGGCGCGGATACGGGAGCACCTGCCGATGCGACCGACGTTTCCACGGCTTCCCGGAATACGGAAAAATATAAATAAATCATTATTTGAGAAGGAGAAACACTATGGCAGACCGTTTTCTGATCACACACTGGTGCGGAGTTCCGCACAAATATGTCCGCCATGCCGATGGCACGCTGGCAACAGAGCGCTTTGAGGAAATGAAAGCGGCAGGCATCAATCTGATCGGCACCTACGATTACGGCTACGAAACGAACTGCGAGGTGCTGGCGCTTTGTGAGCGGCTGGGACTGCGCGTCACGCTGTCCGACGACCGTATCGGTCGGGCAATCGGTGACGGGAACCACCGTGCCGAGCTGCTGCGTGCGGTCGTGCGGGATTACGCCGGCTATCCGGCTCTGCACGGCTACCACATCACGGATGAGCCGAACAGCGGCGCTTTCCCCGCGCTGGCGGCGGTGCGGCAGATCCTTGCCGATCTGGATCCGGTACACGAAGCGTACATCAACCTGTTCCCCAACTATGCTTCTGCGGAGATGCTGGGCAACCCCACCTACTATGACCACGTGCGGCAGTTTGCCGATACCGTCAGCCCTGCAATCATCAGCTATGACCACTACCATTTCATCAAGGGTGAGCCGATGGAATCGGTCGATATGGGCAGCCGGCGTGAGAATCAGATATACGAGGCGGCGTTCCGCAAGGTCGAGCGCCCCGGCTTCTTTGACAACATCGAGGACGTCCGCCGTGTCAGTGCCGAGACGGATACGCCCTTCATGGTTATCGTGCTTGTGGTGGAGCATGGTCCCTACCGCAACCTGACCGAGGCGGAGATCCGCTGGGAAGTGTTCCAGTCCCTGGTGTACGGTGCCCGCCGGCTGTCCTACTTCACCTACTGGACGCCCGGCGTGGACACCGAGGAGGGCGACGATATGTGGCACTGGCGGAACGGCATGATTTCCAAGACCGGCGAGCAGACCCCGCACTATCACATGGTGGCACGCATCAACCGTGACCTGTCCGTGCTGGGCGATACGCTGATGGGGCGCGAAAGCCGCGCGGTATTCCATCTGGGGCAGGTGCCGGACGGAAAGGTGACCTACTGGAGCGGTGCCTTCCGCGATGTGATGTCCATGCAGGCAGAGGCGGTAACGGCAGGCTTCTTTGACGGCGGGTATGTCCTGCTGGCAAACAAGGACTATGAGAATCCTTCCCCGGTGACATTTACCGTCACGCCCGGCAGGCGCGTCATGCACATGGACAAGGCGACCGGACTGTGGGTCGTTACGCATGAGCAGGACGGTGCCTATACCCTGACGCTGGCTCCCGGCGACGGCGAGCTGGTTCGCATAGACTGATAAATATGCTCTTTTGATAGGAGGCTTTTTTCCATGAAACGCATTCTTTCCGTTGCCCTGATTCTGCTGCTTTCCGCCTCAACGCTGGCATCCTGTAACCCGGATACCGGCTCGGAATCCGGCACAACTGCCGTAACCGATGCGACCGGCGGATCCGTGACGGAGACCGCGACCGAAACGCAGACCGAAATGCCCACCGAGACCGTCACGGAGCCCGGGACGGACGCGCCCACGGAGCCTCCGACCGAGGCTTCCGCCGAGCCGTCCGATACCGAGGCGCCCGACCCGCTCGAGACGCCCGTGCGCGTCGGAACCGGCTATGACGGTAAGACAGCCTGCTATGACGGCAGACTGCGCCATATGTATGAGTCCTTCTCGACCAGCTACGGCGGAACCTTTGATTCGGTGCAGGAAGCGATGGACAGCCTTGCCGGAATGGGCGGCGCTATCAGTGCGGCTTCTAACGGTGACATCGGGCTTTGCCTGTCTGTCAAGGTTCCGGATGACGGCAAGAAGTACATCCTGTACTACAACTTCAACAACTGCGATTTCGTGTTCAACTTCGGCTGTACGTTTGACGACGGGAACGGCGGCTATGCGTACTATTCCTCACTCAATATTCTGGACGATATGGCAGAGGATCTGGACGGCTGTCATGTGTACGTCTGGAGCGAGGAGGAAGGTCTGGAGCCCGGTTACTACCTCATGACCTGGGTCGGAAACGGGAAGGGAACCGTCGGTCGCAACTACCGCTACGATAAGGAGGGCGACCTTGCCGAGACGTGGGAGGGTCTGCCCAAAGGCGAGTCATACTTTGACTGATGCTTCCGAAGGACCGGGCGCGCCCCGGTCCTTTCCGACTGCCGCCCGGCTTTCCGGCAATGCCGCACACTGTGCGGCATTGCCTTTCATAACCACGAGAACTGAAACGGAGAGATAGTAAATGGATATCATACAGACACTGGCACAGCAACTGAACCTGACTGCGGAGCAGGTCGGAAAAACGGTACAGCTGATCGACGAAGGGAACACCATTCCCTTCATTGCCCGGTACCGCAAGGAGGTCACGGGCAGTCTGGACGACAGCGTCCTGCGCACGTTGGACGAAAAGCTGACAGCACTGCGCAACCTTGCCCAGCGGAAGCAGGAGGTGCAGGATCTGATCGGCGCGCAGGGCAAGCTGACCGAGGAGGTTCGCGCAGCCATTGAGCGTGCCGCCACCGTCACCGAGGTGGACGACATCTACCGCCCCTTCCGCCCCAAGCGCAAGACCCGCGCTTCGGTCGCGCGGGAGCGGGGACTGGAGGATCTGGCGATCCTGCTGTTCGCGCAGGAAAAGAGCTATACGCCGTCCATCGAGGAGCAGGCGGCACGTTTTGTGGATCCCGAACGCGAGGTGCCGGATGTTGCCGCCGCCCTGCAGGGAGCCATGGACATCGTGGCGGAGGAGGTGTCTGACAATGCCGACTATCGGCGTGAATTGCGCCGCCTGACCTTTGACGCCGGCTCGCTGACCAGCAAAGCCGCCAAGGAGGAGGATTCGGTGTATGCCATGTACTATGATTTCTCCGAGCCGCTCCGCAAGCTGCCCGGGCACCGCATCCTTGCCATCAACCGCGGCGAGAAGGAGGAGTTCCTCAAGGTGGCGCTGACGGTGCCGGAGGATGTCGTTCTGGGATACCTGTACAACCGGGTGCTGTCCGGCAACCGCTCGCCGGCGGAGCCTTACGTGCGGGAAGCCGTCACCGATGCGTACAACCGGCTGATAGCCCCCTCCATTGAGCGCGAGATCCGGAACGATCTGTTTGACACCGCCTGTGAGGGCGCCATCAAGGTGTTCTCGGACAACCTCGGGCACCTGCTCATGCAGCCGCCGCTCAAAGGGAAGGTTGTACTGGGCTTTGATCCCGGCTACGCGCACGGCTGTAAGCTGGCGGTGGTCGATCCGACCGGCAAGGTGCTGGATACCGCCGTGGTCTATCCGACCATCAAGCCCCGCGCGGAGGAGGCGGCACGCGTGGTCAAGCGGCTGATCCGCAACTACGCCGTGGACGTGGTCGCCATCGGAAACGGCACTGCATCACGGGAGAGTGAGGCATTCATTGCCGGACTGCTGAAGCAGATTGAGAAGCCCTGCAAGTATATCATCGTCAGCGAGGCGGGCGCGTCGATCTATTCCACGTCCCAGCTGGCGGCGGAGGAATTCCCGGATTTCGACGTGATGCAGCGCTCTGCCGTGTCCATCGCGCGGCGGCTCCAGGATCCGCTGGCGGAGTTGGTCAAGATCGATCCCAAGGGCATCGGCATCGGGCAGTACCAGCATGACATGAAGCAGGCGCAGCTGGATGAGGCGCTGGGCGGTGTGGTCGAGTCCTGCGTCAATGCAGTCGGCGTGGACATCAATACCGCCTCCTACTCCCTGCTTTCCTATATTGCCGGCATCAATCAGACCGCCGCGAAGAATATCGTGAAGTACCGGGAGGAAAACGGAGCCTTTACCACGCGCGGGCAGGTGACGAAGGTGCCGCGCATCGGTGCAAAGGCATTCCAGCAGTGCGCCGGATTTCTCCGCGTTCCCGGCGGGCGCGAGGCACTGGACAACACCGGCGTGCATCCTGAATCCTATGACTGCGCGCGCCGCCTGCTTTCCATGTTCGGGTACAGCGAGGCGGATATCGCGAACGGCGGGCTGACCGGACTGCGGCAGAAGGTCGTAAGGAAAGGGATGCAGTCTGTCTGCGAGGCGCTGGAGGTGGGGGAGCCGACGCTTGCCGACATCATCACGGAGCTGGAGAAACCGGGACGCGATATCCGCGAGGGCTTTGACGCGCCCGTACTGCGGGAGGACGTTCTGTCGATGGAGGATCTCAGACCGGACATGATCCTGACGGGGACGGTGCGCAACGTGACGGATTTCGGCGCGTTTGTGGACATCGGCGTCCACCAGGACGGGCTGGTTCACCTCTCCCAGCTTGCCGACCGGTTCATCCGGCACCCCTCCGAGGTCGTCTCACTGGGCGATGTCGTGCGCGTCAAGGTGTTGGCGGTGGACGTGAAGAAGAAGCGCATCTCGCTGACCATGAAATTCAAAGAGTAACAGGTTTTTCAGCGTTTTCTAAAAAATTGCCGATTCATTCACATGGAGTTCATCAATGTGGTCTATAATAAGAGCGTATTAAAGGAATTTCGCCGCGTGCGGTTCCGATAGCAGGTGTGTATGCCGGTGTGCAGGCATCGCGCACGCAGACCTGCAAGAAAGAGAGAAGGAGGATATACCATGTGCCCGTTCTGGAAGAGGAAAAAGAAGAAGTACACCGCGCTGAAGGTCGTCGCCATTGTTTTCACTGCGCTTGCCGCGCTGGCGGGAGCCTATGTGATCTTTGAGAAGTTTTTCAAGGATAAGCTTCTGAAGAAGCTGGGTAAGGGGTGCTGTGAGGACGAGTGTGCCGGTCTTGCCGATGAGGTCGAGGATGCGGACGACACTGCCGAGTGCCAGGTCGTAGAGCCTGCCGCCGAGGAAGTCCCGGCAGACGAGGCGTAACCGGTCGTGTCCGACAGCCATCTCGGACCGGATTCCGTTTTCGCTGGTGCAATGCCGCCCAATGACGGCGACACAGAAGATGGGTAGGGGGAAACCGCAACCGGTTTCCCCCTTGCTTGTATGCAGATATCAGTGGTGGCGGCGGGTATCCGGGGGTGACACCGTACGGCGTGTCGGCTCCCGGTACAGGTAGCCGTGCCGCAAGCCGGAGTAGCCCGGGTTATCAGAGAGGTGCCTTTGACTTATGGAGAAAGGAAATTGATACCTATGAATATCAGACACTGTATGCGCCGCGGTTTGTCGGCGGGGCTTGCCTGCCTGCTGCTGTTTGCCGCTTCCTGTAGCCCGGATGCCGATATGCCGGGGACCACCACGGGAACAGACAGGGAAACGGGAACTGCCGCCGGAACGGCAGCTTCGGAGACCGTATCGGAGGGGGAAAGCACGGAAATGAGTACGGAAGAAGAAACCGTGCCTGTGGCGCCGACGGAGGCGGGGCATTTTGCAGACCCGGCGCATCTGCACGGCTTCGACAGCGAGCGGAACGGCGCCTACCTGAAGACCACGCAGTGTGCCGCGACCTTCAACGGGGACGGATCCCTGACGCTGACCGGTACATGGAGCGAGGGCGAGCATTTCAGCCCGTCGCTCAGAATTTCCTACTACTCGCTTATGAAAAACTGCCTGGATGGGTACAGCTCGGCGGAGGATATCGTGAATGGCGGGGAGGATCGGAGGTCGGTCGTTGTGTTTACGGTCAGCGTGGACGCATCGGTTGCCGGGGATACTGCGCTGAGCTATACGGCGGGAAGAAAGCGCGAGGTAACCGGCAGTGCCATTGCCGCCCGGGAGCCGGTCGGAACCGGTGAGCGGGAGTATATCCTGTTTGACTTGTCTGACAGTGATTTTTCGTCCGCCTACCTGCACACACTCCAGCTGGACTGGGGCTGGGGAACCGGGGACGCGGACAATGTCGGCGCATCCGTGACGCTGTACGCCATTGATTTCTATGCATCTCCGGAGGAGGCAGCTGCCGTCATCGGGCAGGCACCGCAGCCGGAGGACAATGGCAACTACCCGCTGGGCGTGGCGGCGGATCGGCTGGATACGCTGATGGCTGACATATTCTCCGGGAACACCGTCCGGAACGAGACGGTCATGTTCCTGGATCCGGGCGATGCCCGTTCGCTCCTGTTCCGCATCGACGAGGTGCTCTCCGTGACCTCCTATGACGGCAGTCGGGTCTACGAGGAGGGCATTGACTACGCGGTGGATGACGGAAAGCTGATCGCGCTGGAGGGTGGCTCCATCCCCTGCATCACGAGCGGGAAGTATTACGGAGCCGACTCGGATTCGCTGCTGGTCACAAGGCATGACGGGAAAAACGTCCCCACCCACTGGGGCGAGGGCAGAGCCATGACCGATTGGCAGGTCAATGTTACCTATACCCATTCCGATACGTGGGAGGGCTTCCGGCAACCGTGTTCCGCCGGCGTGTACGCGGACTTTTTCCGGAAACTGCAGAACGGGGAGGACGTGACCGTAATCTTTTACGGGGACAGCTGTACCTATGGGGCGGCATCCTCCTTTGCCTACGGCTATTCGCCGTTCCAGTATTCCTACGCGCTGCTCGTGACCAATGCGCTGGCGGATCTGTTCGACTATACGGTGCACTATGCGTCCGCTGTCGGTCCGATGCCCGGCAAGGATTACGTGCGCGGGACGCGGGGGACCATTACCTACATCAATCCATCCGTCGGCGGCTGGAATTCGGCTGACGGCGTCGCGCAGTATGACACCGACCTTGCCCCGCTGATCGCCCGGTACGGCTGTGATCTGTTCGTTTTGGATATAGGCGGAAACGACGGCGATCGGGCGGCACGGGAGGTTCGGTTGAATGACGAGACCATCCTGAACCGGGTGCTGGAGGATGCGTCGGGGACGAGTCTGCTGGTCATGTCCACCATGGTGCCGAATCCGAGCGCGACCAACGGCTGGTTCGGCAAGGAGTACCTGCAGGAGCCGCAGCTTATCCGCATGGCGGAGCGGTATCGCAAGCGCGGCATCCCCTGCGCGACCTGCTGCATGACTTCCATGACGCTCTCGGTGCTGGAGCGGGTGGATTTCCGCGATATCAGCGGCAACAACATTAACCATCCCAACGATTTCCTCGCCCGTATCTATGCGTGTACCCTGTTCCGCACGCTGGTCGGGTATGATAATCTGACGTGAAGAAATTTTGATAGCCGTCGCCGCGTTTCTGCCGGGAGCTTGCGCAGGCTCCCCGCACGCGGAGCGGCACCGCCGCATGGCACATCGGCAACCTATGTCGGCGGGATTGAACAATGAGCCGGGAGAAGAGGTATTTCTGTGGAGATTACAAAGCAGGATTCTAAAATGCTGAAGGGCGTTGCTGTTCTGGGACTTCTTATGCTACATCTGTTCTGCCGCAAGGCGAACCTGCCGTATGCGCCGCTTTTGTGGCTTGGGAATACGCCCCTTGTGTATTATTTTGGATTGTTTGGCGATTGTTGCGTCCCGATCTTCTGCTTCATCAGCGGGTATGCCCATTATATGCAGTACGAGAAGCAGGTTCCGGCTCGTAGTCGTTGGTGGCATCTGCTGAAATTTTTCCTGCTCCTGTGGGTGCTGGCAGTGCTGTTTGCGGTTGCCGGGCTTATCATGCGCAGTGACAGTATCCCGGGTAGCCCCGTCAAATTCTTATTGAACTGTCTGACCATCGAGAACAGCTATAACGGGGCGTGGTGGTATGCCAATACATACCTGTTGCTGGTCATTCTTCAGCCGCTGTCCGTCCGGGCGGCGCTTAGGATGCCCGTGGCGCTGTCTGTGGTGCTTGCGTATTGTCTGTATGTAGTGGGGTATGCGCTCCGTATCCCGCTGGCTTCGCGTGTGCAGGAAGCCCTGCCGACGGCGGCGTACTGGGCAGTTAGCCGGCTGGCTCTGTTCATGACCTCCTATTTCACATACACGGTTGGGATGGTCTTCCGGCGTTGCGGTGTGATCGGCAAACTGCGAACGCTGACCGGACACATGAGGTCATGGCTTGTAAATTTTCTTGTCGCAGTAGGATTTTTGGTTATGCTCGTGGCGCATGGCATCGTGCAGACGATGTTTGTCGCGGTCTTTACGGGACTCGGTACCGTTTGCCTGCTGTGTCTGCTTCGGATGCCGCGTCCCCTGATGAGAGTCCTGTGCTTTCTTGGGGATAACTCGACCTGCATCTGGCTCTCCCATATGTTCTTCTATTTGGAACCGTTCGTCGGGCTTGTTTTTCGGGCGGTGTGGGTTCTGCCGGTCTTCCTGCTGATGCTGGCGCTCTCCCTGCTCACGTCATTTGCTGTCCGTGCAGTCTGCAGTCCGCTCGCGAAGCGGCTCCCAAAGCAATCGTAAACCCGGTCGCCTGGTTCCGCCGCGTCATACAGTCCGACCGCTCACAAAACCGGGGACGTCTCTGCATAGCGGACGCCCCCGGCCTTTTCGTTTATACGTTGGCTTTCGCCGTGCTGCACGCGTCCAGCGCGGCGGTGAGAATGTCGCGCTCCCGGAAGGGGAGACGGCTTGTCCCGATCAGCTGGTAGTCCTCGTGCCCCTTGCCCGCCAGCAGGATCATGTCGCCGGGACGCGCCAGTGCGACTGCCGCGCGGATAGCGTCCGCCCGGTCGGGAATGCGCAGGCGCGGGCAGGCGCCCGGCGGGAAGGATGCATCAATTTCTCGGATGATGTCCTCCGGCGGCTCACACCCGGGGTTGTCCGACGTCAGAATGCAGAGGTCTGCACGGTTCGCCGCAGCCAGTGCCAGCTCCGCGCGCCGCCCGGTTGTGCGTTCGCCGACCGAGCCGAACAGGCAGATCAGCCGTGTGGGGCGATAAGCACGCAGTGTGTCCAGAATGGCGGCAAGGCTCAATCCGTTGTGCGCATAGTCGATGATATACGTGACGCCTGGCTGTGCGGGATGCGTGACGGTCTCAAACCGTCCCGGTACCGCCGCGTCCGCGAGCGCCTCCGCCGCCTGCGCGACCGGAACGCCGAAGCCCTCCCGGCACAGCGCCAGCGCACCCAGCGCATCGGATACGTTGAATACGCCCGGCAGAGGCAGAAAGCACGGCGAGGAGCCGCCGGGCGCGGTCACGGTAAATGCCATCCCCGGCACGCCGTTTCGCTGTACCGGACGGATGTTGGCTGCCAGCCAGTCCGGGGATACGCCGCCGGGAACGGCGGGCTTGTCCGACACCGAAAAGCCCCGTACGGGCGCGGTAACGCCGCGCATCATGAACGCCGCCTCCGCGTCATCCGCGTTGCACAGCGCAAGATCCAGGGGATAGTCGGTGAACAGGCTTTTCTTGCAGGCGCGGTAGTGGGCATAGTCCGGATGCTCCACCCCGCCGATATGGTCGGGCGACAGATTTGTGAACAGGCAGGCGTGAAAGGGGATGCCCCGCACGCGTCCCATCCACAGCCCCTGTGAGGACACCTCCATGACGCAGGTGCGTACGCCCGCGTCCAGCATCCGGCGCAGAATGAGGTGCAGCTCCAGGCTTTCCGGCGTGGAGTTCACGGTCGGGAGATGCAGCCCGGCAAAATCGGCACCGTTGGTGCCGATATACCCGGTCGGGATGCCGCACCGGTTCAGAACATGCGCCGCCAGGCAGGCGGTCGTGGTCTTTCCTTTGGTTCCGGTGATGCCGACTATGCGCATAGACCGTGCCGGATAGCCGTAGAATGCCGCCGCGCCGTCTGCCAGCGCCGCGCGGCTGTCCGGAACCCGGATGACGGCGGCGTCCCGGGGCAGGGCGGGGAGCGGCTGCTCGACAACGAAAGCCCGCGCGCCCTGCCGATAAGCGGCGGATGCGAAGGCGTGCCCGTCGCTCCGCGTTCCGCGCAGGCAGAAGAACAGGCTGTCCGCTCCGGCGGCGCGGGAATCACAGCAGACAGAGCGGATGGGGGCATCCAGCAACCGTTCCCGGTCGCTTTCCGCGGCGGGTGCCAGCAGGTGCGGGGACGGCAGAGCGTCTATCAGTTCGCGCAGCGTGCAGGTCATGAGCGCACCGCCTCGGTCTGCGCGGCGCCGTGTGCCGGCTGCTCTGCCATCAGGAGCCCCTCCAACGGATCGTACGACCGACCGGACAGCAGAACATAATCGGTGCCCAACTCCCCGCCCCAGCGGGCAAGGAATGCCTCGGCGCTCGCCGAGCAGGGGATCAGTGCCAGCAGTTTGCCGCTCTGCTCCGGAGCGGCGGCAAAGTCACGCAGGGCGCGCACGCGCAGCCTGTCATTCAGCGTGCCCAGCGACACGGGGCGGTGGCGCGTATACAGGATCAGACTGAGGGACAGCCGTTGCCCGAACCACCAGCACATCACCTGGTGACGGCGGAACAGTCGGCGCGCCAGACGCCCGGCGGCGGGGGAATCCGCTGCTGTTCCCAGCAGGACGGGGACGGCGGTATCGTACAGCCAGGGGGACTCCATCGGCGTTATCTCCTTCTCCGCGCCCGAGCAGTCTGTCGGGCACTATGCTTTTCGGCTTATTATACCACACAATCCGGCGCCTGTCATCGGTTTGGAAGAAAATTTATGCGTTTTTTACCGATTCCGGCGAAAAACGCTGCGCCGCCTCCGGTCAGCGCTTCCCCAGCACCCGCGCACAGACCGTATCGGTGAAAGCCGTGACGGCGCGGAAGTCCATGGCAGCAGTGTATATTTTCTCAAGGGCGAAGTGTGCCTCGGCGGCGGATGCCAGATGGCGGTCGGCGGCGCGCAGTGCTCCCTCGCGCAGGTGTTCCGCTTCGCGCAGGAGCGGACGGATCTGCCGCAGGCTGTCCGTGTCCAGACAGGGGCGCAGGGACAGCATCCGGGGGTGCTCCGGGGCGGATACATCTGTCGCGGCATCGGCGCGGGACGGCTCGCCGGGGGTGTACAGGATGCAAAGACCGCTGTCCCGGAACAGGATGCCGTCTGCGCGGTCGGGGCGCAGGGGATCGCAGAATGCCGACGCCGCGATGCCGCGCTCTGCCGCCTTGTGCCGGAGCAGGTGCAGGAGACGGTACCCGGCACCGGTGCGGTCGCTGATGCAGAGCAGTTTTGCCGCCAGCCGTTCGGGTGTGTCCAGCCGCGCACGCCCCGTCATGGCAAACGCCCGCCGGAATACCCCGGACGGAACAGCCCCGGCGACCGCGCGCGTCCAGTCCCCGCCCCGGATTGCCAGCCGCAGGAGCCGCTCCGCCAGCGCGTCCAGCTTTGCCTCCCGCAGGCAGGGAGCTGTCAGGCTTTCCGCCACGCGGTCAGCTTCCCCTGCCGCCCGCAGACAGCGGTATGCGCGCTGGTACGCGGCGGATTTACGCAGATTCAGCCGCACGATGGCATCCCGCTGTGCCGTCAGCATCCGGACGTCCCAGAAGGCGCCGAGGTCGAGCAGGTTTTCCCGCGTGCCGGGCAGTGTCGGCTCCCATGCGTGGGGGGCGGTGCCGTCCAGCATCCCGACCGTCCGCCCGTCCGGCGCGGTTAGGAGCAGGCCGTCCAGCGAGGCAGGGTCGGAGGAGCAGAGCAAGAACACGACCTGCCAGCCTGCCTCCCCGGCACACCGCGCTACCCGGCGCATGAGACCGCTTTTCCCGGTCCCGGGGCCTCCCTTGACGATGTACAGTGCGTCCGCCCCGGCGCCCGCGCTGAACAGGGCGGGGAAGTGATTCTCAAACCCGTGCTCCGAATTGGCGGCGGCAAACCAGATCTGCCGCGTCCCGCCTGCGTTTTTCTCCGTGTCCATACCGATTTCCTCCCGTTGCGCCGGCTGTGCCGGCAGTTTTACTCACAGAGTATGGAAAACGGGACGCTTCGGTGACAGGAACGGCGAAAAAATCGCGGTTTCCTGCAACCGCCGTGCGGCGGATTCTGTCTATACAGGTGAAGGGCCTTTCTGCGGGAGTGCCGATCAGACCGACTGCGCAGCTGCGGCGCGGAAGCGATCGGCGGTTTCCAAAACAATCGGAGGTAATGCATATGAAGGACGGTAATCAATCCCGGTACGCCTCGGATGAGGATATCCTGACTCTGTACAACCGTCGTGACGAGCAGGCAATAGCCGCTACGCAGAGTAAGTACGGTTCCTACTGCCGTGCTGTTGCCGACCGCATCCTGCGTGTCCGGGAGGATGCCGAGGAATGCGTCAACGACACCTACCTGCACGCATGGAACGCCATACCGCCCGCCCGACCGGGGAGCCTGCGGGCATTCCTCGGCGCAATCGTGCGCAATCTGGCAATCAACCGACTGAACTACAACCGGGCGAGGCGCCGCAATGCGGCAATCGTCGCGCTGGACGAGTTTGCCGAATGCCTGCTGGACGGCACCGAGCCGATAACCGACACGGTCGCTCTGCGGGCGGCGTTTGACAGCTTTCTTGCCTCCATGCCGGAGCGGGAGCGCGTGATATTCGTGCGGCGGTACTGGTACCTTTGCCCGGTGGCTGAGATTGCGCGGGGAATGGATATTCCGGAGGGAACGGTCAAGAGCATCCTGTCCCGCACGCGGGAGCGATTCCGGATACATCTGGAGAAGGAGGGTATTTTTGTATGAAAAAGAAGCAATGGGCGCAGAGCTTTTCCCTGATAGACGAAAAGTATGTTGAGGAGGCGGATCCGATGCGCGACGCGGGATGCGTCTCTGCCGTGCGGCGTCTCCGCCGCCGCATAATCACGCTGGCGGCGTGCGCAGCCGCCGTACTGCTGGGGCTTATCCTGTTTATCCCGTACCGGGCGGAGGTTCCGGACGTGTCCCGGTACGCGGACAGCGAGTACTATGCCGTCATTCAGCGGTTGAATGATGGGCAGGTGACAAAGCCGCGCTACCGCAACAATCTCGACTACCTGCTTTCAAAAACATTATCCAAGACGGATGGTGATATGAACTTCGCAACTGGTGGGACGGGCACCGCAAACGACGGAGGGACGCGTCCGGAAACCGGTGCCTACCGGGAGACGACCGACAATCAGGTGGCGGGCATTGTTGAGGGTGACCTGCTCAAGCGGACCGATACCCGGATATACTACGCGGATGTAGACAGCGCGATGCTGCGCGTATATTCGGTCATGGGGGAGGATTCTGCCCTGCTTGGCAGCTTTGACCTGACACAGGTCACTGTCTACCCGTGCGACATGGAGATGTACCTGTCCGCCGACGGCAGATCCGTGACGCTCCTGTGCAACGGCGGGAATAACCAATCCATGATACTGCTTCTGGATGTGACGGATCCCGCCGCCATCCGGGTCACGAAGCAGGTATCGCTGAGCGGAACACTGGTGACGTCCCGGCTGACCGGGAACGGGCGGACGCTGCTGGTGGTGACTTCCTCGCGTGCCGGCGGGAGGCAGGATTACAGCGACCCGCTGAGCTTTGTTCCCGGCTTAAACCGGGGTGACGGGCAGGGTATGCGTCCGCTGACGGCGGACTGCATCACGGTTCCGGCGGAGATGAGCGGCACCCGGTACAGCACGCTGACTGCCCTGCATGCGGAGACGTTGGATGTGCTGGATACCCGGTCGGTGCTGGCGGGGGAATTGGATGCCGTGTACGTGAACGCCGGGACAGTGTACCTTGCGTGGCGGTATACGGCTACGGAGACCGTCGGGGCGGATATCGTCACGCGGTTGCGCACCGGCATTCTGGGCATCGCCTATGACGACGAGGGACTGACCGTCCGCGGCTCGGTCGCACTGGACGGCTGCCTGCGAAACCAATACTGCATGGATGAGCGGGACGGCATCCTGCGTGTCGTGACGGGAACCGAGAAAGGGCGGTATCCCGCCGCCGCACTGGTCGGGCAGAACAACGCCGGCTTTGTGAGCAGTCTGAATGCCAACCTGTACTGCGTGTCGCTGGCGGCGGACGGCTGGCAGGTGGTCGGGCAGGACATCGGCTTTGCCCCGGATGGCGAGACGCTGCAGTCGGTTCGCTTTAACGGGCAGTATGCCTACGTCTGCACGGCTGTGACAGTGACATTGAACGACCCCGTGTACTTCTTCGACCTGTCCGACCCCGCGCGCATTGTCCGGAAGGACACCGGCACCATCCCGGGCTTCTCGCACTCGCTGGTGCAGCTGCCGGACGGAAATCTGCTGGGTCTTGGCGTGGGCGAAACGGGAAGTACCTTCAAGGCGGAGGTGTACGCAGAGAGCGCGGCCGGTGTCACGTCCGTATGCACATGGACACGCTCCGGAACGCGATTCAGTCAGAACTACAAGGCATACCTGATCGACCGGGAGGCGGGACTGTTCGGCGTTCCGCTGTACGAGACCTATGTACTGCTGCATTACGACGGGCATAGCCTGACATCTGTTCTGGAGGCGGACATTCCCAGCCCATCCCCGATCAGTCCGGACTCGGACTTTGTGCGGGCGTTCCTTGCCGATGGCTGGCTGTATATCCTCAGCGGGGACAGCCTGATTGTGCGTGCCGTCGGGGCATGAGAACCGGTTTGGATTCCGGGGGAGCCTTTCCTACGAGAGGCTCCCCCCGGGTTTCTTCCCGGGAAATTGTGACCGTTCTGAAAACTCTTGCAGTCTGTTCCGGCGATTTGTGAAAAAAACTCTTGACAAGTGCCCGCCTTTATGCTATAATAGGCGGCGGTTCGTGAGAGCGGTCTGCGAGTGTAGTTCAATGGTAGAATCCCAGCCTTCCAAGCTGGTCGCGTGGGTTCGATTC
>OLGD01000206.1_pt1 | contig 120862 bp, 94 predicted proteins | sample 1605311 | NCBI WGS metagenome assembly OLGD01 (sample SAMEA3888917, study PRJEB22519) | human gut metagenome | biome: human gut; feature: human-associated habitat; material: faeces | place: Denmark | collected 2010 | reverse complement strand
TTGCGAAAGCTCCGCGCATGAGGCGCAGAAGAGCAGGGCGCCTATGGCTGATGCGCATCTTAATGCTCCGAGAAAACGTCCCTAAAAATTGAGCAGTTTTTTGAGCAATTTTTTTGCGGAAAATTGGACACGCGGAGGAGGCGCAAGAGTAGTAAATTCAAATATAAAGGGATTTAAAATATGACAAACAAAGAAAAACAGATAAAAGTGCAACTAAAAAACGGACGTTTAAATTGCGCATAAAATCAAAGTCAAGCGTTTTTTTATCGGATAAAAATAATAATAACTATGCCAGTTTGCTTTGGTGAGCAATTTTGCGGGCGCTGGGCATGCGATATTGAGGAGCCGGCGCGCGGTTGCGGTGTTGGCGGGCGGCGAAATCGGCGTTGCCGGCTTTTTTTTTATTGAAACGGCTCTTTTTAGGCTTGGGCCGGCCGCCAGTCTATTAGCGTTGCCTGGGGGGTCTTGCGGCGGTTCCATCTGTTCCATCCGAGTTTTACGGCAATGTCGATTTTTTTGCCCGCCGGAGGAACTCTTCCGGACATTCTCCACGCCACTGCGTTGATCCAGCCGTTGTCGCCGAGCGGTATCTGGAAGCGGAAATTCGCCCCGCCGCCGAACACTTCCGGAGGCTTGGGAAGCTCGACCGATTTTAGGGCAAAAATCGGCTCCCTGTTCCCCTCGCCGAACGGGTGCAGGAGTTCGAGTTCGTTGAGCAGCTCTATCCCGACGTCCGAGAGGTCGAGCGTCAGGCTGATTTTCACTTTCGGGGAAAAGTCGATGTCCCTGCCGTACTTTCCGATTATCACCGAGTTTATCCGCTTGCGGAACTCGCCGATTCCGCCGCTTTTTACGGAGACCCCGACCGCCATAGGGTGCCCGCCCCAGCTACCGAGCAGGTCGGCGCACGGCGCGAGGCATTCCACAAGGTCGACCCCGTGGACGCTGCGGCCGGAGCCTTTCACAAAACCGCCGTCCTCTTCCCCGAACACGATGACGGGGCGGTGGAATTCGCGGCTGAGCTTGCCGGCGATTATGCCGACTACGCCCGGATGCCAGCGCGGGTCGAAAACGACGACGCACGGGTCGGAGCCGTAGGAGTTTTCCTCCACCTGTTTCATTGCGTCTTCGAGGACTCCGCGCTCGATGTCCTGGCGCTCCTTGTTTATGTCGTTGAGTTCGCATGCGGCGCGGTAGCAGGTTGTGAAGTCGTCGCCAAGCATCATTTCGAGGGGCAGGGAGGCGTCCGCCACGCGGCCGCTTGCGTTAATGCGCGGGCCGAGCTTGAAAGATATGTCGATGGGCGTGATTTCCTCGCCGAGGGCTATGCCGCTTGCCTGTATCAAAGCCTGTATCCCCGTTCTGCGCGTGGATTTCAGCCGCTTGATGCCGTTGCGCGCCAAAATCCTGTTTTCGTCTACGAGCGGCACAAGGTCTGCGACCGTGCCGAGCGCGACGAGGTCGAGGTAGTCTTTGAGGTTTATCTCCCACGAGCGCTTGTCGCCGCGGTTGCGCATTTCCTTTATCAGCCCGTGCGCGAGCTTGAAGACGAGCCCCACTGTGCAGAGCTGCCGCCACGGCGCCCCCTCGAAGTCGAAAACGTGGGGGTTTATGAGTATGTGGCTCTGGTCGGTGGCGTCCTTCGCCTGGTGGTGGTCTACGACTATGAGGTCGATTCCGCGCGAGCGTATGTAGTTCACCGCCTCACCCGCGTTCGTGCCGCAGTCGAGCGCTATGAGCAGGTCGGGGTTGCCGGAGGCAAGCGCCCTTTCGAGAGCGGCTTCGCTGAGCCCGTAGCCCTCTTCCATTCTGCGCGGGACAAAATACGACGGATTGAGCCCGAAGAGCCGCAGAATGCTGACAAGCAGGGTCGTGCTCGTTATGCCGTCGACGTCGTAGTCTCCGAATACGAGAATGCTCTGGCGCTTTTCCACCGCGTCTATTATGCGCAACACGGCGCGGCGCAGGTTTTTGAGCCTGAACGGGTCGTCGAGGTTTGCGAGCTTTGGGCTCATGAACATTTTGGCGCGGAGCGGGTCGGAATAGCCCCGCTGGAGTATGAGCGCGCCGAGAATAGGGCTCACTCCCAAGTACGCGCCCATGTCGGCGGCGAGCTTCTTGTCGTATTCTGCAAACTCCCAGACCATTTTCCCATCAATATATACACATGCCGGCGGAGATTTCAACCAGAAATGCGCCGCGCGTCCGCCCGCGCGCTTTCATTCCGTTTGCGTGCCGTAAAACGCCCTCCGGAAAGCCGGAATATGCCTGCGGGCGGGTTCGCTTCTCAAACGTGTGAGAGGCGAAAAATTTTTCAAAAAAAACTTGCAACGCCACGGGGGCGGAATAGTTTGGGAAAACCATAATAACCCCCGCGCGGGCAATTCGGACAAACGCTTTTCGTCCCGTTGCGGTTCGTTATATTTTTCAACTTCAAACGGTTTTGCGAAAGCCGACAAAAAAATGAATATTCACGAGTATCAAGCAAAAGCATTATTCAAGGAATTCGGCGTCCCGGTTCAGGACGGCATTGCGGTAAAATCCCCTTCGGAGTTCGACGCGGCGATTGCGGCGATTCCCGGCGACCATGTGGTCGTCAAGTCGCAGATCCACGCTGGCGGGCGCGGCAAGGGAGTTTTCGTCGACGGCTTCAAGGGCGGAGTAAAGTTCGTGGCCAAATCCGAGGCTGCCGAGACCGCCAAAAAAATGCTCGGCAACATCCTCGTCACCAAGCAGACCGGCCCGCAGGGCAGGGTCGTGGGGACGCTCTACTTTGCCGAGCCCGTCGATATCGAGAAAGAATACTACCTCTCCGTCCTAATGGACAGAGCTTCCGGAAAGGTTGCGATAGTCGCCTCCACCGCCGGCGGCATGGACATTGAAAAGGTCGCGGAGGAAACTCCCGAGCAAATCATGAAGATGCTCGTGGATCCCGACATCGGCTTGCAGCCCTTCCAGATAAGGGAGCTTGCGTTCTTCTTCGGCTTCGGCGAAAAGGAAAAGCAGAAGCAGTTCAAGGCAGTCATCGCCGGCCTTTACAGGCTCTTCTGGCAGAAGGATTGCTCTATGGTTGAAGTCAATCCCCTCGTCCTCACCAAAGACGGAAAAATCGTCTGCCTCGACGCCAAGGTCGCGTTCGACGACAACGGCCTCTTCCGCCACCCCGAGCTCCAGGAGCTCCGCGACCCCCACGAAGAGGATCCCAAGGAAATCGAGGCAGGCAAGTACGGGCTCAACTACATCGCCCTCGACGGCAACATCGCGTGCATGGTGAACGGCGCGGGGCTTGCTATGGCGACAATGGATATAATAAAACACTTCGGCGGCAATCCCGCAAACTTCCTCGACGTTGGCGGCGGCGCGACTGAAGAGTCCATCACGCAGGCGTTCAACATCCTTCTCAAAGACCCGCATGTAAAGGGGATTCTGGTCAACATATTCGGCGGGATCATGAGGTGCGACGTCATCGCAGCCGGCGTCATCGCAGCGGTCAAAAACGTCGGGCTCAAGCTTCCGCTCGTCGTGAGGCTCGAGGGCACAAACGTCGAGCTCGGCAGGAAGATGCTCTCCGAAAGCGGCATCTCCCTCACCACTGCGGATTCGCTCGCGGACGCGGCGGAAAAGATTGTCAAAATCGTCGCCGAACAAAAGTAAACCCTTAAAAATTTCGCAAAATGAGCATACTTGTCAACAAGGACACGAGAGTTGTAATCAGCGGCATTACCGGCAATACGGGTTCTTTCCACACCCGCCAGTGCATGGAATACGGCTCCAAAATCGTCGCGGGCGTCACACCCGGCAAGGGCGGAATGCTTTTCGACGACAAGGTTCCCGTTTTCAACACCATCAGGGAATCCGTTGAAAAGGAGGGCGCCAACGCCTGCGCCATATTCGTGCCTCCGGCGTTTGCGGCGGACTCCATACTCGAGGCCATTGACGCGGAAATTCCGCTTATCATCACCATTACCGAGGGAATACCGGTAAAGGATATGGCAATAGTCAAGACGCGCCTCATGCAGAAGGGCTGCAAATCGCGGCTGATAGGCCCCAACTGCCCGGGCGTCATCACCCCCGGGGAATGCAAAATCGGCATCATGCCCGGCTATATCCACAAGCCCGGCACCATCGGCATCGTCAGCCGCTCCGGAACCCTCACCTATGAGGCGGTCTGGCAGACAACGTGCCTCGGCTATGGCCAGAGCACGGTCGTCGGCATCGGCGGCGACCCGATCAACGGCACCAGCCATCTCGACGCGGTAAAGATGTTCAACGAAGATCCGAATACCGAAGCGATAATTATGATCGGCGAAATCGGCGGCGACGGCGAACAGAAGGCGGCGGCGTGGCTGAAAGAGAACTGCAAGAAGCCTGTGGCGGCGTTTATCGCCGGACGCACGGCTCCGAAGGGCAGGAGAATGGGGCACGCGGGAGCGATAGTCTCCGGAAACTCGGGCTCGGCCGACGATAAAATAAAAGCCCTTCTCGACGCCGGCATAGCGGTTTCGCCCACGCCCTCCGCGATAGGCGAGACCCTCATCAAGCACTGGGGCAAATAGGGGCGCGCGCCGCGGGGGAAGCCCGTTTGCGGAAGCGCGCTTTGGCGGCGGCGTATCGCCGCCTGCCAATTGCGAATTCCCGCCGCGCAAATGATATTCCAAAGCCGCAGCATTTTTGTTGCGGCTTTTTTGCGCGTGCGATATTTTGACTGCCAAATTTATCGGTTCCCTTTCGGAGATTTTTGCGGTTTCCGGCGGACGGATAATATTTATGGTTTTGTTTGCGTATGAGACGCGGAAATATTATGAAATATTTGAGGAGTCGGCACATTCAAAAGTTTATTGCGATTTTTACAGCGGCAGCCGGATAATACACGGGGAAAGCGGAAAAGTCATAGGGGTTGTCTCATACATAATGGCTATAAGCGGCGAGCTCTCCCCGGGGATAAACAGGACGTCCAATGCGAAAAATTTTAGCATGAGGTTTTTTTTGCATACAGGCTGGACACCATGAAAAACAAGAGGGAAATCCCCTGCGAAATTGTGGTCGGCACGATGGAAATTCTCAACGGCTACGAGAAAAAACTTGAATGCATGGTCGATTTTATCGGGGATTTGAAGCGCCCTACGGCTCCGGAATATCCGGAGCTCGCCGGAATTACCGCAAGCTACGAATCGGCGACGGAAGACGCCAAGCGTTTTCCCAACATCAGAATCGCAGGGGAAGGGGTCAACGAGGCCGGGAGGATGCTGTTAAGCAGGCTCGAATTGCCCGCGGCGGCGGAGTCGATGAAGTTGAATCCGTAAAGGTCGACGAAGTTTTTGGCGAAAAATGCGCAAACCTCTCGAAGGGCTATCAGGATTTAAAGATTTGCTGCAATAAGATGTGTTTAATAGCGCGCCGCTTGCCTTGAAAAATAAAGCGGAATTTTTGGAAATTTCTTTTTTTGCTATTCTGGAGATTGCGTTGCGGTTGTCGGCGCTTGCAAAAGGGTGGGGAGTGTCTTGGGCGAGGCTGGTTGGTTTGCGCGCAATTTGCATACATTATTTTGACGAAAAGCTGTTGCAGGTTCTTTTGCGTGGATTGCGGCATTTTATGGAAAATTCGCGCTTTATTGGGGCGCATGCGGAGAGAGTGGAAGGGTATTTGAAGCCATGTTAGGATCGCCGCAAAGGGCGCGCGTTTGCGCGAATGTTCGTCCGCCGAGAAGTTTCTTCGGCGGGTTTTCCGTAAGGTTTTCCGCCGGCGTTGCCCGTTCCGCGATTCTTTCGTTTTGATTCCCAAGCCGGCAACCGCCGGCATTCAATAATCTAACGCGAGCTTCGGGCGTATTCCGCCGATGCGGAACAGATTTTTTTTGCCGTGCGCTTCGGGAATTTGACAATCGCCTTTGAAAAGCGCGCAGGTTGGTTGCGATGGAGCAAAAACGCCCGCCGGAATACAGGGCTGGCATCATCGCCCTACGGTTCTCAATGGCTCAAAAAAAAAGGCGGCCCGCAGGCCGCCGCCATAGATATAAAAGAAATTTATTTCTGGGAGAAGAATTCCGTGATTGCGAGAATCATGTAGGAGTGTTCTTCGGGGGTGATTTCGCCGCTCTTGCGCATGGCGTCGGCCTTTTCAATGGACTTGCTCAGATCTCCGAAAGGATCGTTGCCTACGACGTCGGGAAGAAACGCGGGCGTGAGCTTGGAGACGACATTTGCAGGTTCGAATTCCTTGTAATAGCCGGCGTCGACGAGCGGGCCGAATTTGATGAACGGATTCGACTTGGCGGTGGCAAGGTTGACATTCACGTCCTTGTACCCCTTCTTGACGAGCTTGATGTCGTAGACCCCGTCCTTTTCGAGGTTGACGATGGCGGGGGTCTGCCCGACGAGTTCGTCGTTCACGAAAACACTTGCTCCCTCGGGCATGGAAGTCACCGCGACGTCTTCGGTGAAGGTGCACGCGGAGAGAATGATTGCGAAAACAGGGGTTAAAAGTAGTTTTTTCATATCAATTATTTTATCTGTCGAATTGAACTGTTGTTGGGTAGAGGCTGTCAGTATTTTCGGGAAAAGTCAAGCGTTTTGATGTTTTTTTTTTGAAGAGTTTCTCTTTTTTCTTTGAATTTTCGCGTCAGAGGCGCGAGAGCTCTTCGGAACGCTTTTGGGCGGCTTTGAGCGCGTCGGCGACAGTCTTTCTAAAGCCGCTCTTTTCGAAAACTTCGAGAGCCGCGAGTGTCGTGCCGCCCGGGCTCGATACGGCGGTTCTGAGCTCGTCCGCGCTGAGTTCGGAAGAGTTTAACAGCATCGCCGAGCCGAGCAGGGTTTTTACAGTCAACTTTTTCGCCTCGGCATCCGTAAATCCTATTGATTTCGCGCCCTCGATAAGCGCTGCGGCGAACTCGAACACATAGCCCGGGCCGCTGCCCGAGAGGGCGGTCACGGCGTCGAGGCGGCTTTCACCGACCTGCATGTATTCGCCTATCGCGCCGAGCGCGGTTTCTACCGCCCCGAGCTCGTCCGCGGAGAGTTCGGATTCCGGCGCAAAGCACGATATACCCTGCGAAATTTGCGCGGGCATATTTGGCATCACCCTCACGATTTTCCCCACGCTGGGGAAGCATTCGCGGAGTCTCGCTATCGTGGTTCCCGCGAGAATGGATATAAGGAGTTTTGCGCGCGCTCCCCGCGCGGACTTCGCAACCTCCGCGAGCTGCTGGGGCTTGCAGGCGGCTACAATCGTTTGCGCGCCGGCGAAGAGGTCTTCGAGCGACTCGCAAAGAGATATTCCGGTTTCGGCGGACAGCTTTTTCCCCGTGTCGTCGTTTCCGCACGAGCAGGCGATTTCTTCGGGTTTTGCAGCTCCCGAGGAAATCATGCCCCTGACGATTGCGCCGGCCATTTTTCCGGCGCCGATAAATCCGAATCTCATCATTTATCGGATATAAACATTTTGCGCGCGCCAAGTCAAGATTCTACTTGGCGCGCGCGGAACATTTCGGGCGTGAAAGGACGGGTCAGGCGAGTTCGAGGGCGAATTCGCGCGCTATTGCCGACAGGAATTTGGCGGCTCGGTTGTTTGCCTCTATTATGTTGGGCGCGATATTTGCTATCTGCCCTATTTTTATGTTTGAAAACTTCATTTCGGCGAGCTCCTGCTCCGATATGTCGGCGGCGCCGCAGAGCACCCATATGGGCTTCTTGTGCTTTTCCGCCATTTTGGCGAGAAGGTAGGGACCCTTGCCCTGGGCGTCGGTCTTGTCGAATTTCCCCTCGCCGGTGACGAGCACGCTGCACGCCTTTACGTGCCTGTCGAGGTCGGCATATTTTGCGAATAGCTCGAAGCCGCTGACGCGCCTGGCGCCGAGGAAATTTATGAGCCCGTACCCGCAGCCGCCCGCGGAGCCCGAGCCCGGGGCGTCGTGCAGGCTTTTGCCGAGGCACTTTTGGGAGACTTCCGTAAGCCGCTTCATGTTGGCTTCGAGCTCCCGCGCCTCCTCGTCGGTCGCGCCCTTCTGCCGCGAAAATTGCAGCGCGGCCCCATGCTCGCCCAGCAGCGGCGTCGCCACGTCGGTCGCCGCCACGAATTTTGCGGGGAGCGGCTTTTCGGGCGGAATTATTTCAGCGAGCTTTGCCAGCCCGCGCCCGTTTGGCTCTATCGGCTGGCCTTTGTCGTCGAGAAATTGGAAGCCGAGCGGTATCAGCAATCCTATGCCGCCGTCGTTTGTCGCGCTTCCGCCGACCCCCACTATGATTGTCTTGTACCCCCTCTCGACGAGTTTCGCGAGTATGTTGCCAGATCCTATGTTGGTGAGGGTGGCGGGATTTCTGTCAGCCTCGGATATGAGGTTGATGCCGGAGGCCTCCGTCAGTCCCACGAGGGCGGTGTCGTCGTCGAGCAGCGCGCATTTGGCGGTCAGCGTCTGTCCGGTGGGGTCTATGGTTTTGAGCCTTATGACCTTTGCGCCCTCTTTTACCTTTGCAACGGTATCCACAAAACTGTCGCCGCCGTCGGTTAGCGAAAATTCCGTGACCGATGCGTCGGGCAGGGCGGAGAGTATGCCCATTTTTATCGCGTGCGAAGCCTGCGCCGCAGATAGCGATCCCCTAAATTTGTCCGGTGCGACCAAGAAATTCAAACTCTTTTTCATAGCGGTATTGTATATATATGGAATATGCTATTATCATCGACTCTAAAAGAAAACGAACAAAATACAATGTTTATTTTTTTCTAAATTTTTCTTCGATTGCTTGGATTTCCTTTTTGTTTTAAATGAAATCAAAAAAAACTTGAAAATAAAACAAAATAAAACAAATATGCTTTCATATGGTATCGACTTACAATACGGCAAAACAGATTTACGCCGATTTCGGGGTGGACACCGAAAAGGCTATGAAGATTCTCGACGAAATCCCGCTTTCCATGCACTGCTGGCAGGGCGACGACGTCTGCGGATTTGAAACCCCCGACGCGACGCTCGGCTGCGGGGGAATCCAGACTACGGGCAACTTCCCCGGCAAGGCGCGCAATGTCGGGGAGCTTAGGGACGACATCGCCGAGGCGATGAAATACATACCCGGCAAGACGCGCCTGAACCTCCACGCCATTTACGGTGAGTTCGGCGGCAAAAAGGTCGACAGGGACGAAATTTCCTTTGAGCACTTCAAGGGGTGGGCCGACTGGTGCAAATCCCGCAAAATGGGAATGGACTTCAACCCGACGTTCTTCTCCCACCCGCTCGCGGCGGACGGCTTTACCCTTGCGAGCGCCGACAAATCTACGCGCAAATTCTGGATACGCCACGGCATCGCCTGCCGCAAAATCGCCGAGAAAATCGGAAAGACGCTCTCTGACACGGTTGTCACCAACTTCTGGATGCCCGACGGAATGAAGGATTTCCCCGCCGACAGGCTCGGGCCCCGCGAGCGCATGGCGGCGTCCCTCGACGAAATATTCTCCGTCAAGATAGCGCGCAAATACGACCGCGACGCCGTGGAGTGCAAGCTTTTCGGCATAGGCAGCGAAAGCTATGTCGTGGGCTCGCACGAATTTTTCATGGGATACGCCGTCAAGAACGGCCTGATTCTCACGCTCGACTCCGGCCACTTCCACCCGACGGAAACAATAGCCGACAAGATTTCCTCAACCCTCATGTTCGTTCCGGAGCTTCTGCTGCACGTCTCGCGCGGGGTGAGATGGGACAGCGACCACGTCGTCGTATCCGACGACCCGACTGTTGCGGCAATGCGCGAGGTCGTCCGCTGCGGCGCGCTCGGAAGGGTGCACATAGGCATGGACTTCTTTGACGCGAGCATAAACAGGATTTTCGCGTGGGCAGTCGGAATGAGGGCGGCGCGCAAGAGCCTGCTCCTCGCCCTCCTCGACCCGATTTCCATGCTGCGCGACGCCGAGAAGCGCGGCGACTACGGCGCGCGCCTCGCGCTGCTCGAAGAGGCGCAAAACCTGCCTTCCGGCGACGTATGGGCGGAATACTGCGCCCGCGCGGGCGTTCCGTGCGGCGTTAAAATGCTCGACTCCGTAAAAAAGTACGAGCGCGACGTAATCCTCCGGCGCTGATTCCCCATGAACCCGCTTTTAGGAGTATTTCTGCACGGCGTGGGCGGATTCGCCTCCGCGTCGTTTTACGTGCCCATCAAATTCGTCAGGAAGTGGCGGTGGGAGGTGGCGTGGATTGTCATGGGAATCGTGGCGTGGCTCGTCACGCCGATGGTTGTTGCGACAATCACAATACCCACGTGGCCCGAGGCCATAGCGCGCACCGACGCGCGCGTGCTGCTTCTGACCGCGCTGTTCGGCGGAATGTGGGGCTTCGGCAACGTCGCATACGGGCTCACGATGCGCTACCTCGGGCTCGGGCTTGGGGTGGCGGTCGCGCTCGGGACATGCGCGATATTCGGCACCCTGATTCCGCCGATAGTTTCGGGAACTTTCGCGGGCATATTTTCCACCGCGGGCGGGCTCGTGGTGATGACGGGCGTCGTGATAGGCGCGCTGGGAATCGCGATAAACGGGGTCGCGGGGGTGATGAAGGAGCGCGAGTGCGCCAATGCGGATTCGCTGCCGGAGTTCGACATCAAAAAGGGGCTCGCCGTCGCCGTGGTGTCTGGGCTTTTCAGCGCGGGGTTCGCGTTTTCCCTCGCGATGGGCTCCCCCATCGCGGAGGTCGCGAAGTCAATCGCCGTCGACACCGGCGCGCGCGCTCCCGAATCCGCCGACTTTTTCAAGAATAACTCGACGCTCGTCGTCACCCTTTGGGGAGGGTTTGTAAGCAACCTTTTGATTTGCGGGTATATGCTCGCAAAGAACAGGAGCGCGGGCGACTTGGTTTCGGCCGGCGCGCGCCTTGGTTTTTCAAACTTCCTGCTCTGCGCAATGGCGGGCGTGTGCTGGTACGGCCAGTTTTTCTTCTACGGAATGGGCACCACGCAGCTCGGGAAGGATTACGAGTTTTCGAGCTGGTCGCTGCACATGTCATTCATCATAATTTTCGCGGCGTTGTGGGGGCTCGCGCTGCGCGAGTGGAAGGGCACGAGCGCCCTCACGAGAACGGTGCTGTGGCTCGGCATTCTGGTTTTGATATCATCGACTTTCGTGATAGGCCTCGGCAACGCCTTCGGCGGGTAGGGCGCTTTCGATTCCGCCTTTCGCAGGAAGGGCGAAAAAAACCTCCGTACCTTGCGCTCCGGAGGTTTTTTTATTTTCGTATTCATGCCCGCCGAATGGCAGGGCCGCGCGCTATTCGTATATGAGCGTTGCCGTAATCTTGCAGGGCTTGGAGGATTTGAACCTTATCCAATATCCTTTAAGGTCGTCCCCGAATTCTTTGACGAGCTCTTTCCCCTTTTCCAGCCGGACCGCGCCGTATTTCACCCAGAGCCCCGTGCCGTCGACGTCCACTTCGATGTCCAGCTCGGTGTCGGAGTCTGCGAGCGCTTTGAGGGTTTTTTTGTCGTATCCCGTCAGCAGGTACGGGTCGGAGGTTTCGCCTTTCGCGACGCTTGCGCCGTGCCACGGGCTTCCGATTCCCACGGGCTTGCCGAGCTTCCAGAGGTCGTCTATTACGCCCGCCCACAGCGCGAATTTCCCGTCTTCGGAGACTATTATGCGCGGGTTGCGGAGCGATTTCGCGCCTTCGGAAATTCCGCTGAAAAGCATCATTCCGCGGTACGAGCAGAAGTCGAAGATTTTGAGGTTGTGCGAGGCAATCGGGCGGATTTTCGCAAAGCCCTGCGCGTTGACGGCGGGGAGCTCGTAAAAGGTTCCCGCGCAGTTGAGGAGGTCGCGCTCAGTTGCGACCTCCCGCGCGAGGCGAGGCGTCCCGAACGCGCTCTTTCCGTCGTAGAGGGGGTTGCGCGGCAGTCTGTACCGCCTGCCTGCCTCGACGACGAGGACGGAGTCCGAATCGTAGGTTATCCCCTTCGGATCGAACGCCGCAGCCTTGACTTTTTCGGCGTCTATTCCGCCGTCTTTTGCGAGCCTCATTTTCCCGTCGAGCGAATACGCGCCGAGGGCGGAAATTTTTTTGCCGCCGCTTTCCCATGCGTACGCGCCGAGCTTTGCGGATTTCCTTTCGAGCGACCGCAGCAGGGCGGCGGTGCCGGCTTCCGGAGAGCCCGCGCGCATCACGCCGTCGAATATCGGCGAAATTTCCGCCCCGCGCGCGTCGGGGTTGGAGAAGTGGAAGTGCGCGGTAAACGATTTCGCGTCGGAGAGCGGGCGGACTTTTATCCATTCGGCGGCGGGAAGCTTTACGAACTTTGAGCCGTTCGCGGGCAGCTCGACGGTTTCAAACGCCTCGAATTTCCCCTTGCCGTCCGATTTCAGCAGCTCGACTTTCAGGGGGGAGGGGGTCTTGTGGTCGAGCGCAAGCACGCCGCTCTTGAAGCCGCCCGACAACATCGGGTCGGAGAGGGTGCCGCCCTTTATGTCCTCGCGCAAAAACACGCTACCGCGCCCGAGAGCCGGTCCGAGCCTGTCTATGTCGGGCTCTTTCACGAACCACAGGTTTGAATTTGAGTTGAGCGGCGAGACGTTTTCGCCTTTCAAGCCCCTCTTGTTGAAAAATTCCTTTTGAGCGGAGTCGTCGCAACCGAACACCACGGCGCCCTGCCAGCGGCAGAAGTCGCCTATGACTTTCAGGTACGAGGAGCGCATGCGGATTCCGGAAAAATCGGCTTTCGAGAAGGCCGGCGGGAATTTCCAGAACGCCCCGTGCATTGTCATAAGGTAGTCTTTTTCGCCGATCTCGCGTATGCGCGGCCACTCGGTGTTCCAGCCGTGCGAGCCGTCGTAGGAGTGGCTCGTCTTGGGCAGGCGGAAGGACGACCATTCGCCGCCGTCGTTGAGCATGAGGATTACGGACTTCGGATCCCAGCCGAGCGCCCAAATCGGGGCTTTCGACGGGTCGGAGGCGCCGCGGATTCCGCCGGGGCCCGTGATTTCCGTGAACTGGCAGATTCTTATGGGCGTCCAGTCGGCGTCGCCCGGCTTCCATTCGGCGAGGGCGCCGGACTTTATCGTTGGATCGCTTTCAACGCGCGGGTGGTGCACGCCGTTGTTGGAGTAAAACGCCTTTCCGAAGCCCGAGTAGAAACCCTTGCCGTGGTATCCGTGCAGTTTGGACTTTTGCGGAAGTTTTGCGCTCGCGCCTCCATTTCCCGGGTGCTCGTTGAGGTTGCCGTCGCGTATGATTTCCCTTACTTCGAGGGTTTTTGCGTCGACCTCGTAAAGGCCCTCCTCCATGGTGGCGAAGTAGATTTTGCCCGCGGGATCCCCTATGTGGCGGGCGTTGCCCGTCAATCTTCCGGGCATCTTGTCGCGCGGTATGGCGCGAACATTGCCTTTTAAGTCTATCGCGTAGCAGCCGATGAAGAGCTGGCCGGTTTCGCCGTGGATCATCCTGTTGGCGTGCGTACCGCCGAGGCTTTCGGGGCGGGTTTTTCTCTCGAGGTCCGGGGTTATTTCATAGAGCTTGTCGGACGACTCGAATACGCAGTGCGGCCCGTAGGTCACAACCCAGAGCTTTCCGGCCCACGGCACGACAGCGCCTGTTCCGCATTCGCCCTCGTTGTTCCAGTACGCCAGGTGCGGGTAGACGCCCGATATGCAGGGCTTGTCCGATTTTATCGGCGCCTCTTCGGAGCGGCGGGTTTCCGCCGCTCCGTCCGGGTTCGCCGCGCACGCCGAGAGCAGGGCGGCGGCAAGCAGGGAGGCGGGCGCGAATTTTTGCATTTTGTTTTTCCTCGTCATAGTCGTATATTTTTTTGAAATTAAAACGCGGCAGGGTTGAATAAAATATGCGCAAGCGGGCGAAAGTCTACGGTTTTTTGCGGCGCATGTTGAGCAGCTTTTTTCTGAGCTTCGGACGGTCTTCCACCGCCACTATGTAGCCGACGCATTCGGGGAAGCCGCACCTGCACGGATGGTCCAAAAAGTGCTCGAAGGCGTAGCCGTAGTTGTAGAGGATTTCCTCGCCCTTTTTTATGTCGCGCGTGGCGTAGATGTATATGCGGCCGTCCTCGCTGACGGATTCGCTGTTGGTGCGGCAGGCGTGGTTTATTAGGCGCGCGTCGTTGTACTCGAAGTTTCCGTCGATGTCCCACTCGTCGTCAAGCTCGAATATGTAGACCGCGCCCTCTCCCGTCTTATTCGCGAATTCCTCGCGCTCGAGCCCCCTGCGGTTGGATTCCTCCTTGCTGATCTTTTCTCCGAGGTATTCCATTATGCGCTCGCCGTTTTTTATGTCGCGCGCGGCGAACACCCCGTCGCCGTGTATTGGCGACTTGCGTATCTCGTAGGCCTTTGCGCGGCGCGTCATTTCGCCTCCCTCGCCGTTGGGAACGCGCCGGAGCGCACGTCCGCTACGTATTCGGAGTACGCCCTTGAAATTTCCGCCGTCAAGTCGGCGTACTTTTTCGCGAAGCTCGGGGTGAAAGACGACAGCCCGAGTATGTCCGTGCAGACGAGAACCTGCCCGTCGCACGCGGGGCCCGAGCCTATGCCTATCGTGGGGACGGATAGAGCCTTAGTGACGGCCTCCGCGGCGGAGTCGTCCACCATTTCCAGCAGGACTGCGAACGCGCCCGCCTCTTCGAGCGCCTTTGCGTCCGCGACGAGCGCGTCGCGCTCTTCGGGCGTCTTGCCGAATTTGCGGTATCCGCCGAGCTTGAAAACCTGCTGGGGGCGCAGCCCTATGTGCCCCATTACGGCTATTCCGGCGGACGCGAGCCCCGCGACCTTTTCGGCGATTTCCGCGCCGCCCTCTATCTTAACGGCTTCGGCGCCCGCCTTTTGGTAGAGCGCGCGGCAGTCGTCCAACAGCCTGTCGAAGGACATTCCGGCGCAGCCGAACGGAATGTCGGCGAGCACCATCGCGTCGGGGTTCGCGCGGGCGACGGCGGCGGTGTGGTGCGCCATCATTTCGAGCGTCACGGGAACCGTGGAATCGAAGCCCATGAAAGTGTTGCCGAGCGAGTCGCCGACGAGGATTATGTCCGCGCCCGCGGCGTCCGCCAGGCGCGCGAAAAGGGCGTCGTAGGCCGTTATCATCGCGACCTTCGAGACGCCCTTCATCTTGGCTATGCTTTTTGTCGTCCTTTTCATTTTTTCGGAATTTTCAGTTTCCCCTCTTTTTGAACAGGGATTTTATTATGGAGCTTCCGAGCTCCCGAACGGCGTTTGCCGAGCCGTCGGAATCCTTTGAGCGCCTGCCGAGCAGCGCCTGCATGAGGTCGTTTTCGGGTTTCGATACCGTCCCGTAGATTTTGAACGAGAGCGCGTCGTAGGCGTTTTCGACCTTTTGGGATTTTTCCCTTGCGAATCCCGCCGACGTGAAAACCTTGCGCGCGGGCGTGTCGAACGCGAATATGCTGACCGGAATGTCGAGCCCGTAGTCGGAGAACGGCGCGTCGGGGTTGAAGAGAACCGCGCCGCTCGACGCGCTCAGGAGGATGTCGGGCGTCTTCACGACGGCCGATGATATGTCGAAGTCGTACGTCTCGGGGCCGCGCGAGATTTTGAAGTCCACGGATTCGTATTCGAGCTTCGAGAGCATTTTCACCAGATCCCCTATTCCGGAAATCGCCCCGTCGTTTTTGTCGAGTATCGCGCCGGTGATTTTGAGCGCCGTTCCCGCAATATCCGCAGTAGCCCCCGCAGCGGTGTCGGGGGAGAGCAGGCGGAGGACGCCGCCGGAGCTTTTCAGCGACGCCGTTCCCGTCAGGTATTTGAAGAGGTGCGACGCGTTGTTGCCGCTTCCGCGCGCCGATATGGAGGCTTCAAATACGCCGCTTATCGGAGGGTTTTTTGCGTCGGCGAATATTTTGGACGCCTCGAAATTTTTGAGCCGCGCGGACATCGCGGGGATTTTGTACGGAATCTCCGCGTTTGCGTCAAACGAGGCTTCAAGCTCGCCCGTCAGCGACGCCCCGAGCGCCTCGGCCTTTGAGAGTTTGAGCGAAAGGCCGGACTCGTCGGAGACGAAAGACGCCTCGGCTCCGGAGAGAACCGCGCGGGAGTCCATGAACACGGTTCCGATTTTCGCGCGGGCGCCGATTTTCTTCCCGAAATGCCAGAAAGCCTTCGAGTCTTTCGCGGCGAAAATGTCCGCCCTCTCGCCGCTTTGCGCGGGCTTCGGCGCCGCCTCCGCGGGGCGCGCGATTTTTTTCCTGCCCGTCCGCGCGCTTTCCGCCGCCGCATGCGCCGCCTCCGCGTTCGGGTTGGAAAACGCTTTGGAGAGCAGCATAAGGTCTTCTACAACGGCGGTTTTGGCGTCGGCTTCAACCTTTAAAACTTCGCCGTCGGAAATTTTTACCGATGCTTCCGTGCGCCCCCGCGAACTGTTTGCGGCGAACTTCGCCGAGGCGCGCGAAAATTTGAAGCCTCCGTCAAACGGCAGCTCGACGGCCGCGGTCGCGTTGTCGAGCGCGCCCTCCACGGAGCGGGTTTTCAGGTTGTCCAGGCGGATTTGCGCGGAGGCGGAATTTTTGTCCGCGCGCGCCTTGACCGACGCGTTGCCGGAGGAGAGGTTTGCGAATTTTGCGAGCGCCGGCTGCGCGAACAGCGCGGGGAGGGAGACGGACGCCTCAACCTCGGCGGATTTCAGCTCGAACCGCGGCTTGGCAGAGCATTCAAAAGACGCGCCCGCGACGGCGCATTCCGCGCCTCCGGAGCCCGCAACGCACTTGCCGGCGCGCGCCCAGACGCGGGTCAGGTCGAGGGCCGCGCCAGCCTCCAAGTCGGTCTTGACGGATATGTCCGCAAACATCGTCCGCCCGTCTTTTCTGTAATAAAGCGACTTTACCGAGGCGTTAGCGCTCGCGGAAACCGAAGATTCGTCGGGCATGGAGAGCGTCCCCTCCACCGAGACGGACTCCGCGTCCACGCCTGCGGCGAACGGCTTTATCGGCGCGAACGGGAAATCCGCTGCCTCGAATTTCGCGACGGTTTTAGATTTCGCGGATATTTTTTTCGTTTGCAGGTCGAAGCCGATTTCGCCCGCGTCGGAGATTTTCGCCATGCGCTTTCCCGCCTTGTCGAAAGCCTCGAACGAAAAGCCCTCGATCGCCGCCGTTCCTCCGCCGAAGCGCGCGCGCAGCGAGGAATCGACGGAAATATGGTATTCTTTCAGGTTTGCGACGGAGTAGATTTTTGTGGCGAACGGGTCTATCGAGCCTTTGAGAGAGGCTTCCGCAAAAACGCTTTCCCCCGACTTGCGCGCGGAGATTTTGAGCGTCGCGGAGTCGTCGAGCGAGTCCCCCGCCTGCAGTTCGGCGGCGGCGTCGAAGTTTCCGTCGAAGTCGGCCTGCGCGGAGAGCGAGAGGGTCGCCCCGATATTTTTTACAAAGTCCTCTCCGCCCTTTGAGAGGCTCAAGCCGGAGACCGCGAACGGCGACGGGGTTTTGAGGAAAATTTTTTTGCCGTCGGTTTCCACAGAGAGCCTGCCGGATATGTCGGACGACGAAAATTCCATGCCCTTTGCGAAATGCGCGGGAATTTTTGCGGGGACGACCGCGACGCACTCGATCTTCCCGCGCGGAATTTCGCCGGACTCCGCGCCCGAAAGGGGGATTTTTACGGGCGCGGACAGCTCCGCCGAAGCGAGGCTCTTCGGCCCCTCGGAGAGTATCGCCGAAAATTTCTCGACATTCGCGCTTCCGCCGCCCATAGAGCCGGAGATTTCGCCCGACAACACGCAAGGCCCGAGGAATCCGAGCTTTTCGGAGATCGACGCGGGCGACGGAAAGTCTATTTTGAACGACCCGTCGGCGCGGGCGGATTTTCCGTAGCCGGAGTATTTTATTTTTGCGAAAATCGCGGACTTGAACTGCGGAAGCTTTCCGAGCAGGGATTTGAACGCCGCGAAGTCGGCGTCGGAGGCGTCGGCGCGCGCGGTTGCCGAACCCTCCGAAAAGTCCGCGGAAAACTCGCCCTCAAACGCCGCGAGCCTCGAGTTTTTGCGCAGGATTTCGACCGCGATTTTCGGGCCGTTTTGCGCCCTGCCTGCCGACATTTTCGCCGATATTTCCTCGCGCCCGAAATCGGGGGATTCGGCGGAAATTTTGGCGTCCGCGGCGCCCGATACGGGTTTCAGTCCCCGTTCTATTTTGAGGCCGGCGACGGAGAGTTCGGCGGAGACTTTTGAGCCGTCCGGCGCGAGAATCGCGGCGTCGGCCTTCAGGCTGCCGAGGCTGAATCCCCATTCCGAAAGCGTTTGCAGGGCGGACGGGGAATTTTCTTTTCCTCCTGCGGGCGCGCTTTTTTCGGCGGGCGGCTTTTGCGCCTCCGCCTGCGCGGGCTTTCGGGTTTCCCGCGCGGGCGCGCCCGCCGCCTTTCCCGGGGCGAGCTTTACCACAAGCCCCTCGACCTGCGCGGATTCAACGTCGGCGTTTTTTGAGAGCAGCCCCGCGAGGGAATATTTTATTTTCGCCGATTTCAGGGAGATTTCCGCGCCGTCGGGCAGGAAGAGCCGCAGGCCCTCCGCTTCCGCGCCGCCCAGTCCCGCGCGGACGGATTGAAGTTCGGAGCCCGGGAATTTTTCCCTCAAAACGGGCGACACCGCCATGGTTTGCAGCGCCGCGCTGTTTAAAAACGCGATTAAAACCGCGGCGATTGCCGCCAGTAAAATGCAGATAGCGATAAATGCCCTTTTCATTGCGCGATTTTTTCAAAGAGTTTTCTCTTTATGAATACGGTGAGAACCACATTTTTTCTGAGCCCGAAATATTCGGACACATAGCCGGTGTCGCCGAGCATTTTTCCGACTTTCTCGGCGGCTTCGGGCGAGCACGCGACCACCACCTCAAAGTCTTTCAGATTTTCCGGAACGCCGTCGCCCCAGAAACCCGCGTTGGGGTAGTTGCGCAGGTCCCAAGGCGCTGGCCACGGCGACTCCCCGCCGGCTACGAACGCCATTGGAATGTCCGCGCCGTAATCCGATACCCTTTCGGCGTCGGCGATTCTCGATAGCAGGTTTTTGTAGTCGCTTACCGTGTGCGAGAGTATCATCGGGTTGCGCGGGTCGTGGGGGTAGGCGACCGCCGCGTTGCGCGAAAGCCTGAACTGCCAGTATCCGAGCGCGCACAGCGCGGCGAACGCCGGAATCCACGCTGCAGCCTTGCGGCTTTCAAGAAGCGCGGCGGCTGCGTAGCCGGCGGGCGCGCACATCAGCGCCATCGGCGAGAGCAGAAGCCACGGGGTCTTGTAGGAAAGGCAGCTCAGGACGGCGATTTGTAGCGCGGCGGCAATGGCGCAGAAAATTGTGTACGCCGCCGCGCGCCGCGCGTCCGGTTCGTCGCCGCGCGCAAGGCGCGCCGCGGCGAGGGCTGTTCCCGCGCAGAACAGCGCTGAAATCGGCAGCTCCCCGAACCACGCGCCCTCGGACTTGGACGCGAACAGCAGGCGCAGGTAATACCAGAAAGGCTCGCGGAAATCGGCGCTCGCCGACTTTCCGGCAAAGTGCCCGTACGCCAGAAAGGCGTCCATTATCCCGCGCGGGTTGGAGCCGAACGACGAGTAAAACGCGCAGAATACGGCCAGGAACGCCGCGCAGAACGCGGCGAAGAAAGCCGCGGTTTTTTTCGGCCCGAACCCGAATAGGTTTTTCCTGAAATCGGGGAGGATTGCGAGCGCGCCGGCGGACGAGATGAAGAGCGCGAAGAACGCTATTACGGAAGTCTCCTTGGTCGCCTGCGCCAGCCCCGCGAACGCGCCGGCGAGAGCGGCGCGCCGGAGGGTTGGAGCCTTGAAAAACGCCCATAAGAACTGCGCGGCCGCGAAAACCGCCGCGGCGAAAATTATCTCGTGCACGAAATACCCCGCGTAGATGCAGGACAGCCCGGAGAGCGCGAAGCACGCGCACGCCCACCACGCGGCGGCCCTTCCCGCGAACGCGCCGAACAGATAGCACAGGAATATGAATACCAGCCACGGCGCGAGAAGTTTTCTCAGCGTATCGAGCGAGATCCCGTCGCTTTTCGACTGGACGGGGGTGTCGTGGGGAATGTTGGCCTCCTGCGCCATGTCGAAATTTTTCAGCGCGGGAAATTGGTAGCATGCGTAGGCGTAATAGTAGAGCGAGGGCCCGTGGGGGCCGTTCGGGTTGTATTTATATTTTTCGCCGCGCAGCATGTCGGCGAAAGTCGACGCCTGCTCGGCCTCGTCCGCGTGCGCGACCCTGGCGGAAATGTTGCTTTCGCGCATGAAGACCGACGCCGCAAACGCGGCGGCCGCCGCCGCTATGCAGAGTGCCCGCTTCATCGCCTGTCAGGGGTTTTCGTCGAACGCCTTCAATAGGACGTCCGCGTATTCGCGCGGCGGCTTTACCGGCAGCCCCTCCGAGTTCACGAACACGTGGACGGTTTGGGCTTCGGCGAGCAAAACCGAATTCGCCGTTATCCTGTACTCTATTTTTATTTTTACGCCGGGGCGCTCGACTATCGCGCTTTCGATTTCCACCGTGTCGCCGAATTTCGCGGGGCGGCGGTATTTGACATGGGCCTCGACAACCGGCAGGTGGAAGCCGCGCGCGGACATTTCGGCGTAGTCTAGCCCCACGCCCTCGATGAGAGCGAGCCTCGCGCATTCGCACCACGGCAGATAGTTGGCGTGGTAGACGACCCCCATCGCGTCGGTTTCCGCGAAGCGCACCTTCTGAGATGTCTTTGCCTTAATCATCCTGAATTTCGTTTTCCAGAATCTGCGCGAGCGTCTGGCGCCTGCGAATGAGTCTCAGAGAGCCGTCCGCTTTCAGCATGACCTCGGGCGAGGCGGGGTAGGAGTTGTAATTTTGCGCGCACATTGAGGCGCAGTACGCGCCCGCGCCACCTATGGCGCAGAAGTCGCCGATGTGCGCGCGCCGCATTTTGCGCGGGGAGAGGCCCTCGGGGTCGCCCGCAGCGGGGGTGAGGATGTCGCCGCTCTCGCAGCAGTGGCCCGAGACAATGTATTCCTCCTCGGCGGGGTCGGGCGTTTTTTGGAGTATGCAAATGGGGTGTTGGGCGCCGTAAAGCGACGGGCGGAGAATGTCCGTCATGCCGGCGTCGAGCTTCAGGAATTTGTAGCCGCCTTCGCCCGTGTCGCAAATGTCCTGGACCCTCGCGAGCACCGCCGCGCAGTTCGCAACGAGGAAAGTGCCTGGCTCGATTTCAAAATGCAGTTTTCTGCCCGTCCTCGCGGCGAACTTCTCCACGAGCTTTGCGACGGGCTCCCCGATTTCCGCAAGATCCGTGGATTTTTCCCCGTCGACCCTGGCGACTTTGTAGCCGCCGCCCATGTTGAGGGTAACGGCGTCGGGGAATAGCTCTGCGGTTCCGAGGCTCATCTCGGCGACTTTCCTCCACACGAGCGGGTCGGAGCCCGAACCTATGTGCGTGTGGATTCTGACGATTTTCAGCCCGTGGCGGGCGGCGGTTTCCATTATCTGCGGAATGTAGTCTTTCCAGATCCCGAAGCTCGAGGCCGGGCCGCCGACGTTCGTGCGGTTGGTGCCGCCGGAGCCGAGGCCCGGGTTTATGCGCACCCCGACTTCCGCGCCCGGGTTCGCCCTGCCGAATTCGTCGAGCTGCAGGAGCGAGCAGGCGTTGTATTTCACCCCCGCGCGCGCGAGCTCCGCGAGGTTTTCCGGCAGCTGCTGCGAGGAAAGGGAAATGCGTCCGGCGGGAATCCCCGCGAGCATTGCGCGCTCGACCTCGTGCGCGCTGGATGCGTCGATGTGAAGCCCGAGGGAGTCGAACAGCCGCAAAATGGCGCGGTTGGAGGACGCCTTCATCGCGAACCTCACCGTCAGCCCGAAGGCGTTGGGGAAGGCGAGCGCCTTTTTCGCCTGCGCGACGAGGGCGGCCTCGTCGTAAACGTAGCAGGGCGTGGAATACTTTTCGGCGATTTTCTGCGCCGTTTCAAATGTCAGAAATCCGGATTTTTCCATGCGTTTTTTAATTCGCGAACTATTGCACTATCTCGCCGCTTTGTCAACCGCTTCAATGACCCCGGATTCCGTGAGTATCGCGGGCAGCACGGCGGGCGGCTTCGAGAGGTCGGGCGGGTAGACGAGGTTCAGGGGAACCCCCGCGCGCCCGAATTTTGCGAGCTCGCGCGAAATTAGCGGGTCTTTGTTCGTCCAGTCGCCCACGAGCGTCGAAACGCCGCGCGCCTTCATAGCCTCCGCAACCCTTTGGGAATTCAGCACGGTTTTGTTGTATTGGCACGTCAGGCACCACGAAGCGGTAAAATCGACGTACACGATTTTTCCGCTTTTGCGCAGCTCCTCGACTTTCTGTGGCGACCAGGCGTTTTCCGCGTCCGCGGGCGCGCCGCCGCGGGAATCCCCCGGAAGCGCCATCCAAAGGGCGAGGGCGGCGGATATTGCGCACGCGGCGAGGGCGGCGCGGCGCGTCTTGCGCCCGAAATGCGGCATATAGTAGAGCCCGTAAATGCGCAGGCCGACGGCGAGGGCGAGCGCCGCCGACATTATGCGCGCGGGCGAGCCCGTCTGCTCGCAGTATACCCACGCAAGCCATATCGCCGACGCGAAGAGCGGAACGGAGAGAATTTGCTTTAACGTCTCCATCCACGCCCCCGGGCGGGGCATTTTTTTTGCGAGCCCCGGGAGCGCCGAAAGCATGACGTACGGGAACGCCATTCCGATTCCGAGAGCCGCGAATATCGAGAAGGTGAAGGCGGCGGAGGCGTCCGCCGCGAGAGCGGCGCCCACCGCCGCCCCCATGAACGGGGCGGTGCAGGGGCTCGCCACCAGAACCGCGAGAACCCCAGAGAGCGCGGAGGAAGCGTATTTGTTGCGGCTTTTTTCGGAGGAAATTCCGCCGGCGAATCCCGCGCCGATTTCAAACGCCCCCGCGAAACTCAGCGCCATCGCAAAGAACAGTAGCGCCATCGCCGCCGAGAATGCCGGATTTTGGAGCTGGAATCCCCACCCGAGCTCCGAGCCCGCCGCCCTCAGCGCGACCAACACCCCCGCGAGCGCGAGGAACGACGCGAGTATCCCGCCGGAATACGCGAAAGCCCCGAGGATAGAGGCGCGCCTGTCGGAGGCGTGCGAGGCGAAAGAGAGAATTTTTATCCCTATCACCGGAAAAACGCACGGCATAAGGTTTAAAATCGCCCCGCCCGCGAATGCGGCAAGCAGCGCGGCGATCCACCCGCCGGAGGGGGGGGCGGTTTCTGCGGGCGAAGGGGAAGCCGCGGCGGGCAGGTCGAAGGAAAAGCCCTTTTTAACGGGCACGCACATGTCGGAGCACGCGAGCATATCGACTTCCGCGGAGGCTTTCGCCGTTTTTCCGCCCTTTGCGAATTTTTCCGGCGCGCGGATTGCGGCGCGGGCGGTGAAGTCGCCGGAGTATCCCTCGGACTTCATTCCGAAAAACTCGAAATTCGTCGGCTTTGGCCATTCGAGCGATTCGAGGCGGTAGCCGTCGGGGAGTTTCAGGGATACGGTCGTCGGGCTGCCGTTTTCGGAGGGTTTGCTCGAATAGATATGCTCGTTCGGCGGGATTTTGAAATTGAAGTCTATGTAAAACGCGCCGCCTTCGGCCGGAATACCCGCGGCGGCCGACACGTCGGCCGCGTCAGCGCAGACGGCGAACGCCGAAGCGGCCGCCGCCGCGGCAAATTTTTTAAGCAAACGCAAAATCATGGTTTTTTAGGCTATTGCGCGGACCGCAAAGTTCAATAAATAAAAAATTCCGCTTTGATTGCTGCAAAATTCGCGCCGCAAAAGGCAGCGATAAGAAGTACGCGAAAGGTTCTAAACAAGCGCGGGCGCGGGGTGAAAGTTGGGAATTAAAAGGGGATAAAATGCTTTTATTGCAGGCAGAACCCGAAAATTTGAAGGCAACATGCGCGCAAGTGTTAGTTTAAAAAAATAAAGCAACGGTTGCAATAAAAAGGGCGCGAATATGCCCAATGCGCGAAAGGCTCTAAAATTTGAAGGCAAACGTATTAAACATACGCGCTCTCAAATTTTAGAGCCTGACAAAGCAGTGGGCGTGTTCCCGCCCTTTTTATTCAACCGTTAGAAGTCGTAGCGGAGCTTTATTAGCCCTATATGCGAGAATAGGTTGGCCATCTCGTATATCCTGCACGAGTAGTCAGCCACCACTGTCATGTTTTTCGCAAATTTCCACGCGAATTCCGCGCCGCCCGCCTGGTAGTATGCGTTCCCGTTGTCTTCAAAGTTCACCCATTCGTACTTGGGCGTGAACGAGAAGTCTTTCAGGAAGGAGATTTCTACGCCGCCGCCTACAATCCAGAGGAACGCCAGATCCTTGCTTGTTCCAAGCATGTCGTCGCCTTTGAAGTACTGGTACGCGCCGCCAGCGCCGCAGTTTAGGTAGGGCGTTATGACCACGTCTTCAGAGACGAAGAAGCGGTAGTAGGGGCGGAGCATAAGCGGGAAGTTCACCCTGTGCATGTCGTAGTTCGACGATATGCTGATGTATTCGTATGCAACTGGGACGGCGAGGTTCAGGCCCCACTTGTCGTCAGCCGAAGAGAAGGCGTTTATGCTGATTTCAGCCACCGCGTTGCCGCCCAGCTTTTGGGTGCTGTCGCTGCCGGTATAGAAGAGGCCGCCGCCGCCCATGCCTATGCCGGCCCAGTCTTTGCCGAATTGGGTGGTGTAGCACTTTTCCCCGGAGCCGCCCGCGAATACGGGGAACACGCGGAACCCTTCGGAGCATTTCGCCGTGGGGCAAGCTGCGGGCTTGGCTTCTTCTTTTTTAATCGCAATAGTTGCGGTTTCGCTTTTTACCGCATTGCCGGCGGGAGCCGTGGCAACGGGGCCGCCGTTGCGGATGTCGTCGGCGGTCACGCCGTCGAGGGCGCCCCTGTCGGCCTTTTTTGCATGGAGCGCCGCGGACGCCGCGATCGCCATAATGGAGAATGCCAGTAATTTTTTCATATCTGATGCAGTTTGTAGTTTATTTTTTTTTGCGCTAATTGGCGTTAACGCTTATTTTTATTTTGTGAGTTTTTGAAAATTATCAATAAAAATCGTCGCAGAATTGGCGAAAAGTCCGAAAATATTGTGGACAATCGGCGCGCACGGATGTTTTAGTATATAATAAATGCGGGGCGCAATTTGCTGTTGACCCTTTCCCGAAACAATGCGATATATCCGCAAAAGGCAAAAAAGTTATGGCAGGAATCAAGGAATTTTTCTCGAACGGCATAGGAATAGACCTCGGGACGGCTAACACGCTCGTCTACGCCAAGGACACGAACGAAATCACGAGCGAGCCCAGCGTCGTGGCGGTCTACAACAACTCGAAAAAGGTCGTGGCCGTCGGGGAAAAGGCGAAAAAGATGCTCGGCAAAACCCCGGGCAACATAACGGCCATACGCCCGATGAAAGCGGGTGTTATCGCCGATTTCGAGATCACCGAGATAATGTTGCGCTACTTTATACAAAAAGCGGCAAAGAAGTGGAATTTTATAGCTCCGCATGTGGTGGTCGCGGTTCCGTCGGGGATAACGGAAGTCGAGCGCAGGGCGGTTCAGGAATCCGCGATTCACGCGGGCGCGCACTCCGTCTGCTTGAAGGACGAACCTCTTATGGCCGCCATCGGTGTTGGTTTGCCGATTGAGGAGCCTACCGCAAGCATGATTGTGGACATTGGCGGCGGGACGACTGAGGTCGCGATAATTTCTCTCTCTAACGTGGTGTATTCCAGAAGCGTGCGCACCGGCGGCGACGAGTTTGACAACTGCATAACCCAGTATATGAAGAGGGCGTACAATCTCATAATCGGCGAGCGCACCGCCGAGGAGATAAAAATCAACATAGGCTCGGCCTATCCCCTCGATAAAGAGCTCACTTGGGAAGTCAAGGGGCGCGACTCCGTCGCGGGGCTTCCAAAGACGCTCTTCGTCACATCTCAAGAGATCCGCGAAGCCCTTGCGGACTCTTTTAAGTCTATAACTGACGTTATTCACGAGGCTCTCGAACTATGCCCTCCGGAGTTGAGCGCCGACCTCGTCGACAGGGGCATAGTGCTCGCGGGCGGCGGGGCGCTGATTCGCAACCTCAACCTGCTCGTGACGGAGGTGACGGGTATACCGTGCTTCGTGGCGGACGACCCGTTGCGAGCTGTCGTAAACGGAACCGCGGCGGTTCTTCAAAACTACGAATTTTGGACCAAGGACAACTCCTGACGCCCTTGCCGCGCGGGGTTTCCGGAGTTTCGGGGTAGGCTCCGCCGCCTTTCCCGCGGGTTCCGGAAAGTTCCTGCGGCGTCGGTCGGGCGGAGTCCACCCCGCGTTTTTTTGCGGGCGTCTGCCGGCGGATAGACGGTCTGCGTTGTGTTTTTTTTTAATTTTTTGCGCCGGATTTCGGCGAAATTTTTCCGGATATGGAATGGCGAAAATATACCGCATTGCGCACCGCCGCGATTTTCGCGGGGGCGGTTTTGCTCTGCCTGTTCGCCCCGTCCGCCATACGCTCTTTCGTATCGTCGGGCTTCGACGAATTCAGGGCGCCGATGGACTCGATTCCGTCGCATCTGGCGGATCTCCAGAAGTATTGGAGCCTGCATTCCAACTCCAAGCGCGACCTCATAGAGGCGGGCCGCGACCTCGCGCGCCTCAACGCCGCCTACGAACTCAAACTGCTCGAAAACGAGTCATTGCGCAGGCGTTTGGAGGGACTCGAGCGGATAATGAACATTCCCTCCGACCAGAAGTTCAGGTACGAGGTCGCGCGGGTGGCGCGGCGCGACGTGAACGCGTGGTGGCAGCGCATGGTGATACGCAAAGGCTCAGTCCACGGCATTAGGGAGGGGTGCGCGGTCGTTTGCGCTTCGGGAGTCGTCGGCAGAATCGCGAGCGCGGGAACGCGCACGTCCGTCGTCGAGCTCGTGAGCTCGCGCAGGTTCAGAATGGCTGCGCGCTTTGCGGGCGACGATCGTCCGGTGATATATTACGGCAGGGGCGGGGTGTCGATGCACGTGGCCGAGGGCGAGGTGTTCGACGTTCCGGCGGATATGGAGCCGACGCTCAAAAAACCCGCGACTTTGGTGACGTCGTCGCTTGCGGGAACTTTCCCCGACGGCATAGAGATAGGCAAGGTGCGCTCGCTCTCGCTCGGGGCGGACGGGATTTTCAAGTCGGGAACGGTCGAGCTCTCGCCCCGCCTCGATTCCCTCGCGGAAGTCGCCGTGCTGGTGCCTGTGTCGGAGGATTCCAAATAGGATGCGCAGAGCCAGATACAGCCCGGCAATCGTGTTTTTTTTGGTCAACGTCGCCTATTTGCACATTTTGGCTACGGTCAATTCCGCGCTTTCTCCCTACGCGGCGCTTATATTGCCGTGCGTTTTCATAATAGGGCCATCGCTATTTCTCAGGGGCTGGCAGGCGGCGCTGGTGGTGGGCGTTTCCGCGCTTTTGTGGGAGGCTTCCACGCCCGTGCGCCCGGCGCTCGCCTGCGCGCTGTGGCTGGCGGCGGCGTTTTGCGTGCGCGCTGTGCGCTTCAGGTTCAGGCCGCTCGACGGGTTCTCGGTGTGCGCGCTCGCGCAGGTTGTCAACATCGCGCTCATATTTGCCTATTTCGCGCTTTTCCCGAACGGCTGCGCGGACTTTGGGGATTACGTTTTGAGGGTATTTGCCGATTCGCTCCTATCGGCGGCGGTATTGATTTTCGCCGCGCGGTTCGCGATACTCGCGCCCCTTTCGATTCTCAAATTCGCGGGGGTCGAGCTCAAAATAGAGGAGGACTTCTGAGGGAATGGAAAAAAACGGGCAGTATTCAAACTGGAGTCCGCGCATACCCGTATTTTACGCGGTGTTCGCGGCGGCGTTTTTGTTTCTCATGGGCAGCCTCGCCTACCGTCAGATATACCTCTACGACTATTACAGCGCGCGCGGCGAGCGCCAGAGCATGAGGCGCATCATCGAGCCCGGCGCGCGCGGCGACATCTACGACCGCAACATGAAGCTGCTCGTGGCCAACGAGCCCCGATTCTCCGCCGTCGTGTACTTCAACGAGATCCGCCGCGAGTTCCGCAAAGAGTACATGCGCCTGAAAAAAATCGAGCTCGAGAAGCGCGAGGCTTCGGGCGACGACAGCCGAATTAACTATTCGGAAATTTCGAGCCGCGCGCGCGCCAACGTCCTCAACGGGTACGTTGATCAGATAAACTCCATTTTGGGATCGGACTACAAGCTCACGAGCGCCGACTACAACAGGCACTTCGAGAACCAGAGGCTTCTGCCGTTCCCGATAATAAGGGATCTCAAGGGCAGGGAGCACGCGATTCTGGCGGAGAGGCTGCCCGTGGATTCGCCCATACAAATATACACCGACACCGCCCGCTACTATCCTTACGGGGATTCTGCCGCGCACCTGCTCGGCTACGTTGGCAGCAATTTCGACGAAATCAACACGGAGGGAATGCCGGGCGACGACCTCCAGACATTTTTCTTCGTCGGCAAAATAGGCAGATCCGGGCTCGAAAAGGCGTTTGACTCCAAATTGCAAGGCGCGAGCGGCGCGAAGATATGGGTAGTCGATCTGGACGGCTACCAGTACGACAACATCGTCGACGTCCGGCCCAAAAAGGGCTCCGACGTCGTGGCGTCGATTGACATCGATTTGCAGCAGGCGGTGGAGGACGCTTTCGGGGAGCGCAAGGGGGCGGCGGTCGCCCTCGACGTCAAGACGGGAGAGGTTCTCGCGATGGTAAGCCGCCCCTCGTACGACCCAAATCTCTTCAGCCCGTACATGACCTATAAAGTCAGCAACGAGATCACCCGCCGCGGCGCGTGGCTAAACCGCGCCACGCAGGGGCTCTATCCCCCGGGGTCGCCGTACAAGCTCATGACGGCGGTGGCGGGCCTTATGACGGGCGTCATAGACGAAAACACCGTCAAAACCTGCGAAGGCGGAATAAAAGTGGGAACGCGCATATTCCCGTGCAACAAGCGCTCGGGGCATGGAAACGTAAACCTCGAGGACGCGATCGCCCACAGCTGCAACGTGTATTTTTACCAGACCGCTTTGGAGGCGGGAATCGAGGCGTTGAGCTCCACCGCAAAGGATTTCGGCCTCGACTCGCGCACGGGCATAGAGCTGAAAGAGGACTATTCCCGCAGAACCGTCGTCTCCGACCCCGCGTACAAGAAAAAGTATCGCCCCTACGACGGACCGTGGACGGGCGGCGACACCGCAAACGCTTCGATAGGCCAGGGCTACCAGCTGCAAACCCCCCTTCAAATGGCGTGCATGACGGCGTCCCTCGCGCGCGGAGAGACCCGCACCCGCCCGTCGATCATCCACGACCCATCCCGCGTCTGCGGCCCCGCCTACCACGGCGGCGAGAAGCTCGGCATGAAGCCGGAGCATTACAAGGCCGTCATCGACGGAATGAAGGCAGCCGTAGAGCGCGGCACGGCCCGCCGAGTCGCAATAGAGGGCGTTTCGATAGCGGCCAAAAGCGGCACGGCGCAGGTTCCCGTCAGGGGCGAAAAGCTCACCCTCGCGTGGATGGTCGCATTCGCACCCGTCGAAAACCCGCAGATAGCCGTGGCCGTCGTCGTAGAGGGCGAAGAGGAGGGCGACGCGGCGGGCGGGCGCACGGCGGGCCCGATAGCGAGGACGGCGCTGAAAAAGTTTTTCGATTCGTCGGTTGCGCCGAGGGTCGCCGAAAATCCAGGGGAATCCGGCGGGTAGAAAGCCGCGCCGTTTTTCCGGAGGCTCCTACGATAAGGCTTGCCAAAATTCCCTTTCGGGGAGATATTTTGGGCCGATAATTTTCAACCCCCCGCGCGGAGGCGCATATTTCATATGAGCGACCCTATAAAACACGAATGCGGCATCGCCGTAATAAGGCTCCTGAAGCCCCTGAAATACTATCAGGAAAAGTACGGAACGCCGCTGTACGGCTTCAACAAGCTCTTTCTGCTCATGGAAAAGCAGCACAACAGGGGGCAGGACGGGGCCGGAATAGGCGCGGTGAAGATAGGGGTTCCCCCGGGCGAAAATTACATATTCCGCGAGCGCAACGCAAAGCCCAACGGGCTCGCCCAAATTTTCGCCGACCAGCTCAAAATCTACAACGAAAAAGTCAAGGCGGGGATAATCCACCCCGAATTTCCCGAGACTGTAAAGAGCAATTTCGACTACGCCGCCGAGCTGCTCATCGGCCATTTGCGCTACGGCACGAGCGGCTCGTACGATAAAAACACCTGCCATCCGTTCGCGCGCAAGAGCACATGGCCCGCGCGCAACCTGATGCTTGTGGGCAACTTTAACATCACCAATACCAAGGAGCTCCAAGAGGCGCTGATCCAGCGCGGAATACACCCCGTGTTCAGCACCGACACGCAGGCGATTCTGGAGGAGATTTCCTTCCACCTCGACATCGAGCACGGCGAAATATACCGCCGCCTCCGCGACAAGGGCGTTGCCGGCGAGGACATCCTGCGGATGATGAACGAGGAGCTCAGCCCCCTGCGCATAGTGAGCAACGCCGCCAAAAACTGGGACGGCGGCTACGCGATAGCCGGCGCAATCGGCAACGGCGACGCATTCGTCCTGCGCGACGCCAACGGAATACGCCCGTGCTTCTACCTCAAAAACGACGAAATCATCGCATTCGCCTCCGAGCGCGTGCCGCTCATGACGGTTTTCGAGGCGGATGAGTCCGACGTGAAGGAGGTTTCCCCGGGCAACGTGTTCGTCATAAAGTGCGACGGGACATCTTACGAGCAGCCGTACAGGCCCGCCGGAAAGAGGAAGTCGTGCACGTTTGAGCGCATATACTTTTCGCGCGGGAACGATCCGCAGATATACTCCGAGCGCAAGGCGCTCGGGCGGCTGCTCTGCCCGAAGCTCTACGAGAGCATCGGAAGGGACTTCAAGAACAGCGTGTTCAGCTACATTCCCAACACCGCGGAGGTAGCATATTACGGAATGCTGCACGGCCTGCGAATGATCCGCCGCGCTCAGGTGAAAAAGGAGCTCGCAAAGGCGGCGGAAAGCGGCCGCGAATTCACCGACGAGTTTCTGGACTCCCTGATTCTCGACAACTGGCCGCGCGGCGAAAAAATCGTGCACAAGGACATCAAGCTGCGCACGTTCATTTCGCAGGAGAAGGACAGGATGTCGCTCGCCTCGCACGTTTACGACATCACCTACGGGGTCGTGACCGAAAAGGACGCCCTCGTCTGCCTCGACGACTCCATAGTGCGCGGGACCACGCTCCAACAGCAGATATTGCGGATACTCAGCCGCACCAATCCCAGGAAGATCGTCATAGCTTCCACCGCTCCGCAGATACGCTATCCCGACTGCTACGGCATCGACATGAGCGAAATCGGCAAATTCATCGCTTTCCAGGCGGCCGTTAAGCTTCTGAAAGAGCAGGGCAACTCGGAGCTGATAAAGGACGTATACCGCCTGTGCCTCGCCCAGAAGGACAAGCCCGCCGAAGAAATTAAAAACTACGTAAAGATGATATACGAATCCTTTACGGCGGAGCGCATTTCCGAAAAGATAGCGGAGCTCGTGCGCCCGCACAACGTGTCTTGGAACGGCGAGCTCGAGCTCGTGTTCCAGTCGATAGAAAACCTGCACAGGGCGATTCCCTCGTGCTCCGGCGACTGGTACTTTACCGGCAACTATCCCACCCCGGGCGGATACGCCGTCCTCAACAAGGCTTTCATAAATTATTATGAAAACCGCGAGGGGCGCAGCTATTAGGCGATGGCGGCTGATTTTTCCTGGAATGGCGGGCGGGGCGCAGGGGTGTTCATGCACATATCCTCGCTGCCGTCCGAATTCGGCATAGGCAATGTGGGGTCGGCGGCGGGACGGTTTCTCGGCTTCCTTGAAAAGTGCGGGTTTTCGTACTGGCAAATCTGCCCCCTCGGACCCACTGGATACGGGGATTCTCCGTACCAGTCGTTTTCGGCGTTTGCCGGCAACCCGTATTTCATAGACTTCTCGGAGCTCGCCGCGGACGGACTGCTTTGCGGCGCGGACTTGGATCCGCTCAGATCCCTCCCGCGCGGCAGGTGCGATTACGGCGCGATATACGGGCTGGTTCCGCCGCTCTTGCGCAAGGCGGCGGCCAACTTCCGCAGTTCGGCGGGCGCCCGCCGAAAGGCGGAGTTCGGCAAATTCTGCGCCGCGCGCGCAAAGTGGCTTGGCTCCTACGCGCTGTTCGCCGCGCTCAAGCAAAAGTTCGGAGGGGCTCCGTGGCATGAGTGGCCAAAACCTTTCAGGTCCGCCCGCTCGGCGGCGAAGCAGCCGCTCGAGCGCGGGGATTTGGACGAAATTTTCGCCGTGAAATTCGGCCAGTGGGTTTTCTTTTCCCAGTACGCCGCTTTCCGCCGCCGCGCGGGGGAGGCGGGCGTGGAGATATTCGGCGACCTCCCGATATTCGTCTCCCTCGACTCCGCGGAGGTGTGGGAGCGCCCCGAGCTTTTCGACCTGCGCGCAGACGGGCTTCCCGCCCGCGTGGCGGGCGTGCCGCCGGACTATTTTTCGGCGGAGGGGCAGCTCTGGGGCAATCCGCTCTACGACTGGAAAAATGCCGGAGACAAGGTTTGCGCCTTTTGGTTCGAGCGCGTCGGGGCGGCTCTCGAGATGTTCGACGTGGTGCGTTTCGACCATTTCAGGGGGTTCGCAGACTACTGGGCAATTCCCGCGGGCGCGAAGGACGCGCGCAAGGGGTCCATGAAAAAGGGCCCGGGAATCGGGTTTTTCGAGAAGCTAAGGCGGAAATTCCCGAGGGGAAAATTTGTCGCCGAGGACTTGGGGCTGCTTTCAAAGGCGGCTTTCGCCCTGCGTGACGCGCTGAATATCCCGTCGATGGCGGTGTTGCAGTTCGCGTTCGGCGGCGGCCCCGAAAACCCGTACCTGCCGCACAACATAAGGCGCGAATGCGTCTACTACACGGGCACGCACGACAACGACACTTCCTGCGGCTGGTACGCGAGCGCTTCCGAGGCGGAAAAGGACGAGTTCCGCAGGTATTTCCGCGCGTCCGGCGACTGCCCGAACTGGGACATGATCCACGGGGTGATGATGAGCGTGGCGCAGACGGCGATATTTCCCATGCAGGACATAGCGGGACTCGGCTCGGAGTGCCGCACAAACACGCCCGGGTCGGCGGGCGGCAACTGGCAGTGGCGGCTGCTGCCGGAGCAGCTCGGGCGCGTGGAGTCCCAAAATCTGCCATACCTGCGCGGGCTGGTGGAATTGAGCGGCAGGCTGCGCCCGAGGCCCGCCAAAAAATGTGTTGAAATCTGAAATCTCCGGCGTAAAACTCCGTTTTTCAAAAAATATGGGCGAAAGCGGTTCAGGGGCGGAAGTCGAAATCAAGGGGTTTTCGGTTTCAAAGGGCATCGCGCACGGCGAGGCCTTCGTCCTGTTGCACAAGGAGCTCGAGACCCCCGTCTACGAGATACGCGACTCCGACAAGCCCGCCGAAATCAAGAGGTTCGAGGCGGCGATTCTCAAGGCGCGCAAGGACATTCTCGAATTGAAGTCGGAGCTTTCCGCAAAGGTCGGCGAGGCTGAGGCCGCCATTTTCGACGCCCACATACTCGTGCTCGAGGACGTCGCCGTCATGCAGGAGACACTCTCGATGTTCGGCGAGAAAAACTACAACATCGAGTACTGCTATTCGAGCGTCATAAACAAGTTTATAGCCGCCTTTGAGCACATAGACGACCCGTACATAAAGGAGCGCATTGCCGACTTCAAGGACGTATCGCGCAGGGTGTTGGGCAACATGCTCGGAGTCCAGACCGCCAAGATAGGGGCTTTCAGCGACCCGCTCGTGCTCGTGAGCTCCGACTTCGCGCCGGCGGATTTTTCCCTCGTTGACAAGAGCAAGATTTTGGCGATAGTCACCGAAAAGGGCTCGCAGACGAGCCACACGGCGATACTTTCGCGCTCCCTCGGAATCCCGTGCGTGGTGGGCATTCCGGAGGTCGCCGAGAAGGTTTCGAGCGGCGACATGCTGCTCGTTGACGGCTACAACGGAATGCTTGTCATAAACCCGTCCGAGCGCACGCTTTCGCACTACACGGAGCTCGAGTCCGCCCAGAAAGAAATCGCGCTCGTGTACGCCACCTCCCTGCCGTATCCGTCGGTGACTCCCGACGGCCGCGCGTTTTCGGTCGAGATAAACATAAGCTCGCCGGAGGAGATTTCGGAGGATTCCGCCGTTGCCGCGTGCGACGGGGTCGGCCTTTTCAGAACCGAAAACTTTTTCATGGAGTTCGGCGGCTTCCCCGACGAGGAGAGCCAGTTCAAGGCGTACCGCGACGCCGCCCTCGCCGCGCGCGGAAAGCCGGTCGTCGTGAGAACCCTCGACCTCGGCGGCGACAAGAACCTGAGCCTCATGAAGGCGGTAAACAAGGAGGAAAACCCGTTCATGGGCTACCGCGCCATAAGGTTTTGCCTCGACCACAAGGACATTTTTCTCGCGCAGCTGCGGGCGATTCTCAGGGCGAGCGCATACGGCAAGGTGAAAATCCTCTTGCCTATGATAAGCTCCATACGCGAGGTCGAAAAGAGCAAGCTTCTGATAGAGCAGGCCAAGGGCGAGCTAGAAAAGGAAGGGCAGCCGTTCGACAAAAACCTGGAGCTCGGGGTTATGATAGAGGTTCCGAGCGCGGCGCTCACGGCGGACGTCATAGCCGCCGAATGCGACTTCATAAGCATAGGCACCAACGACCTCATTCAGTACCTTTTGGCGGTTGACCGCGTAAACGACCTCGTCGCCAACCTCTACGAGCCCACCCACACCGCGGTTATCCGCACGCTCGACATGGTGGTGGCGTCCGCCCTGAAAGCGGGAATACCCGCGTGCGTTTGCGGGGAGCTCGCGGCGGATCCGATTTTCGCGCCGCTTCTTTTGGGAATGGGGGTGACGGAATTCAGCATGTCGCCCAAGTCCGTAAGCGAGATAAAATTTCTGCTGCGCAAAGTTCCGTACGAAAAGGCGCGCGCCCTGCGCGACGAAGTTCTGGGCCTTAAACGCTCGCGCCAGATAGCGAGCTATCTGCGCTCCTTCCATTACGAGGCTCTCGAACGCTTCCTCAAATAAAACCATGCCCGACGCGAACACATTGCGCGCCATAGCCGCCATGAGGGAGGCGGGGCTCGACGTCGCCGACTCCGGGGACGATTTGTTTTTCGCCTCGCTCGACCACTCGCGGCACAGCTTCATGCCCGCGGCGCGCGTGCGCGCGCGCAAAGATTGCGACATTTGCTCCGCGCTCAAAATCGCCTCCGAATTCGGGGTTCCGATATGCCCGCGCGGTTCCGGCACGGGATGCTCGGGCGGGTGCGTCCCCGTCCGCGGCGGCGTCGTACTCGACCTTTCGGCGATAAATTTTATCGAGGTTTTCCCGTCTGACAGAATGGCGCGCGTCGGGGCGGGGGCCGTGACGGCCGACGTGGACGCGCGCGCCGCGCAGTTCGGCCTGATGTACGCGCCCGACCCGTCGTCGCACAAATATTCGTCGATAGGCGGCAACATCTCCTGCAACGCCGGCGGGCTGCGCGCGGCAAAGTACGGCAACACCCGCGAGAACGTCCTGGCGCTCACCGCTTTTCTGCCCGACGGCCGCAGGCTCGAATGCGGAAGGCCGCTTAAAAAATTTTCCGTCGGCCCGAATCTGAGGGATCTTTTCATAGGCTCGGAGGGTACGTTCGGAGTGGTGGCCGAGGCGTGGCTCAGGCTCGTGCCGCGCCCGCGCGCAAGGCTTGCGGTAATAGCGTTTCCGCGCTCCGACTCGGATGCTTTCGACGCCGTAGAAAAGCTCATGCTCTCTCCGCTGACTCCGGCGATTTGCGAATTTATGGACGCCGACACTCTCGCGTGCGTGCGCGCCAAAAATCCGTCCGCCGAAGTGGACGCCCCGGCGGGGGCCGCCGCGCTGCTGTTGGAGTTCGACGGCGAGCCCATTCAAGTCCGCGCCGACGCGGAGGAGGCGGAAAGGCTGTTGGCGGGGTGCGGGGCGCGCGCGGCGCGCGATGGGGCGGAGGCCGAGAGATTCTGGAAAATCCGCCGCGGCGCGTCGCAGGCGATGTACCTGCTCGCCGACTCCAAGGTAAACCAGGACATAGTGCTCCCGCTCTCGTCCGTCAAAAAATATTTCGAATTTTTCAAGAAGCTCTCGCGCGAGACGGGGTTGCCCTCTCCGGTGTTCGGGCATTCGGGCGACGGCAACTACCACATCCACTTCATGTACGACTCCGCCGTTTCCGGAGCGCGCGAAAGGGCGTGGAATGCAATGGAGGCGGCCGTCAAAAAGGCGGTCGAGATGGGGGGCGCGGTGTCGGGGGAGCACGGCATAGGATTTTTGAAGTCGAAGTATATGCCCTTCCAGCACGGAGCGGACGAGCTCGAAACCATGCGCGCGCTCAAAAAGATGTTCGACCCAAAGAACATTCTCAACCCGGGCAAAATCTGTTTCCCCGGAGCGGTGAAGGATATTCCCGCGCCGCTCACGGGCGTTCGCCTGCCGTGGGATTAGCGCGCGGCGGGCGATAAGTCTTGCAACTTGCGGCGGCGTTTCGTATCGTTCGCCGTTTTATTCAACGCGACATTTCAAAATTATGAAAAACGGCAAAAAAGACGCCCAGGCGAGCTGGGGAGGCAGGTTTTCAAAGGGGCCGAGCGAGCTCATGCTCAGGTTCAGCGAGTCGGTGTCATTCGACAGGCTGCTCGCGGAGTTCGACATACAAGGCTCCGTGGCGCAGGCCAAGATGCTCGCGCACACTGGCATCATTTCCAAGCGGGAATCCGCGCAGATAGTCGCGGGGCTATCCAAAATCCTCAAAAAAATCCGCGCCGGCGAATTCGCGTGGGACGAATCCCTCGAAGACGTCCACATGAACATAGAGCAGGCGCTCACGCGCGATGTTCCCGCCGCCGCGAAACTCCACACCGCGCGCAGCCGCAACGACCAGGTCGCGACCGATATGCGGCTTTTCTTCAAATTTGCGTGCGCCGAGGCGTCCGAAAAAATAGGCGGGGCAATAAGGGCGCTTTTGAAGCTCGCCGACGGCAACAGGCATATATTGATACCCGGATATACGCACATGCAGCGCGCGCAGCCGGTGAGCGCCGCGCACCACATTCTGGCGTGGGTGGAAATGCTCGCGCGCGACGCGGAGCGCTTCGGCTTTTGCGCGGAAGCGGCGAACGTCTCCCCGCTGGGCAGCGGCGCGATAGCCGGCACGACCCTGCCGATAGACAGGCTGTACTCCGCCTCCGAGCTCGGGTTCACGGATCCCGAAACGGGCGACCCGATAGTCACCGGCAATAGCATGGACGCCGTCGCCGACAGGGATTTGTTCCTCGAATTCGCCTTTGCGTGCGCGGTTTTCGGGACGCACCTTTCGCGCATTGCCGAGGACGTCATAATTTGGAACACGAGCGAATTCGCTTTTGTCAAGCTTCCAGACGAATTTACGACGGGCTCGTCGCTCATGCCGCAGAAGAAGAATCCGGACGCCTTTGAGCTGATGCGCGGAAAGTCCGCGCGGCTGATAGGCAATTTGAGCTCCATCTTTGCGCTCGTCAAGGGGCTGCCGCTGACCTATAACCGCGACTTGCAGGAGGACAAGCCGCCGGTGTTCGACTCTTTCGCCCAGATTTGCGTCTGCGCCGAAGTCCTTTCTGAATGCGCCCGCCGCATCAAGTTCAATCCGGATAAGTGCGCGGAGGCGGTTTCCGACCCCCTGTTGCTTGCGACGGACCTCGCCGACTACTTCGTGATGAGGGGCGTGCCGTTCAGGGAGGCGCACCACATCGTCGGCCGCCTCGTCGCGCTTTCGGAGAAGAAGTCGGTGCCTATAAACGAGCTTCCCGACTCAGACGTATTCGCGCTCTGCGACAGGGCGGACTCCTCGTGGAGGGAGGTTTTCGATTTGAAGCGCGCCATGGGCATGCGCGAAAAAATCGGAATGCCCGGGCCGAAGCAGATTGAGGCGCAAATAGCCGCGTGGCGCGAGATTTTCGCATAACTTTGGCAGGGGAGCCACCCCGTCTTTGGCGAGATTCTGTAAATTTCAATTACATGTCTTATGAGGATGAGGCGTTATGTTGTAAGAGAATATATACGCCATAAAATATAGACGGGTATTTGATTGTTGTTAAATAAAAAATTTCTGGATGCTTCCCCTCTTGATTATTATGATTTATATGTACAAAAGAATTGGGTTTTATGCATAAATCTATTGATACTTTTCTCAACAAAAATATATGCGGAGATTGTTTAGAGGTAATGCGGACAATGCCCGATGAGTCTGTTGATCTGATTGTGACGTCGCCTCCGTACAATCTTAAAAATTCGACCGGCAATGGCATGAAAGACGGCCGCGGTGGGAAATGGGCCAATGCCGCTTTGATAAACGGGTACGCCAATTATGGTGATTGTATGCCCGCAGACGAGTACGCAAAATGGCAAAGAGACTGTTTAACGGAGATGTTTCGTTTGTTAAAAAATGACGGCGCTATTTTTTACAACCACAAGTGGCGCGTGCAGGCGGGACTATTGCAAGATAGGCAGGATATAGTCTCCGGTTTCCCAATACGGCAAATTATAATTTGGCGGCGTAAGGGGGGGATAAACTTTAATGCGGGATATTTTTTGCCAACTTATGAAGTTATTTATATGATAACAAAACCGGACTTTAAGTTGGCAAAAGGTGCAAATTCTTACGGCGATGTCTGGGAATTCACTCAGGAAATGAAAAACCCGCATCCTGCGCCATTTCCTATAGCGATGATAGATAGAATCATCCAATCAACAAACGCAAAAATAGTGTTGGATCCTTTTATGGGCAGCGGAACAACTGCTATTGCCGCGTTGCAGAATGACAGATATTTTATAGGGATTGAAAAATCGCAGGAGTATGTTGAGATGGCAAATAGGCGGATTGCAGAAAATGATCGGCAATCTCAAATGAAATGGTAAATGAAATGTCTATAATTTATACAAAGGAATCTTTGATAGCGAGGCTGAAGGAAATTCGCAGTATGGGTTGGATTCAGGGCCGCGACACCAGAAATGACGGCAATGTCGGCAACACTTTGGAAGATTTGCTTGGAATTACGGAAAACAACCTGCCTATACCAAACGCGGCCGAATGGGAATTAAAAGCGCAAAGAAAGAATACGGCGTCTTTAATGACGATGTTTCACATGGAGCCTTCTCCGAGGGCGTTGCGCCTTGTCCCGCAAGAGTTGATACCCATATATGGGTGGAAGCATAACAAGAGAAACCGCGCTGGCGAACATTATGCGGAAAATGAAAGAAGTTTTCGCATGACGATGAACGCCGTATCGCCAACAGATAGGGGATTTAAAATAAAAATAGATAAAAACGAGAGAAAGTTTATAGTTTATTTTGATGGGAATGCCGTTGATTCTAGACATTCAGAATGGCTTGAAATGGTAAAGCAAAATTTATCTAACTTTAAGGATTACGTTGCTCCATACTGGGGTTTTGACGATGTATTTCATAAAGCGGGTAAGAAATTGCCAAATTGTTTTTACGTTGTTGCAGATAATAAAGTTGAAAACGGAATAGAAATGTTTTTGTATGAAAAAATATATAAATTGTCTCATTTTTCTTTAGATAAATTTGTAGAAGCGGTGGAAAATGGAATGATTTATATAGAATTCGATGCAAGAACGGGGCATAATCACGGTTCAAAATTTAGAATGAAAAATGGCGGATTGCAAAATTTATATGATAATGTTGAAATTATATGATTTTATTAAAACCCCTAAAAGACGAATATATAATTTAATGGAAGAAGTAAAAACCAAATTATCTCTATGTATGTCAATTTAGTGGGTTTTATTTTTTTCAAGATAGGAGATTTTTTGATTTTCCCCGTTTGGCAAAACGCGCCGGAAGGAGTTTTTCTTTCCGGCGCTTTTTTTGCATTCGCGCTTCGCGCGCGGGCGCAGGTTTTCGGCGCGGCGGCGCGTTTTTATGCGTGTTTTTGAATCTGCCGCACTGCGCGCTTTCAGAAGTCGGCGGTTTGTTTCCGGAATTTTTTAGGCCGCTCTGGACGTTTCCGCATGGCGCAAAAAGAGGGGCGGCGAATTTCCCGGCACCCCTCTTTTGGAAAATTTCCCGACGGAAAAGGTCTTCGCTATATGCCGTCGATTTGCTCGGAGAGATATTTTACCAGTTCGCCTTCGCTCATGCGCACCTGTTTTGTAGTGTCGCGGTCGCGCAGGGTGACCGTGCCGTCGCCCTCCACGGTCTGGAAGTCCACGGTGATTCCGAACGGGGTTCCGATTTCGTCCTGCCTGCGGTATCTCCTGCCTATCGCGCCGGCGGCGTCGAAGAATACGTTCCAGCGGCGGCGGAGTTTGGCGTAGAGCTTTTGCGCGCGCTCCATGAGCTCGGGCTTGTTCTTGACGAGCGGGAACACCGCCGCCTTGAAGGGCGCGACGCGCGGGCTGAATTTGAGCAGCACGCGCTTTTCCGCCTGCCCCTTGTCGTTGGGCACTTCGTCCTCCTCGTACGCGGCGGTCATCACAGCCAGAAACGTGCGGTCCACGCCGAGCGACGGCTCTATGACGTGCGGCAGGTATTTTTCCTTGCGCGCCTCGTCGAAGTATTCGAGGTTTTTGCCGGAGGCGTTCTGGTGCTGGGTGAGGTCGAAATTCCCGCGCACGGCGATTCCCTGCAATTCCTGCAAGCCGTGCGGGAAATGGAAAGTGATGTCCGTGCACGCCTTTGCGTAGTGCGCGAGTTTTTCCTGAGGGTGGACGTCCTCGGCGAGCCTGTCGGCGGGGATTCCGATGGATACGAACCACTTTTTGCAGGCGTCGATCCAGTCGCGGTGCATCGTCTTCCAGTCGTCGTAGGGCGAAATGAAGTACTCGATTTCCATCTGTTCGAACTCGCGGCTGCGGAATATGAAATTGCGGGGCGTGATTTCGTTGCGGAACGCCTTGCCGATTTGCGCGATGCCGAAGGGGACTTTGACGCGGCTCGTGTCGCAGACGTTTTTGAAGTCGGCGAATATTCCCTGCGCGGTCTCGGGGCGCAGGTAGGCGACGGCGGTTTCGTCGCGCAACGCGCCTACGTATGTCTGGAACATCAGGTTGAAATCGCGCGGGGGAGTGAGGGAGCCCGGCTTGCCGGTGGCGGGGGAGGGAATGAGGGCGTATTCGTCGGGGGAGGCGTCCATGTAGTTTTTGAGGACGACGGGTTCGAGCTCTCCCTGCTTGGCGAGCTTTCTCTTGAGCTCGGCGGCTTTCTTCTCGGCCTCCGCCTGCATGTTTTCGTCTTCGAGCGCGCTGACGTACCCGATTGTCTCGCCCGCGACTTTCACCTGCGCGAAGAAAATCTGGTCTGCCCTAAAACGCAGCTTGGACTCTTTGCAGTCCACCATGGGGTCGGAAAATCCCGCGACGTGCCCGGAGGCGCGCCACACGTCCGGGTGCATTATTATGGAGGCGTCGAGCCCCACGATGTCGTCGCGGCCGTGGACAAAATCGTTCCACCACGCCCTCTTGATGTTGTTTTTGAGCTCCACGCCCAGCGGCCCGTAGTCGAAAAATCCGTTGAAGCCGCCGTAGATTTCGGACGAGCGGTAAATAAACCCCCTGCGCTTGCAGAGGCCCTCGATTGTTGCCATGTCGACCATAATGAAAAAATAAGCGGCAAGACTAACCCGCCCGCCGCGTTTGTCAACACCGCTTTGCCCCGTCAGGCGAGGCGGCAGCGCGAGAGCAGATCCGCGTCGGCGAGGATTTCGCCGATTTCCCCGCGCGCCGCGAGCCTCCCGCCGTCGAGAACCGCCGCGGTTTTGCAGACGCTCCTTGCGAAGTCCATGTCGTGCGTCGATATGATTTTCGTCTGGGGAAAGGAGTTCAGGAGCTCCGCGAGCTCGCGCTTTCCGCGGGGGTCGAGCTGCGCGCTCGGCTCGTCGAGCAGCATTATTTCCGGGCGCATGGCGGCGACCCCGCAGATGGCGGCCCGCTTTTTTTCGCCTTCCGAAAGCCCGTGCGGGGGCCTGTCGGCGAGGTTCGATATCGAAAATTTTTCGAGCCATTCGCGCGCGGTTTCGAGCGATTCGCCGCGCGAAAACCCGAGGTTTTCCACGCCGAAGGCGACGTCTTCGAGTATCGTCTGGCAAAATAGCTGGTCGTCGGAGTTCTGGAATACCAGCCCCGCGAGGGCGCGTATCCTGCGCAGATTTTTTTTCGCGACTTCAAGCCCGCATACCTCCGCGCGCCCCGAGAGTATCGGCGCGAGCCCCATCAGCGATAGCATGAGCGTTGATTTGCCAGCGCCGTTCGCGCCGAGCAGCGCGCAGGACTCCCCGCTTTCCACGCGCAGGCAGAGGGATGAAACCGCGGGGGTCTTGCCGCCGTCCCGCGAGGCGGATAGGGAAAACGTCTCTATCATGAAAAAATCCTTTCCGGAAGAAACCTGAACGCGGCGCAGACGCACGCGAAAGCGGCGGCGGCAATGAAATCGGAGGCAGAGGCGCGCCCTGAAAATCCCCCGCGCGGAAATTTGGCCTCAAATCCCCGCGCGCGCATGGCGTCGTACACGCTCGCCGCGCGGTCGAGGCTCCTGAGCATGAGCGAGCCCGCGAGCTTCGGCCAGTCCGAAATTTTCGCGGCGCCCCCGATTCTGCCGGAGCGGGCTGAGTACGCCGCTCCCATGCGTTTGGCCTCGCCGGAAATTATGGGAATGTAGCGCATGGTAAGCGACATTTGCAGCGCCACGGGGCAGGGCACCCCGAGGGCGGCGAGCCCTTTCGCCATTTCGTTCGGCGAGGCTACCTGCGAAAACGCAACCGCGGCCATGGCGCACTCCCACGCCTTGGCGCACAGCACCGCGAGCGACACTGCGCCCGCCGGAATTTTTGCGAGTCCGAAATCGAGCGGCGGGGAGGCGTCGAGCCACGGGTTTGCCGCGCCTATCGCGAGCGCGACGGGGATTGCGGCGAGCGAATTTTTCAGCGACCTGCCCACGTCTTTCGAATACGCGCAAACGGCGAAGAGCGGCAGCGAGGCGAATATGCAGACGCCGGCCAGGTCGTATTTGGGAAACGACACCGCAAAGCACGCGTAAATGAACGCGAGCGCGATTTTCAGCGCGGGCGAAAAGGCGGGGCGCGGAACGCCGGCGGTCTCCCCGCCGCTGCCCGGCGGAGTTTCGAAATTATGAGGCACTGTCCGGTTTTCTCAATAAAAATCCGAGCGCGCACGCCGCGGCGAGGGCGGCGAAAGTTCCCGCGATTCCGGCTGCGGCGCCCCCCAGGGCGGATTCCGAGCCGGGCAGGTTGTAGTCGGGCAGCACCGCCGAGGAGTTTTGGATTTTTTCGGACGCGGAATGCGCGGGGGTGTCGGCGGAGATTTCCGCGCCTTTTGCGGCGCGCTCCACCGACCATTCCAGCCCGTCGGGGTCGGAGGATGCGGCGAGCGACAGCCCGCCCGCCATCGCGACAGCGGCTATCATTAGCGCGGCGCACGCCGATTTTGCGGGGGTTTTCGGGGTTTTCTCGAAGACCTCGGGGCGCGAGGATTTCAAAAACGCGAGAACCGCCCCCGTCAGCGCGCCCTCAACCGCGCCTATCGCAAGATGTATCGGCTGCATCAGCAGCGCGAACGTTTTAAAAGGCAGCTCCGTCACGCCCGAGCAGAGGGTTTCGAGCACCACCCCGAACGCCCCAAGCTGGAGGGCGGCGACGCATCCGAGTATGGAAGCCGCCATTATGCGGGCGGGGCTTTTCATCCCTCCGGCTATGGGCGCGAATATCAGCGGGTACGCCACAAAGCACGGGAAGAAGCCCATGTTGAAAATGTTGCACCCCAGCGCGAGAATCCCCCCGTCGGCGAACATGAACGCCTGTATCGCCAGCACGCAAGAGAGCGCGATGAACGCCCCGTGGCTGCCGAGCACCGCCGCCAACAGCATCCCCCCCCCTATGTGGCCGCTCGAGCCCGTCCCGGGGATTGCGAAATTTATCATCTGCGCCGCGAAGACGAACGCGCCCATCACGCCCATGAGCGGAACGCGCGCGGGCTCGAAATTTTCTTTCAGCCTGCGCGCGCTGTTCCAGAGCAGCCCCGCGCTTGCGGCTATCATGACTCCGCCCACCGCGGGGGAGACGAGTGCGTCGGCCATGTGCATATGTTTTTCCTTTCTTTGGCTAATCGTATTGGATTGGCTTTCGGGGAGGCGCCCCCTTTGGCCCGCTACCGCCCGAGAAATTCCGCGACGAGCGACTTCACCGCGCCTTCCGTATCGTCTGGCGCGAGCACGGCGGAGACCGCCACTATGCGCCTTCCGCCCGCGGCGCGGACGGCGCGCGCCGTCCGCGCGTTGACGCCGCCTATGCAGAACCACGGCAGGTCGGGGTTCGACGCCGCGACTTTCCGCACGAGCCCGAGCCCGACGGGCTCGCGCCCCGGCTTGGTTCCCGTGGCGTAAATCGGCCCCACCGCGAAGTAGTCGAGGATGCCGGACATCGCGTCGGCCGCGGCCGCCTGCTCTTCGGAATGGGTCGAGAGCCCGAGCGCGCGGTTTTTGCCTATCTCGCGGCGGGCGTCCTCGGGCGCGCCGTCGTCCTGCCCGATGTGCAGCCCCGCGTTGGGGATGAGCGAACATATTTCGGCGGCGAGCTCAATGTCGTCGTTTATTATAAAGAGCGTGTCGGGGCGATTTTTGAAGAGCGGAAGCAGGTTGAATGCGAGGTTGCGGCGCGTTGGGGAATCTTCCTTTTTTGCGCGCAGCTGTATTATTTTTGCGCCCGCGTCCGCCATCTGCTCGCACTTGGAAAACATATCTTCATGCGCGACATAGCCCGTGTCGGCGATTCCGTAAAAGACGCAGTCGGAAATGCGGCGCGAGAGGGAGCCCATATTTTACTTTTCCGCTTCGGAATCCTTTTTGGACGGGGAAGAGTCAACGCCGTCGAGCGCGGGAACGCCGCCTGACAGGAGCACGTCGTCGGAGTCGTCGTCGAGGTTCGCGGGCGGGAGAAATTTTGCGGCGGGCTTGTATATGAGCCCCTTGAATCCCGTCACGCGCACGTCTATCCTGCCGAGCTTCTCCACGCCGAGGTGCTCGCGGAAAGCGCTCGTGAGGGCCTTCTGGATTTCGGCCGTCGCGTCGGTGAGGCTCTGCCCCGATTCGAGTTTAAGCGAAACGTTCATGCATAGCCTTCCGCGCCGCGTGTAGATTTTCACGTCCGGGCGGTTGAGCGCGCCGAGGCTGTAGCACACGCTCTGGACGAGCTCGTCCAAAGCCTTGCGCGAAACCTCCACCACTCCCGCGCGGTTGTCGAAGAGCTTTATGGGCCTGTACGCGCCCTTTATCTTGCGCAGGGCGACGAGCAGCAGGAACGCCGCGAGAGCCCCCCCGAGCATTTCGGGCGCGCGCGGCTGATTCCACGCGACCCTTATGAATTCCACCGCGGTGCCCGTGAAGTCCGCCGCCTTTGTTATGAAGTCCTCGAATGTCATTTTTGCGTTTCTTGCCTGAAATTAAAATTTGCGGCCGCGAATCTTCAAGCCTATTTATCGAACGAGAGGTCGTCCGGCCACTCGCGCGGGTAGCCGTCCGCCTTTCCCTTTTTGCAGGCGTCTATTATTGCCAGCCCGCTGCCGAGCGCGATGATGTCGCGCGCGGGGTCGGTGTTGTTGAAAATTTTCCAGAGCATTTTTGAGAAGTCGGAGACGTCGATTTCGGCGTCGAAGAAGGCGAGGGCTCGGAAAAATCCGTCGAACAGCCCGCTGCGCGCGCACTTCTCGGCGATGGACCTGCCGCTCCTGCCGTCCTTGTCGAGCGACACGGCGCAGAAGGCGTCGGCGAATTTCACGGCGGCCACCCCTCCGAGCTCCTTGCGCAGGAAGTCCGAGATTTTTTCCATTTGCGCGCCGTCGGGGATTTTGAGCGGCTTGGGCGCGCGCGGCTCTTCTGAGGGCAGGCGGGGGGTGAGGTCTATCGAAATCTTCGAGCCTTCGAGCGGGCGCGGGGAGGCGTGGTCGAGCGCGTCGAGAACTCCGGAGGATATTTCGATGTCCGAGGACGGGTCGAACGAATTTTTAAAAAGCTCCCAAACCTGCGCGAGATCCGACGGGTCGGTTTCCTCCCCGACCGCGACGACGCACTTGCAGAAGCTCATCTGCCCCGCGCCCCATATGCCGCTTGCGAGCCTGCGCGCGTGCGCGGGGAACTCCTTGCGCAGCGAGACGACGGAGATGTTGTGGAAAACCCCTTCCCAAGGCAGGAAATATTCGCGTATGTCGGGGTTTACCGCGCGCAAGAGAGGCAGGAAAATCCGCTCGGTCGCCTTTGCCATGTAGCAGTCCTCCATCGGGGGCGGGCCGACGAGGGTTGCGCAGTAGAGGGGGTTCCGCTTCCGCGTCAGCGCCGTCACGTGGAACACGGGGTACATGTCGGGGAGGGAATAGTAGCCCGTGTGGTCGCCGAACGGCCCTTCAAGCCTCCTCTCGCCGGGATCGACGTAGCCCTCGAGGACGAATTCGGCGTCTGCGGGAACCTCCAAGTCCACGGTTTTGCACTTTGCGAGCCTGACCCCCGACTTCCGCAGAAATCCCGCGAGCAGGAGCTCGTCCGCTCCCCTCGGAAGCGGGGCGGTGGCGGCGTATATCGTCGCCGGATCGGCGCCTATCGCCACCGCGACCTCCATGCGCCTGCCGAGTTTTTCGTATTCCCTGAAAAAGTGCGAACCGTCCTTGTGGACGTGCCAGTGCATTCCCGTCGTGTTTTTGTCGTAGATTTGCAGGCGGTACATCCCGAGGTTGCGCATTTTGCCGTCCGCGGACTTCGTGAAGACGAGCGGCAGCGTGACGAACCGCCCTCCGTCTTTCGGCCAGCATTTGAGCACGGGGATTTCCGACAGGTCAACATCGTCCCCGAACTTTGCGACTTCCTGGCAGGGGGGCGTTCCGGAAACGGTTTTCGGGAATATTTTTAAGAGGGGGAAGAGTTTTTTTGCGGCGGAAAATATGTCGGAAAAGGCTTTCGGCGGCGACATTTCGGCGATTTGCGCGATTTCTTCGCCCGATTCCGCCAGCGACTTTGCGCCGATTGCAAGAGACATCCTGCGGTCGCTTCCGAACAGGTTTGCCGCCACGCAAAACGCCCTTTTCCCGCCGTCGACGACGTTCTCGAAGAGAAGCGCCTTGCCTCCTCCGGGCTTTTTGGACTCCGCGTCGACGATTTTCGATATTTCGATTTCCGGAGAGACGGGCTCTTTCACGCGGCGCAGTTCTCCGAGAGAGTCGAGCAGTTCGATGAATTCGCGTATGTCTTTGAAAGCCCTTTTCACAGCCCCCACTCCTTCACGGTTTCGCTTTCAAAGCCCATCGCCGCCGCCGCCCTCGCCGCGATGAAATCCGCGAGGTCGAGGACGGATTCCGGCTTCCCGTAGAACGCGGGGCACGCAGGCATCACGACCGCCCCCGCGAGGAACAGAGACCTCATATTCTCGATGTGCGAGAGCGCAAGGGGCGTCTCGCGCGGGCAGACGACTAATCTTCTGCGCTCTTTGAGCGCGACTTCCGCCGCCCGCACGAGCAGGTTGTCCGCCGCAGAGTTTGCGATTTTCCCGAGGGTGTTCATCGAGCACGGCAGGACCGCCATCGCGCCGAAGCGGAAAGAGCCGCTCGCGGGGGGCTCGCCGAAGTCTCCGATGCCGCACATTCTGAGCGTCCCGAGCGCGGCGCCCTTGCCGAGCTGCGAGGTTATCGCGCTTTCAAAATCCGCAAACGGCGTCTCCTGGGCGAGGATTTTTTTAGCGGCGTCGGTCGGTATGCAGTAGAGCTCCGCGCCCGCTTCCAGCAGAATTTTGGCGAGCCTGAGCGCGTATACGGAGCCCGACGCCCCGCTTATTCCGAGAACCGCCCTGCGGTTTTTCCGGCTGTCGCTGGTTTCTTGGGCGGTCATAGTTGCAGTTCGCACGCGACCCCGAAAAATCCGAGCCATGCGGAGGCGACGTTTATGTAAAAAAATACGGCGTTGACGAATGCGTTCCCGCCGAAGAGCACGGCCAATACCCCGAAGGCGTACAGGGCGGCTATCGCCGAGGCGCACGCGAAGTACGCGGCCCCGAGCCCGAACAGTTTTCCGGCAAGAAAAAACAGCGCGGCGGAAACCCCGAGCGAAGCCGCGGCGACGGCGAGCGCGCCGCCCCTGCCGAAAGAGGCGGGCACGGAGTGCAGATTTTCGCGCGTGTCGAATTCCATGTCTTGCAGCGCATAGATGATGTCGAAGGCGGCTATCCCGAAAAACAGCGCGCCCGACAGCGCGAGAATCCGCGGGTCGAGCGATCCGGAGGCGGCGATCCACGCGCCCGCCGGCGCGAGCGCCAGCGCCAGCCCCAGAACGTAGTGGGCGGCGGCCGTAAACCTCTTGGCATAGGAGTACCCGAATAGAACCGCGAGCGCGGGAAACGACAAAATAAAGCACGCCCGGTTTATAAAGTATGCGCAGGCGACGAACGCCGCGGCGGAGGCGGCGGTGAACGCCGACATTGCACGGGGGGAAATTTCGCCGGTGGCGCTCGGGCGGTTTTTTGTGCGGGGATTTTTGGCGTCGAGCTCCCTGTCGGCGATTCTGTTGAACCCCATGGCGGCCGATCTCGCAGAGGCGAATGCGGCGACGCACAGCAGGATCTCGCGCAGTCCGAACGCCGCCCCGCAAATGTCGGCGAGGCACAGCGCGGAGAGCGCGAAGGGCAGGGCGAACAGGGTGTGCTCTACCTTCACGAGCCTCGCGTAAACTGCGGCTTCTCTTATAAGGTTCATCGCCGCAATATCGCATTTGCGCGCGCGCCGCGCAACAATTTTTATCCGCCAAGCAAAATGTTGACAAAGCGGGAGCCCGGGGCATTTTCAAAAAAATGGCATATTTTTCGGACAGATCTTTTGAAATGGGCAGGGAGGAGGCCCTCGAGCTCCTGAAAAACGGCTCCGCCATAGAGCTTGGCGAGCGCGCGGACGCCGTGCGGCGCAAGCTTCATTCCGACCGCGCCTACTATACGGTAAACGCCGCCATAACCTATTCCAACATTTGCGAGGTTTTGTGCCCGATATGCTCCTTTTCAAGAAAAGAGGGGCAGGAGGGCGCGTATTTGCTGACCCCCGACGAGGTTCGGGAGCGCGCCAAAAAATTTTCCGAAATGGGCGCGGAGGAAATCCACATAATCGGCGGGATATATTCAAAGCTTCCGTTCAGCTATTATATAGACATAGTGAAGGCGGTCAAGAGCGCCGACGAAAAGCTGAACGTCGTGGCGTTTACGGCGTCGGAGTGCGCGTTGATGTCGCGCGTGTCGGGCAGGCCGCTCGGGGAGGTTTACGCCAAATTGAAGGAAGCCGGCGTGAGCGCCCTCCCCGGGGGAGGGGCGGAAATCTTCGAGAAGTCGGTGCGCGACAAAATCGCCCCCGACAAGCTCTCGGCGGACGAGTGGATAAACGCGATGCGCATAGCCCACAGCGAGGGGTTGAAGACCAACGCCACCATGCTGTACGGGCACATAGAAACCCCCGAGAGCGTCGTGGACCACCTGTTCAGGCTGCGCGAGCTCCAGTCGGAGACGGGCGGATTCAAGGCGTTCGTCCCGCTCCCGTTCCGCAGGGGCGCGAGCAAAATACCGGCGAAGTCTTCGGCGTCGTACGACCTGAAAGTCTGCGCGCTCGCGAGAATCGTGCTCGGGAATTTTCCGCATCTCAGGGTGCCGATAACCCATTACGGCGACAGGTTTGCGCAGGTGCTCCTAAACTTCGGCGCCGACGACATAGGCGGAACCCACTGGCGCGAGGAGGTCGCGACCGCGGCGGGGGCGGCTCCGGAGGACCGCGACGAAAATTTCATGCGCCGCGCCATAATCGCGGCGGGCTTCGAGCCGGTGAAATCCAACTCCAACTATGCCGTTTAGCCTCGGGAAAGTATCTTACATAAACGCGCTGCCGCTCTTTTGTGCGGGCGGGTTCGAGGGGTTTGAGGTTTTTTCTGAACCCCCGTCGAGCCTCAACGCGCGCGTTGCGCGCGCGGAGCCGGCGGCGGCGATGATTTCGCGGTGGGTCTACGAGGACGGCGCGGACGCGCTCTACGGCGTGCTTCCGGAGTACGGGATTTTCGGCGACGGCGAAATCATGTCCGTGAAAATCTTTTCAAAAGTCCCGTTTGAGGATTTTCCCAAGACCTCCATATTCATAACGTCGGAGACGGGGACTTCCTCGCGGGCTTTCGCGTTTCTCTTTAAGAAAAAGTACGGCGCGGACATATTTTCGATGCCGCGCGCAACTCTCGAATCGGCGGATGCCGCGCTGCTTATCGGCGACGAGGCGCTCGCTTTCCCCCCGCGCGAGTTTTGCGCCGACCTCGGGGAAATGTGGAGGGAGGAGGTCGGCTTGCCGATGATGTATTCGGTTTTCGCCGTCCGCAGGGACGTGGAGGGAGAAGTCGCGCCGATGCTGCGCGAGGGCATAGAGAAGTCGCTTGCGGCGTTTGAAGCCGACCCCGGAGCCGTGGTGGATTCCGCCCTCCGCGTTCTGGAGCGCGCGGGAAGGCGGTGTTCGCGCGCGGTTCTCGAAAAGTATTACTCGCGCCTCAAATATTCGCTGCCGCCGGAAACGTTTAAAAAAGCATTCGATTTTGTAGCCGCCCATGCAGGAGCCTGAAAAATTTTCCGCGGGCGCCAGAATATCGCGCGCGGACGCGCTGAAACTTGAAAGCGCGCCTCTCTTTAAGCTCGCCAGGCTCGCGGCGTCGCGCCGCGCGGGCGGGGGTACTGCGGGGTATGTCGTAAACCGCATGATAAACTATTCCAACGTCTGCGCGGCGCGCTGCAAATTTTGCGCCTACCACGCAAAGGCCGGCGTCGTGCCTCCGTTCAGGCTATCCGACGGCGAGATATTCGATCTCTGCGCGGACGCCGTGGAAAGGGGGGGAGTCCAGATAATGCTCCAGGGCGGCCTCCACCCCGACTTCACGCTCGAATGGGCCCAGAGGCTGCTTTCGCGCGTGAAATCGGCGTTCCCCAAGCTTTGGCTGCACGTATTTTCTCCGTCGGAAATCGTCTGGTTCGCGCGCGGGGCGGGCGTTTCAATCGCCGAGGCGGTGCGCCGCCTGAAAGCCGCGGGCGCGGATTCCGTCCCGGGCGCGGCCGACCTTCTCGTGGAGCGCGTAAGGGGCGAACTTTGCCCCGGCAAGTGCTCGGTCGGGGAGTGGAGGGAGGTTATGCGCGCGCTCGCGGAAAACTCGATGAGCTCGTCGGCGACCATGACTTTCGGAATGGGCGAAACTTTCGCCGAAAGGATAGAGCACCTGGACGTCGTGCGCGGGACGCAGGACGAGACGGGAGTGTTCAAGGCGTTCATAGCGTGGCCGGTCTCGCCCGAGCGCACGGGGATAGAGCGGCGCGTGGAGCGGGCGGGGGCGGTTGAATTTTTAAGGACGCTGGCGGTCGCGCGGATATACCTCGACAACATCGAGCACATGCAGTCCGGCTGGCTCACGGAGGGGCTGAAAGTCGCGGAGGTCGCGCTCCTGTTCGGGGCGGACGACGTCGGCGGGGTGCTGATGGACGAGATGGTTGTGCGCGCCGCCGGAATCGACAACCGCGCGACAGCTGAAAACATGCGCGCCGCAATCCGCTCTGCGGGATTCCGCCCCCGCGAAAGGGGCGGCCTGTACGAAACATTGAGGGAATTTTAAAGCTATGAAATTCGCCATCACCCCGTGCCCCAACGACACGTTTTCCTACGGGGCGCTCGTCTCCGGAAGGATAAAGTCCGACTTCGAGTTCGAGTTTCTCGACATAGAGGAGCTCAACCTCGCCGCCGAAAGCGGAAAGTACCCCCTGACCAAGCTGTCATTCCCCGCGTATCTGAAAAACGCCGCCCGCTACGAGCTCATGGACGCGGGCGCGGCGCTCGGGCTGGGCACCGGCCCCGTGCTGGTTGTGCGCAAAGGGGAGAAGTTCGACCCGTCGAAGCCCGTTCTCGTGCCGGGAATGAACACGACCGCCGCGATGCTGCTCAAATTCTATGCCGGAGCGGGGCTCGACTTGCGCCCCGCGCATTTCCGCGGCATATCTTCCGCCGTCGCGCGGGGCGAGGCCGACGCCGGAGTTTTGATACACGAGGGGCGGTTCGTGTTTTCGGGAGAAGGGCTGGAGCTCGCCGCCGACCTCGGGGGATTCTGGACCGAGCGCACGCGGCTTCCCGTGCCGCTGGGCTGCATATGCGTGCGCAGGGATTGCGCCCGCCTTCGCGAATCCGCGGAAAGCCTCATCCGCGAGAGCATATCCGCCGCGTTCGCCGACCCCGATTCCGTCATGGGATTTGTGAGGGAAAAGGCGCAGCATCTCGACGGCGGCGTTTTGCGCAAGCACATATACGCGTTCGTCAACGACTATTCGATGGACATATCCAGGATACGCGGGGAGCTTCTGGACGGCCTCGCCAGGTGCGCGCTATGAAAAAGGGCGTGATATTCGCCGCCGCAATTAGCGAGGTCGGCGGAGTTTTGAACTCGCCGAAGTTCGGGTACCGCAGGGTTTCGGAAAAGCCTTTCGAGGTTTGGGAAAACCCGACGAAGGTTGCGGTTATTACGGGAATAGGGCTTGCGAACGCCGCGACCGCGCTCGCGTGGGCGGCCGGCGAATACGATTTCGATTTTGCCGTGAACATAGGCGCGGCGGGGGCGGCGTCCGGAAAATTCGGGGCGGCGGACGTCGGCGCGTATTTTGACATAACGAGAATCGCGTGCGTTGAGCCCTACTGCGAAACCGTCTACGAGCTCGGCGCGCTCGGCGGCGCGCGCACAGCGACCCTCGCGACTTCGAGCCGGCCGGCGTCCACCGCCGCGCAGAGGGCGCGGGCCGCCGGATTCGGCGAGCTTGTTGACATGGAGGGCTGGGCGCTCGCGAGGGCGGCGGAGGCATTTTCCAAAAAGCTGTTCGTCCGCAAAATTCTGACCGACTTCTCGCCGGAATGCGACATCAAAGCCGGCATACTTTCGGTGTGCGCGGCTCTGGGGGAGCTTGAAAATTTTTGGATATAAGCCTTGCGTAGGCGGGCATGCGCCGCCACTAATGAAGCGATGAAAATGAGAGGGAAAATTGCCTGCGCCGCATTCGCGGCCGCTTTTGCGGCGGCGCTGTTCGTGTGGGCGTTTTTCTTCTGGCAGCGCGAGATTGAAGTGTTTTTGGCGGATGTCGGCGCGTATTTAAGGGACAACCTGGGGCTTTTGGAGGGCGTTCCGCTCTTCGTCTATTCGCTTGTGATATTCGTTCTGCCGATATTCTTTCTGCCGGTGACGCCGGTATTCGTCCTCGCGGCGGCGCGCGCGGAGTCGGAGCCGATGCTTGCCATACTCTTTTGCTGCTGGCTCGGGGTGACGCTCAACATAGTCGCCTCATACTTCATATCCAAAAAATTCGGCGCGTTTTTGCGCCGCAAGCTCGAGGCGCGCGGCCTGAACGTCCCGAGGCTGCCGCCTTACGAGCAGTACGAGTTCGTGTTTCTCATGCGCATGATACCCGGCAATCCGCTCGCGGTGCAAAACTACGCATTGGGGCTCGCGGAAGTTCCGTTCTCGAAGTATGTGGTAGTATCCCTGCCCATCCAGTACGTCCAGATTTTCGGTTATGTGTACCTCGGGGAGGGCTTCTTTACGGGCGGGGCCGCGAAAATAGCGATTGCGGGTTCGTTTTTTGTGATTCTGGCGATAGTGGCGCGAATGCTTGACAAGCGCTACGGGCACAAGTTGAGGGGGGGTGGCGATGGAGTTTCTTAAACAGAGCGACGAGGTTTTGGGCGTCGGGGAGTTTTCGCGGCGCTTCAAGATGCTCGTCAAGACGCGGATTCCCGAGCTGTGGCTGAAAGGGGAGATCTCGAACCTCAAAACCTATTCGAGCGGGCACACGTACTTTACCCTCAAAGACGACGAGGGGGCGATTTCGGCGGTGCTGTTCAAGGGGTATTCGCGCGGGATGTCGTTGCGGCTCGAGAACGGAATGCGGATTTTCGCCTTCGGGGAGATTTCCATTTACGAGGCGCGCGGAAGCTACCAGATAGTGGTGAAGGCGGTGATTCCCGACGGCGCGGGAAGCCTTGCGGCGCGCTTTCAGGCATTGAAGGAAAAACTGTCCGCCGAGGGGCTTTTCGACGCCGCGCGCAAAAAGCCGGTGCCGCTTCTGCCGCGCCGCATAGCGGTCGTGACGTCGCCGTCGGGGGCTGCGATACGCGACTTTTGCAGGATACTCTCGCGCAGGGGCTGGAAGGGGGAGGTGGTCGTCATACCCTCGCGCGTGCAGGGCGCGGAGGCGGCGGAGGAGCTTGCGGAGGGGCTGGAAAAGGCTTCCGAATTCCGCTTCGGCGACGGCGCGGGCTTCGACCTCGCCGTCCTTATGCGCGGCGGGGGCAGCCTCGAGGATCTCTGGCCGTTCAACGAGGAGGCTCTCGCGCGCGCCGTCGCCGCGTGCCCGCTGCCCACGATTTCCGCCGTGGGCCACGAAATAGACTTCACCCTTTCCGACTTCGCCGCGGACCTCCGCGCGGAGACCCCGAGCGCGGCGGCGGAGCTCGTCTCCAGCGCGGCGATAGAGGCGAAAACCAGGCTCGACTCCGCGGAATCCGCCCTTAAAAACGCGGCTGCGGCGCGCCTCGAAGCCCTGCGCGCAAACCTTGAATCGCTGTCCGGAGCGCTGAGGCTAAATTCGCCCGAGGCTAAAATAAGGGAGCTCTGGCTCGGGCTGGATTCGATCGAATCGCGCATTGCGGCGGCGGTGGCGGGCGCGCTTGCCGGGCGCAAGTCGGAGTTTTTGCGCGTTCGCGCCGATTTTGCCGCGCTGTCGCCCGCGCGCAGGATCGAAATGTATTCCCAAAAGCTCGACTATCTCGAAAAGCACATCGGGTTGCTCGGGGTCGATAGCGCCCTGAACCGCGGGTTTGCCGTAGCCGTCGATTCAAAAGGGGGATTTATTTCGAGCGCGGCGGATGTTCCGGAGGGCGCGTTCGGGCTGCGCTTCGCCGACGGGGAGGTCTCCGTCAAAAAGGCCTGATTTGCCGCCGCCGCGCGCGTTGCGCGGACGGGCGGGGGATGGCGCGCAGAGGGTCAAAAATGCGGCGGCCGCCGCGCGCGTTGCGGCTTGACTTAATCGCGGCGCGTCCGATACTCGAAGTATGATGAATCTCCGCAGACAATTTCGGGGAAATCGGTTTTTGCAATGTTTGTAGACGAAGCCACAGTAATATTAAAAGCCGGCGACGGAGGCAAGGGCTCCGCAGGATTTCGCCGCGAAAAGTTCATTCCCTACGGCGGGCCGGACGGCGGCGACGGGGGCAAGGGCGGCGACGTCTATGCGCTCGGCGACGAAAACGTCTCCGACCTCGAAAGGTATTCCTTCACCCCGAATCTCAGCGCGGGCGACGGCGGCGACGGCATGGGCCGCCAGAAAACCGGAGCGTCGGGGGCGGACGCCTGTCTGCGAGTCCCCCCGGGGACGGTAGTAATCAATGCCGAAAACGGCGCTGTCGTCGCCGAAATCCTGCGACACAACGAGAAAATCCTGCTTCTGCGCGGCGGCAAAGGTGGGCTTGGCAACCTGCATTTCAAGAGCTCCACAAACCGCGCCCCGCGCCAGTTCACCTACGGGGCTGAGGGCGAGAGCGGCCAGTTCAGGCTCGTGCTTAAATCTATCGCCGACGCGGGGCTTGTGGGCTATCCAAACGCGGGGAAGTCGTCGCTCGTGTCCCTCATAACGCGCGCCAACCCCAAAATCGGAGCGTACCCGTTCACGACCCTTCACGTGAACATAGGCACCCTCGAATATCCGGAACGCTACGAAAAGCTCAGGCTTGCCGACATTCCCGGGCTCATCGACGGTGCGAGCGACAACAGGGGGTTGGGGCACAAGTTCCTGCGCCACATAGAGCGCTGCAAGGTGCTGGTTCTGATGGTGGACATGGCGGGAACCGACGGGCGCGACCCGTCCGACGATTACGAAAACCTCGTTAGGGAGCTGGGCCTCTACTCTCCGGAGCTTGCCGAAAAGCCCATGATTGTGGCGGCCAATAAAATGGACGAGCCCGCGGCAGCCGAAAACCTGAAAATTTTCAGGAAGAGGCATAAGGGGCTCGACATAATCCCTATATCCTGCCTGTCGGAGGAGGGAATCCCAAAATTAAAGTCTGAAATATACGATATTTGCAAAAAATCTCTATAAAACGCTCTTAAAAACTTTGACAATCGCCCCCCGCGGGGTTAGACGTTTTTCCCACACATGGAAAGCCATACTTTTACCCCTTTTCGCTCCGCCAAAAGAGGCGGTTTTACCCTTATAGAAATTTTAATCGTCATAGGCATCATCGTGCTGCTTATGGGGATTACCACGCAGATGCTCGGAACCGTGGGCGAAGCCCAGGGGCGCGCAAAGGCGAAGTCGGACATGGCCCTTATCGCGACGGGCATTGAGGCCTTCTTCAACCAGTACGACACCTATCCGCGCATAACTTCCGTCGGGAACGAGAAGCAGGCGGCGGGCGACCTCTACAAGTGCCTGACGGGAAAAATGGCCGCGAAAATCCAGAACGCGCAGATAGTGATGAGCGACGTCGGCAGCGACAACAGGCCGTTCGTAGACGTTTCCAAGCTAAAAATAGCCGACCCTTCCGACCCGCACCTCGAAAACGTCGACCCCGAAAAGATAGGAGTCTATTTCGTCGACCCGTGGTTTGAACCGTACCTGTATTTCTACAATACCGCCAACACTCTGAACACGGAATCCGCGACGTGGCGCGGGCAGGGCTTCCTTCTCCTCTCCAAGGGCCCCGACGGCAAGGAGAAGGACGTGCGCTCCATGTACACGACCGGCATTGTGCCCGACATGGACGCCTACCAGGAGGAGTCCGTGAACATAGACAACATAATCCAGGGCATGGAAGAATAGCTTTTCAAAACAACCCCCAACCCCAAATTTGCAAAGAAAAGGAATCCGCATGAAATCCGAAAAGAAGGGCTTTACGCTCATCGAATTGATGATTGTCATCTCCATAATAGGCGTGCTCGTCGGCCTGCTTACTCCGATGATTTCCAACGCCCAGAAAAACGCCGTCAAGGCGACTTCCAAGACGCTGTTTTCCAATATGGTAAACGGCTTGGAGCGCTACAAGGACGAGTACGGGTATTTCCCGAACTTCCTGACGTCGCGCGACCGCACGAATCTCGACGACGGCAACAACGCCGAGAACTTCGTAAAGGCCGTGACCGGCGTGGACTGCGACGGCAAAAAGCTCTCGCAGGCGGACAGGGCCGAATACAACCGCAAGAGCCGCAAATTTCTTGAATTCAGCACGACCAACCTCGTGCAGCTTAAAAAGAAGTGGAAGATTGTGGACGGGTTCGGAAATCCGAACATATACGTTTGCGTGGACAACGACGGCGACGGCTTCATAAAGCAGGGCTTCCCGACGGTGACGGACGGGATTCCCGCTGACGAGCTGCGCGACATCGTTCCAAATCCAGAACGCGGACTCAGGGCCCGCGCGATAGTCTTCACCCTCAAAAAGGACGGCCGCAGCGCAAAGGCCGAATGGGGCGCCGAAGACATATTCTCCTGGTAAACCGCCATCACGACACCTATGCGAAGCTCAAAACAGGCTTTCACGCTTATCGAAATGCTCGTGGTCATCGGCATTATCGCCATACTGTCCACGGGTATTTCGATGCTCAACATGAAGGATTCCGCCCAGCCCATATATTCCGCAAACAGGACTATGATGGCGGCTTTCCACGAGGCGCGCACAAACGCCATAAAGAGGCAGACCGAAACGCGCGTCATAATCTACCGCGGCGACGATCTTTCGCGCAAGCTCAGGCAGGTCGGCGTGATATACAAGGTTAAGGGAGACGACGACGAAGTCAAGGGATGGGTTGCCCTCAACAGGGGCGTAATGCTTCCCGAAGGCGTGTTTTTCGTCCCGCCGCAGGGGGAATTTTCCACCATGGTCAAGCTCCAGAACGGGCTTTCTGACTCCGACGTTTTCAAGAGCACGTTTAACAACGGCTATTCCGGCGCGTTCAGCCGCGTGGGGCTCAGCGAATTCCCGTCGGCGCATCCGCTCTCGGTTTCGGAGGGCAACGGCGACTGGTATTCGTACCAGTTTTCCTCGGACGGGCTTTCGCTGAATCCCGGCGCCTACGTGATGCTCGTGGGCGGCAATCTCGACGCCAAGGGGGTTTTGCTCGTCGACAACGCCTTCTCGCAGATGGGCTTTGTCGTCAGGCGCCTCGGCAACACCATACCGTTCACCGACTACGGCGAAATGGAAGAAACCATTAAGTGATATGATGAGAATTCACCCCAAAAACAGGCGCGGCGCGTTTACCCTCGTCGAAGTGATGCTCGCGGTCGGCGTCATGGCGATAGCCATTTCGTCGATGATAGGGCTGCTTTCCGCGATTACCGCAAACATAAACCAAATCCGCCAGCAAAACAAGGCGGTCACTCTGGTCGCGAATGTGGAGACCATTTTGAAGGAGAAAAATTTCGACACCGTCTACCAGTGGGTCCTGAACCCGACGGAGCCGCACGTCATATATTTCTGGGACGAATACCAGAATCCCGACGATCCCGACAACTCGAGCCTGGTCACCATATCTTCGGAACAGGAGGGCATGATGTCCGGAATGCCGCCGGACAACGAGCATCTCAAACGCTCCGAGGGCGAGGTTTACAGGGTTCTGGTCTCCGTCTATCAAGAGGGCTTGAAGGGCGAAAAAATTACGGTAGGGGACTCCGCCGAATACGGCGGCGGCGCCCTGCCGGGCGACTCCCAGATGTACGCAGTGGCGTATCTGCCGATAAAGGTTGAAATTCTCGCCGACCCCCGCGACGACATCATTTCGGGAATGGGCGAGGAGAGCCAGAACGTCCAGAGGCGCGTTTACGACGATGTAGTTATAAAAATGCGATAACACGATGAACATTTCAAGAAACATTCCATTGCGCCGCGCGCGCGCCGGCGGCTCGCCGGCAAGGGCGGGGTTTACCCTCGTGGAAATTCTCGCAGCCAGCGCCATAATGAGTTTGATAGTCGTCGCCGTGCTTTACGTGACGTCCGCGATCATAAATACATGGAACCGCTCGAGCGGCCAAATCCAGACGTATTTCGACGCCGGCGTCGTCGGCAGAATCATGCAGGACGACTTGGAAAGCCTTCTCATAAAAAAGGACGGCGGAGCCTGGCTGCAGGTGGCGTATCCCGAAAATGTCGGCATGCTCACCGGTTCCAACGAGCTCGACAACACTCCCCTGAGGCCTCCGGAAATAATGTTTTATTCCCCCACGTCGCTCAGGCCGCGCTACACGAGGGAAAACCTGTCGTCGTCGGTTCTCGATCCTACGAACGCCATACCGATTCCCGGCAGCGTCTGCGCGATAAAATACCGGCTTTGCGTAAAGAGCCCGTTCATGGACGGCGGCAGCGACGAGTCCTCAAACGCCAGCCAGTACAACGCCTTCTACGGACTCTACCGCGCCGTGATCGACCCGAAGTCCACCGTGCTCGAGGCAATGGGGCCGGAAAAGCAGGGAACTTACGAGGCCGAAGACTACCGCTACGCCCTCCAGATGAACCTTTGGTCGCAGCGCTGCACAATCATTGACGAAAACGGCGTAGAACAGCCCATGCAGGATTTGAAGGCCTGGACGATTTCGCCCGAAAACCTCCTCGTGATGAACCTTGTGGACTTCAGGGTGAGGTTTGCCATATCATACGACAATCCGGCGTATACTCCCGGGGCGAATATCCCCAAGAAAAAAATAGCTTTTGTCCCCCCGGGGGTGCCGTTTGCGGTTGGCAAAAAAATTCTTGTCGAAGAGCCGCTCTATTCTTACGGCGCGGGCGGCGGCAAGGAATCGGTGGCTCCGACCGAAGTGGAAAACGGGACGCTCGAGTACGCCGATATCTCAATGACGTTCATATCCGACGCCGGCGCGCGCGAAATGCGCGCCCTTATGAAAGGCCAGAACCTAAGCCTTGAAAAGTTCAAGGAGCTGGTTCTTGCGCACGGCAACACGGTCACGCGCCGCGTCATATTCATGTCGGAACCCGTGGAATAGGTATGGCGCTAACCGAACAGCAAAAGGAAGCCGTCAGAAAGTGGGTCGGCGAGGGCAGGGGCGTATCCGAAATCCAGAAGCTGATTTCTTCCGAATTCGGGACGGACATGCTCTATATGGACGTGCGGTTTTTGATAGACGACATAGGCGCGGAAATTCCCGCAACCGCAGAGCCTCCCGCGCCGGACGCGCGGCAGCCGCTTCAGCCCGAAGATTCTTCCGGCGCGGCGGATTCGGCGGGCGCGCAGGCCTCCGATTCCTCCGGCGGCGTGCGCGTGTCGGTAAGCCCCATACAGAGGCCAGGTACCGTCATGAGCGGCGATGTCGTATTTTCCGACGGCGGCAGGGCGGAGTGGGTGCTTGACAACGCCGGCAGGCTCGGCCTCAATCCGGAAACCGAGGGGTATTCTCCCCCGCAGCAGGATTTGCCCGAGTTCCAGATGAAGCTGCGCGAAGCGCTCGGAATGGGCGGCGCGTAGGATTCGCAAACGCGGGCGAGTTTTTTTACGGCGTTTGCCGCGGCGCGAGGGTGGCGGCGGCAAATTGCCGTTTTATTCGGCGGCGCGGAAAATCCGCGCCGGCCTCATTTTACCTTGCGGCGTCGGGGCGGAGCGGCCGCCAGTTGGCTGATTCACCAGTCGGGGAGCTGTGCCGGCGTGGCGAAACGGGCCTATGGGAAAAGCTCGGCGCCAATTTTAAAACGCAAGATTGCGCTCGAAAACGCGCGGGCGGGATTCTGCAATCGCGCGGAAATTTCCCGGCGGTTTTGCCTTTTTTTTATGTTTTATTGCGGGTTTGCGGCGGATAGGCGCGGGGGAATCCGCCGTTTCAGTTTGTCCGCACGGGAATGTTTGGGGGAAAGGTCGGCGCCGTTGAAAATCTGGGTTACGGAACGGCATTTGCAAGTGTTGTTGCCCGCGCGTCGGCGCGCCCGCGGGATTCCGGCGCGCTTCTCTACAAAGGCGCGCGTAGCGAAGTGATTTTTTAAGCCTCTTACGGGGCAAGTTATTGCGGAATGCGCGGGAAATTCCGCGCGCAGGGTTAAAATGGATTCGCAAATTTCCTTTGGCTTTGCTGTGCCGGTTTCTTGCGGGCGGCGGTGGTTTTTCTCGCCATTTGAGTCGGGCGGGCTACGTGTTGCGGGATTGCATCGCTTCGCCCGCATAGGGCGCGTTTGGCGGCAAAAACCCCCGTTTCACCCAAGATTTTCCCCCGCTTATTTGCGGCGGAAATTCATGCGGCGCCCGCAAAAGTTTTCGGGACTTTTTTGCGGCGCGGGGCGCGAAATTTTTCCAAGTCTTGCAGCTTCGCAAAATTTTTTGCTTTCGGATTCGTTGAAATTTTTTAAAAAAAGCTTTGCTGCGGGAATATTTTTATTGCTTTCGCGCAAATAATCTTCTTTTATAAGGTGTTTAAACTACATGGGGTTCGGCCGGCTCCCCGCGGCGCATGCGCGCGGGAATTTCGCGCCGGAACCTGCGAACGGACGGTTTAAAGCGCGCCCCGTGTAAACGCAATATTTGAAATACTGATATGGCAAACAATCAATCCTCCAAAAAAGACATCCGCAGAACGGCGACCCGCACCGAGCGCAACCGCGCCGCGACCAGCCGCATCAAGACATTGGCTAAAAAGCTCGAAGCCGCGACGGACGCCGAGTCGGTCAAGGCGGCCGGCAGCGTTCTCGCCTCGGCGATGGACAAGGCCGCCAAGAGGGGCATCGTGCATCCCAACAAGGTCGCCCGCGTAAAGAGCAGGATAGCGGGCAAAATCAAGGCCGCCAAGTAGCGCGCCCGAAAGCTCCGGCTTCGATTTCCGACTCTTCCCGCGGAGGGTCGGAACTTTTTTTTGCCGGGTTTTCTTCTAAATCTTTAAAAAATCGCCGCCGCTTACGATACAATATTTGCGGCGGGCGCCATCGGGCGCCGCAGACTTCACATGATTATCAGATGAGCGATTTGGTAAGAGCCAGCGTTGAGGACATATGCCCTTCGCCGTACGGCTACGCGGTTTTTCTGTCCGCAGACTCCAAGACTTTTGTTGTCTACGTCGACAGGTCGAGGGGGGCGGCGCTCCAGAGCGCGTTTGAGGGCCTTTCATCGGACAGGCCGCTCACGCACGAATTTGTCATGCAGATGCTTGACGGCCTTGATTGCAGGGTTGCGCGCACGGTGATATACCATGTCGAAGACGGCACGTTTTTCACCCGCATGACTGTTGAAATGTCGAACGAAATAGGCGAGAAAATCGTGGAAATCGACGGCAGGCCGAGCGACACTTTTGCGCTTGCGATGCGCGCGCGGGCTCCGATTTTCATAGACTCCTCCGTTCTCGAGACGCTTCCGGACATGACCGGCGCGCTGAAAAAGCTCCGCGGCGATTCTTGAGCCTTCCCATGTCGGCCCCGTTCGGAAAAACCGGTTTGGCGACGTTTCTTGCGCCCATGCAGGACATCACCGACGCCGACTTCATGGAAATAATCGCCCGCCGAGGCCCTCCCGATTTTTACGTTGCGGAATATTTCCGAATACACGAGTTTTTCGAGTTTGAGCCGCGCGTGCTGCGCGCGGTTTTGTCGAGGCCGGGCGGGCGGCCGGTTTGCGCGCAGTTTATCGGCGGGGACGAGGCGCACATTCTCAGGGCCCTTCGCGAGCTTTCCAAATATCCGCAGATAACTTCGCTCGATCTCAACCTCGGATGCCCCGCGCCTAAAATATACCGCAAGAACGTCGGCGGCGGGCTTCTGCGCAGCCCCGAAAAAATCCGTGCGCTCGCGCGGGCGATCCGCGAAAACTGGGGCGGTGTTTTCAGCGTGAAAATGAGGCTCGGCTTCGACTCGTCCGACGCTTTTGAGGGGCTATTTTCAGCCGTGCTTGACGGCGGCCCGGATTTCGTGACTGTCCACGCGCGCACGGTGAAGCAGCTCTACCGCGGCGCGTGCGACTATTCAAAAATCGCCCTCGCGGTGAAAATGTCGCCAGTCCCCGTGGTCGCCAACGGCGACATATGGTCGGCGCATAAGGCGCTCGAAGTCGCGCGGCAGACGAAATGCGCCGGCGTGATGGTGGGCCGCCACGCCGTGCGCAATCCGTGGATTTTCCGCCAGATTTCCGAGGCGGCGCGTTCCGAAACCCCGTATTCCCCGACGCTCGGGGAGGTCAGGGGCTATGTCGGGGACATTTTGCGTTCGGTTCTCGCCTCATCCGCGCGCTATCCGGATTCGCGGATGAAGAAATATTTGAATTTTATAGGAGCTTCGGTCGATCCGGACGGGGCGTTCTTGCGCGAAATGCGGATTAGCCGCGGCGTTCCCGAACTCATGCGCGTGTGCGACAAATATATGCTCGGCGGGCGCGCGCACCTTCCGTTTCCGCAGGAACCTTACGCGGGCGTGTGCCCGCGCCCCAACCACGAGGACAGATGCCAAGAAACGAAAAAATAGAGGCTCTTTGCGCCAGGCTCAGCCCGTCGAGGGTGGCGCTGATGCGCCGCGCGCTCGAATGGCGCACGCGCAGGCTCACCGTCGTGCTGGAGGACATATTCCAGTCGCACAACGCCTCTGCGGTTTTGCGGACTTGCGACGCCCTGGGTATCCAGGAGGCGCATGTCATAGAAAACCGCAACCGTTTTGTCCCGAGCCGCAATGTGGACATGGGGGCGTCAAAGTGGATGGACGTCCGACGGTATGCCTTGCCGACCGCGCGCAGGCGGAGGTCTAACGAGCCCCGTGAGCTCGGGATTGGCGAGGACTGTCTCGCCAACACCCGCGCCGCGTTGGAGGGGCTCAAGTCGCGTGGTTTTTTGCTCGCCGCGTCCACCCTTCGCCCCGGGGCGTCGGATATTTCGGAGGTTCCGGTGGACAGGCCGGTGGCCGTCCTGATAGGAACGGAGCTCACGGGGTTGACGCGGGCGGCGCACGACATGGCGGACGTTTTGTTTTCGGTTCCGATGCTCGGATTTGTGCAGAGCATGAATTTGTCGGTTTTCAGCGCGCTTTGCCTGAGCTCTCTCGCCGGCAGAATGAGGGCGCATTCGGACGAATGGAAGCTGTCCGGGGCGGAGCGCGACGGGCTAATGCTCGACTGGCTCGGAAGGTGCCTGGCGGACGCGCGCGAATGAGAGGCCTCCCGCCGCGCGCGGGAAATACCCGTTAGCGCGCATGGCGCTTTTCGCGCGGCAGGCTTTTGTACAGGGCGATTATCTCCTTTGCGGTCTTGCCGCCGAGCATCGCGTTTGCCTTCTTGCGCGCGATTGCGCCGTCGGGTTTGGGCATTTCGCCCTTTGCGAATTTTACGATACCATAAATGGCGTCGTTGAAATCTTCGCGCTCCTTTTGGGACATGTTGTCCGTCATTTTGAGCAGGCTCATCCTATCCGCGGATTCGCTCGACGCGTCCATTCGCGCCTCCTCGGAGCATGCGGCCAAAAATATCGAACAGGCGGCGGAAAATTTGAGGAAGATTTTTACAAGGCGCATAAGATTCTATAACCGGAATTTATATGCCTTATAACGCAAGAATACCCAAGCTTTATTTATTAGGTTTTATAATAGAATTATTATTTATTAACCTTTGCGCAACTGTTGAGCATCCGCTCCGTCCACGCCTCGAATTCTCCGACACTCCCAAAAATCGCCTCAGGGCGCAGGGTTTCAAGCTCCGCCTGATCCGACAGTTTGGTTTTCGCCCACGCAGCGCAGAGCGGGCGTATGCCCGCGGCGCGGGCGTCGAGCACATCTTGGGCGACGTCGCCCACGTACCACGTCCGTTTCGGATCAGCGCCCCATTCGCGCAGGAGGCTCGAAATGTTTTCGGGCTTTACGGAGCCGTTTAGGCCGCCGCAGCGAATTCCGTCGAACATATCGCGGATTCCGTAGAAGCCGAGCGACGCTTCCGCCGTTCTGGGGTGCTTGCCGGTCACGAGCCCGAGTTTCCAGCCCGCGCCCTTTATTTTCCGCAAAATGCCGCCGATGCCGTCAAAGGGCTCGGGGGAATATTTCGCGTGCAGGGCGCGGTATTGGTTTACGTACGATTCAAACAGGCTTTCGGCGCGCTCCGGCGTCATTTTGGCGAACATCCCGAGCTCGTTGGCGCCGAAGTTGGAGACCACCTCGCGCTTGGACGGCTCCGGCAGGCCGTTGTCGGCGTATGCCGCGCGTATCGCCGCCAGGGAGAGCGGAATTGTTTCGGCTATCGTTCCGTCAAAATCGAATATAAAGGCGTTTTCCATTTTCGTTTTGCATTGTGCCGCCGGTTGGCGAATTGCCCGCGTATCCTTGGAGATTTTCCCCGCGAGTCAACAAACAAAATCCCGCGCAGGATCCGTCTCGCCGCGCGGTCCGGACGCCTTAACGGAAGGGGCCGGGACTGCCGCGCGCTTCGCAAAGCGGCAAATCCGCTTCGGGGGCGGCGTCCCGCGCACGGGGTCGCCCGCGGGCGCGCGGCGTCATTTCCCCCCGCCGCGCTCTTTTGAGATTTCGAGTATCGCGCGCATAAAATCCCTGTAATAGGTTTCGGAATCCGGCTTTGTGAGCGGAATTTCGCGGAATCCCGCAGGCGCGGAGCTCTCCGTCTTTGCGCAGGTCGCGGACGTTTTTGCCTTGACGACCACCCCGTAAAATTTTCCGCCGCGCGTCACTATTGAATCTCCGTCTTCGCATTCTGATATTACGTTCAAAACCCCGGGCGACGGAACGGATATTTCGGCGGGGGAGCTTTTGAAGCCGAAATTTTTTGAAAATAGCGCGATTTCTCCGGCGTCTATGCAGTCTCCGGCTATCCTGAGGGCGGTGCCTGAGGCGTTTTCCACCGGTATGAAAACGCGGCCGTCTGCGTCCGCGAATACGGATTTCGGCGAGAACGAAAACGGCTTTCCGCCGCGCTTTCGGACGCGCATGCCGAGCTTGTATACTCCCCCGTCGGCGATTTGCTTCAAGCCGAATCCGACAGCGTCGAACCCGCAGACGGCGAATTTCCCGGCGTCGGTCTCCACTATCGGCGCCTTCACGGATATGTCGAAAGACTCGTTTATGTAGGCGTCCTCCTCCATTGTGAAGTTTACATCGCACACGGCGTCCGCCCATCGGGAAATTGGAAAGGCGGAGTCTGGTTGCTCTACGTCCCCGACAGGTTCTGCGCCTTCGGGAGGATTTGCAAAGTGCGCAAACGCCGCAGTTGCGGCGGCTCCGAGCAGCGCGCACAGTATAGCCGCCCCCGCCACCGCCCGCGCCCGAAAGCGCGCCTTGTCGATTTCCCTTGCCGCGGAGAATATGTAGCCGTAGGGCAGGGCTGCGGCCGCCGCTGCGGCCGACAGGCAGAATACCGCCAGCCACCTTAACACCTCGGACTTTCCGAACAGGGCGGCTGCCGCGTCCGCAATTTCCGCGGCGGCGAGCGGATATCCCTTGTAGGCGTTTTTTGCGGCACGGGCGGCGAACGACGGGTGGCGGGCGGCGAATTCCGCCGCGCGCGGCCCCTTGCGCATCGCCGAGTACAAAAAGTCCATGCCGCGCTGCGAATTTTCGACGATAAAATCGAAAGAGCGCTTCGCGTTTTTGCCGCTTATGAAGAGAATCTGCTCGAGTTTTGCGGCGTTGTCCGGCGACTTGTCGATCAGCGCGCAGATTTTCGAGACGCCCTCGGGAGAGTCCGCCGATTTCAGGACGGCGGAAAAGCCCGTCCACGTCTTTGTTTTTTCCGAGAGCGCCGCTATCGGCCCGAGGTTTTTTTTCAGCTCTTCGGCCGCCTTCGCGGGCGGGGATTTCAACGCCGATTTGAGCGCGCGCAGAATCGACTTTTCCAGCGGGGCGGCGAGAGATCCCGCGCGCTTGGCGATTTTCGCGAGCGACAGCGCGCCGTCCGCGGGAGGGAAGAGCGTTGTCGCGGCGCCCGCGGAGGCGAGCGCGAGCACGAACGGGTCGGCCTTCTCGTTTATGGCGGTTTCCTTTACGATGTCGCGCAAATCGCCATACAGCAGCAGGTCGGAAAGGGCGGCGCCCGCAAGAGCGTCGGCGCCGTCCACATCCCCCGTCGCGAATCCCCGCCCCACGGCGCAGAGCCTTCCCCATGCGGAATTTCTGAGCTCCACGGATTTCAAATATTTTTCGAGCAAAAACGCGCATTCGCCGGCGTCGCCGGTTTTGTTGGAGACGGCGTATTCGAGGCACGCGAAAGCTTCCGCCCTTTTGCCCTCCGCCCAGCAGGTTTCCGCGAGCCCCGCGAAGTCGCAGTCGGGCAGGCGCGCGAGCTCTTCCAGGCCGTCGCGCGGATTTTCCGCCCGCGACGCCCAAAACGCCGCGGCGCAAAACAGCGAGAAAAACAGGGTTCTGAAAAAGATTTTAAAAACTCGGAACATACCTTTATCCGGAGGTTATCTGAATGCCGGCCGCCGGACTGTCAAGCAAAACGGATTCGGCGCGCGCAAAACGTCTTGAAATAGCGCGGGCGCCGGATAGTGTGGAGGGTATGGTGCATTTTGTGGATTCGCGCGAACCCGTCGCGGCGGCGCTTGCCGAATGGCTCGTATCCCGCTTCGGGCGCGAGCTGTCGGCGGTTCCTCCCGCCGTCGGCGCGTCGGTGTTGGCGCCGTCGCGGGCGGCGGCATCGGCGCTTTCGGCGGAATTTTTCGCGGCTCTTGCGCGGCGCGGAATGGCGGGGGCGGCGGACATTTTGTTTACCACCCTCGAGGCGGAAATTTCCAACCTCGCTGCGGGCGTAAAAACCGTTTCCGCCGCGCGGAATCTTTCTCTGTGGATGGAAGTCCTTTCCGGCGCGGGGGCCTCGGAATTTGAAAGCCTGTTCCCGTCGGGCGTTCCGTCGGCGGCGGACCGCCTGGCGTTCGCGCGCAAAATATCGGCATTGCAGTTCGCGCTCGGCGAAAACCTGCACACGATTTCCTCCGCGGCGGCCAGGCTCGCGGACATCGCAGACGCTCCGGCGTGGAGGGAGCTGGCGGAGCTTGAGGGCCGGTATTTCGGGCTCCTGCGCGCAGCGGGTCTATCCTCGCGCGTGGAGGCCGTCGCACGCGCTCTCGAAGCCCTGCGCGGAGGGCGGCGGAAGTATGTAGCGGTCGGAATGGTCGACGGCTCGGGGCTTTTCAGGCGGTTTGCCGAGGCCGCTAAAATCGCGGACTTCGCCGTTTACGCTCCGGCGTCCGACGCCGGATTCTTCGACGAATTAGGGCTTCCGAAAGACTCCTATGCGGACCGCGAGCTCGGCATTGGGGCGGACTCCATAACTGTGTGCGAATCCGTGGCGGACGAATCGGAAATCGTGGCGGATCTCGCGGCCAGATACGGGGACGCGGCTCCGGACGCCCTTTCGGTGGCGTGCGAGCAGGCGTCGTCGGCGCCGCTGTTTAAGTCCGCGATGGAGTCGCGGGGGATTGCGGCGCGCGCCGCGTCCGAGGGCAGGCTTGCCGACACCGCGCTTTTCAGGCTTTTGTCGTCCCTCGGGGACTTGGCGGGCGGGGCTGATTTCCGCGCGGCAATCGAACTCTGCAAAAACCCCTATTTTTCCAAAAAATATTTTTCGGCCGGCAGCCTCGAGCGCTTTTTGGAGGACATGGACGGCGTAGCCTCCTCCGCGATTCCGGCGGATTTGCGCGCTGCGGAGGATTTTCTCGCCCGCCGGCGCGCGTTCCCGCCAGCGCCCGCCGAAGCCGCGGGAACGGCGGCGGACATTTTGCGGGAAGTTTCTGAAATCGCGGAAGGGCTCTCTCCGGAGGGGGGCGGAGGCGCGCGGCGCGTGGGCGGAATCGTCTCCAAAATGGCGGGCGCGTACTTTTCGTCGGGCTCCGCGCCGGAAAGGGAGAGGGCGGCGTTCGCGGTTTTTTCGGAGGTTCTCGCGGAGCTCGAAGATTGTCCGGAAAATCTTTTTTCCGCCTCCGACTGCATCGATATTTTTTCGGAGAGGCTCGCGGCGGAAACATTTTCTTCCGGCGGGCGGGCTGTGAAGCTTTCAGACTGGATGGAGGCGTTCTGGTCGCAAAAACCGCACGCGGTTATCGCCGACATGAACGACGGGGTAGTGCCGCTTTCGCAGCCGAATATCATGCTTCTTTCCGATTCATCGCGGAAAGTTTTGGGGCTTAGAAACGCGCGCTCGAGGCTTGCGCGCGACGCGTACATGCTTTGGGCGCTGGCGCGCTCCCGCTCAGGAAGCGGCCGCAGGCTCTCGGTAGTAGTGCCGCGCAGGAGCCGGACTTCCGACCCGCTGATGCCGTCTCCGCTTCTGCTTCGCGAAAACGATCTTCCCGCGCGCGTGAAACTGCTTTTTTCAGAAATTCCGCCTGAGCGCGAGAGGCCGCATTTCACCCCCCCGTGGAAGTTTTCGGCGCGCAACCCCGGGTATTCGCGCCCCCTTTCCCCGAGCGCGCTCAACGCCTACATCCGCTCTCCGTGGCTCTTTTATTTGGAGCGCGTTTTGAAAGCCGAGATCTTCGACGCCGAGAGGGAGGAAATGGACGCCGCGCAGTTCGGTTCGCTATTCCACGGGGCGATGGAGGCGTTCGCCAGGTTCGGCCCGAGCGACTCCCGCGACGCCGCCGAAATATTCGAATTTCTCTCGCCGCGCCTCGATTCCCTGGCGCTCGCCGAATTCGGGAGGCGCCCGAGGGCGCAGGTGAGGATGCAGCTCGAAAACCTGCGCGGCAGGCTGAGGCGGGCGGCGGAAGTTCAGGCGGCGCGGCGGGCGGACGGCTGGAGGATAACCGACACTGAAAGGGAATTTTCCTTTTCAGAGGGGGGATTTGAATTTGCGGGGAGAATCGACAGGATAGACGCGCGCGAGTCCGGCGGGGCGGCGGAATTTGCCGTTCTCGACTACAAGACTATCGACAAAGTTTCGGGAGAGTTCGCCAAGAGCGAGCATCTGACGGCGAAGGGTGAATGGAAAAATTTGCAGCTGCCGATATACATGCGCGCCGCCGCGGGCATGTATCCGGGCGCCGAGATTTCGTGCGGATATTTTCTCGCGCCAAAGGATTCGTCGCAGGCGCGGGTCGAGATGTGGGAGGATTTTTCGGCTGAGGATCTGGCGTCGGCTATGGAGAGGGCGGCGCAAATCGCGGCCGACATCAGGGACGGAAAGTTTTTCCCTTCGGGAAAAGTCCGCTTTGACGGGTTCGCCGACGTGTTCGGATTTTCGCATGGGGAAATGGAAAAGCTTGCGGAGTTTGGAAAATGAGGGGGCGCGGAAAAATTTTTGCCAACAGCAGAAGCCTCGCTTCGGCGGGGTCGGGAAAGACGTACAATCTGACGGGAAGGTACATCGCCCTAGCGCTCGAAGAGGAGGATCCCGCGTCGATAATCGCGCTTACTTTCACGCGCAAGTCGGCGGGCGAGTTTCTCGGCGAAATTCTCGGGCGGACGGCGGCGGCCGCTTCGTCGGATTCCGCAGCGCGCAGACTTTCAAGGGAGATATGCGGCGACGAAGCCGCGTATTCTAAATCCGATTTTCTCGCGCTGCTGCGCAGGCTCGCGGACAATCTCGGCAGGCTGAGGCTCGGGACGATAGACTCGTTCTGTTCGTCGATGCTCGGGGCTTTCGCTGCGGATTTCGGAATATTTTCCGACATATCTGTGATGGATCCGTTTTCCGAAAGGCGCGAAATTTCCGCCGTGCGCGAGAGGGTTTTCCGAAGGGTGTCGATGTCGAGGCGCGCGTTCGAGGATTTTTCCGAACTTGTGAAAAAGGCGACTTTCGGGCAGGAGGAAAAGTCGCTTTCGAGAAAGTTCGCGGAGCTCGCGGAGTCTTCGCGCAGAAAGCTGTGGGAGCATCCCGACCTCTCGGAGTGGGGCGACGAGCGGCTGTTTTCGCGCGTGAAGCCCGCCGATTGGAACCCCGCCGAATACGCGGAGGCTCTCTCGCGCCTCCGCGCTTTTGAAACGGAGCTCGGAATCGAAAAGTGGGGGCTTTCAAAATTTTTTGCTGAATCGAATTGTTTCGCGCTCGCCCCATTCGTCCCCACGGCGGCGGCAAAGCTTTCGGAAATCTTTCGGCGGCACGGGAAAATTCCCGCCTGCTGCAAGGTGGGCGTGTCGCGCCGCGAAACGGAGGTCCCCCCCGGGCTGGCTGGCGCGCTAACGGAGCTCTTCCGCGCGCTGCTGTCGTCGCACCTGCGCAGGCTCTGCTCGGCATCGCGCTCCCTCGGCGAAATTTGCGCGGCCTTTGAAAGGGAATATTCCGAAAGCGTGCGCGGCAGGGGAAAGCTCACGTTCGACGACATCCCGAAGATTCTCGCCGACCCCGAAAGGCGCATTGGCGCGCTTCTGATGGAGGAGCGCATGGATTCGAAATTCAGGCACTGGATGTTCGACGAGTTCCAGGACACTTCGCGCATGCAGTGGGAGGTGTTCAAAAACCTCGTGGACGAGGCGGTCTGCGACGAATCCCGCACCAGATCGTTTTTCTACGTGGGAGACGTTAAGCAGTCCATATATTCGTGGCGCGGCGGGGATTTCAGGCTGTTCGGTGAGATATTTTCGGAGTACTCGCGCCTGGGGCTGATGGACGAGGGCGAGAAGCTCGTGAAGTCCTGGCGTTCCGGGCCGAATGTTATATCGCTCGTAAACGCGTTTTTTTCGGACGCCGACGCCCTCGCCGGCGCGTTTACGCGCAGGGCGGCGGACGCTTTCTGCGGAATGTTTGACCTTCACGAATCCGCGCTTCCGGATAGGCCGTCGTATGTGAGCCTGTCGCTGATTGGGCGCGCGGATGGGCAGGGGCGCGGAAATTCGCCCGCGGAGAAGGCGGCGGTGTGGGAGGAGGTCTACCGGATTTTGAGGCGGACGGATCCCCCGGGGCGCGGGAAGTCGTGCGCGGTGCTTTTGCGCAAAAACGACGACGTGTCGGAGCTCGTCGACTATGTCCGCCGCAGGGCTTCCGAGGACTCCGTCCAGATGCCGATCGCGGGAGAGCTGGACATGCGCATTTGCGAGGGCAACATGATAGTCCCTCCATTCGCGCAAATCGTAAAGCGCCTCGCGCACCCCTCCGACACCGCGTCGTCGGCGATGCTCGATATGACGCCTGTGCGGGCGTTCTGCCGCGGCTTCGACGCGGACTTTTGCGCTCGAGCGCGCGAGGCGATAGAGTGCGGGGGGTATTCCGCGCTGTTTAAGGAATACGAGGATTTCATTCTATCGCCGGAGAAGTCGGGCGTCGAAAAACTCGACGGGTTTTCGCTCGAAATGCTCTCGAGGCTCGGCGAGGCGTGCGAGGAGTTCGACGCGACTCTCTCTGGCGGCGACGACGCCTTTATCGCGTTCTTGCGCTCCAAGACTTTCCGCTCCGGGACTGCTGAAAACACCGTCCAGGCGATGACCGTTCACAAGTCCAAAGGCTTGGGATTCGACATGGTCATCTTGCCCGACATCCACAAAATATCCAACACCGTGCGCCCGGGGCTTAGCGAGCTGCGCGAGGGATGTTTCGGCGGCGGCGGGCGGTATTTGGGAATGATGATAATGCCTCCCAAAGACGTTTGCGCTCTCGACCCGCTGCTCTTCTCAAATTTGGAGCGTCTGCGCGACACGCAGGCATTTGAGGGGATATGCGCGCTTTACGTCGCGCTTACGCGCGCCAAAAACGCCGTGTATGTGGTTATGCCGGAGCCTTCTCCGAAGTCCGCCCCCGCCGCGAAAAATCTCGCGCTTTCTGCTTTCGGGTCGCTCGGTTGCGATAGCTCCGGCAATTCGGCTTCGCTCGGAGACCCGCGGTGGTACGAGGCGGAAGGGAAGCGGAAGGCCTCTTTGAGGCCCGCAATAGAGCCGCTGGAAAATCCCGACATTCCGCCGCCGCTTCCGGAACGGGAGAGGCCCTCGGAGCGCGCCGGCTCCGGAGCGGATTCCGGCGCGCTGAAATTTGGGGAGCTCGTCCACGAAATTTTGCGCGCGTGTTCAGAAGGCGGAATCGCAGCCGCGGAAAAGGCGGCGCCGATTCTTGGCGCGCGCTTCGGGGAAGCCGAAACCGCCGAGGCTTTTGAGGCGGCGCGCAGGCTTGTCGAATCGGAAAGCGGGAAAAAAGTTTTCGGCAGCGGGGCGGCGGAGGTTTACGCCGAACTGCCGTTCTGCTGCCCGTCGGGCGGGCGGGCGATAGCGGGCGTAATCGACAGGCTCGAAATTTTCAGGGATTCAGGCGGCGGCATTGCCGAGGCGCGCATCGTGGATTTCAAACCGTCAGCCGCGGGCGCGGCGGAAAAATACGGAAGGCAGCTGTCTCTCTACGCGGAGGGGGTCAGGGCGCTCTTTAAGCCGCGCCGCGTAAGGGCGTTCGTGCTCGGATACGCGGACTGCGGGTTGGAGGAGGTCGGCGTAGGCTGACGGGCGTCAGTCGCGCTCTATTTTCAGAGCCTTTTGCCATTTCAGGTAGTCGCCGAGCGCGAACGGGGGCTTCCCGTAGAGATAGTGGTTGAACAGTTTTCTGCCGCCGATTTCGTATTCAATCAGAAGCATTCCCCGCTCCGCGGGCGTTTCGGCGATTCTGCCCAATGCCGCCTTGCCGTTCGCCGGGATTTTGAATTTTTTTTCAAAGAGCTTTTCGCCGCTTTCCGCGTCGGTTATCCTCACTTTGCCGGAGACGGGCTTGAAAGAGTCGTTTACGCCGGTTATTTCGAGGTCGTCGTTTGCGGATACCATCGCGTTTTCCTGCGCGCGCTTTATGTAGTAGTAGGCGAGTTTTTTCGAAAAGTAGTAGTCGACAACCGCGTCCGAGAGAATCGGCCAGCCGTCGCGGAGGTTCCACCAGAGTATTCCGCTGCGGTACGGCCTGCCGGTTCTCCAGAACTCTATGAAATATTTTTTCGCCTCAGCCTGCACGATTTGCGAGGCCGCGATAAATTCGTCCAGCCCGCGCGGCACTTCGCCGAAAACTTTCGAGATTTGGTTTGTCATCAGATAGTTTCTCTTTTCTCCCGCGATATTGCTTTGGAACGGAGTGACCGCCTTCGCCTGCCATTGCGCGTTCCATTCGAGCTTTTCGGCGTCCGTCCACGGATAGAGATGTTTTTTGTCGAACATCTTTTCGAGCGATTCGCGGTTCGGGCACCCGTGGTAGCCTATTTCGCTCACGAAATGCGCGTCGCTCGAAGTGTAATAGGGAGCCTTGTAGTATCCGCGCGGCCCCCACAGATGCACTTCCGACGGGGACGCCCTATTTTCGAACACGTCGGGGCTGTAATACGGAGAACTCGGCAGGTACGGGCGCGTAGGGTCGAGCTCGAAGAGGACGCGCGGGAAGACCTCGCGGCTTATGCGCTCCTTTGCGGGGTCGATTTTAAAGGCGTTCGACTTGAAGAGCCAGTAGAACGACTGGTCGTTTTCGTTGTTGCCCGCCCAGAGCGCTACGCACGGGTGCCCGCGCAGCCTTTCGACGACGGAGCGCGCCTCCGCTTCCATCGCCTTTGCGAAGGCGTCGTCCTGCGGGGGCGTGGTGCACGCGAGCGAAAAATCCTGCCAGACGAGTATTCCGTTTTCGTCGCAGAAATCGTAGAAAGCGTCGGATTCGTAGACGTTGCCGCCCCAGCAGCGCAGCATGTTGCAGTTGAGGTCCGCCGCCATTTCGAGCGCCCTTTGGAGGTGATGCGGGTCGCGGCTGTGGAGGGCGTCGAGCGGCGTCCAGTTCGCCCCCTTTATATAGATTTTTCTGCCGTTGACGCGGAATTCAAATTTTCCCTTGTCGCCGTTTTTAAAGACGTCCGACCTTTCCAGGGCCACCGTGCGCAGCCCGACCTTTCGGGTTTTTGAGTCGAGAATTTTCCCGTCGGGGGAGAGCAGGCGGACTTCGAGGGAATAAAGCGGGCTTTCGCCGTATCCGCGCGGCCACCAGAGCTTGGCGTCTTTTATGCGGATTCCGTTGGGCGAGAGCGTGAATTTGTCGGCGCGCATTTTCTGCGACCACACTGCCTTCCCTCCGAGCGAGAGTTTCGCTTCGGCTGAAAGTTTGCCGAGCAGTTCGCGCGGAATCGACAGCCTGATGCGCGCGGCGCAGACCGCCTCGCTTTTGTCGGGATCGGCGGAGACTGTCATAAAAAATATGTCGTCGATTCTCGCGGGCTTTAAGATCTCGACGCCCGCGCCCTTCCAAAGCCCCGCGCTCAACAGCCTCGGCATGATGTCCCAGCCGTACATGTGCGGCGCCTTCCTCACGCCTTCGGAATCGTATGCGGAGGATATCGCGCCCAGCCTGCGCCCGTTGGACTCCATTATGGCGGAGCGTATTATCACGTCCAGGGAATTTTCGCCGCCCTTTGATAGGCGGTCGGTGATGTCGAAGGAATGGGGAATTAGCATATTGTCCGCCTCCCCGATTTTTTCGCCGTTTAGGAATATGTCGGCGAATGTGTCTATGCCGCCGAATTTCAACACGGCGCGCTCTCCGCATTTTAGCTCGGGGCTCGGGAACTTGCGCGAATACATCCACTGGTATCCCTCGTATTCGCGCAGCTTATAGGAGTTGTCGCCCTTTTCGGGGTCTGGTATGAGCCCCGCCTCCAGCAGGTCGAGCTCAACGTTTCCCGGGACTTTCGCAGCGACGGTTTTCGCGCCCTTCGCCCCCGCCGCGGCCTGCGGGGTGCGGAGCGCGCCGGAGTCCGGCTGGGGCCAGAATTTCAGCTCCCACTTTCCGTCGAGCGAAATCTCGCGGCTTTCGCCGGCCGCCGCGGGGGCGTCCCCGTTTTCCGCGCCGCCGAAAAACAAAAATATGGCGGCGGCTGCCGCGAGGACGGCCGCGGTTTGCGGAAATTTTTTCGATATCTTTTTTGCGAATTCGGGAATGTCGAATTTTTTCATGGCTTTATCCTACCGGCTTTGGGTTGGCGGGCGAGTTTTTTTTGCCGCCGCACGCAAACGCGCAGAGCGCGAGGTACAGGCAGGCGCAGAAAAGAACCGCGAGCGCGGCGTTTCCGCCGCCGAATTTTCCGCCCGCAAATGTCATGAGCGGCGGTACGACAGCGCCGCCGGCGATGCTGGTCGCCATGAGGCCCGATATTTCGTTTTCGGCGCCGGGCCTCGCGGAGAGCGCGCGGGAAAATATCACGGAATATATTGAGGAAATCGAGCAGCCCGCAAGCCCTATTCCGGCGGCGGCGGAAATTTCGGAGCCGGCCGCCGCCGTTGCCGCACGAGAAAATAATCCCGCCGCGCCCTGTGCAGTCGGCGCACATCGCGCAGATTTTGTCCGCCCTTTCGGACAGCCCGCGCGATTTTTCGAGAACCTCGGAAAGCGATTTTGCGCCCGCTTCAAATATGCCCATAAAATCCGTTTGTTCAAATTTCATTCTATTCGGATAGCCGCGAAACGGCAAAGAAATTAAAAGACATTTTACGGATTAAAAAGACATTCAAAAATTCTTGCGCCCGCCCGCCGTCTTCGGCTATCTTTTGGGCGATGAAAGCCCGCGGCGCAAAATACGCGTTCGACAAGCGTTCGGATTCCGAACTCCAGCTATGGCCCGGCACGAGCACGGAGAGGTACGTCACGCGCCCGTTCGTCTCGGCGCGCGTATTCGGCGGAAAGGGAAGGGGAAGGAGGCCGCTGTTTTTCTGGCCCGAATTTTCCGGCGCCGACCCGCTCGCGCGCTACGGGATTCTCGCCGCGGCGAGGACGGCGCACTTTTCGGGCTACTACCAGTCGAGGTCGGGCGCGGATTTCCACCTGGCGATGTACACCGTCGACGGAGGGGCGCGACTGTCGTCGGAGTCCGAAAAATTTTCACTCGTCAAAAACTCCTTTGCGCTGATACCGGCGGGGTGCTCCTACGAGCTCGGCTCGCGGCCGTCGGGCTGGAAGGTGGTATGGTTCCACATTTCGGGCGACGTTCCCCTCCCGCCGCGCGTGTGCGTTTCCGCTTCCGCGAATTGCGCGCGCCTCAGGGGAGTATTCGGGATTTACGAGGACGAGATTTATTCTTCCTCGCCGTCGGGGCAGGTTCTCGAGCCGCTGGCGGAGGCGATTTTCCGCCTGCTGGGGCGCGACATTTCGGACGCGGCGGAGCGGGCGCGTGACGCCGATGCGGAGTTGAAAATTCTCGAAGTGAAAAATTCGCTCTCGCGGAATTGGACGGTTGCGGAGGCGTCGAAATTTTTCGGGCTTCCGCCGAAGCGCCTCGACGCGCTTTTCAAGCGGAGGTTTTTTGCCACGTTTTCAAAAACATTGCTCGCGTGGCGCATGGACGAGGCGCGCAGGATTTTATCCTCTGCGGGTTCGACGCTGTCCGGCGCCGCGGCGGGGGTTGGATACGCCGACGCGTTCTGCTTTTCAAAGGCGTTCAAGCGGCATTTTGGCATGCCGCCCGGACAACTGCGCGGAAAATAGCGGAGAGCCCGGGTTTGGATTGCCTTTCGCCGCTTTTTGAACTATTTTGACATCGCTTTATTTTTTCCGCTTTACCGCCCAAGTATTTGTTGATTCTTTGCGCGCCGCGCCGTATGCTTTTTTCAATTGAATCCGCCGTATTGCGGTTTGGACAAATATCATACGGAAAAGAGGAATTATGAAAAAAGTTAAAGTCATCGTCGTCGGATGCGGAAACATGGGCTCGTCGCACGCGCGCGCCTACGACAAACTGGACGAATTTGAAATCGTCGGAATAGTGGACGCCAACCCCGGGGCGGCGGAGGCGTTCAACAAGTCGGTCGGCAAAAATTATCCGTATTTTTCCGACTTCGACGAGGCTCTCGCGAAAGCCTCGCCCGACGCGGTCGCGATTTGCACCTATCCGGCCTCCCACGAGCCCCTGGCTGTGAAAGCGATGGAGGCGGGCTGCCACGTGTTCGTCGAAAAGCCGATATCCTCGACTGTCGAGGGCGCGGAGCGCGTGGCGGCGTGCGCGAAAAGGCTGAACAAAAAAGTGGTCGTCGGCTACATACTGCGCCACCACCCGTCATGGATAAAATTCATAGAGCTCGCGCGGACTTTGGGCTCGCCGCTCGTGATGCGCATGAACCTCAACCAGCAGTCGCACGGCAAAACATGGGAGGGGCACAAGAACCTCTTGAAGTCGCTGACGCCTATTGTGGACTGCGGCGTCCACTACGTCGACGTAATGTGCCAGATGACGCGCTCCAAGCCCGTCCGCGTGAGCGGGATCATGGCGAATCTCAGCCCCGAGCTGAATCCCGACCAGCGCAATTACGGGCAGCTGCAGGTGACGTTTGAGGACGGATCCGTCGGATGGTACGAGGCCGGCTGGGGGCCGATGATGTCCACCAACGCGTTTTTCGTCAAGGACGTCATAGGCCCGAAGGGCTGCGTCTCCATCCGCGCGAAGGACGCGGGCGGCGATTCGAAGTCGGACGACATAGACTCGCATACAAAGACCGAGCAGCTGCGCGTCCACTCCTCCGAGACGCTTCCCGACGGAAGCTGGGCGCGCGAGGACGAATGGATAGACACTAAGGACGAGCCGAAGCACGACGACCTCTGCGCGCGCGAGCAGCTCTATTTTTACAGGGCTATAACCGAGGACGCGGATTTGTCGGAGCATCTCGCCGACGCCGTAAACAGCCTCAAAATAGTGCTCGCGGCGGACGAGTCGGCGCGCACGGGCAAGACTGTAGAGCTTTGATTGAAGCGCCGCTTGCGGGGCGTTTCCCGCACGATTTTGCAAAAAAAGGCCGCCCGGAGTTTTCCGGACGGCTTTTCTTTTGCGCGGGGCCGCTATTCTAAAAATTCGGCGATATCGGCGATCGCCGCCCTGTCGGTGAGCATCAGCGGATAGTCAGCGACGGGAAGCGCGCCCGCGCCGCCGCCGTAAAACTTGGAGGTCACGGCGTATATCCTGCCGTCGAACGGGTCGACTATTACGGGATTTTCTATTGCCGCCTTCCCCCACACAAATGTTGCTGGAACGTTTTCTATTACGCGGCTTTTAAATTGGAGGTCTTCGGGCATGTAATAGGCTACCATCGGATAGCCGTTGCGCGCAAAGCATTTTGTGGCGGCGTTCAGGGCGACGTCCGCGAGCCTCGAGATGCGGACGCCTTCTGGAATTTGCGGCCCGAGCCTGAACGCGCATTCGGCGGGTTCGGTTTTGTCGTCGAGCAGGGCGCATATGCGGCTTGCGACTTCCACCGCCTTGCGAGGCCTGTAATTGGGCGCGTTTTCGATCAGCCCCCATTGGGCTTCCACCGGCTGCTTTTTGCCGCCGACTTTATAGTTGGGGTTGAAGTCGCAGACCATGAAAATGGAGGACATGTCGAGGCCGTTGTGCAGGTCGATTACGAACCTGCGCAGCATCCATTTCGCCTGGATGTCCTCGTCGCTCGGGTGCCACGATTTCTTCCAGCAGTCGGCCGGAATGCGGAATGGGAAGCCCGCCTCCCCCTGCCGCAGTTTGACGTGCCCGGCGCCGAATTCGCGCAGTATTGAAAGCGCCCCCCTGACCCTTTGGTCGTAGGCGATTTCCGGAACGTTGTCATAGGGGTGTATGGATACGAAGTCCAGAATTTCACCCGCGCCGGCGGCGAACAGCTCCCTAAAATATGCCGGCGGGCTTCCCGCCATGGCCGCCCCGATTTTTGCGGCGGGAATTTCTTTGCGTATTTCGTCGGCGGAGATTTTCAGGAGTTTTGCGTACTCCTTGGCGTCGGGCTTTTCGGGCTGCCAGAACGGCAGGTGGTTGCTCTCGTTCCAGATTTCAAACTGGTCTACCCGCCCCTTGAAATGCCTTGCGAGCGCGCGGACATAGTTTTTCCACGCTTGCAAACATTCTTCCCCGTAATAGAGCGGGACGTGCCCGACGCCGGTGGGGTTGGTGAGATTGTCCATGTAGAGCGGATTGCCGTATCCGACGTTAAACCAGGGCTGAATCCCCCGCGCGCGCAGGTTGTCTACGACGGAGTCGAGCCACGCGAAATCGTATTTGCCCTTTTGCGTTTCAGTGCGCGCCCAGCCGGTTTGGCACCGGGCGAATTTCAACCCGGATTTCGCGATTTTGTCGTAGACCTTTTCGGGATCGAAGACTTTTCTGTCGAGGCACTCGAAGCCTACCCCGAGCCTGTTTGCGCGGCTTTCCCCGGAGTTTACCCCTTTGATGCGCCCGATTTCTTTCAGGTTTGTCGTGCGCTCGGTGAGCGTTTCGCATATCTGGGCGTTGGCGGACAAGGCGGCCGCCAGCGCGATGGCAGTGAGTTGGTGGATTTTCATTTCGTTTTATTTCGATAGTTTTTCCAAAAAGACTTCGCCGAGCAGCCCGGACGGTTCGGGCGGCTTTTTTTCGGGCTCGAATTTGCCGTAGGTGATGTCGAAAATGTTGTTTGCGCGGTTCCAATCGGGGTTTTTTGCGGCGAGCGCTCGGACGCGGTTGAACGACGAATTTGCGACCTCTATTTCCAGCAGGTTGCGCCCGTCCTTCAAAATTCCCGCGGGGATTTTGGCCCTGAACGGGGCGCACCAGATGTCGGCAACTTTCTTTTTGTTTATATATACGCTCGCGCGGTCGCGGGGGTCGCCTATGTCTATGGCGTATTCCGCGCCGGCGCCGGAGAGCGAAAATTCGGCGGAGTATCTGGCGAATCCCCCGAAGCTTTGCGCGGCTTTCCCGCCGAGCTCCGTCCAGCTTTTGAGCTCCCGAGCCTTTATTTGCGGGGGCAATTCTTGCCCGCCTCCGTCCGGCGCGGGGCGCAGGAAGTCTATAGTCCATTCCCCTTTTATCGGGATTTTTGCGGCGGTTCGCGGAAAGGCGCCGGGCTTTGGGGATTTTTCTTCCGATTCCGCCAAAAAGCAGGATTCGCCCGGGGCGAGGGCGAGCTCGAATTCCCCGCCGGATTGCGCGAGCCTCATGCTTTCGCCCGTGAGCGGGCTGTAATATGCGTAATCGCCGCCCCCGTCTGACGACAGCCTTATTTTTCCTCGGGAAAATTTGCCGGAGAGGTTTGCGGCAAACCATATTTTCCCGCCGCCTCCCCTCATCCTGTAAAACGAAATGCCGTTTTGCGCGAGCGATTTTTCGGGCTTTGCGCCGAAGCTTTCGAGCATGGGCGCGGTTTCGCCGGCCTTGGCGTTCGGGAGGTCTTCCCACGAAGCGCGGATTTTCGCCGCCTCCGCGCGGTTTGCCTCGAGGTTTCCGAAGCCGGTCACGCCGCTTGGAACGGAATTGCGAAAGGCGATTTTCGCGCCGGACTTTGCGAGCCTGTCGATTTGGCGAAATGTCTCTATCGGCAGCTCTCCGACGTCAGGGACGAGGAGCGCGGCGTAATCGCCGCCCCCGAGCCTTATCCGGCCGTTTTCGCAAGCCGCCTCTCTTAAAAACGCGTCGGATACGTAGTCGAACGCGAATCCGCCCGAGTTAAGCTCACGCAGCGTGTCGGCGAATTGCGGCGCGCGCCCGAGCCACTCCCGCGCGCGGTGGACGTCGAGCATCAGAACGTGGTCGGGGCCTCCGGACTTTTTCCAGAGCGCGCGGATTGGGAAGTATACGAGCACGTCGTTGTCGTGCGGGGCGTTTTGGAGGGTTTTTTGGACTTCGTATACATATCCGTTCAAATGCGGCAGAAAGTCGATAAACGCGGAGTTGCGGTTGAAGTTGGAGGTTGCGTAAAATAGCCTGCCCGGAAACGGAACGGAGGGCGGGGAATATGTCCAGCCGTTGTAGGAAATGTGGTTTATGCCCGCGCAGAAGAGCGCGTCGAGCTCCGGCTTTATCTGCGATAGGGCGGTTTTGAAGTGGTTTGTTAGCCACGTGCACGCCTCCGCCGCGGCGAGTTTGCGCCCCGATATGTGCGCCGCGCTCGAAGCGAATTTCATCATGTCCGGGTTCGGGCGCCCGAAGTTTTGCGCGGGATATTCGCCGTCGCGCCGCACGAGCGGTATTTTGAAGCCGCTCGACCCGAAAGATTCGGTTTCGGGAATGTCGCACTTTGCGTACAGGTCGAGGAGGTTGCCCGGAGATCCGTGGGCCTGGTTTACGCTCGCCGCCCCGAGCCCGCGCGCGGTTCGGGCGAAGATTTCAACCATGTTGTCGAGCAGCAGGTCGGATATCGTCTCGTGGTAGTCCTGCCATATTCTCGCGGACTTTTCCGCGCCGAGGCTTCCGAATCCGGCGGGGGCGGCGGAGGTTTCCGCGCTCCGCGAAGGCTTCGGAGACTGTGCGAAAATCTCGCGGGCGTAGGGGCGGAAGTCGTACCCGCGCCGCCTCTCAAACTCTTCGTAAAATGCGTCCGTGAAGTTCGCGCCGTAAAATTCGTAGGAGTCGTTGAAAAACGCGCGCACGATTCCCCTGTTTTCGGGTCTCGAAAAAATTTCCCTGAATTTCTCCGCGTGGACTATGTTCGACGAGCTCCCGAACGGGTCCACAACATAGCCGTGCCCGCCGGGCGCCGAGCGCTTCACCTTAAACCCGACGCTCTCGCATTTCATATCGGCGGTTATGCGCTTGGCTGAATTTTCCCTCGCAATCCACGGCCCGCCGAACGGCCAGCCGCTGCCGAACGCCATGTCGAAGCCCATTCCGAGGCGCGCGCACTCTTTCGATGCATGCCTTACAAGCTCCATAAAGCGCGGCGAGAGCAGTTCCGTGTAATTTTTTTCGTCGCCTCTTGCCCCGTAAATCGGAATGAGGGTGATTCCGCCGATTCCGGATTCCGCCATGAGCTCCAGCTCTTCGGAGAGCCCGCGCTCTTCCATTGCGCCGCCCATGGCCCAGAACCACGCCCACGGTTTTGCGGTTTGTTCGGAGGGTTCGGGGGCGGAGGCGAATCCGCAGAAAGCCGCAGCTATGGACAGCGCCGCCGCCGGTATGCGCGCCAATCTAATCATCTATTTTCCCCCCGGGCGTTTTTCGCCTTTATGTTGGCAAGCTGCCTTTCGATGTCGTCGAGCAGCTGGACGAGCGTGGAGTCTTTCGACGTTTTGAGGGTTTGGCGGGTGACTTTCATAATTGTGTCCGTCTCTTCGATTTTTCCCTTTTTCAGGAGGGCGTTCAGTATGGGTATTGTGATTCCGGTCGCCGCCATCGCCGCGTCGCCCTTGAATATCCCGAGCAGCCGCTTGTATGAAGTCGCCAGCCTCTCCGCTTCTCCCGCGGCGATGTCCTCTTCAAGCTCCGTGCGCGCGAAGGACATTGCGATGTCCGGGCGCTCGGATTTTGTCTTTATTATTATGGAGGTGGAAAGCTTGCGGGCGGCGGCGTCCTCCGACGATGCCTTGAGGTCGGCTATGAGTTCTCGGCGGAATTCGGCGTCGATGTCGGGGTATTTGAAAAACGCCTTGACCGCCGCGTCGAGCGCCGCGCGCGCCGATTTTGCGTCGCCCCGCCTGCGAGCGGAGTCGACGAGCAGCCGCCAGCTCTTTGCGTTGCGCTTGTCGGCGGAAATCGCCCTGCGCGCGGACTTTTCCGCGCCGGCGTAGTCGCCCGCCTTGAAAAACCTTTCGGCGAAAATCGTGTGAAGCTCGTTTTCGCGGTATTTTCCGCCGTTGCGGAAGCCCTCGCGCAAGCTTTCGAGGTCGTGGTCGGAGGCGGTCTCCCAAGTCTGGGGGTCTATCGTCCTGCCGGTGACGAACCGCGCTCCCTCGTATCTGCCTATGCCGAACTCCCAGTTGCCGGGCTTTTTCATAGCCGCAGTCCACGCGTGGAATCCGTCGGAGCCCGCGCCCGTGAATATGAACGCCGGAACACCGCGCGCCTTGGCGGCCTCCGCCGTGAAGTACGCCTGGTCGGTGCAGATTCCGCCGGTCTCGCGTATGGTTTTCAGGCGGTAGTCGGCGCCCTCCCAGTCGAAGCGCTTGGCGGCGAGCCTCCCGCGGTCGTAGGGCACGGAAGCGTAGAGCCGCGCTATGTTGGAGGCGTTTATGGATATCGACTTTTGCGCCCACTCGCGGTCTTCCGGAGAAGCGGCGGAGGCGACGAGGTATTTGAGCTCGTCGAGCGACATTGTCTCGAACCTGAACAGCAGCCGGCCCCTATCGCGCGCGGCCTTCCATTCGGCGAACGCGCCGGCGGGTTCGGGAAATTTGCGCGGCAGGTATTTTTCGGAGACTTGGGCGTGCGGCCAACTCTTCGGCGGAGGGGTGTCGAACACCACGGCTATCGCGAGCGCGAGCCTCGGGAATTTTTTAAAGCTTTCCGCGTCCGAATTCCAGATGTCGACGATCGCTTTTGCGACTTTCGGTTTGTCGTCCTTTGGCGAGAGGGCGGAAAAGAAGTCGGAGAGCAGCCCGGGGTCGGCGAGCATGAATCCCGAGAGCTCCGCGGGTGCGCCGGGCGCGAATTCTCCGAAAAATCCGAAAAATTCGGAGGCGAACAGCGCTGCGGAGGCCTCGGGGAATTTCGAGTCAGCGTATAGAGAATCGGCGCGCCGCGCGAAGCCGGCGGCGCACTTCTTAAAGTCGGGGTTTTGCGATATAAACTCCGCCGCCGTCTTTGCGTCGAACGGGGCGTCTTGCGCCGCCGCCCGAAGCGGCGCGAGAGCGGCGGACAAAGCCGCCGCCGATAGAAGTAAAGTTTTCCTCAAAAAAGTCTTGTCCATAGCCGGCATTTAAAAAATAAATAAATTCCCGCGGCGCGATTTCCAAGCTTTTTCGGCTTTCGGACGCTCCGGCGGCGGCGGTTTTTAAAAATGCTCGACAGCGCGGCGGTTTTTTTGAGAATTGTTCCAATATTCTGAAAACCAAGACACCGGCTCATAAGTGAAAAACAAAGTAATATTCCTCTGCACGGGCAATATATGCCGCTCCCCTATGGGCGAGGCGCTCCTGAAACACGCGATAGAGGCGCGCCCCAAGACGTCCCCCGTACGCGGGCTTGAAATAATCTCCGCCGGAACTTCCGCAGTGGACGGAATGCCGCCGAGCGCGAATTCCGTGTCCGCCCTCGTGCGGGTCGGCATAGACATAAGCTCGTACAGGGCGGAGTCGCTCACCCAGAAGATGCTCGACGAATGCTACGCGCTGTTCGCGATGAGCCGTTCGCACATAGACGAAGTCAGGAATTTTTACAAGAATCCGCCGGAGCGCATGTTCACCGTGCGCCAGATGATTCCCGACTGCCAGCACCCCGACGTTCCCGACCCCTACGGCGGCCCGCTTTCCGAATACATAGAAGTGCGCGACGAAATCGCCGAGGCGATTCCGCACATCGTAAAATATCTCGAACATGAGCTCAAAAAAAACTCTTAGCATAGGCTCCGACCACGGGGGGTTCGCGCTCAAATGCGAGCTCGCCAAGTCGCTTTCCGCGGCGGGTTATGAAGTTGTGGACAGGGGGCCCGCGGATTCCGCGAGCGTCGATTATCCGGACTTTGCCAGGCTCGTATGCGGCGACGTAAACTCCGCAAAGGCGGACTTTGGCGTTTTGATATGCACTTCGGGCATAGGGATGTCGATAGCCGCCAATAAAATCCGCGGAATCCGCGCCGCGCTGTGCCTATCTGAGGACGCGGCGAAGTTCTCGCGCCTGCACAACAATGCTAATGTATTGTGCATGGGCTCGAAATACCTCACGCCGACGCTCGCGGAATCCATTGCGCGCATTTTCGTCTCGACGGAATTTGAGGGCGGAAGGCACGAGCGCAGGGTGTGCAAGTTTATGGATTTCGAAAATTCATAGGCTTTTTTGTTCCGGCTCCGCGGGCGGCGTGGGCGCGGGAATCTTTGTGTTGACAAAAGCCGGCTCCGGTACGAAATAGGACTTTTTATTTATGAACAAGGCGATTCAAGCAGGCTCCTTAAAGGAAATCGACAAGGCGGTATTCGACGCAATATGCGGCGAAACCGAACGTCAGCAAACTCATATCGAACTCATAGCGTCGGAAAATTTCGTGATTCCGGCGGTCATGGAGGCGATGGGCTCAACGCTCACCAACAAGTACGCCGAGGGGTACCCGGGAAAGAGGTATTACGGCGGCTGCGAGTTTGTGGACGTTGTGGAGCGGCTCGCGATAGAGCGCGCCAAGGAGCTTTTCGGCGTGAAGTTCGCCAACGTCCAACCGCATTCAGGTTCTCAGGCCAACACCGCCGTCTACGCCGCCGTCCTCAAACCCGGCGACAAGATCCTGACGATGAGCCTCGAGCACGGCGGGCACCTCACGCACGGCCATCCCAAGAACCTTTCCGGAATGCTTTTCAGCGTCGTAAACTACGGTGTGGATATCGAAACCGGCTTCATCGACTACGACAAGCTCGAAGAGACCGCACTCTCCGAGAAGCCCAAGCTCATAACGGTCGGGGCTTCCGCATATCCGCGCAAAATCGACTTTGAGAGAATGGGCAAAATCGCCAAGAAGAGCGGCGCGTTGCTGATGGCCGACATCGCCCACATAGCGGGGCTCGTCGCCGCTGGCCTGCACCCGTCTCCCGTGCCGCACTGCGACTTCGTCACCACCACCACCCACAAGACTCTGCGCGGCCCGCGCGGGGGGCTTATCATGACGAACGACGAGGCGCTCGCCAAAGCCGTGGATTCGGCGATATTCCCGGGAGTACAGGGCGGGCCGCTCATGCACGTCATAGCGGGCAAGGCGGTATGCTTTGGCGAGGCGCTCAAAGACTCTTTCAAAGAGTACCAGGCGCAGATCGTCAAGAATGCGGCGGCTCTCGCGGAGGCGCTCAAAAAGCGCGGCTATGGGCTCGTCTCGGGCGGCACGGACAACCATTTGATACTTATCGACCTGCGCAAGAGCCATCCGGATCTCACCGGAAAGGACGCCCAGAACGCCCTCGACAAGGCAAATATCACGACCAATAAAAATACGGTTCCCGGAGAGACGCGCTCGCCATTCAAGGCAAGCGGCATACGCCTCGGAACCCCCGCCGTGACGAGCCGCGGCATGGACGAAGCCGACATGGAAAAGATCGCCGAAGCCATAGATCTGGTTTTGGGCGCCCCCGGGGACGAATCGCGCATAGCCAAGGCAAAGGAAATCGCGGTCGGGCTCTGCAAGTCCCACCCGCTCCCGTATTGACCCGAGCGCTGAAGCCGGCGTGGCGCCGGAGCGGATTGCGTCCGGCGGCCGGCTTTGCATCGGCCGCCTTTTTAACAAATAAGCGAAGGAAAATTTATGTCAGACAAAATAAGCCATCTCAAAAAGCTCATGTCGGAGGCTTCCGGCAAAATAATGGAGAGCTCCGCCGCCAACATTTCCGCGTGGCTGGGCGAAAATTTCCTGCCCGAGTGGGCGGTTGACGCCCTCGTGGAGCTCTTTGAGGAGGGCAGGTACGAGGAGATAGACGACAGGTTTTTCAGATTTCTGGCTTTCGGCACCGGCGGAATGAGGGGGCGCACGATAGGAAAATCCCCCGCTATGGCGGAGCTGGGAAGGCAGTCGGAGCAGGGCACGCCCGAGCACGCCGCAGTCGGGGCGAACAATATGAACGACTTCAACGTCGTCCGCGCCACGATGGGGCTTTTCAACTATTGCAAGTCGCACCTCGGCGCCGCCGGCGGAGTTCCGAAGCTCGCCGTTGCCTACGACGTCCGCCACTTCTCAAAGAGGTTTGGGGAGCTCGCGGCCTCCGTTTGGGCGCGCATGGGCGGCGAGGCGTACATATTCGACTCCCCCCGATCCACGCCCCAGCTGTCTTTCACCGTCCGCCGCCTGAAAACCACGGCGGGGATTGTCATAACGGCGTCCCACAATCCGCCCCACGACAACGGTTACAAGGTCTATTTTTCCGACGGCGCGCAGGCGATAAGCCCCCACGCGGAGGGCATAGTCGGCGAGGTCGGAAAAGTGGCGTGGAGCGACGTCGGCAAGTTTCTCGAAATCGACTTGTCGGGCGTTAAAACGGTTCCCGCGGAGGCGGAGGAGGACTATGTAAAGTCCATAGAAAACTGCGTTATAGATCCGGAGGTTCTGGCGGCAAACAAGCCGAAAGTCGTCTACACGTCCGTGCACGGAACGGGGGCGGCAATGTGCCCGAGGGTCATGCGCCACTTCGGGCTCGAACCGCATTTTGTCGAGCCCCAGATGAAGGCGGATTCGCGCTTCCCGACGGTCAGGCAGCCGAATCCCGAGTACGCGGAAACGCTCTCGATGGGCATACGGAAAATGCGCGAAACCGGCGCCGAATGCCTCATGGCAACCGACCCCGACGCCGACCGCATGGGGGTGGCGATCCGCGCGCGCTCCGGCGAAATCCGCCTGTTGACGGGCAACATGATAGGCTCGCTTTTGGCCGACTACCGCATATCGCGCATGATTGAAAAGGGGATAATTTCGGATCCCTCCAAGTGCGCCATCATAAAGACGTTCGTCACAACCCCCTTGCAGGACAAGATAGCGCAGTCGTACGGCGTCAAGTGCGTCAACACCCTCACGGGCTTCAAGTGGATAGGCGGCAGGCTCGAACTCTACCGTAGGCGGCTTGAAGAGGCCCTCGGGAAGTCCGCCGACGAATATTCGTATCTCGAGCGCGCCAAGCTTTCGCAGGAGCATTCGACGTTCTTCGTATTCGGCGGCGAGGAGAGCTACGGGTATCTCGGCACGGACCTCGTGCGCGACAAAGACGCCAACTCCGCCGTCATAATGTTCTGTGAAATGCTCGGCTATCTGAAATCCAAGGGCATGACGGTGGACGAATACCTCGACTCCATATACCTCAAATGCGGCTACTATCTCGAAAGCCTCCGCAGCGTGTACCGCGAGGGCGCGGCGGGCGCAAAGCAGATTCAGGATTTTCTCGCGAATCTCGGCGAGTGCCCGCTTGAGAGCGTCGGCGGCGTGAAGGTCGCCAAAGCCGTCAACTTCGCCAAAGACGAAATTTTCGACGCCGACGGAATCCGCATCCCGAGCGAAAAATTCTATTTTTATACGCTCGAAAACGGGTACAGTTTCGCCGTCCGCGGAAGCGGCACGGAGCCCAAGATAAAGTTCTACGCTTTCGCGCACGAAAAGGCGGAGGACCCCGCGGGGCTCGCCGAGGCCAAGAAGCGCGCCAAGGCGGAACTCGACAGGATTCTCGACGATCTCGAGGCGCGCTTCTGAGGGGGGCTTTGCGCTCCGCCAAAACGCCTTTTGCGCGGGCAATCTTGCGGAAGGGCGGCGGCAAGCGCGAAATTCAATGCAATGCGGGGGATCCTATCGCCCAAATTTTCTTTAAGCCGTTTCCCCATGCGCGGGGTAGCGGCTTTTTTTTGCCGATGAATGCCGCTTTTTTTGCTTTGGGCATTATGTCTTGCCTAAGCCGCAAGACTTGAGTGGCAATATGAATCCGGCGCGGATGCGTATAAACTCAAATCGAGCTTTATTGAAATCAGGCGCGCCAGGGTTTTGTCGCTTTCGCATGTTATGCATCTCATTTTCGGGTTTGACGATTTCTGTTCCCGTTTCCGTCGTTTGCTTTGTCCGCACAACGGGCGATATTGGATTGTATCGGAAGCGGGGAAGGGCGGGAGCCCATATTGAACTATCGCAGCACGCTTTCGGATTTCTTTGCTTATCGCTTTTGCAAAGGCGCCATAATGTCGAATCCGCTCTGCAAAATTTTTCTCGACGTTTTCGAGCCTGTCCACTGTTGCGGAATATTCGGCTTCAAGTTCCGCAGCGTCCATTTCGGAATAGCGCTTTATGTTGTAAACGCGCATTTGGACGGCTCCCGCAAGAGCGCGCTTGTCGTCGCGTTCCATTCTCGACGGCTTTTTGCCCTTGCGTGAAACGATTTTCTCAAACTTTTCGGAAAGCTCCCTCTTTGTGTCCCTCACTCCGCGGTTGAATATCCGCAACGCTATATGTTCGGCGCGCAAAGTGTAATTGTCTATCTTTTGCCCGGCGCGCTCCCCGTCTTTGATTTTTATTACGGAATATCCCTTTGCGGACAAATCCGAGATTTTTTTCATTATCGCCTCGCGCTCCCTGCCGTAGGTAAGGCGTTTTGCGGATTCGCGGAGAACTTCGGCAAGCGTGTTTCTGTACGCCCTGCGCCGCGCGGCTTCGTCCATGCCGCGCGCCTTTGCCGCCTTTGTCACTCCCGCGCGGATTTTCCCTATTATGTCGCGTATCGAGGAAGGCGCGGGCCTTTCCCTCGCGCTTTCAATTTCCGCGTCTATCCCCTCTCCGGAGGCTTCAAACGTTTCCCCGCCGGATTCTTCCGCGGCGCTTTCCCCGGGCTTTCTGCGCTCCGGCTCTTTTTCAAGCGCGTCTTCTATGGCGGCGGGCACGTCTATGCCGAGCTCTTCCAACGATAGCCCTTTTATGGTTTCCAAATCGCGCCGCCGCCGCTCTTTGAGCCATTCCATAAGCCTTTGCCTGGCTATCCCGTATTCCTCCCCGTCGCGGCGGAAAGACGCGTACATTTCCTCCACAACGTCGCGCGTCCAATACAAATCGTTTTCCGCCCGCTGGACGCCGAGATTCAAATCGTTCCCGAACTTCTCCTTGTCGGCCCTGTACCGTTCGGCGATTTCCCGCGCGCGGCTTACGGCGTATTCGCGCTTTGTGCCGTCGAACCTTTCGGGCGGCAACACCCTGTCCAGCCTTGCGCTCGTTATCGCCCTGCCGAGCAGTATCTGCTTCGCAAGCACTATGCTCGCCCATATTACCGGATTTTCCCGCCGATCCTGCCGGAGCAAATATCTTAACCTCGAAGAATTTTCCGAATTATTTTCTTGCAGAAGCGAAATTAATCTGTTGTCTATAAAACCATTGGGAGACCCCGTCAACGGCCAGACAGTGCTAAGCTTGAGCAACCGTTCGATGAGGTCTCCCTTTTCCATTTCCGTCAAGGCTTGGTCGTAGTACCATTTGCCTTTGAGCTCTCCGATTGTAAGGCGCGCCGTATAATCCCTGCCGCCGATTTTTAAGCCGCAGGCGTAGTAGCGGTATTTGTCATACTTGCTGTTGCCTTTTTCATTCGGCTCTTCGCCGAGATATACCGCATTTTCTATCATTTGCGGAATCGCCGCAAAAGTCCGCAAATAGTCTTTATTATACCTGTCATGTGTAGTAATCTTTCTTGCTCCGACTTGTCCGATTTCGATTTCGTCTCCGGTGTCGGCGTTGACATATTTTCTGCCGCGCAATTTTTTCAGGACGTATTCGCGCGCCGACTTCGCGTTCAATTCATAAAGCCCCTTGTAGTCGTTTTCACCGATTTCCACGGGTCTTGCGGCTCTCAGCTTTTCCACGCGCTCCGGCGACGGGTCGTCTATCTTCCAGCGTATGTTGTCGGGATAGTTTTCCTCCGTCCAGTCTTCCCTTTGCACCCTTTCCACAAAGAACTTAAACGCCGCCCGCCAATCCTCCTCCACAGACATGTCAGCGGAGTAAACCTGCGGATGGTCGGCAAAGCGGATTTTCTTTTCCTCCCCGTTCGGCAGCTCCAAATAAATGTATTCGCTACCGTTGAAAGTCCCGCCCGTGCTGTTGACGATTTCTATTCCTATTTTGCGCAATGCGTATTCAAACCGTTTGCGCATTGCGTTTTGCGGGTTGTCCTCGTACAAATCCTCCTTGTAGTCGAGCTCGTCGTAGACATCGTCTTCCCACCGGCGTTCGAGCGCGTATCTTTTCGCATCTTCGAGCTCTGTGAAAAAGTCGAGCTCATTGCCGTCATCGTCTTCGACTTTGTATTCCCCGCCGCTTTCGGATATTTCGTAGGCCTTCGGATTGCGGTAATAGCGGTAGTCTTCCTCCCCGCCTTCCTCCCATTTCGACATATTGTCGCGTATGTATTTTTCGCGGTCGGCTTCCACCCTTGCCGCGCTTCGCCCTTTGGACTCTTTTAAATTGTCGGACACAACCCGCTCGGCTTCGTCCATTATACCCTCAATGTCGGCGGCGGAAAGCTTCCTTATCCTTTCAAGAGCCTCCCCGTCCTCTATCCTCCACCTAATATCCGGATTTTCAGAGCGTTCCTGGCGCAGCAGGGCTTTTAGTCGGGAATTATTTTCTTGATTTTCAGGCGTATTTGTCGATTCTTGAAAATCGGAAGAAGTTGAAAGCGTCTCGGACGTGTTAGAGGAGGCATTTGCATTGCTCGTCAGCTTCTTCCTCTTTTGTATATACATAGTCGAAAGCGCGAGTAATTTTTTGCCGATACGCATTTCCTCGAAGACCAATACGAGATTATCGCCAATATTTTTTTCGAACCGAATAGTATCTCGTCCAATTTTTGACTTTCCGGCATATTTGACGTCGTCATAATCGGATACAATAGTCGGGAAATTCTGAATATCCTTAATCGTTACGGGAATTTGTCCGCGTTGGAGTTCTTTTTCCGATCCGTGTTTTTTGAGAATATGCAGTATAGAATAGTTGTCTATCGAATGCGAATATCCCTTTAAATCCAGCCCGGTTTTTTTTAAGAGGAAGTCGGCTTCCGTATCGGATATTTTTCGTAATACTTCGATGTGCTTATTCTTTTTGTCCGAAATCGAATCTATGATTTTTTTAACTTTTGCAGAAATGTCAGAAATATCCGCGTCGTCTTTCCAACGAACAGGATTTTCAAAACTATCATCCATAAACCACGATGCTTTTTCATTCAAAAGAATCGGTTTTCGCGCAGTAATTACTTTGTTTTTCAGCGAGACATCGCCGAAATGCTTTTTTATTTCTCCGAGATAATCGACGGTTTTGCGATGTTCTTGCCACGAATCTTTTTGGCTTTGGCGCCCTTTTCCGCTTCCATCGCCTTCATAAACCGTAAAATAAGCAGTTCCATTAGGCCTTAACGATTTAGCAGCCTGCAAGATTATATTGTCTCTTACATTCGCTTCGGAAATTACGTTCAAAACGTTATTGCAAGTCGTCGTATCGAATCCACCATTCTTTACGATTTCAAAGGCCTCTTTATTTGTTTTTGAATCCCTATTAACCGGATCGAAAACAAAATTTTTCACGCCTTTTGTTTCAAGATACTTTGTGCCTTCGTCAAACTTTCCGCCGCCTAAATCAAAATTCGTACTTCCCGGTTTAAAATCAATTTTCTTAAAACCCGCCGCGATTTGACGAAGCGAAGTATTTCCACTTGAAAATTTTTGCTTTATCGGCTCAGAAACCTCTCTCCACCTTATATCAGGGCTATCGGAGAAGGTGCCGATATTGTTTGTGGCGGGAACGCTCAACATTCCCTTGGCAAAATCAAGTTCCTGTCTATTTGCAGCGGCTTTGATTTGCGTGTTTTTTAGCGCAACTATTTCAGATATTCCCTCCCAGTCTTTATATATGACTCCATCATAGCCTTGCTCCACGATTCTTTTTGTAAATGATTCACCGCGATCGGCGTCAACTTCATCTCTAATTGCTCCGACATTATCGCGGTCGATAATCATTGGATTTTTTATGTTTAAAAATACGGAATATTTAACGGAGCCATATTGAACCATGTCGCTTGGAGATAAATAAAAACCTCGTCCAAAAGCGCCCCAATCGCTAGCGGAACCTATTTTTCCTTTGTCAAAAATATTAAAGGCCTCCCGCGAACGATGGTACACCACCAGCGGCTCGCCGTTCTCGTCAACTACTTTTGAAACATTTCCCTTGACTTCCGCAATATGTTTGCCGATTATTAATTTGGACACTTGGGAAGCGTTGCCGTTATTCGCTACGGACTTGAACACGCCATCAAGTGTCTTTTTAATTTCTACTTCGTGTAAATAAAACCGCTGTTGCCCGCGAACTTTTTTTACAACAACCTCGCATACATAATCTTCTTCACCTATTTTTACGGGAGCGACAATAACGGCAGTATTCCAACCGCGCTCTTTCCAGTTTTCTTCCCTATTGAATATGAATCCTTTTTCAATTACATCGGGAACAGCCATAAATGCGGCGGATTTCAGCCGTCCAACTCCATGCGCAATACTATCCTCAACACCCTTTAAATCCAATACGACATCTCCCAATTCGTCATTGCGAGCAACATTTCCGATAGACTTGAAATACGCGGGTACTTTATCTGTAAGTTTCACGCCGTCTTTTTGGAATTCCTGTCCTGTAAGATTTGCAACAGGCGCAGTTCTTTCCAGGAAGTCCATGGCAGCCTTGGCCCAAGCTTCTTTTTCCCAGTCTCCGAACCACTTTTTAAAATTGGGAGTTCTAACTTGCAGCCATTGGTCTTCGGTGAGGTTAGTGTGCTTGCCGTTTGGCGCGAGCATATAGCCCTTTTTCATAGAGCCGTCGGGGTTTGACCAATTTGCTTTCACATCAGCCTTCTGGTGGTTGGCTTCGGCAATCTCCTCCGGCGAAGGCTCGGAAACCTCGCGCCACCTTATGTCCGGATTTTCAGAGTACGTTCCGATATTGTCCTCCGCAGATTTTATTTTACTGGAATCGTAAACGGCATATTCTTTTGAGCCTCCATATTCCCATATCACGCCGTCATAACCTTTGGATTGCAGTTTCTTAATATCAGCAGAGGATAAAATCTTCGTGTCGTATGATTGTTTCTGAGAACGCCTATCGTAAACGCTGTCCTTGCCGTAAATAGTTTTAAGGATTTCCTTTGCAGGATTAACGCTTTTTACAATAAGCGGACGTTTCAGAGATATGAATACATCATATAAATTCCCTCCGTCTCCCCATTTATTTTCATATTTTTGCGCATAAGTCTTTAGGTTTGTAAAATAGATTGCGGGCCCCAAATATCCGCCGGATCCCTTCTTGAAAATACTAAATCTATCAAACTTAGGCGTTCCGTGATAAACCGCCACCGGCTCTCCGTTCTCGTCCACGACTTTGGAAACATTTTCGGGCTTGACAGAATTTAAGAAATCTGAAAGTTTACGATCAATAAAAGAGGGACTTGAACTGCCCGCGGTATTGAGCGGATACAAAGTAGAGTCCCCGTTTTTGTATATGGATACTTCCGAAATTGCGGAAGAATGTACATTTCCAGCACTTCTATCGTTGCGAATAATAGGAACGGTAAACCTTATATAGTATTCGCTTCCGTTCACCGAAAACTTATTTACATAGTGTTCGACGGATTCAATATTTCCATGCGCTTTATGCCCCTCTTTAATTTCCTCTTTTTCCGATAAAATCGGAATGGATGCTTTAAACAAACTTTTAAAATGTTTGATTATAGTATTGGAATCAAAGCCTTTATGTCGCCTAATTTTCCCTGCACTGGCCGACGGGAAAACAACTTTTCTGCCGTCCCGTTCGTTTGCAACTTCACCAAAATTTTTGAAAGCTTCTTTTATACCCGCCTTATCCAAAGCTTCGTGAAGCTTTACCGGCTTCGCGGACATGTCTTTTATTTCATTTATAACCGCTAATGTCTCCCAATCTCCAAACCACCTTTTGAAATTGGGGGTTCTGACCCGCACCCATTGCTCTTCCGTCAAATTTGTGCGCTTGCCGTTCGGAGCTTTCATCCATAAAGGCGTTCCCATGTACTTGGATTTAACCTCCTCGTACTGCTTTTGCGCTTCCGATATTTCCTCCGCCGCGGGCTCCCCGGTGTCCCGCCAGCGGAGATTTCCATTTCCAGCCTCGTTGGAAAGGTCTGCCGCATAATGCCTGTAAGCCTCTTCAAGCTTTTCGAGCTTCGTCGGATTCTCATCCCCGAATAGCGACTGCGTCGTCGTGTCTATCTTCTTGCATTCCGCCGCGTATTGCCTCAGCACTCCCGAAATGCCGCCGGAGCTTTTCGCGTTCTCCTCAAAGAGCCTCATCAGAAACATCGTTTCGGCGGACGGAGCTTCCCTGAACATGTCGGTTTGCGCGGCAAACTCGTCTACCGTCTGCCCTTTGTCGCGCGTTTCCACAAAGAGCTCCACCGCCTGCGAAAGCTCGCCGGAAAGGTCGTATTCGGGCTTGTTCGCAAGCTCCGCGAGATTCGCCGCGGATTGCATTAGCCCGTTGATCATCGCATTGTAGCCTTCCGGATTGTCCAGCAGCCTTTCGACCGTTTCGCGCCTCTCGGGATTGAGCATTGCCGCCAGCACCGCCGCCCTTATGCGCGGCGACAAATTTTGCCTGACGGAGCCGTCTCTGTTTCGGTACGCCTCCCCGCCTCCGACAAGATTCAAAAACGCATTGTAGAAATCCGCGTTTGAAGCGGCCAAAACATTGCCGCTCGCGTCCGGAAAAAATATGTCCAGCAAACCGGCCTCGAGTATCCTGCGCGAATCGGCTATCGCCTGCTCCGCAACGCTCATCCCCGCCACCTGGCTCTTGTTCGAACGCGCGGCCGGGCGCGCGGGAAAGCGGCGCCTACGCCTCGAAATCGACCGGCAGCCTCTTGGCTATTATTTTGTCTATGCGCGCGCCGTCCATGTCCACCACTTCGAGCTCGAAGCCGTTCCACTCGACCCTTTCGCCCGCCTTTGGTATGCGCTTCAACAGCGCGAGTATCAGGCCGCCCACCGTGTTGCATGTCTGCGTCTGGTCGTCGATTTCAAAGAATATCAGGAAGTCGTGGAAGGGGCACTGCCCGTTTACGAGAAATGTGCCGTCCGCCCTGCGGACTATGTCGTCCTCTTCATTGGCTTCGGGCATGTCCCCGAGAACCGCGTCGATAATGTCGTTTAGCGTGACGATGCCGAGCGTCACGCCGAATTCGTTGGAGATTATCGCGTTTTTTAGGCGCAGCTCGCGCATCTGTTCGAGCGCGTTGTAGACTTTTGTGTCGTCCTTGAAGTAGTGCACGGGCTTTAGCGCCGAGCGTATGGAAAACCCGGGCTCGCCGAGCCTCCCGAAGAGGTCTTCGAGCGAGACGGTTCCGAGGATTTCGTCGAGCGACCCGTCAGTCACGGGGTATACCGTATGGGGGTGTTTTTTTACGAGCTCTTCGATTTGCCGGTTGGAAAACGACGCGTCTATTTTGACGATGTCGTTGCGCGGCGTCATTATGGACTCTACATACCGGTCGCCGAGCGAAAAGACCCTTTCGACGATGTTGCGCTCCACGGGCTGGACTTCGCCGCCCGCTTCGGCCTCTTCCACGAGGGATTTTATTTCTCGCTCCGTCACCCTGCTTTTTACCTGGCTTATGCCCATGAGCTTCAAAACCGCGGTGCTCGACTTGCTTAGAATCCACACGAACGGCGCCGTAGCCTTTGAAAGCAGCGTCATGGGGGCGGCGACGAGCTTTGCGACCCTTTCGGGAGCGGCCAGCCCGATCCTCTTGGGCACGAGCTCCCCGAATATCAGCGTGAGGTATGTCGCTGCCAGCACAACCGTTCCCTGCGCCCCGAGCGTCGCCCACTTTTGCGGGACTCCCGCCGAGGCGAGGCATTCCCCGAATTTGCCCGCGATTGCCTCGCCCGAGTAAATGCCCGTCAATATTCCGATAAGGGTTATGCCGATTTGGACGGTCGAAAAAAACCTGTCGGGGCTTTCGGCGAGGGCGAGCGCCTCTTTTGCCGACTTGCTCCCGCCCTTTGCGTCGGAGGCGAGATTGGATTTTCTGAGCGACACGAGGGCGATTTCAGACATCGCAAGTATTCCGTTCGAGAGTATTAGCGCGGCGATTATGACAAATTCCATATTATATGCGCCCTTATATTATTTGGGGCGTTTTGCGGGTCAACATCTAAAAAACGTCGGGGGATCTTGACCTTTTCATCAAAAAATACGATACGAAATCCATGGAAGAAGAATCCGGATTCGTCCCGCGCCTGAACGGCTTTTCCGCCGCCGTGAACCGCTGCGCCCGCGGGCCGCTCGACTTGAACTCGCTGCTCGTGCGCAACCCGCCGTCCACGTTTTTTGCGCGGATGGCGGGCGATTCCATGGTGGGGGCGGGGATTTGCGACGGCGATTTGCTCGTAATCGACCGCAGCCTTTCGCCCAGGGACGGCGACATAGTGGTGGCTTTTGCCGGCGGGGAATTTGTCGCGCGGCGTTTCAGGCGGGCCGCGGGGGGCGTGAGGCTCGAGTCCGAGGGCGCGCGCAGCGAAAGCCTTTCGTTTTCCGGCGAAGGCGGCGTCGACCTCTTCGGCGTCGTCACCGCAATGGTTCGCAGGTTTTCCCGAATATGACGGGCTTGGTCGACGGCAACAATTTTTTCGTGTCGTGCGAGAGGGTTTTCGACCGCTCGCTCGAAGGCCGCCCCGTGGCGGTGCTGTCGAGCAACGACGGCTGCGTGGTTTCGCGCTCGAACGAGCTCAAAGCGCTCGGAATACCGATGGGCGCGCCGTATTTTCAGCTGCGCCCGCGCGCGCGCAGCCTCGGGATAGAATTCAGGTCGGGAAATTTCGAGCTATACGCCGATATGTCGCGCAGGCTAATGGAGACTCTCGGAGATTTGTTCGGCGACATAGAGCAGTATTCCATCGACGAGGCGTTCGTGTTTCCGCCCGGTGGCATAGATCTTCTCGATTTCGGCAGAATGGCGCGCGCCGCGGTTCTCAGGCGAATCGGCATACCGTGCGGCATAGGTTTTGCGCCGACAAAAACTCTCGCAAAGATCGCCAACCACATCGCGAAAAAAACCGAGGGCGGCGTTTTCATAATGCCGGAGGACGCGCGCGAAATTCTCGGGAAAATTCCCGTTTCGGAAGTTTGGGGCGTTGGAAGGCGGCTCGCGCCGAAGCTCGAGCGCGACCGGATACTGACGGCCCGCGACCTTGCCGAATGCCCCGGCGCAAGGCTCCGCAAGAAATACGGCGTGACCCTCGAGCGCACGGCGCTGGAGCTCGCAGGGAAGCCCTGTTCGGGCGATTCGCGCGGCGCGGGAGAGCTTTCGCAGAGCATAGCGTGCTCGAGGTGTTTCGGAGAGCCTGTCGGGGATTTCGAGTCTCTCGCGCAATCCGTGGCCTACCATCTCGGCAGGGCGGCTGAGAAGCTGCGAGAGCAGGGGCAGCGGGCTGGCGGGGCGGGGGCGTATTTTGTGTATTATCCCGAGCGTTCGCCGCGCAGGCTCGAGGGCGGCGTTGTTTCGGCGAGCGTGGCGTTTTCGCGCCCCACCGACGACACGTCGGAAATGATAAAGGCGGTATTTCCCAAACTCCGCGAAATCTTCATCGAAGGAAGGCGGTACAAAAAGAGCGGCGTGACCCTTTGGGGGCTCGAGAGCGGCGCGGTGCAGGGGGAGCTTTTCGGGCCGTCGCCCGAGCGCAGCAGGCTCTATTCCTCCGTGGACGAGGTAAACAGAAAGTTTGGCAGGGGAACGCTTTTCCCCCTTGCGGAAGGCGTGGATAAAAAGTGGAGCGCGCGCAGGGACATGCTCAGCAGGGCCTATACCACTTCATGGGACGACATAATTTCCGTAAGATGACTTTTTGCGGGGAATTGAAAAATATTATTTGTCGATTTAAAAGAAACATAAAATTAGGCAGTTGAGCGCAAAATATCTAAAAAAATTCTTGAATTGTGTTTTTTGCGTGCTATAAATTCCCGCATTATTTTTTATAGAAAAATGGCAGATATAAAAAACGTTTTGTTTGACGAAATTCGCAGGCTTGCCCGCAAAGAAGTAAAGGCGGCGGTCGCCCCCTTGCAGTCCAAGGTGTCGGAATTGCGCAAGGCGGTGGCGGCGCTTTCGCGCGAGCTCAAAGTTTCCGTTTCAGAGAAACCCAAAGCGCTTGAACCCGAGGCGGGCGCGGAAGCTTCCGCCGAAAAGCCGTCGAAAAAGTTCAGGTTTAACGCGGCTTCCGTTAAAAAGCTCAGGGCAAAGTTCGGACTTTCCCAGGCGGAATTTGCAAAGCTCGTCGGCGTAAGCATGCTTACAGTGAGTTGCTGGGAGCTCGGCAAAACGTCCCCGAGGGCGGGGGCGAAAGCGAGGCTTGCCGAATTGCGCTCAATGGGCAAGCGCGAGATTGCGCGCGTGCGCGCGGAGAAAAAGGAACCGGCTCCGGAAGAGAACCCCGGGCAGTAGCCGCATAGGTCGCGGGGTTTTCCCGCGCTTCCGCTGCCCGTTTCCAATGGCGGCGGGGGAGGGGTGTGCTTTTTTCGGGAATCCTCCGTTTTTCAATTTTCCGCCGAACGGTAGAGGCGGAAAAAGGCGCGCGGAAGTTATAGCCGAAGAGGCGTCGCGCCGTCCCGTCTGGCGGTTGGGCGCGCAATTGAGTTGTCTTTGCGGCGTCAGATGTTCTGCGGGGAAGGGTAGGTTTTTTGTTCGTCGTTGGCGCAGACAGCCGAATATTTTTGCGGACGGAATTACCGCGCCTGCGCCGTTTAAAACGATGGAAGTTTAACTTGTATCGGGGAAGTGGGCTTTGAATAGACGCCGAAAGTTGGGGAATAGGGATTTTGGGATTATTGTTTCTCTATAGATTTTCGTTTCCGCCAACTTCCCAACCCCTATCGGCGCTTCGCGTCTCATTTCCCCCGAATTTCGCAATTTTTTGCGTTGGGCGTAAAACATTCGGCTGTTTGGTTTCTTTTTGTGAAGGTTTTTTAAGTTTCACAAGGCAAATAGAATATAGGGCTATATAACTTTCAGCCTTGCAACGCGCCAAATACAACTGAGACATTTATGCTTAGTTGCGTACTGGTTTTTTGAGGATAATAAGGAAATAAACACCGGATTGCATGAATGAACCTAATACATTTTTTATATGTCTTTATCAATTTTGAGGAGTGTTCATAATGACAAAGAAAAAACATGCGGAGAATAATCGCCAAAATGGGGTATCGCGGAGAACTCGACAAAAAGCCTCAAATTTGAATAATGGATTAAAATAAGAAAAAAATTAAAAAATTAAGAAGAAATTTTAGGCAAACGGCAAAAATTGTGGGGCAGGATTTTCTGCCGGCGCGCCGCTTTTGCAAAGCTGTAAATCATTGCGGGGCCTGCGGCTGCCCTGCGGAAAAATCTGACGTTTGAGTTTTATGGATGCTCGCCGTTTGCGTGGCGGCAAAATTGCGCGCATTTCTGTTTATCCGGCATTGCATCGGACGGCTGCAAGCCGGAAAGGCGATGGGGCTATCCGCCGTTTCCCAGTTTGAGCCGCCCCCGTTTTTTCGGATTGTTCTTTACCTCGGGGGAGGGATTGGCCGCGGCTGGGGCCTCGGTTTTGGCGGAGGATTGGGTTTGGGGGGTCTCGGCTTGGGAATTATAACGATGGGCCTGGGCCTCGGCGAATACGGGTGCATTCTGTATCTTCCCGTTGGAATTACCCTGACGCCGTCTTCGTTTATTATCACAATGGGCCTCGAGCCGAAGCTGCCGGGATAGCGCATCGGCCGCAGGTTTGTCTTCATTATGGCGCCGGTGGCGGCAGCCTGCTGCGTTGCGGCGGGCTTTTCTTCGATATACGGGCTCGACGGGATCAGCAGCACTCCGTCCTTCCATACGGTCTGCCCGTTTCTTTCGAGCTCGAGAGAAAGGGAATACGCCGCCTTTTTTTCGCCCCCGAGAATCGCCGAGGCGTTTTCTATCGAGCCTTTCAGCGAGAGCCCTTCCGGATTTGGGGGAAACGGAGACTGTGAGTCCTGTCCGGATATTTCGAAGCTTCCGTCTTTGAGGAGCTCGCGGAGCCTGTCCTCTATAAACTTGTGCTCGTTTCCGGAAGTGAGGGAGTTTTTTATGCCCCCGAAATAAATTTTTTCGTTTTCGCCGTCAGGCGAGAGCGCGGCTTCGGATTTTATGAGCGAATCCGCGAGCGTTTCGATTCCTTCCAGCCATTCTTCGCGCGACACCGTCTTGTTTTCATAGGCGGCGTTTTTCATGGCCTCTATAAGGTCGGAATCTATATCGCCGGCGTATGCCGCGCAGGCTAAGGCGGAAATTGCGCAGGCGAGCGCTATCGTCTTGGTTCCCATATTGACCTCCTTTTACCCGTTAAAGGCGCGCTGGGGAAATTTGTTTCAGATTTTTTACAGGCGGCGTCGCGTGCCGCGCTTTTGGCGTATTTTTTTTGCAAATATGTCCGGCATTAATGCGCTGGGCGCGACAATTTTGTCCCGAATTGCGGAAGGCATACAAAATTGTCGCGGGAGCCGCTTTGCAGCCGCCTCTCGGTTATTTGTTCAATTATATTATTATTAAATAGATATAAAATTTAAAAAAACTGGCACGCCGCGTGCTTATATGTTTCGCGTCAACCAATCCAAACAATGAAACTGATCATTGCATACATAAAGCCTGAACAATTGGGTGAAGTGAAGAAGGAACTCTTCAAGAACCAGATTTACAGGATTTCGGCAACGAATTCCCTCGGATGCGGAAGGCAGAGGGGATACAGCGAAAACTATCGCGGAAACGAAATAGAGGTCAATCTGCTCAAAAAAGTGCGCCTCGAAATCGCGGTTAACGACGAATTCGTCGACCTTACCGTGGATTCCATCATAAAGGGGGCGCATACCGACCACATCGGGGACGGGAAAATTTTCGTGCTGAACCTCGAGCAGTGCATTCGCGTCCGCACCCGAGAGACGGGGCCGGACGCGATAGGCTGATTTTTCAAACGCAAGGGAAACTTTTTTCCAAAAACAGGGAGTTTTATATCATGAATAGAAAAGTCTTATTTGCGGCACTCGCGCCGCTTGCCGCCTTGCCGCTTTCGGCGCAAGAGGCCGCCGCGGCGAACGCGCCCGCCGTCAGCGCGGAAATGTTTACGATAAACAATCTGTGGATTCTTCTGGGGGCGGTTCTCGTCTTTGCGATGCATCCGGGTTTCGCCCTCGTGGAGACGGGGCTTTCGCGCGCAAAGAACAGCGTGAACATTCTCTCCAAGAACTTTATCACGGTTGCGATAGGGCTGATAACCTATCTCTTTGTGGGGTTCAATCTGATGTATCCCGGCGACAGCTGGATATTCGGCCATTTTTTGGGCTTCGGAGGGTTCGGTGTATCGAGCCCCGAGGGCGCCGCGGGCGGAATAGCATACAACGGCGGCCTCTATTCCTATTGGACGGACTTCATCTTTCAGGGGATGTTCGCCGCGACCGCCGTCACGATAGTTTCCGGCGCGGTGGCGGAGAGGATAAAGTTCAGCGCGTATATCGCCTTTGCCGTTCTCTACTGCCTTGTCGGCTATCCGCTGATCGGCTCGTGGGGCTGGGGCGGGGGATGGCTCAAGGATATCGGCTTCTACGATCTGGCTGGCTCGACTTTCGTGCACTCGGTCGGCGGCTGGGCGGCTTTGGTCGGAGCTTTCCTTCTGGGCCCGAGAATCGGCAAGTTCGTCAACGGGAAGCCGCACGCGATTCCGGGCAGCAATCTCGGATTCGCGACCCTCGGGGTGTTCCTTCTATGGTTCGGGTGGTTCGGGTTCAACGGAGCCTCCGTGTTCTCGGCGGATCCGGTAATGGTGGCGTACGTTTTCACGACCACCGCGCTTTCGGCGGCGTTCGGGCTCATTGCGGCCATGCTGACATCATGGTTCGCCCAAAAGAAGCCCGACCTCTCGATGATTCTCAACGGATGCCTTGCGGGGCTCGTGGGCATCACCGCCGGAGCGGACTGCGTGTCGGTTGCCTCCGCCTGCATAATAGGCGCGGTATCGGGCGTGGTGGTAGTGTTCTCGGTATACTTCTTTGACAGGATAAGGATTGACGACCCCGTCGGAGCGCTTTCGGTGCACCTGGTCTGCGGCGTATGGGGAACGATTGCGGTGGGCGTGTTCTCGCCCGACCACGCGCTCGTTCCGCAGCTTATAGGCGTAGCCGCGGTTGGGGTTGCGAGCGTAATAATAAGCTCGATCATATTCCTCGCCATCAAGCACACTATTGGAATCAGGGTTTCCCGCCACGACGAGCTCAGGGGGCTGGACATCTCCGAGCACGGCATGGAGGCGTACAACGGATTCCAAATCTTCTCGAACGAATAGCCTAACGTTTCCGCGGGCCGCGCATTTTGCGGTCGGGCCCGCGGTTGCGCTTGACAAATTTTCGGAAATCGTGATTTTTGAACGTCTTTAACCCTAAACTCAAACTCAAAACCCAACTAAAAACGATGGAAAACAGACTGATAATATCTATTGCCGCAATATTTGCGTCAGCGTCCGCGCTCTTCGCGGCGGAAGCGGCGCCGGCCGCCTCTTCGGTCCAGAACGCTCCCTGCGCCGCAAAGACGCAGTGCGCCGCCCCCGAGAAGGAAGTCAACACCTTAATCGACACCGAGCTTCTCTCCAAGCCTTTGGAAAACTTTTCCGCTTCGGCGACGGTAGCCTATGAATCAGAGTACATATTCCGCGGCAAGGCGCAGGCCGGCCACGGGATCAACCCGATGGTGGATCTCGGATACGATTTCGGCAACGGGCTTGCCGCCTACGCAGAGTACTGGGGCTTCTACGGGGTCGACAACGGATTCGGCGAAAACGATTTCTACGCTGGCCTCACCTATACCATCGAAAACATAACTTTCGACGTCGGGTACCTCGGATACACTTACAACGACAGCGAGAGCAAGAACGAGAGCGAAATCATGGTAGCCGTCTCCTACGACACGACCGATTTGCTCGGCGACTTTAACGTCTCCCCGTTCGCGGCGTTCTACTACAACTACACTTACAGCGGAACGACCGTCGAGGGCGGCCTCTCCTACGAAGCTCCCGTCACCAAGTGGCTCATAGGCGAAAACTGGGGCACTATCAATCTCGCCGCATATGTCGGCTATGCCGATTACAGGGACGGGCTTACCTACCACGGCGGCTATGTCTACACCGGCGTCTCCGCCGACGCGGTCGTGCAGGTGACCGACAATATGGCGCTTTCCGCCGGCATACGCTGGGCGTGCAACAACGACGGCGCCGAGGAAAACATCGGCGGCAAGCAGCAGAACCTCTGGTTCGGCACGGCCGTGATCTTCGGATTCTAATCCGCCATTATTAAAATTTTCGGGAGGCCGTTTGGCCTCCCTTTTTTTTGCGGTGCGGGCGGGGATTTCCCCGCCCGCCGTTTTTTATGCGCAGGCTGCGCGGCGCTTGTCAGAGAGAGTTGACGAACGCCTCCAGGTCGCGGAGGTCGTCGTCGGTGAGGTGCGAAGTCACACCGTGCCTGTCGCCTTTGTTATGGAATTTTAACATGTCGAAAATCGTGCGGGCCCTGCCGTCGTACAGGTACGGCGCGGTGCGCCAGACTTCGCGGAGGGTTGGGGTGTCGAAGGCGAATCCCTTGTATTCTTCAAGCCCCGTCCCGACGTCGTGGCGCTTCATGTCGGTGTAGTATTCCCCCGTGTGGCAGCGGGAGCACTTGGCCTCTTCAAACACGACGGCCCCCCTCTCGGCGGCGTCCGTGAGGTCTCCGTTTTTAAGGTGCGGGCTCTCGACGGGGCGCAGCGACGACAGGTATTTGTCTATGGCTTTCGAGTCGGCCTCCGGGCGGCGCGTGAACTGTATGTATTGTATCCCCTTTCGCACGGCGACGTTGGCGCTCTTGCGCACGGCGGTGATCATCGACGGCGGCGTGAAGTGGGCGAACAGCATCGATTTCGACTGCTTGGGGTTGCCTATACCGTCGTTGAGCAGATCCCAGTTCAGCGCGTCGCTGCGCACTTCCGTGTGGCACGTTATGCAGGAGAGCCATTTTTGGAAGCAGAGGCTTGCGTCGTGGAAATACAGGTCGCCCTTGCGCGTCTCGTTGAGATTTTCGTTTCCGCCTATGGAAATTTTTTTCACTGAGCCGTCTTTGAGGCCGATTTCCGCGAGAACGTCCGAGTAGTAGAGCCCCGCGACGGCGCGCGCGCCGTCGGCGTCTATGTGCCGCGGGCCGCAGCCGGGCATCGCGACCCTTTCGCGTATGTTGGAGAGGAATGAGAGGTCGTTGCAGATGTCTTCGAAAACCTTTTTGCCGTCGGGGTTGGCGGCGAATTTTTCCGCGAGCCTCCTTTCGAGGGCGGGGCGGTCGATGATCCCGATTTCGTGCGTGCCGGCGTGCGCCACGAGCAGTTTGGAGCCGTCGGGGGTGAACGCCAACCCGTAGGGGTTTGCCGCGCCGAGCTCTATGTCGTCGAGCAGGAACGTCGCGTAGAGCTTGTCGGAAGCCGTGTCCACGAGGCTCACGGCGTTGGTGTTGATCCAGCCGCGCTCCACCTGCGTGGTCGGCACGTTGAACCGCGCCACAACGTGCGTCAGGTAGGCGTACCTGCCGTCGGGAGAGACTTTTATTTCCTGCGCGTTTATCGAACCGTTGGGCAGGTCGATTTTCGCGAGGGGCTTGAGCGTCTTTGCGTCCAGAACCGACACCGCAGCGGCGATGTTTTCCTCATAGAGCCCTCCCTTGGCTTCGGGCAGCTGGTTTGCGGCATAGAGTTTTTTGCCGTCTTTGGAGAGCGCGAGCGAAAACGGGTCGCGGACGGCCTTTCCGCGCGCCTTTTCGGAGAGCGTTTCGGCGTCGAAGGCGCGGACGAGGTTTTCAAACTGGTTTGCGGCGTACACGGTCTTCCCGTCCGCCGAGCATACGGCGGCGCGCGGCATGTGGCCCGCGGGGGCGCGGGCCGTCACCCTGGCGTCCGCGAGCGAGATTTTGAGCAGCTCGCCCGCGGGGGCGGCTATCGTGACGTAGGCGAATTTTTCGTCCGGCGAGAACGCGAGCCCCGACGGGTGCCCGCCGAGGGGGACGCGCGCTTTGACCTCCTTTGATTGGGGGTCGAGCAGCAGAAGCTCGTCGCCGGTTCTGCAAGTGACTGCGAGCGCCGACTTGCCGAGTTTTACGAAGTCTGGGCTGAGGTATTTTTCCCCGTAGTCCGGAATGTCTCCGTAGACGGAAGGGGGCGTTTTTTCGGCGGCGCACGGCGCGAGCGCCGAAAATAGCGCGGCGATTATAATTGCGTTAAGGTTTTTCATTTTCATTTAAAGGTTCGGGGAGCTTGAAGGGCCTGTTGATTGCGGCGTCCCAGTATTTTTTGTCGCATTCAAAGGCGCTGAAATTTTCGGAATTTTCGCCGTCGATTATGCCGTACCTCTTCATTGCCCTGAGATACGCCCCGCGCGGCTTGTAGTTGGGGGAATCGTAGCGCGGATTTTTGGAGTCGACGAAATTTTTCGCCTTTTGCACGGCTTTCAAAACCGTTTGGTATCGGGGGTCCGCGCGCGACTTGAATATGGCCGGATGCCCGCCCTTTCCGGCGCGCCCCCCCGCCTTGGCGTCGAGCGGCGCGCAGAGGACGGCGGAGTTCTCGGGGAAGGTCAGGTTGAACACCGCTTCCGACGAGAGCCTCACCCTCGGCGAATCCGGCTTTTCGTAAAAGGCGAAGTGCCAGTTGAGACGCTCTTTCCGGTCGCGGCTGATGCGGTCGGGCAGCCGCTTTTCACCCTTGTGGCACGAGGCGCAGTTCTCCTTGAAAACCGCGTTCATGTCGGCGATTTCCCTCCAGTTTGCGTCCCGTGCGGCGAACCTGTTGAGGTAATAGCTGCCAAGCATTCCCGATTCCGCCGCGGCTATGCTGCCGGCGTGGATTGCGCCGGTGTCGAGCCACGTTTTCACGCGGTTTAGCTCCTCGGCGGTGGCGCGTTTGGCATGGTGCCCGCCCTCCAGTTTTTTGAGAAGCCCGCTCGCCCCCGACCCGAATGCGTAGGGCGGCATATTGCCGTTGCGGTTGAGCCCGTCGGAGAGCTGGCGCGCCATGTAGAGGGCGTAATAGCTGCGCGCGAACATCGGTCCCATTCCGGGGGTGAGGTCGATTTTTGCGGCGAATTTCGAGGGATTGTGGCAGCCGGCGCAGTACTTTGTCAGAATCGGCTGTATGTCGCGCGCGAAGTCCGGAACCTCGCCGCAGTCCACCCCGGGAATCGGAGCTATTTCGTCCGCCGGACGGCGGAGGGCTTTGAGCTTGTGCATGATGGGCGGAGGCGCCATGTCGCGCCGCTCGTGGCAGCCTATGCACGACGTCACGGTTCCCGGCATGAAGTTCACGAAGCTCTGCATCTTCTTTATCGCCTTGCCGTCGGAGTCGAGCGCGGTAAAGGACAGCGCCCTGTTCGCGGGCACTTTGAAATGCGCGGAACCGTCGTCTTCGACTTTCACCGTGCCGAGCGGGCGTTCGAGGCTGAAAGTCCCGAGCATGGTTATCGGCTCCATTCCGCCCGTCAAGTGGCACGCGAGCGGCAGGACTTCGCTGACGAGCAGCTTTTTTATGTCGGAGCTCTTTACCGAACCCATGTTTCTGCCGATGGCGGCGTCCATCAAGGCGACGGTCGCGTCGTCCGCGCCGTAGTCGCACGCGTCGGCGGCGGGCTTTCCCTCGCGCGATTTTTTCACTGGCACGGGGCTTTTGATTTCGAGCTTTTTTCTTTTCAACTCCTCCGAAAATTCTTTCGGCAGCTTTATGTTTTGGAAAATGTGCCCCTTGTCGTCCATTATCAGAATGGAGTCGAAATCCGAGACGAGCGCGTAGTTTTCGGAGAGCGGGAAGGGGTAGGAGAAGTTAGCCAGGCTCTCTCCGGAGGCTATCGAGAATGCGGAGACGTCGGACGGGTTGCGCGGGTTGCGAAGAAACGCCACGCGCCCGAGATGGTCGCGGTTGCCGTGCCAGTCGGAGAAGGTGAGCGTGTACGAGTTTTGCGAGCCCGGTATCTGCTTGGCGTCGATGTACAGGTGGTTGGGGATGTCGTTGCCGAAGAAAACCATGTCGTTGGCGCCGTTGGGATCCTTCTTCCAGAGCGAGTGGAAGTTCATCTGGTTCTTCTGGACGTACTCCCACTTCATGTATATTATCTTGCCGTCGGCGAGCGGCCACGGGGAGTTGTCCTGGTCCACATTCGCAGAAATCGGGCGGACTATGTTTTCGCCCGCATAGTACCTGTGCAGAATCGCCACGTCCACGCCCCAGCACGGCACCATTCTCCGGCAGCGGCTTGATACGAAAACGATGTCGCCGCCCGGAAGGTACGCGGGCTCGATGTCGTCGTAGCCCTCTTCCCAAAAGGGCATTTGGCGGATTTTGCGGCTTGGCAAATCGATTTCAAAAATTTTGTAGCATTCGCCGTCCTTGCGGTGGGAGTACATTATTTTTTTTGCGTCGCAGCTCACGACCGGATCGCGCACGCCGCCTTCCGGATCGTCCACGAGGATTTCGAGCTCGCCGGTATTTACGTCGAGCAGCGCGAGTTTCCCGCCGCCGACGGAGTAGGCGGGGCGGTCCATCATGGCGTCGATTTTTTCGTCGAAACTCTCGGAGCCCGCGAACCTTCCGAAGTTTCCGTACCAGTGGATGTCGCCGGATTTTCCGCGCGCGGTGAAGGCGATTTTGCCGCACCCGAGGGCGGCGAGAGCCTTTTCGCCTTCGCGCCCGAGCGGGTTTTCGACTTTCGGGAGCTCCGGTTCGCCGGAGAGGCAAATGTAGTCTACCGCAAACCACTGGGGCGCGCGCGGGCTTTTTTTGGGGTCGGGAATCGCGCGGAAGGATATTTCGTTTTCCCCCGCTTTCAGTGCGGAAGCGGGAATTTTTACCGAGACTCCCGCCGGAATACCCCACGTCTTTGGGTTGAACAAAATGTTTTCAAAGCAAGGGTACTTGTTTTCGGCGGTCTGCTTGTACGGTATGGAAAAGGTTTCGACGGGTTCGCCGTTTGCGAGCACCTCTATTTTTATGTCCGCGCTTGCGGGCGCCTTGTCCACAAAGCCCATTTTGAAGTACAGGGGCTTTTGGGGAGCCGCTCCGAGCTTGAAGGAGATCGAGGCGGGCCCGAAGGTTTTACCGCCGCGGTAGCGGTTGTCCCACGGGTAGTAGAGTTCGGATTCCGGCCTGCGCTTGAAAGAGGCGTCCGCCCATTCGCAGCCGGATACGGGCAGGACGAACGGGAAGTCGGAGGGGGAATTTTTCCCGACTTCGTACCTCACGCCGGCGGCGAAAAATTTTTTTGGAGCCTCGTACGGGTCGGTTTTCGTCTCGTCGAAGTAGAATCTCGCGGCGTTGAAGTCCACGCCGAAGTCGTGGAATTCCGCGGCAGAGGCGTCGGGCCGGCCGATATCGAAGACGTTTTCAGCCCGCGCGGAAACCGCCGCAAAAAGGCAGGCGAAGACCGCGTCCGCCGCAAAATGGATTCTTGAAATCATATTTAATATTTTACGGGAAAAGGCGCCGCGGACAAGCGCATAATCGCCTCCCGAAAACTTCCCGCGGAATGCTCCGCCCGTTTAAGTTGACATTTGGAGTTTTATTTTATATGTCAAACAAAAATTCGCCGCCGTTTTGCCTCCGCCGCGCAAGATTTGTGTTGTAAAAATTGGTCGAAAGTGCAAATTAAACGCTTTTGTCCAAAATATTGTAAGGCATACAGGCAAACTTTGAAATCATGATAACGGAATTCAAAAGTCAGTTGATTGCGGACGTCGGCATAAGCATGGGCGACGAGGGCAAGGGGCGTCTCGTCTACGAAATCATAGACGAGCTCAAGGCCGGTAGCGGCAGGAGGGACGTCGCCGCGATTGTCCTGAAAGTGAACGGCGGCGCGAATTCCGGGCACACCGCGGGCGGAATAAAGCTCAACCTCCTGCCCGCAGGAGTGATAGAAAACGACGTGCAGACGCTCGCCATAGGCAGCGGCGTGGTCGCCGACCCGCGCAAATTCCTTTGGGAGGGCGAGCCGCTCGAGGCGCGCGGATACAGGATTTTCGACCGCCTGCTCATAGACGAGCGCACGATGGTAAGCGACCTCGGGCACCGCCTGCTCGACCTCGCGTGGGAAAACTACCGCGTCAACAAACTCTGCGAGGAGCCGCGCGGCTCCACGGGCAGGGGGATTACGCCGTCCTATATGGACGAAGTGGGGCAGTTCCAGATACAGTACGCCGACTTTCTCGGAGACCGCGAAAAGTTCGCAAAAAAGCTCTCCGCCAGGCTCCGCCGCGCGTGCGACACCATAAGGCATGTCTGCGGCGTTTCGGAGGCGGACTGGGACGGGTTCTTTGAAACCCTCACACGCGCGGAAATCCGCGCCAACGCCGATTCCATAAAGGACGGGATTTTCCCCGAATCGGAATTCGACTTCCGCGCCTACAAGGGCGCAAACCCGTTTGAGCTCGACTTCGAGAAGATTGTCGAATGCTATTGGGCGGCGGGAAGGAAGCTCGCCAAATGCGTCGGCGACGTCCGCAAGGCGTGCCTCAAAGCCCTCGCCGAAAACCGCTACATAGTCGGCGAATTCGGCCAGTCCTACTGGCTCGACAAGCGCCACGGCTTCGCCCCCAACGTGACGGCCTCCCACACGGGGGTTCCGGAATTTTTCCAGAGCGCGGGCATTCCCGTGATGCCCGTCCACACCATAGGCTGCTGCAAGGCCTACGACACCAAAGTTGGCACCCACGTGTTCCTCACGCAGATGGACGACGCCCATCCGCTGGCGGCCAAGCTCAAGAAGCTCGAGTTCGGCACCAGTACCGGCCGCCAGCGCATGGTCGGCTGGTTCGACGCCGTGGAGAAGGGCGACGCGCTCAAATACGGCGGCTACGACGACATCGCCATAAACAAGCTCGACGCGCTGTCGTATTCCGACGGCTGGGCGGAGGGCGGAGAGCTGCTCGTGTGCGTCTCCTACCGCGGCCCCGACGGGCGGATTTACAGGGGCGTGCCGCGCGACGACGCCGTGCGCAGGACGCTTAAACCCGTCTACGCGCAGCTGCCAGGATGGGGCGGCGACATCTCGGGCGTGCGGAGCTTTGCGGATTTGCCCGAAAACGCCAAACGCTACGTCGCGTTCTGCCTCAAAAGCATAGTCGACATAGCGTCTTCCGACGCGCCCTTAAAGAATCTTCCCAATTTGCGATATATAGGGGTCGGCCCGCTTCCGGCGCAGATCATAAAGGACATTCCGCCGACGAGCGAGCTCTTGAAGCTCGCCTAACAATCATTTTGCCCCGAGGGGGCGCGAGATGGCAAACGAATACAAATGCGACATATGCGGCAAGCCCGCCACCGTCCACATAACGAAGATAATCGACTCCAAGAAAGTCAAAATCCACCTTTGTTCGGAGTGCGCGGAAAAGGCGTCGATGGACGCCATAAACATGCCGGAGCAGATATTGCCCAAGATCAAGGAGCTTGAAGAGCAGCTGATAAGGGACGTGTCGAAGGCGTCGAAGTCGGGCGTCTGCCCGACGTGCTCCACGTCGTTTTCCGACGTGGAAAAGGGCTCGCGCTTCGGCTGCCCCGACTGCTACGACGCCTTTGCCGACAGGCTTCCGGAATTCTTTTCTCAGATGCAATTCGGGGCGCTGCACGTGGGCAAGTCGCCCAAAAAGCACGCCGATTCTTCGTCGCTCAACCCGCTCGACCTGCTCGGCAAGGCGATAGAACAAGTGGGCAAGCTCTTTTCCGCGCCGCTTCAGCAGGGCGTTTCGGAGCCGCCTCCGGAGGTTCCCGCCGATGCCCCCTCCGGCGCGCCGGAAGCGCAGGAGCCCGCCGCGGAATCCGACGCCGAGAGCGTCGACGCCCTGCGCGCCAAGCTCGACGAGGCCGTGCGCGAGGAGAGGTACGAGGACGCCGCAAAATTGCGCGACCGCATAAATTCGCTTTCCAAATGAACGAACCCCCCGAAAAGCGCCGCCCCAATTCCGCGATTTTCATTAGCACCCGCGTGAGGCTCGCGCGCAATCTCGCGGGGCGGAAGTTCGTCAACTCGCTTTCGTTCGAGGAGCTCTCCGACGTGCTCGACTTTTGCGAGGGCGCGCTTTCGGGCGTGCGCAAGCTTTGCGACGGCAGGTTTTTCAGGATGGGCGAAATCCCCGAGGCGGAGAGGGAAATGCTCGTGGAGGACAGGCTCGCCAGCCGCGAGCTCGCCGAAAACTGCCGCGCGAGGGGGCTTTTCGTTTCGGCGGACAGGTCGTGCGCGGTCATGGTCAACGAGGAGGACCATTTGCGCATACAGGCTTTCGCGGGGGGGCTGAATTTGGCGGGCGCGCTGCGGGCGGCAAACTCCGTGGACGACGGCTTCGAGAAAACCGTAAAGTACGCTTTTTCGCCGGCGTTCGGGTATCTCACGGCGTGCCCCACCAACGCCGGAACGGGGTTGCGCGCGTCGGTGATGATGCACCTGCCGGCGCTCGCGCTATCGGATCTGATGGACAAGGTTGTGCGCGGGCTCGGACAGCTCGGAATCTGCGTCAGGGGCGCGTCGGGAGAGGGCAGCGACTCCTACGGGTCGTTCTTCCAAATCTCCAACCAGCAGACGCTCGGGCTTTCGGAGTCGGACATAATCAAAAAAATATCGAAATTCGTGAAGAAGGTCGCGGAATTCGAGATAAACGCGCGCGCGAAGCTCTCCTCGGAAACCCCCCTTGTGCTCGCGGACAAATTCGCCCGCGCAAGGGCGGTGCTTGCCTCGTGCAAGCTCATAGACACGGCGGAAGCGGTTTCCGCGCTCTCGCACGTCAGGCTAATGGCGGACATGAGTTCCTCCCCGAAGGCGGACGGCGTGATAAAGGCGGTGGACGAGGCGGCAGCGGCCTCCATGCCCAGCCATTTGTCGGCGCGCTTCGGGTTGGCCGGCGCGGATTCCGGAACGCGCGACGAGCTTCGGGCCGCCATGCTCAACGAATTCGCCAAAAATTTGCCCGAACTTTGACATCGGACGGCGATTTGTATTAAACCGCGCCGAAAAACTCCGATATTTTTCAAAGGCAAAAAATCCGCCGCATATATTATACATGCAAGGCGGCGGAGGAAGGAAAACGACACACAATGCAGCAATTCACACCCAGAGCCCAGCAAGTGCTGGCGTTGGCGCGCAAAGAGGCGCAAAATTTCAGGCACAACTACATAGGCACCGAACACATACTGCTCGGGATAATCAAGCTCGGTCAGGGGGTGGCGGTGAACGTCCTGCGCAAAATGGGCGTCAACCTCGAAAACGCGAGCGCGGAAATCGAGCGCATAGTGGGCAAGGGCGCGGGCGCGGAAAACGCGGCCGACATCCAGCAGACCCAGCGCGTCAAGAAAGTCCTCGCGTTCGCCTCTTACGAGGCGAGCCAGCTTCACCACAACTACATCGGCACCGAGCACATACTTCTCGGCCTGTTGCGGGAGGGAGAGGGGGTTGCCGCCACAGTGCTGCGCGAGCTCGGCATAGACATAAACGGCTGCCGCAACCAGATTCTCGCGGAGCTCGACCCGAATTTCGTGGGCGACTTCCCGGAGCAGCAGCCCCAGGAGCAGGGCGCGCCGCAGGAGAGGGCGGAGGGCCGCCAGGCGAGCGCGCTGAAAGCTTTCGGCCGCGACCTCACGGAGCTGGCCCGAGCCGACAAGCTCGACCCCGTCGTAGGCAGGGCCAACGAAATAATGCGGGTCGTCCAAATCCTCTGCCGCAGGACGAAAAACAACCCCGTCCTCGTGGGCGAGGCGGGCGTCGGCAAGACAGCCATCGTAGAGGGGCTCGCGCGCGAAATAGCTTCGGGCGAAGTTCCGGAGCTTTTGGCAAACAAGCGCGTCATATCGCTCGACATTGCGCTGATGGTGGCGGGCACCAAGTACCGCGGCCAGTTTGAGGAGCGCATAAAGGCGGTCATGGACGAAATCGAGAAGGCGGGGGACGTCATACTCTTCATAGACGAGCTCCACACCATCGTCGGCGCGGGGGCGGCGGAGGGCGCGATGGACGCCTCCAACATTTTCAAGCCGGCCCTTTCGCGCGGCGCGCTCCAGTGCATAGGCGCGACCACCGTGGCGGAGTACCGCAAGTTTATCGAAAAGGACGCCGCGCTCGACCGCAGGTTCCAGAGCGTCAAGGTTGACGAGCCGAGCTCGGAGGACGCGGTTAAAATCCTCCGCGGCCTGCGCCCAAACTATGAGAAGCACCACCACTGCCGCTATTCGGACGCCGCCCTTGAAAGCGCCGTAAAGCTTTCCGAACGCTACATAACAAGCCGCTTCCTTCCGGACAAGGCCATCGACGTGATAGACGAGGCCGGCAGCCGCGCGCGCATAAGGCTGATGGAGCGCCCCGCCGAGGTCAACGAGTTGGCGGAGCGTATAAACTCCGTGCGCCAGAGCAAGGAGGACGCCATACGCGACCAGCGCTTCGAGGAGGCCGCCGCGTTGCGCGACACCGAAAAATCCCTCTCCGCGCGCAGGGAGGATGTCGTGAAGGCTTGGAAAAAGTCTCTCGAAGACAAAGTAGTGGACGTGGGAGAAGACGACATTTTCGCCGTCGTGTCGTCGTGGACGGGCGTGCCGCTCTCGAGAATGGAGGCCGAAGAGAGCAAAAAGCTTTTGGGGCTCGAGGCGTACCTGCGCAAACACGTCGTAGGTCAGGACGAGGCAACATCCGTCATCGCCCGCGCCCTGCGCCGTTCGAGAGCCGCCCTCAAAGACCCGAAGCGGCCGATAGGCTCCTTCCTCTTCCTCGGGCCCACGGGCGTCGGCAAGACGTACCTCGCAAAAATGCTCGCCGAGCAGATGTTCGGCAAGCAGGAGGCGCTCATCCAGATAGACATGTCCGAGTACATGGAAAAGTATTCGGTGTCGCGGCTCATAGGCTCTCCGCCCGGATACGTCGGCCACGAGGACGGCGGGCAGCTCACCGAGCAGGTCCGCAGGAGGCCGTACAGCGTCATACTCTTCGACGAAATCGAAAAGGCGCATCCGGACGTCGCGCAGCTTCTGCTGCAAGTTCTCGAGGACGGCAGGCTGACCGACAGCCTCGGTCGCACAGTGGACTTCCGCAACACGATCATAATCCTCACGAGCAACGTCGGGGCGCACATCTTGCAGAAAAACCCGTCGATGGGCTTTTCCGCGGGCGCCGACGCAGAGGGCGATTACGAGCTCCTGAAATCGAGGGTTATGGAGGAGATGAAAAAGTCTTTCCGCCCCGAATTTCTCAACCGCATAAACGACATAGTGCTCTTCCGGAGCCTCACCAAGGACAATATGCGCGCGATAGTTTCGCTCGAGCTCGACAAGCTCCGCGCGCGGCTCGCCGAGCGGGGGCTTTCTATGGCGGTTTCCGCGGAGGCGGAGGATTTCCTGATCTCCAAAGGCTGGGACGAAAAGTACGGCGCGCGCCCCCTCAAACGCGCGATAGAGCGCGAATTGGAGGACAATATCGCCGAGGAAATTCTGCGCGGCTCCATCGTGGACGGCGGCGGGGAAATAAAGGTCGATCTGGCAAGCGGCGGCGGGCGCCTCGAATTTTCACAGAAAAAGGGAGGGCCGGCGGCATCGTCGCTTGCGCGCGGCACAAAGCGCAAAAACGTGTAAAGAAATTCTCTTAAAAAGCGAACCGCGCGGTTCGCTTTTTTTGCGCTCTCTTTGAGCGGTAGGGCGGGGCGCGGCGCGGCGGACGGATATAGGCGCGGCGCCGCCGCGCGCGGCAGGCTAAACTTCAAACTCCTTTGAGGCCTTTATCCTGATTCTCACGTAATCCGCAAACCATTTGCCGCCCCGCCTTAATTTGCCTTCGAGCTCCCGCGCGGTCTCTTCCATTATTTCGTCCGCCTCACGCGCGGGGATTCCCTCAAAGGGGATTTTGTCGAACATTCTTATCCAGTTGGCGAGGCCGTCTTCGCCTGCCTGTTCAGTGGGCCTGTCGAAGAGCGAGGCGAATTCGACTTTGAATCCCGCCCTTTCGAGCAGCGTGGCGTATTCGCCCACCGACGGGAAATAGAACGGGCATTCGTATTCAAGCCCCCTTTTTGCGAAAATCTTTTTGAGGGCGGCGTGAATGGCGCCGTTGTTTCCCCTTCCGCCGAATTCGCACGCCAGAACTCCGCCGGGCCTTAGGGCGCGGTTTATGCGCGAGAGCAGCAGGGGGTGGTCTTTTGCGTCTATCCAATGGAATACCGCGTTTGAAAACACGGCGTCGGCTGGCGGGTTTGCCGAAAATTCGAGGGCGTCCGCCCTTTCAAACGGCAGATTCGGATGCGTTTTCTTCGCAAGGGCTATCATTTCCGCCGACGCGTCTATCCCAAGGACATCCGCGCCCATGTCGGCGAGCTTTTGAGTCAAAGAGCCGTCGCCGCATCCGAGGTCTATTACGCGGTCGCCTTCTTTGAGGCTCAAAAGTTCCAAAACAGCTTTCCCGTATTCGGGAACGAAAGAAAAATTTTTGCGGTAAAGGGCGGCGTCCCAATTTATATTCATACATAATAGTTTAATAGGTATACAGTTATAGTGCAAGCCTAAAATTAAAAAAATCCTCCCCCCACCCCGCGAATTTTCTTAAATCTCGCTAATATATTGAAAATCGTTGATATAAGCCTACTAATTTTATCCCGAATGAAAGTAAGGGTAAAAATAACTTCCATATTGAACCGAAATTCGGAGACAACCTCCTTCCTCGTTTTCGGCAAAAGGGTAGTCTTGCGAAATTCCGATTTCAAATTCGGCAAAAAGAGCTCGATAATAATCGAACGCGACATCGCCGTCCGAAACGGCCTGCGCTGGAAGCTTCTATTCCATTTCCCGCCGCGCATTGCCCCCGTATTCAACCAGTCGTGCATAGATGAGCTTAGATTCAGATCAGAAGAGGGCTGTTGAAAAGCTTTCGCGCCTGAGGGCAGGCGCGCTTTTCATGAAAATGGGCAGCGGAAAGACGAAAGTCGCCTGCGATCTCATACGCCGGAAGCTTGACTGCGTGGACGCCGTCATATGGATAGCCCCCGCCTCCCTCGCCCATTCGGAAAAATATATAGGAGAAGTGAAGCGGTGGAGCCGCGGGTTTTTCAAAAAAATCTCCTTTTTTACCATAGAGGGGATTTCGATGAGCGATTCCAAGTATATGGAAATGCGCAAACTCGCCGAGACGCGCAGAAATTTCTGCGTGGTCGACGAGAGCATTTTCATAAAAAACATCCGCGCCCTTAGGACAAAGCGCCTCGTGGCGGATTACAAGCTCTTCGATTTCAGGCTGATTCTGAACGGAACCCCCATAACCAAGAGCCTTCTGGACCTCTATTCGCAAATATCGTTTTTGTCGCCCAACATACTGAAAATGACCGAAAGGCAGTTCGCCGACAACTTTTTGGTCTACTTTTTCGACGGGGTCGATCCCTTCCCGTGGCGGCGGTGGTCGAAGCCGGCGAATGTCGAGGCGCTCATAGAGATAATACGCCCCTATATTTTCAATTCCAGCTTCGATTCGAAGTGCGGCGTGAGGGTCGTGGACAAGATATTCAGGCTCAGCGCGGACGAGAGGCGCAGATACTCGAGATTCAAGGACGCCTTTCTGAGGGGCAAACTTTACGTCTGCTTCTTTACCGTGGCGCAGAAGTTCCAGATGGCGTACACCACGACTTGCGCCGAAAAATACCGCGCGGCGGTCAAGATAGTGGAAGAAATATTGGCAAAGGGCGAAAAGGTCGTCATATTCGTAAAGTATGTGTCGGAAGCGCTCTTGCTGCGCGCGGCGTTTGGCGGGCTTCTCTATACGGGAAAATGCAAAGACGACCTCTCCCGATTCGAAAAGGATGAAAACGTGCTTATATGTACTTATGGCGTGGGAAGCGTAGGTTTAAACTTGCAGTGCGCCAATAACCTTATTTATTATTCTCAAACATTCGATTTTAAAGAAAAGGAACAGGCAAAATATCGCGTATACAGAACCGGCCAAACAAGATGCGTTAATATTTATAATTTATGGGTTGATACGCGACTTGAAGACATTATTAGATACAATTTATCCAAAAAACACAATCTTTTGAAAAATCTGGAGCGCGTAATCAGCGCGGAGGAGGCGAGGACGCTTTGAAAAAATATCTTAACAAGAACGTATACGAGGCCGCGAAGGAACGGACTGCATTCATATTCAAGAACTTTGAACGCATATATGTGTCGTTTTCCGGCGGCAAGGACAGTTCGGTTCTCTTAAATATCGCCCTCGACTATATGCGCGCCAACAAGATAAAGAGAAAAATCGGCGTTCTGTTTTTGGATTTGGAGGGGCAGTACAGCATGACCATAGACTATGTGCGCGAAATGCTCACCGAAAACGCCAATCTGCTTGAGCCTTATTGGATCTGCCTTCCGCTCACCCTTCGCAATGCCGTCAGCGTCTTTCAGCCGTTTTGGACGTGCTGGGATTTGGAAAACAGGGACAAATGGGTGCGAGAGTACCCCGACGGCCCTGGGGTGATCACCGAGGCGAACAATCCGTTCCCGTTTTTCAAATACCAGATGGAGTTTGAGGAGTTCGTGCCCGAGTTTGGCAAATGGTACGCGAACGGCAAGAAAACGGCGTGCCTCGTGGGCATACGTTCCGACGAGAGCCTGAACCGTTACAGGACAATAAAAAATTTCACGAAGGGAACCCTCAACGGGAAAAACTGGACGACAAAAATTTCCAAATACCTCTACAACGCCTATCCAATATACGACTGGAACGTCAGAGACGTGTGGGTCGGGAACGCAAAGTGCGGGTGGAAGTACAACAGGCTCTACGATTTGTTTTACAAAGCTGGCGTATCGCTCGCGTCGCAGCGCATTTGCCAGCCGTACGGCGACGACCAGCGCATAGGTCTGAACCTCTACCGCGTGATAGAGCCCGCGACCTGGGCGAAGGTCGTCAACCGCGTAAGCGGCGCGAATTTCGGCAACATATACAGCGGAAACAGGATTCTCGGGTACCGCAAGGTTAGGCTGCCCAAAGGGCATACCTGGAAGAGCTACTGCAAGTTGCTGCTCGCGACGCTTCCGGCGCCCATGGCGGAGCATTACATAAAAAAGTTCAAGCGCTTTATGCTGTGGTGGTACCGCAACGGTTCTCCGGTTGACGACGAAAGCCTCAAAGACCTTCCGGAAGAAGCGGTGAAAACCGAAAAGAAATCGCCGTATTTTGAAACGATAGTCAGGTACAAAAAAATTCCGGACTGCCTCGACAACGGCCTCGAACAAAAAAAGTGCGCCCCGACTTGGAGGAGAATGTGCGCGTGCATTCTCAAAAACGACTATTTGTGCTCGGGGCTGAGCTTTTCGCAAACGAAGCGCCAGCAGGCGCGCATGAGGGAACTGATAGAAAAATATAGAAACTTATGAAGAACTCGTATTTAAGTCCGGTCTATAACGTCAAGGCCATTCCGATTGAAAAAATACAGGCAAACGCCTACAACCCCAACAAGGTGGCGCCCCCCGAAATGAAGCTTTTGTACCTCTCCATAAAAGAGGACGGGTACACCCAGCCGGTGGTGTGCTACTACATTGCCGACAAGGATATATACGAGGTCGTCGACGGCTTCCACAGGTATCTTGTGATGAAGACCTGCAAAGACATCTACGAGCGCGAAAAAGGCAAACTTCCGGTGGCGGTGATAGACAAGCCGCTCGGCGAGCGCATTGCGTCGACTATCAGGCACAACAGGGCGCGGGGCTCGCACGACGTGGACTTGATGAGCAACATCGTCGCGGAACTGACGGAGCTCGGCAAGTCCAACGCATGGATATCCAAGCACCTCGGAATGAGCGCCGACGAAGTTTTGCGCCTGAAACAAATAACGGGGTTGGCCGCGTTATTTAAAGATGACGAATTTTCCAAGGCTTGGGAATAACTTGCGATTTGGCGCGCGCCCGCCGCCGTTCCGTTTTTAAAGAGGCTGCCGACGTTCATATACGCCGCAGGTTTCCGCCGGCGGGGTCTTTCAAATTGAACCCATGCGCGCCGCCTTCCCGAAGGCGGCGCGCGCGTCCTTTAGTTGGCTTGTGGGATTTTTGACCGCGGATACGGCGTTGTTATTGCGGCATGTATTATATCCCGCCGCAATTTGTTCCCGTAAGACTCCCGCTGCGCAGATTTTTGCGTTTTTTGCTAAATGCGGCTACACCCGAAAGCAAAGGGCAATAGGGAAGGAATCGTCTATTTCCGCAAGCGGAAATGAAGAGAGAATTTTCTGCAAAATGGGATAGGCGGGGATTGGCTGTGCCAATCCGCCGAAAGGGGGGCTTTGCCGTGAGAAGGAGTTGAACGTCGCGGGGGATAGGCGGGGATTGGCTATGCCAATCCGCCGAAAGGGGTGCTTTGCCGTGAGAAGGAGTTGAACGTCGCGGGGGATAGGCGGGGATTGGCTGTGCCAATCCGCCGAAAGGGGGGCTTTGCCGTGAG